>Ga0207733_100172_pt1 | contig 60520 bp, 61 predicted proteins | sample A23P3SouthBayCA_FD_187735 | JGI IMG/M metagenome (GOLD analysis project Ga0207733, IMG submission 187735) | Aerobic enrichment media microbial communities from Eden Landing Ponds, California, USA - A23 P3 (SPAdes) | ecosystem: Environmental > Aquatic > Marine > Unclassified | place: Emeryville...
AATCTATCCAGTCTCTATGACCGCTGAGGCGGGCGATTTCTGCCATAGACCAGCAAGAAATTCGCCTGCCTCACTTTTCACGCTTAACTAAACACGACCGTCCCGCGGGCCGGCCGGATACGTGGGGCCGTCTGTCGCCCCGTTCTTCGGCTACGCGGGGAAATCCTTACGAGCGGGGCGTCCGTTCGCTCGGAGACATGTGTGGGGCGCAGGTGCGAGACGGTGCGTCGAGCGACGAGCCAACGGCGACACGGAGCGAGTCGTGACCCGCGAGTCGCCCGAGCCGAGCGACGTTCGGGAGTCGTCGGAGGAGGGACGGGTCGGCGACGGACTCACCCGCAGGGCGGCGCTGACGGCGGTCGGCGCCGGGGCGGCGACGGGGCTCGCGGGCTGTCTCGGCGGCGGCCGCGAGGAGATCGTCCTCACGGGGATGGAGCTGTACAACTGGACCGGGAGCGCTCTCGACGTCGAGATCACCCTCTCGGCCGACGGGTCGGAGCTGCTGTCGACGACCGAGACCGTCGCCGACGACTCGAGTACGCGAGTCACTCGCGACTGGTCGGGCGAGCCCGCGGCCTACCGCCTGCAGGTCGAGGCGGTCGACGCGGATCTGGCGGTGGACGCGGACCTGCCCGACGGGACCTGGCCCCGCGGCCGGTGCGCGTGGGTCGAGGTCGACTTCGGCAGCCCCAACCGCGAGCGCCAGCCCGGCGGCGCGACGGAAGCGTACTCCGCCGGCGCCCGACTCCGCGAGAACGACGAGGGCCCCTTCGACGAGCAGTGCCCCCCGGAGTGACCGCGGCGGCGTGGGGTCGTTCAAGTGCGTCGCTCCCGTAGCGCCGACGATGGCCGAGGACCTCTCGCGGGAGCAACCGATCCTCCTGTTCGACGGCGTCTGCAACCTCTGCAACGGGTCGATCCAGTTCGTCATCGAGCACGACCCCGAGGGCGCGTTCCGGTTCGCGCCGCTGCAGTCCGACGCGGCCGAGCGACTGCTGGACGACGTGGGCTTTCACGACTACGACTTCGACACGTTCGTCCTCGTCGACGGCGACGACTACTACACGAAGTCCGACGCTGCGCTACGGGTCGCGCGTGAGCTGGACTTCCCGTGGTCGCTCGCCGGAGCGCTTCGGATCGTGCCGCGACCGCTCCGGGATGCGGTCTACGATACGGTCGCCACTCACCGCTACGCCGTGTTCGGGAAGAAGGCCCAGTGCATGGTCCCCTCGCCCGACGTTCGAGAACGGTTCATCGAGATGAGCGCGGGACCTGCGGCGACCGACGACTGAGTTCTCAGTCCGGCCCGTCGCGCCCGGTTCGCCACCGCTCGAACACCTCTCTGTCGAAGTACACCGCGAACAGGCAGATCAGCGTCGCGACGACCCACTGGTCCGGGCCGACCGTGGGCGTGACGAAGTCGCTCACGGACGAATTCGCGGATCGACCGTTGTAGGCTTTCGCCCGGGACGCGCCGCGAAAGGGTGGGTGTGAATCGATCCGTGCTGGAAGTGCTCGACCTGTTCGCTGGAAACGCGACCGCAGGCGACAGCAGACGCTGAAAGCCCACGCCTTCTCAGTCCGCCAGGACGGCACCGCAAGACTGCCCCCACCGCAACAGCGACCGCACCGCGCCACACGCCTCCCCAGCCGACTCGCTCGTTCGCTCCGCTCACTCTCTCGTCCCTCGTACGATGCTGTCGCGAGACGAGACTCGCGACAGCGCGCGCCACGGCAAAAAACCGGGCCGCTACTCGTCGACGCGCAGGTTCCACAGGTCGACGCGCTCGGGGAGTGCGTCGAGCGCGCTCGCGGGCCAGTCGTCGTGGGCGAGCGTGAACTCGGTGTCGGGGTGGGCAGAGACGAGTCGGTCGACGCCGGCCGCGGCGGCCTCGTAGGCGGGCGCTTCGAGGCGCTCGGGCGTCTCGGCGGTGAGCGGGTAGCCGTCGGCGAGTTCGCGCGGGAACGGGCCGAAGGGCGGGAGGACCGACCAGCACTCGTCGAACCCCTCGTGGCTGTCGCCCTGGGTGAGCAGGACCGAGTCGCCGCGCGGGTCGAGGCGGTCGAGGCGCTGGTGGTGGCGGACGACCTCGGGCCGACGGGCGCTCTCGCCGGAGAGGTGGAAGAAGGTGTCCTTGGAGACGGGATCGGTCCGCTCCAGTTGCGCGGCGTGGTCGAGCAGGGCGCGGTAGCCGTCGAGCATCGCCGGGTGGCCACGGGCGCGGGCCTCGACGAGTTCGAGCAGGTCGCCCCGACGAATGGCCTGCTTGATGGTCCGGAGTTCGCCGAAGGAGACGTGGAGGTTGTGCTCGGCGAGCAGTCGCTCGCGCTCGTCGGCGTCGAGCGAGCGGACTTCGTCGGGCGTGTGACTCGTACAGACCGGGCAGGAGCAGGGGAAGTAGTCCAGGTCTTCGAGGTGTTCGGTGGTGCGGACGGTCATGTAGCGGTCGTCGCGGGCGTAGATGGCGTAGGCCGCGGAGTCGAACAGGTCACAGCCCAGCGCGACGGCGAGCGCGAACATCATGGGGTGGCCGGCGCCGAACAGGTGGACCGGCGCGCTCTCGGGGAGGCCCCGTTTCGCGGCGGCGACCACGTCCGCCAGGTCGGCGTACCGATACTCGTTCATCATGGGCACGACCGCGCCGACGGGGAACACGTCCAGCCCCGACTCGGCGGCGTGGGCGCCCGCCGCCTCGCGCAGGTCGGTGTAGGTCGACCCCTGCACCGGTGCGTTGACGAGCATGTCGCCCGTCTCCACCTCGGCGGCGGTGGCGAGCCGATCCTGCGTGGTCGCGAGGTCGTCCTCGGCCTGCTCGCGGCTCACGTCCGGCGGCGTGGGGATATCGACCGGCGTGCCCACGTCGGAGCCGATCCGGCGCTGGAAGTCGAGGATCTCCTCGGTCGTCACGTCGATCTGGCCGTACTCGGCGAGCTGGAAGGATCCGGAGTCGGTGACGATAGCGCCCGAGAAGTCGAGCAGGTCGTGGAGGCCCTGCTGTTCGACGGGGTCGCGCAGGTCTTCGCTGCCGTAGAGGACGTAGGAGTTGGTGATGAGGATCTCGGCGCCGAACTCCGATTCGAGCTGGGCGGGCGTGACGGTCTGGAGGTGGGGGTTGATGACGGGGAGGAGCGCGGGCGTCTCGACCGTGACGCCGGCGCGCGGGACCTCCAGTTCGCCCAGCCGCCCGGCGGCGTCGTAGCGGTCGACCTCGAAGACATCGGTCATTGCCCGCGCTTTCCCGCGGGCGGGCCTAAGGGTTGTGTTCGACGGGTGCAGTCATTCCGGGTCGGGCACACCGTCGCCGAACAGCGCGAAGTACAGCACCCCCAGCATCGACCGGCCGTCCCGCAACTCGTCCTCGCGGGCGGCGTCGACGAGCGCGTCGAACGTCGTCGTCTCGAGGCGGATGTCCTCGTTGTAATCGAGGTCCTGCTCGCCGGTCGGCTCGCAGTCGCGAGCGACGAAGTAGTGAAAGACGGCGTCGGAGAAGCCGTTGGCGGGCTCGACGGTCGTGAGGTGCTCGACCTCGCCGGGCAGGTAGCCCGTCTCTTCCTCGAGTTCTCGGGCGACGCAGGCTTCGGGGTCGGCGTCCTCGGTCTCGATTCCCCCGGCGGGCAGGGCCAGATTCACGCGGCCGACGGGCTGGCGCCACTGCTCGATGGCGACCACGTCGCCGTCGGGGGTGAATGGGAGGACGACGACGCTCTCGCCCTCGGTGAGGTAGTCGAACTCGGCCTCATCGCCCGACGGGAACCGGACGGTGTCGGTGACGATGTCGAACCCCTCGCAGGTGTAGGACGTGCGGCTGTCCAGCGTCTCCCAGGACAGGTCGTCGGTCATGGTGGCAGGGGCGGCGCGAGCGGATTAGCGGTGTCGGTTGCCGACGGAGCCCGGCCGCGGACGGGGGTCGCGTCGGTGGGACCTCGAAACGCCGAAGGCCGGGCCGTCCGAGGGACGCGCATGGAGATCCGCGACGAGTTCATCCCCGCCGAGGAGTTCGCCGCCGTGCTGAGCCGCGTGCCGCAGGTCTGCGTCGAGGTCGTCCTCGAAAGCGAGGGGGGCGTGTTGCTCGCCCACCGGACGAACGAACCGGCGAGAGGCGAGTGGTTCTGGCCGGGCGGTCGCCTCTACAAGGGAGAGGAACTCGACGACGCGGCCCGACGGGTCGCCCGCGAGGAACTCGGCATCGAGGTGACGGTCGAGGGGCGGGTCGGCGTCTACAGCCACTTCTGGGACGCCTCGCGGATCGACGGCGTGGACTCCCGGCACACCGTCAACGTCGTCTTCCGCGTCTCGCAGGTCGACCCCGACGCCGCGATCGAACTCGACGAGCAACACGACGACTACCGGTTCGTGACCGGCGAGGAGGACGGCCTCCACGAGTACGTCCGGGAGTACCTGGTCGACATGAGACTGCGCGAGGACGGCGACTGATACGGGTCGCGCTCGGACGGTTCCACACCGACCGCTCGAATGCGGGCGTTCGTCGTGGAAAACGGGGAGCGCAATCCGTATGCGCCGGGTGACCGACGGGCCGAACGCGGCCGGCGACCGCTTCGAGCGGTCGCAGTCGCCGAGCCGGAGTTTTTCCGGCCGGCGACCGAACCGTGCGGGTATGGAAGAGCCCTCGCCACGGCGGAGCCGAGCCGCGGCGTCCGGGACGGACCAGCCGGTAGCGGTCGCCGAGGGGTCCGACGACGGGGCGCCGACCGTCGACGTGGGACTGCTGGCGGCGACGGGTTCGCGGGTCGACCCCGACCGGCTGGTCGCGTTCGCGGCGCGGATCGCTTCCGACGGGAGCGACGAACTGGCCGCATCCACGGGCGCGACCTGGCGCTTCTACGCCGAGGAGCCCGAACCGCTCGCCGACGCGGGCCCGCGGCGGCCATCCGAGTTCCTCGACGAGGCGGCGCTTCGGATGGTCGAGGGGCCCTACGACCTGGTGGTCGTCGTCACCGACGCGCCGCTGCTGGCGCGGAGCCGCCGCCGGGTCGCCGGGCTGGCGTCGCCGCTGAGTCGCGTCGCCGTCGTCTCGACTCACCGGCTCCGCGTGTCGGGCCGCGACAGTCCCAGCCGACCGCTGGACGCGCCCGCGGTCCGGTACAACGGCGCGGCGGTCCTGCTCCACCAGGTCGGCCACCTCCTCGGCGCCGACCACGACCCCGACGGCGGCGCGATGGCGCCCTACGAGTTCGACCCCGACCGGCGGTCGGTGCCGTCGTTCGACGCGGACCTGACGCGGCGACTGGCGCGGCTCGCGCCGGCCATCCCGGAGGAGTCGGTCGAGTCGCGGAGCGTCACCGAGCTGGTCGGGTTCCACCTGCGGAGCGCGGCGCGCCACCCCGGTGAGGTCGTCCGGTCGGTGGCGACGAGTCGCGCGCCGCTGTTGCCGCTGTCGCTGCCGAAACTGTCGACCGCGGCGGTCGCGCCGACGCTGATCCTCGTGTTCAGCGCCGAGACGTGGGACGTGGGGCTGAACCTCGACGACGGGACGGCGGCGCTGTTCGCGGTCGTCAGCGTGCTGGCGGCCGCGGCGTATCTCATGTTCTCGCTGAACCTCAACGTGCCGCGCGAGCGCCGCGGCGTCGTCACCGAACACGTCGCGCTGCTCAACGTCGCGATCCTGGCGATCCTCGTCGCCGGGACGGTCGGGCTGTTCGCGCTCGTCGGCGGGATCATGCTCGTCATCGCGTACGTCGTCTTCCCGCCGAACCTGATGACCAACTGGCCGAGCCTGGAGGACCCCGTCGTGAGGACCGTCGACATCGTCCGCATCGCCGGGTTCATCGCCACTGTCGGCGTCCTCTCGGGAGCGCTCGCCGGCGGGTTGGAGGACCGAACGATCCTCCGCCACCTCGCGCTGTTTCGCCGTCGTCCCTGAGCGCTCATCGCCCCTGAGCCTCGCCGTCCCCGTTTCCCCTACCCGTCGGCGGCCACGACGCGATAGAGCCCGCCCGACTCCTCGGGGTCAGCTTCCCCGTCGTCGGCCTTTTTCGCGTTGATGTAGGACTTGGCGGCCCGGTCGGTGAAGTAGACCGCGTCGTCGGTGACCAGCGGCGCGCACGTGACGACGCCGACGCCCTCGACGCCCCAGACCTCGTCGCCGGTGGCCTTCTCGACGGCGTAGCAGGTGTCGTCGTAGGCGCCGACGAGGACGTGCTCGCCGGTGACCGTCGGACAGCCGATGATCGACCCCCCGGTGTCGAACGACCACCGCTGGTCCCCGTCCTCGAACGCCAGCGCGTAGAGGTGCGAGTCGTGACTGCCGACGTACACCGTGCCGGTCTCGGCCTCGATCGACGGGCCGGACATCACCAGGCCGTCGGTCTCGAACGACCACTCTTCGGTGCCGTCGTCGAGCGCGACCCGGTAGATCGTCCGGTCCCACGACCCGAAGACGGCGCTCCCGCCCGCGGTGGCGATCGGTCCCTTGATCGGCTCGCCCGTCGGGAACTTCCACAGGTACTCCAGGTCGGGGTAGCTCCAGGCGTACAGGTAGCCGTCGTTCGAGCCGACGACGAGGCGACCGGCCCGACGGTCGATCGCGGCGGTCGAGTGGGGGTGGTCGGTGACGCGCTGGTCCTCCCAGGTCACCTCGCCGGTGACGGCGTCGACGGCGAACATCGCGCCGCTGGGGTCGTGGTACTCGACGGCGATGTAGACGGTCCCGTCGTGGTAGCCCGGGCTGGAGCCGATGGCGTCGCCGAGCTTCGACCGCCAGTAGCGCTCCCCCGATTCGAGGTCGAAGGCGTACAGCGCGCCGTCGTAGGCGCCGACGTAGACGGCGCCGTTGGCGACCGCGGGCGTCCCGTGGATGCCCCGCGAGGTCGGGTCGACCGACGACTGCCAGACCACTTCTCCCGCGGGCGTCACGCGCCGGATCTCGCCGTTGTCGCCAGGGACGACGATATCGCCGCCGGGGACCTCGACGGGGCTGGCCTTCGCCGCCGTGTGGTCGCCAGTGTTGATCTCCCGGATCGTCCAGTCGACTTCGGGGTCGGTCGGGATCGTGGCCTCGGGGGAGACGCCGCGTCGCTGGAGGCCGCCGCGGAACTGCGCCGTCGCGGCCTCGCTGAGCGGTTCGCCGTCGGTCTCGATCCTGCTGACGACCTCCGTTCCTCCGGGCGCCGCCACGCAGCCCGCGAGGCCGGTGGCGACGCTGCCGGCGGCGGCGCCGGCCGCCCCGAGAAACGCCCGTCGTGACTGGCGCTCGTCCATGTGCCCGGTAGTCGTCGCCGGGTCGTTTCACTGTTACGGGCCGGCGACGCGCCTCCGCTCCCGCCCGCTCGTCTTCCGGTCCCCCCGCCGGCACCCGCTCGGCTCGCTCACGGTCCGGCTCCACCCTCACAGCTAAGGGTCCGGCGGCCGCGCTCCCCGGTATGGCGACCGACGACGGGACGCCCGCGGGCGACATCCGCGTGTTGCTCGTCCTCGATCTCGTTCTCTCGCTGCTGTTCAGCGTCGGCGCCGTCTACGCCCTGGATCTGGCCGGGATCGGCGAGTACACGTGGGGGAACGTCGCGCTGGCGACGCTGTTCCTCGCGGTCGTGACGTACGTCGCGGTCCTCAGGGAGTGAACGCTGGCGGAACCGACGGCCGAGGGCGGCCGCTCGGGGAAGCCGGCAAGCCGTTCGGTCGCCGGATCGGTTACCCGTCTCGCGACCGTAACGCGCGTGCCATGACATCTGCACTGTTCGTCGTCAGCGAGGAAGGCTACTGGGGAGAGGAGTGCGTCGAACCGCTCACGACGCTGGAGTCGGCCGGCGTCGACGTGACGGTCGCGACGCCCTCGGGCGACCCGCCGGAGGTCGACGAGCGCTCGGTCGACCCCGACGAGGTCGGCGCGGAGACAGCCGAGCGCGTCCGCGACGTTCACGAGAACCACGCGGAACTGAACGACCCCGACCCGGTCGCCCGCGTCGCCGCCGACGACTACGACGCCGTCGTCTTCCCGGGCGGGCACGGCACCGCGTGGGACATCAATCAGGACCGCCACGCCCGGGCGCTGCTCCGGGAGGCCGTCGCCGGCGACGACGGGACGGCCCTGGTCGTCTGTCACGCCGTCGGGCTCCTGGCGTTCACCCGCACCGACGGCGAGTTCCTCGTCGACGGCCGCGACGTGACCGGCTTCCCCAACGAGTGGGAAGAGGGGATCGTCGACGACGACGACCGGATGCCCGACGGCCGGAAACTCCCGTACTGGGTCGAAGACGAGGTGAAAGCCGTGGGAGCCAACTGGGACGCCGAACTCGACGCCGACGAGAGCGTCACCGTCGACGGCGACCTGGTGACCGGCCGCGGCCCCGGCTCGTCGGCCGCCGCGGCCCGGACCCTGCTGGACGAACTCGGCGTCGGCGCCGAAGCGAGCGACTGAGACGGATTGCTCTAAGTCATTTCCACATCGGCCGCCCGCAGTCGGGCGGCCCTCGTGGTAAACAGTTAGAGCAATCCGTATGAGGGGACGGGAAATTCGAGGGCGGGAGCGACGCCTCGCGCGATGGCTATTTGGTGGGGCCGGACACATTCGGGGGTATGGCGATCGAAGACCGCGGCGACGCGAGCCTGATCACCCACGCGCTCGCCTCGGACGTGTTGACGCGCCTGCGCGACGTGGAGACAGAACAGGTGGAGTTCCGGAAGGGGCTGGTCAAGCTCGGCCGGATCTGCGGCTACGAGATCATCGACGGCGCGATGGAGACGGAGTACGTCGCCGTCGAGACGCCGCTGACCGAGACGATGGGCCAGCGCGTCAAGGGGCTGGACGACGTGGTCATCGTCAACGTCCTGCGGGCGGCGACGCCGTTCGTCGAGGGGCTGTTGAAGGCGTTCCCGCGCGCTCGTCAGGGCGTCATCTCCGCCAGCCGCGACGAGGCGGCGGGCATGGACGAGTCGGGCCAGTTCCCCATCTCCGTCGACTACGTGAAACTGCCCGACATCGAGCCCGAGGACACCGTGATCGTCGCCGACCCGATGCTGGCGACGGGGTCGACGATGTGCGCGGTCCTCGAACGGGTGCTGGAGGGGCAGCCGGAACCGGAGAACCTGTTCGTCCTCTCGGCGGTGAGCGCCCCGGAGGGCCTGCTGGCGGTCGGCGACGCCGTCCCGGAGGCCGAGTTGCTCACCGTCGCGATCGACGACGAACTCGACGACGACGGCTACATCGTGCCCGGGCTGGGCGACGCGGGCGACCGGGCGTTCAGGACGACCGAGTCGGAGTGAGAACGGCGGCGGTGGGGCGCCGTCAGTCCATCGCGACGTAGGTCTGGGTGTCCTCGATGCCGTCGAGGCTCTGGATGTGGGTGGCGGCGACGGCCTTGACGTCGGCGGTCTCGTCGACGGTGACGGTGGCGATGAAGTCCACGTCGCCAGCGACGATGTAGGCGTCGTCGACGCCCTCGACGTCGATGATCTCGGATTTGAGCCGCTCGGCGTCGCCCGAGTGGGCCTTGACCATGACGTAGGCGCGGACCATCTCAGGCGCCCCCCTTCGCGGCGACGGCCTCGCCGACGACGATCTGGCGCACGTCGTCGAGCTTCTCGAAGTCAGCGAGGATGGCGAGCGTGTCGCCGGCTTCGAGCGACACGTCCTCGTCGGGGATCGACAGGGGATCGCCCTGTTTGCCGAACGCGAGCAGTTCGGTGTCGGCGGGCAGTTCGAGTTCGCTCAGCGTGTAGCCGCGCATGGGCGACTCCGGCGTGACGGTGAGTTCGACCAGCTGGAGGTTCTGGGCGATGTCGGCGACTGCGCGGATGTTCCCGCCCAGCAGGGCGTTCTTGGCGACGATGGCGCCCAGCCGCTCGGGGTAGATGACCTCGTCGACGTCGGAGGCGTACTTGCGGTAGATGTCCTCGCGGTACTCCTCGTCGATCCGGAGGACGGTGCGACAGCCGTGGTGTTTCGCGACCATGCACGCGACGAAGTTCGTCGAGAGGTCGCCCGTCAGCGCGCCCAGGGCGTCGGCCTCGGCCAGGTCGGCGGCGAGCAACACCTGCTCGTCGCTCGCGTCCCCCTCGATGACCTCGTAGCCCTCCGCCGTCGCGCGATCGACCTTCGTCGAGTCGCGCTCGATGAGGACCACCTCGTGTCCGCTGTCTTCGAGTGCGCGTGCCGTTCGCAGCCCGACGCGGCCGGCACCCACGATAACGAATCGCATGGTACCGCGTACGACCAGGCAGGGAATAAAGCTACCTCCGAGCACCCCCGATCGAGGCCCCGGACACGAGCGTGCGTGTCAGTCCCACACTATCGGATTAATTGGGTTCTCGGCGGGACGGGGGAAGGTTTTTGGAGTCACCGGGAGAATCTCGAGTACGATGGTGCGGGCCTTTATCATGGTGAAGACGGCGGCCGGAAAGTCCGAACAGCTGCTCGACTCGATCCGGGGGATCGACGGGGTCGAGGAGGCGCACATCGTCGCCGGCCAGTACGACATCATCGTCGAGGCGACCGGCGAGGAAGTGTACGACCTCATGCACGGCGTCGCGACCAGGGTTCGCGATATCGACGGCGTCGCCGACACGAAGACCTACATCTGTCTCGACTGACCCGCCTCGCGGTCGGGTCCCGCAGGTCGATCACCGTTCGGTACCGTTCCCGTCCCGCTTCGATCACTCGCGCGGATCGCCGTGTTCGCCAGCCCCGCGCTCGTCGACGGTCCGGCCGTCGGTGGTGCGCTCGGCGACCGCGCGGCGCTGGTTGCGGACGCGCGCCGGGAGCGCCGCGTAGGCGTGGTCGAACACGTCGCCGGGGTCGGCTTCGCTTCCTTCGGCGGTCGCCACGGCCTCGGCGATCTCCTCGTCGGCCGCCTCGCGGGCCGCGTCGACGAACCCCGCCTCGACGACGCACTCCTCGCGCAGATAATCGGCGTACCGCTCCAGCGGGTCGGCGGTCCGCCAGTCGGGCAGGTCCTCGGCCGCCGCGTCGCGGTAGCGGTCGGGGTCGTCGCTGGTGGTGTGGGCCCCCTGCCGGTAGGTCAGGCTCTCGACGAGAACCGGGTCGCCCGCCAGCGCCGACTCGCGCGCCTCGGTGACGGTCTCGTAGACGGCGATGGGGTCGTTGCCGTCGACCCGCAGCCCCTCGAACCCGTAGGCGTTCGCCTTCCCGGCGATGGTCTCGCTGGCCGTCTGGCGGTCGGTCGGCACGCTGATCGCCCAGCCGTTGTTCTCGCAGACGAAGACGACCGGCGCAGAGAACACGCCCGCGAAGTTGAGAGCTTCGTGGAAATCCCCCTCCGAGGTGGCGCCGTCGCCGAGACAGGCGCAGGCGATCCGGTCGTCGCCGCGGTGGTTGGCGGCCATCCCCGCGCCGACCGCGTGAGGGAGTTGGGTCGCGATCGGCGTCGCCTGCGTGAACGTGACCGGGCGACGACCGGTGCGCGTCTCCGGCCCGCCCGCGGCTTCGTACTCGGAGAACCCGCGGCGAAAGCGGAGGATATCGGCGGGTGAGCGCCCGCGGGCGAGTTGCGCGGCGTTCGAGCGGTAGGTCGGGAAGAGCCAGTCGTCGTCGGCCAGGGCGTGAGCGGTGCCGACCTGCGACGCCTCCTGGCCCTCGAAGGGGGGATAGCCGCTCATCCACCCGCGGCGCTGGAGCGCGACCGCTCGCTCGTCGAAGACGCGAGCGCGGACGATATCCCGGAGCAGCGCGCGCGCCAGGTCGGTATCGACGCTCGTCTCGCCCAGCGACCGCTCGCCGATGACGCGGTGCATGGCGGTCCTGTTGGAGCGGCGGCGGGAAATCGATTGCGTCGGGTTCGGCGCGCCGGCACGACGCCCGCTCGCAGTCGACACCTCAAAGAGCGCGCGGCGCCAACGGCCGGTATGGTCAGCGCCGTCGACGCGGTCGAACTGGTCTTCCTGATCGTCGTCCACAGCGCGGTCGCCGCCCTGATGACGCGCTTTTTCCGCGTGCGGCTGTCGACCCGCTGGGGCGGCTTCCTCTACGCCGGCATCCTCGTGCCCTTCGCGTTGCTGCTCTCGACGCTGTTTTTCAGCGGCGTCCTGCCGCTGGGGCCGAACCTGGGGTCGGCCGGCGCCGTCGTGACGCTGATCATCCTCCTGCCGACGGTGGCGGGCGTCACCTTCGACTACTTCTGGATGCCCTCCCCCGACGAGGTGGACCTGCCGGAACAGTGGGACCGCAACGAACGACCCAGCCGCTACGAGAACCGCTGACCGGTCGCCGCCGCGACGCGGTCCGCTACCGCGGACCCCGTCTCGCTCTCACTCGTCCAGCACGTCCAGCACGGCCGACTCCACGTCCGCGAGCACCGCCTCCTGGGACCGAGTCGCGTCGATCCGGACGAACCGCTCCGGGTCGTTGTCGATCAGCCGCTCGTAGTTTTCACGCACCGATTCGAGGAACGCGACCTGTTCCATCTTGTTGGTCGCGCCGGCGCGGCGGGCGCCCGTCTCGGGGTCGACGTCGAGGTAGATCGTCGCGTCCGGCCGGCGAGTGAACGGGGCGTGCACGTCGCGGACGTACGCCAGCGGGTCGTCGGTGTCGAGGTGGGGGTGGTCGGCGAGCGTCGCGCCCTGGTAGGCGTACCGGGAGTCCGAATAGCGGTCGGAGACGACGAGCCGACCCGCCGAGAGCGCCGGGCGAACTACCCGATCGAGGTGGTCGGCGTGGTCGGCGGTGTAGAGGAACAACTCGGCGATCGAGTCGGCGTCGGCGTCGCCGATCGAGCGGGCGACCGCCTCGCCGTACCACGACTCGGTGGGCTCGCGGGTGAACGCCGCGTCGGCGGGCAGGGCGTCGGTCTCGGCGAGGTGGGCGGCCGCCGAGGACTTGCCGCTGCCGTCGAGCCCCTCCAGCGTCACGAGCATACCTGCCTGTCTCGGTGGCCCCACCTAAACGACTCGGTGGCGGGACGACGCGAGACGATAGCCTCATCCCGGGCGACACCGACGAGACGGATATGACCGACTACTTCGAGGTCCACGAGCGCGACGGGGCGGCCCGTCTCGCCGAGGTGCGCCTCGACTCGCCGGTGACGACGCCCGCGCTCGTCACCGACGCCGACCGCGGCGACGACGCGCCCGAAGCGGGGGTCGCGGCGCCGGTCCTGTCCGACTCGGGGACCGGCTGGGCGACCGAACCCGACGCGCCGGCGGGCGACGACTCGCGGCTCACCGTCCTGCCCGCCCGCGGGTTCCCGTCGGGGACGCCCGACGAGGTGCAGGAGGCGTTCGCGCCCGAGGTCCCCGACGCCGACTACCCGAGCGCCGCCGTGATCTCCGCCGACACCGCCGCGGACCTGGGCACCGACGCCTACGTCCTCTCGGGCGCGCCCGGCATCGCCGGCCACGCCGAGAAGTTCGTCGATTCGATCGTCCGCGTGCGGGAAGCGGTCCCCTACGACGCCGCCCTCTATCTGCCGGGCGTCGCCACCCCCGCCAACGTCGCGACGCTGGTCTACGCCGGCGTCGATCTGGTCGACGCCGACCGCGCCGTCGTCCGCGGCACGCAGGGCCGCTATCTCACCGTCGACGACCACCAGTTCCTCGAAGACCTGGACGAGCTCCCCTGTGCCTGTCCCGCCTGCCAGCAACCGCGCGAGGAGTTCGACCGGATGGACTGCGCACGCCACAACGTCAACGCGCTCTCCGCCGCGCTCGCGACCGTCCGCCGGCGGGTCCGCGACGGCCGACTCCGGGACTACGTCGAGGGCCAGGCCCGACACGAGCAGTGGCTCACCGCCGTCGTCCGCCGGCTCGACCAGCAGTACGGCTACGTCGAGGAGCGCACGCCGATCTTGCGACAGGCCGAGATCACCGCCGCCACGGAGGACACCATCCGCCGCGTGGAGATCCAGCGCTTCGCCGAGCGAGTGACTTCGCGCTATCGCAACCGGTTCGACAACCCGCTCGTGCTGGTGCCCTGCTCGGCGCGCAAACCCTACAGCGACTCCCAGAGCCACGGCCAGTACCACGACGCCGTCCAGTGGCGCGCCCACAAGGTGTCGATGACTTCGCCGATCGGCGTCGTCCCGCAGGAACTCGAACTCACCTACCCCGCCCAGCACTACGACTCCGTGGTGACCGGCCGCTGGAGCGAAAACGAGATCGAGTTCGTCGCGAGCGTGCTGGAGCGCTACCTCGAAAACACGGACTACCCGCGGGTCATCGCGCACGTCCCCGAGGACTACCGCCCCATCTGCGAGCGCGTCGAGCGGTCGCTGGGGACGGAGTTCACCTACACCGTCGAGGACCACCCGACGACGACCGACTCGCTGGGCAACCTCGCCAGCGAGCTCTCGGACGAGCTGCAGTACGGCAAGCGCGAGCGCCAGCACAACACGATCCGCGCCATCGCCGACTACCAGTTCGGCGCTGGCGCGGGCGACGACCTCTTCGACGACCTCACGGTACGGGGCAGCCACCCCGGTCTGCAGGCCCACGACGGCGACGGCGAGCAGTTGGCCGTCGTCGTCCGCCCCTACGGCACGCTGGCGTTCACGCTCGCCGGCGCGCGCCACTGGGTCGAGAGCGACGCCCCCACCAAGCGCGTCGAGATCGACGATTTCGTCCCGCACGGGAGCGTCCTCGCGCCGGGCATCGTCGACGCCGACGACGACATCCGCGTCGGCGACGAGGTCGTCTTCGAGGGGCCGAGCGCCTTCGCCGTCGGCCGCGCGGAGATGTCCGGCCCGGAGATGGCCCGCTCGACCCGCGGGATCGCCGCGCAAGTCCGTCACGTCGACGAGCTGGACTGATCGGGCACCGATCCGGACGATCCGCACCGGACTGGTCGAACTCGCCACAACGAATATCCGGGTTCCGCCCGTCGCACAGGCCGGATGACGGACACAGAGCGGGTCGACGCGCTGCTCGCGGACCTGACGCTCGAGGAGAAACTCCGACTGGTCCGCGGGCGGGCCGACCCCGACGGACACGCCACGGGCTATCTCCCGGGCGTCGACCGACTCGGCGTCCCGCCGCTTCGACTCGTGGACGGGCCCCTCGGTGTCCGCGACCGCGAGGCGACGGCGTTCCCGGCGACCATCGCCCTGGGGGCGACCTGGGACCCCGACCTGGCCCGCCGACTCGGTCGCGCACTGGCCGCCGAGACCCGCGCTCGCGGCCACGACGTGTTGCTCGCGCCGGGGTTGAACGTCGTCCGGGTGCCGACCGGCGGTCGCAACTTCGAGTACCCGAGCGAGGACCCCGAACTCACGAGCGCCGTCGGCGCCGCGTACGTCGACGGCGTCGAAACGGGCGGCGTCGGCGCGACGGCCAAGCACTTCGTCGCGAACAACCAGGAGCACCGCCGCGACGAAGTCGACGCCGTCGCCTCCGAGCGGGCGCTGCGGGAGATCTACCTCCCGGGCTTCCGCGCGGCGGTCGACGCCGGCGCCTCGGCGGTGATGGCCGCCTACAACCGCGTCAACGGCCACTACATGAGCGAACACCGCGAACTCCTCGACGGCGTCCTCCGCGAGGAGTGGGGGTTCGACGGGGTCGTGACGAGCGACTGGTGGGGGACCCACGACGCGGTCGCCGCAGCCGAGGGCGGGCTGGACCTGGAGATGCCCGGCGCCTCCGTCGTCGAGCTGTTCGCACCGCACAGCCGCGGCCTGCGCGCGATGCTCCGGGTGCGCCTCTCCGACAGGCTCGACCTCGATCCGCCGCTGTTCTGGCGGCCCATCGACCGCTGGGTCGCCGACGACGGGCAACCCGATCCCTACCCGTTCGACGTCTTCGGCGACCCGCTCCGCCGCGCCGTCGGCGACGGCCTGGTCGCCGAGGCGACGCTCGACCGGAAAGCGCGGCACGTCCTCGGGCTGTACGACCGACTGGGGATGCTCGACGGGGGCCGGTCGAGCGGCTCGCGCGACACCGCGCCGAGCGTCGACTGGGACGGCCACCACGACCTCGCTCGGGCGGTGGCCCGTCGCGGGACCGTCCTCCTGGCGAACGACGGCATCCTCCCGCTCGACGAGGGCGATTCCCTGGCCGTCGTCGGGCCGAACGCCGACGAGGCGAAGGTCGGCGGCGGCGGCAGTTCGGAGGTCTCCCCCACTCGCACCGTCAGTCCCGTCGAGGGGCTCCGGGCGCGGGCGTCCGGCGTCACCGTCGAGCGCGGGGTCAGGCGGGTCGCGAACCCGTCGATGTTCGACGTGCCGGGGTCGGGACTCCGGCGGCGGCTGCGCTCGGGACCGGACTTCGAGGCCGCGGTCGGCGCGGCCGCCGCCGCCGACGTCGCGGTCGTGGTCGTCCAGGACGGCGCGACCGAGGGCGAGGACCGCGACTCGATGGCCCTCCCCGGCCGCCAGGACCGGCTCGTCCGCGCTGTTTCGGACGCGAACCCGCGGACCGTCGTGGTCTGTCGGTCCAGCGGTCCCGTGGAGATGCCCTGGGCCGACGACGCGGCCGCCGTGCTCCAGACGTGGTACCCCGGTCAGGCCGACGGCGCGGCGCTGGCGGACGTGCTCTACGGCGCCGACCCCGGCGGACGGCTCCCGGTGACCGTCGGCCGGCGGTTCGACGACTACCCGGTCGCCGGCGACGAGCGCCGCTATCCGGGCGTGAACGAGCACGTCCACTACGACGAGGGCGTCTTCGTCGGCTACCGCGGGTTCGACCGCGACGGCGTCGCCCCGCGCTTCCCGTTCGGTCACGGCCGCTCGTACGCCGACTTCGCGTACGCGGGCCTCGCGGTCGAGCGCGCCGAGACCGACGGGACCGGCGGCTCGGACGCCGCCCTCGACGTGACGGTCACCGTCGAGAACCGCGCCGGCCGCCCGGGTCGGGCAGTCGTCCAGGCGTACGTCGAACCGCCGGCGCCGCCGCGGGGAGTCGACCGCCCGCGACGGGAGCTCGGCGGCTTCGAATCGGTGAGGCTCGACGGCGGCGAACGGCGGACCGTCTCGCTCTCCGTCTCGCGACGAGCGCTCGCCCGCTACGACCGCCGCGACGGCTGGACGGTCGACCCCGGGGAGTACGCGGTCGTCGTCAGTCGCTCCTCGCGCGACGAGCAGGTGCGAGCGACCGTCGAGATGATGGCGTGAGGGGGCCGGCGCGTCACCGACCGGTTTCGAGCGCGTCGACGAGTTCGTCCGTCGAGCGGATCGACGCGAACTCGCCGTCGAGCTGTGCCAGCGCCGTGCGGTGGACCAGGTCGGCGTCGAAGGGGTCACCGTCGAGCGATCGGTCGAACGTCGCCGTCGCGTCGCGGACGACGGTCACGTCGAACCCGCGGTTCTCGGCCATGCGCGCCGTCGTCGAGACGCAGTGGTCGGTCGTCAGGCCGCAGACGACGACGGCCTCGTGGTCGCCCTCGCGGAGCCAGTGTTCGAGATCGGTCCCGACGAACGCGCCGTTGACGCGCTTGACGAACTCGGCTTCGCCCTCGCGGGGTTCGAACCCCGCCTGGAACGCGAACCCCGGTCGGTCGCCGCGGAGCGGCGAGTCGTCCTCGGTCGAGTCGTGGCGGACGTGGACGACCGGGGCGTCCGCCTCGCGCCAGGCGTCCAGCAGGGCGAGCGCCGCGTCCTCGGCGTCGGGGTTGTTGCGCTCTCCCCAGTCCGGGTCGTCGAAGCCGCGCTGGAAGTCGACCAGGACGAGCACGGGCGCGGACGCTCCAGCGGAGTCGCCCGTCATCTCAGTCGTCGCTCGCGGCCGCCCGGCCGCGACCGGCGTCGAGCAGGGCGTCCGATTTCGGGTGGTCGCGCGTGACGGTGATCGGACAGTCGTCGGGCATCGCCCGCTCGTCGTCCGAGAGCATGTACTGGACCCACTCGCGGTCGCCGTCGACGCCCCAGTCGCCCAGGTCGGCGTGCGGGCAGACGCCGTCGTAGTCCGCGAGGCGGTCCTGGATGACCTCGCGGGCGTGCTGGCCGGCCTCGGTGTCGGCCGTCACGTCGAGATTCTCGAACAGCGACCGCGGCTGGAAGGTGATCTCCAGCCCGACGGGACAGTACCGGCTCTTGCGGTCGTCGTAAAAGGGCGCCCGGCAGGTCGGGAACATCGGCTCGCCGCCGAAGGAGAACTCCCAGTAGGGGTCGTCGGGGTCGGTCGGAATGTCCGTCGGCCACGGCTCGGGGTCGTGGACGTGGAGGAACTGGAGGATATGCCAGAGGGCGCGGTGATACTCGGCTTCCGACAGCGGCTCGGCCGGCGGTCGGAAGAACGTCACGAGCGACGCGCGGTCGCTGTGGTCCTCGTAGCTGTCGAGGTAGGCCAGGAGCGTCCGACCCAGCTGGAGCAGGGCGTCCTTGTCGGTCATCGACGGGACGGCGGTGTACAGCGGGTCGCCGTTGGCGACCGACTCGGCGCCGAAGAAACACGGGAAGGGTGTGTCGTTGCGCTCGCCGAGCAGTCCCTCGCGGAACGTCCGCCAGTGGTCGGCGACCCAGCCGGGGGCCGCGCCCGATTCGACCCGCGCCGCGACGGTCTCCTGATCGACCAGGGATCCGACGACTCGCGCAGTCATCGGTTGGATCCACGCACTCCGTCCCCCTCAACCCGTCGTTGGCAGTCGGCAAAGTTCACGATCGTTCGACCGGATCGCCGACCCGGATCGAACCGCGCTCGACGATCCGACACCGCAGTCCGCCCCGCCCGGCCAGCGCCCCGGTCACCGCGGGCTCGTCGAGCCGGTCGGCCAGGTACGCACACGGCTCGCAGGGCCCCGTCCCGACGCAGACCGCCTCGCCGACCCGGAATCGCTCGCCGTCCAGTCCGTCGATATCGACGCTCGAGACGGTGACGTTGCGGCGATGGGCGCCCGCCCCCAGGGAGAGGCCGTGGTCCCGTTCGACGGCGGCGAGCGCCTCGCTCGCGACGAGCGTCAGGTCGCTCCCCTCGCGGGGCGAGCCCGGCGAGTCGTCGAAGTACCGGTCGCCGCGCAGACCCGCGCCGGCGACCGCCTCGACGCGCTCGACCGGTTCGGGCTCGGCGCCGCTCGTCGGGACGAGGTGTATCCGTTCGACGCGTCCGTCCATACGGCACCGTCGGCGGCGAGCGACGTAAGTGGTACCCGATCGCGGCGGGTCAGTGCTGGCCGAGCGCGCCGTGGTAGAACTCGCGGTGGTCGTAGTGGTCGGCCACGTCGTCGCGGATCGACCCGTAGTTGCGCTCGACCGCCCGGCGCGTCTCCTCGTCGACCTCGAAGTCGTGGGTCTCGTAGAACTCGGAGGTCGCGCCCATGTTGCGCATCAGCGCGTAGAAGTTCAGCGGCCGGAAGAAGAGCAGCTCGTCGTACTCCGGGTTGTGCATCGTCGGGTCGACGTGCGTGTCGAAGCCGTTGCGGTCGAACTCCTCGATCAGCATCTCCGTCCGCGGGCTGAGATCGACCGACTGGACGTCTTCCCAGAACTCGGTGTCCCCGTCGGCGTAGGCGTAGTGAACGCTGATGAAGTCGTAGATCGACTCCCAGGTCGCCCGGACCCAGGCGTTGTACCGCTCGCGGACGGTGTCGTCGGCCACGCGCCCGTGCCCGGACAGCAGCGTCGCGAGCGTGACCGACGCCTTCGCGTTGGCGGTCAGCCCCGTCGACTGCAGCGGCTCGACGAACCCCTCGGCGTTACCGACCGCGACGCAGTTCTCCACCCAGGCGCGCTCGTGGTAGCCCGAGGTGAACTCGTACGTGACCACGTCGTCGGCGTCGATCCCTTCGCAGTGCTCGACGAACTCCGCGCGAGCCTCGCCCTCGGAGACGTAGTCGGAGGCGTAGACGTAGCCGCGGTCGCGGTTGTCGAAGGTGTCGATCTGCCAGAACCAGCCGGCATCGCCGGTCTCGACGACCGTCGCCGGCACCACCTCCGCCAGGTCGAGCTCCGAGCGGGCGTTGAGCGCCGTGTCCAGCGGCAGGTCGAACTCGCGGAAGTCGTCGGTCTGCTCGCCCTTGAGCAGCCGCGAGAAGCCCGTCGCGTCGACGTACAGGCCGGCCTCGTACGCCCGGTTGCGGCTCCGGAGGCGCCTGATCCGGTCGTCGGCCACGTCGACGGTCACGACCTCGTCGTCGATCAGCGTGATCCCCCTGTCGAGACAGGTCTCGCGCAGGAAGGCGTTGAACCGCTCGGTGTTGAGGTGGTAGGCGACGGTGTCGTACTTGCGGTTGCCGCCGTCCCGCGCCGAGAAGTACCACGGCGACTTGCCCTGCGAGACCAGCTCCTCGCATCTGGACTGGTGGTCCTCGCTGTCGTACAGCTCCGAGTAGTAGAAGTAGTACGCCTCGTTGGTGTCCCGTTCCTCGGGGTCGGGGAACTTCCGGTTCTGGTCGAACGGGTAGTGGAAGGCGTCGTACCCGCACCAGTCCCGGAAGTACACCGACGCCTTCCAGACCGGCTTGACTTCCTCGACGAACGACTGCTCGTCGATGTCGAGGGTGTCGTGCAGGATCTGCTGGATCGCCAGAAACGTGCTCTTGCCGACCTGCGGGATCGACCGATCGAAGTCGTCGACGACCGACACGTCCAGCCCGGGGTTCATGCGCTTCAGCGCCAGCGCCGCAAGCAGCCCCGAGTCCCCGCCCCCGACCACGGTCACGTCCTCGATGCGCTCGCTCATCGTTTCGGTACTCTGGGAGAGTCGCGCTTATGAAACTATTTCAGCACGAGAAACACGTCCGTTCGAGCGCGCCCGGACCGGTCCGGCCCCGTCGATCGACGCCCGATCGCAAGTGGCGGGGAAAGCCGGTACCGGCGTTATGCGGTTCCTACGCCGAGTAATACGGAATGTAACTAATTTCCCCCCGGGGGATCGCCCCGGTGGGTGAACTCTTTGCAACTATCGCGACGCGATCTGGTCAGGGTGGCGATCGGAACCCCCCTGGGAGCAGTGGTATCACGTGCCGGCGGACCGCGACCGAACGGACGGGAACGACGACCCGCACGCGCCGGATACGGTGCCGTTCCGGCCGACACGCCGGTCGGTGTGCCCGGATCCCGGACGGGGTCAGAGGGCGCCGGGTCCGACGCGACCGGGAACGACCCGACGACCCATCGGTCCGGCTACGGCGCCGCGACCTACGGCAGCCCGGGGGAGTGACACGATGGTCGAACGCACCCCCAATCACGACCTCCATCAGTACGAGTCGGGCGAGACGGACTGGACGCACTCGCCCGATATGGCGACGATCGAGGAGCGACTGGTCGTCAGAGACGAGGAGGCGAACCTCGGGCGGTACACGCCGCACGAAGACGCCACGTTCGTCGCGACGGACACGGGCGCGGTGTACGACGGTGACGGCGACGCCTGGACGGCCGCGACGCGGCAGGCCGAGCAGCTCAAGGCGGGTCAGGTCCGCTCCACCCGGGGGTACGTCCACGGGTGTACGCTCGACGAGCGCGCGGCCGGCCGCATCTCGAGTCCGGCGCCGCCGAGCAGGCCGATGGAGATGCCCGACCACATCGCCACGTATCCCACCCGCGAGACGCCGGTCGTCATGATCCACAGCGAGGGGAGCCACATCGCCGAGTACGAGGACCTGTATCCGCGGATGAGAGCGCGCGGCCTCCCCTGGATGATGGGCGCGACGCCGGCCCGGCTCGAAAAGGACGACGCCGATCAGCTCATCGACACCGAGCAGCTCAAGGAGATGCTGCTGCACGGCTGCGAGGTCGGCCTCTACACCGGCAGCGGCATGGTCGACGACGGCGGCCGGCTGACCGAACCCGGGAACGCGAGCGACGGCGTCGAGGAGATGGAGGACCTGCTCCGGATCGTCCACCAGCAGAAGCGCGACCTCGAAGAGCTGGGGTTCCCGGTGGCGCACCTCCAGCCCAGACAGGGCCGGGGGCTGAACATGGGCGAACTCGACGAGCCGCAGTTCTACGCCGTCCGGTCGCTGTTCGCCGCCTCGGGCCACGGCTGGGCGACCAACGGCGCGGACTACACCGCGACCGCGACGACCGCCAAGCACGGCCAGAGCTCGGCCATGATCGAGCGGCCCGAGCAGAACACCGCCGACGAGGCCAAGGAGATGATCGACCGCCTGATCGAGCGGCCGAAGGGACGCCTGCGGCTGTTCTTCCACAGCCACAAGGTCGAAGACTGGCCGCGCGTCGAGGAGATCCTCGACTACCTCGTCGCCAAGCGGGACGCGGGCGACCTGCACGTCGCCTCCTCGACGGGCGGGCTGCTCATCCCGTGGTCGCTGCCCGAGGGCGACATCGTCCAGGAGTCCTCGCCCAAGTTCGACGACTTCGCCGACAGCTTCTGGCTCCCGATGGGGAACGAGCCCGTCGTCGACAACGCCCGGGCCAGGCCCTTCTGGACGATCGGTTCGTCGACCGGTGACGAGGTATTCGGCGGAATTCGGACCCGAGACATCCAGTTGAACCCCCAGTTCACGACGATGATGGTCCAGTTCGACGCGCGCGTCCCCGACAGCGTCACGGACGTGACCGTCCGCGTCGACTCCTTCGACGACTTCCCGCGCGCCGAGACGAGCTTCTCCGTCGGCCCGAACTGGGAGACGGTGTACTGCCCCGTCGGCGTCCCCCGCTGCGACACGGGGCGAGCGGACGTCAAGACCAAGTGGGAGCTCGACATCTGGACGACGGCCGACGAGATGAACCTCAAGAACGTCCGTATCTACCCCTGTTGAGGTCGCCCGGCGGGGATTCGCGCGTTCACGCCCCCAGCGCACACTCGCTCACGGTAGCGAGCACACGCTACGCGGTGCTCGCCGGTGTGTTCGCGAGAGAAGCGAGCCCGCGGGGACTGAGCGAACGCAACGCGTTCGCGAGGGTCGGCGGGCTCGGCGACCGAGGAACGAAGTGACGACGGAGACGAGCCCGCGGGGACTGAGCGAACGCAACGCGTTCGCGAGGGTCGGCGGGCTCGGCGACCGAGGAACGAAGTGACGACGGAGACGAGCCCGCGGGGATTTGAACCCCGGACAACTTGGTCCGGAACCAAGCACTCTGTCCACTGAGCTACGGGCCCTCGTATTCGGGTAGCGCGTTCCCACTCTTAACCGTTGTGAGACGCGGCGAGAAGCGGAGAATCCGGGCCGCGGTCAGGGCTGTTCGCCCGTCTCGATGGTGAAGTCGTCGGTCGGGTAGGCGACGCAGGTCAGGCAGTAGCCGTCGTCGAGGTCGTCGTCGAACAGCGCCTCGTTGTGCTCGTGCTGGATGTAGTCGAGCGCGGGGCCGTCCTGGATCTGGCCGGCGCAGGAGACGCACTGACCCTGACGGCAGGCGTAGGGGAGGTCCCAGCCCTCCTCCTCGCCCATGTCGAGGATGTTCTCGTTGTTGGCGATCTCGATGGTCTCGCCCTCCTTGGCGAACTCGATCTCGTAGTACTCGACCTCGTCGTCGGCGATGGCCTCGGGGTCGAAGCCCTCGTCTTCCTCTTCTTCCTCGCCCTCGGCGAGTTCGGCGCCGCCCTCGCCGGCGGGGATGGCGCCCGCGGCGCCGCCACCGATCGAGCGGTTCATCGGCTCGGGGAAGTCCGTCTCCGGCACCGCCGCGGCGCGCTGTTCGAGGACCTCCTGGGAGATGTCCGCCGGGGGCTCCCAGCCGGTCCCCCGCGCGTAGTGGACCGCGACGACGACGAGTGTCAACGCCGCCCCGATCGCGACACTCACTGTAGTGTCCATATTCGGGCTTCGGAGTGCCCGTATAACTAACTGACGCTTCAACGGTGGACAGCGCCCCGACGCCGGCCCCGAACGTGTTCTCAGGCCGATGGGACTGCGTCGAGAGAGCCGCCTACTCCTCCCGGCGCGGGACCTCGTGGCGACCGAACCCGTAGCGCAGTCGATTGGCGAGCCGCCGGGAGAACCGACCGGGGCCGTCGCCGCCGGCCGAACGGGAGTCGAAGCGCTCGGCGAGCGCCTGGTAGATGAGCGGCACCGGCACCTCCTGTTCGAGGGCCTCCTGAACGGTCCAGGTGCCCGTCGAGCCGCCCTCGACGCGGTCGGCGACGGTCCCGAGGTGGTTGCCCTCCTCGGCGAACGCCTCCTCGCAGAGCTCCAGCAGCCACGAGCGGATGACGGCGCCGTTGTTCCACGTGCGCGCGACCGATTCGAGGTCCAGGTCGTAGCGGCCGTTCGCCAGGAGTTCGAACCCCTCGCCGTAGGTCTGCATGAGCGCGTACTCGACGCCGTTGTGGACCATTTTGACGTAGTGGCCCGAGCCGGCCGGCCCCATGCGGTCGTGGCCGTCCGGTCCGGTCGCGACGGCGTCGAAGACGGGGACCAGTTCCTCGTAGGCCCACTCGGGGCCGCCGATCATCAGCGAGAAGCCCAGCTCCGCGCCCGCGGGGCCGCCGGAGGTGCCGCAGTCGAGGTAGGCGGCGGTCGTCGACTCGGCGCGGCGGACGGAGTCCTCGAAGTAGGAGTTCCCGCCGTCGACCACGACGTCGTCGGAACCGAGGTGCGGTTCCAGGTCGTCCAGCGCGGCGTCGACGGCCTCGCCGGCGGGGACCATCAGCCAGATCCGCTTGTCCGCGCCGAGTCGCTCGGCGAGGTCGACCACGCTGTCGGCGGGCGTGGCGCCCGCGTCGGCGGCCGTCGCGACCGCCTCCTCGTCGAGGTCGAACGCCACCACGTCGTGGCCTTCGTCGAGCACGCGGTCGACGACGATCTGTCCCATCCGGCCGAGTCCGACGACGCCCAGTTGCATGTGTGGTCGCTCTCGGAGCGGGGAGGTAGGGGTTGTGGTTCGACGCGACCCGCCGGCGGTCGCCTGTGACCGCCACCGTTTCGCGGGCCGGTCGGGACCTCTAGCGAGGATTCGATATATCGCCATGCCGTTGACAGCGTCAGACGCTCCCGAATACGGTCGCCCGTCGCGGCGGTCGAAACTGAGCGCGAGACCGCTCGACTGTGCGGTTTCGGCCCACAGGTCCGATTTCGCGACCGGATCGTGAGAACGCATCCCGGGGCCCCGCAAGGCTTTCGCGGCGAACGCGTGAAATCGCGCCCGAATGTCTTCTCGTCGGTCCGTACGTCTGGCGGAGCTATCGTGGACGGAGATCGAATCGGCGCTCGAACGCGGGACCCGGACGGTGGTCGTCCCCGTCGGATCCATCGAGCAGCACGGCCCACACCTCCCGCTGAACATGGACACCCTCGACGGCGAGGCAGTCGCCGAACGGATCGCCGAGCGCCTCGGGGACGCGCTGGCCGCGCCGGCGATCCGACCCGGGTGCTCGGGCCACCACATGGCGTTCCCCGGGACGATCACCGTCCCGCCAGAGACGCTGATGGACGTGATCCGCTCGTACTGTCGCTCGCTCGACGACCACGGCTTCGAGCACCTGGTCCTCGTCCCCACCCACGGGGGAAACTTCGGGCCGGTCACCACCGTCGCGCCGGACATCGGCCGAGAGCTCGACGCGAGCGTGATCGCGCTCGCGGACCTCGACGAGCACATGCGGCTGCTGAACGAGGGCCTCGACGAAGCGGGGGTCGACTACGACCAGGACGTGATCCACGCCGGTGCGGCCGAGACGGCGGTCGTCCTGGCGATCGACGAGGGACTGGTGCGAACCGGCGAACTCGAAGCGGGCCACGAGGGCGAGGTCTCGACCGCTCGACTGCTGAGCGAGGGGTTCCGGGCGATCACCGACAACGGCGTCCTCGGCGACCCGACCGAGGCGACCGCCGAGGCGGGCGAGGCCATCCTCCGGCGAGTGACCGAACACTACGTCGAACGGATCGAGGACGAGCGCGTCGCGGTCTGAGCGCCGTCATCGGCGCCGAGTCGGGCCGTCTCGCCAGTCCGACCGGACCGCCGCGACCGGGATTTCGTATATCGACGCACGGTTGACAGCGTCAGACGCTACCGAGCGCTCGCGGACACGGAACCACACAGAGGTTCGGGAGAACAGCGGACGAGCGGCGACAGGAGCGGAGATTCGGAGTCAGCGGTGGGCGTCGGATCCGGCGTCGTCGTGGAGCGGGCGCAGCGGCGTGACCTGGGGACCCAGGTCGGACTGCGTGACGTCCGCCTCGATGCCGAACACGTCGGCGAGCAGCTCCTCGGTGACGACCTCCTCGGGCGATCCTCGACCCTGGACGGCGCCGTCCTGCAGCGCGACGACGCGGTCGGCCAGCCGGGCGGCCTGCTGGAGGTCGTGGAGGACGACGACGACGGTCTTGTCGCTCTCGGCCCGCAGCGTCTCGACGATCTCCATCACTTCGAGCTGGTGGTGCATGTCGAGGAACGTCGTGGGCTCGTCCAGCAGGAGCACGTCCGTCTCCTGGGCGAGGACCATCGCGATCCAGACGAGCTGTTTCTGCCCGCCGGAGAGGCTGCCCACGTCCCGGCCGCGGAGGTGGTCGACGCCGGCGAGGTCGATGGCGCGGTCGACGGCGGCGCGGTCCTCCTCGGAGAGGCCGTCGAAGAACCCCCGGTGGGGGTAGCGGCCGTGTTCGACGAGCTTCTCGACGGTGATGGTGTCGGGGGCGACGTTCTCCTGGGAGAGCAGGCCCAGCCGGCGGGCCAGGTCCTTGGCGTCCATGTCGGCGACCGCGCCGCCGTCGATGCGGACGGCGCCGCCCTCGGGGGCGAGCTGGTCGGCCATGGCCTTCAGGAGGGTGCTCTTGCCGCTGCCGTTGGGGCCGACGAGGGCGGTGACCTCGCCGGGCGCGGCGACGAGCGACTCGCCGTCGAGGACGGGCTCCTCGCTGGTGGGGTAGCCGACGACCAGATCCTCGGCCTCGAAGGGGGTGCCGTCGGGGTCGGTGCTGGCGGCGATGGCGGGCGCCGCGAGCGCCGACTGGGCGTCGGGCGTCTCGTCGCAGTCGGTGTGTTCGTCGTCGCGGTACGGTGGGGTCGGGGTGGTGTCGCTCTGGCTCATATTTCTCCGAGTTGCTCCTGTTTGCGCATCAGGTAGAGGAAGTACGGTCCCCCCACGAGGCCGGTGACGATGCCGACGGGGAGCTGGCCGCTCCCGCCCGCGAGGACGGGGATGGCGAGCCGCGCGCCCACGTCGGCGGCCACGAGCAGGGCGGGGCCGGCGAAGACGCAGCCGACGACGAGCCGGCGGTAGTCGCTGCCGACGATGTTGCGGACCACGTGGGGAACGATGAGACCGACGAAGCCGACGATGCCGGCGACGGCGATGGAGGCCGCGGCGGCGAGCACGCCCACGGCCGAGAGGGCGAAGCGCATCCGCTCGACGTTCATCCCCAGCGAGGAGGCGGTGCGCTCGCCCAGCAGCAGGACGTTCAGCTGGCGCGCGCCGACGAGCGAGAGGCCGATCGCGACGACCGACCACGGGAGCGCCGTGCGAACCTGCTCCCAGTCGACGCCCGTCAGCGAGCCGGTGGTCCAGGCGATGGCCGACTGGACCACGCCGATGCTGTCGGCGAAGAAGAAGAGGCCGGTCTGGAGGCTCTGGAAGACGGTGCCGACGATGACCCCCGCCAGCACCAGCCGCACGGGCGAGGTCCCGCCTTTCCAGGCGATGACGTAGACGATGACGAACGCGGCCATCCCGCCGAACGCGGCGATGATGGGGAGCGCCGCCGCCAGCATCGGGAAGACGACCAGCGTCAGCAAGATCAGCAGGCCCGCGCCCGAGGAGACGCCGAGCACGAACGGGCTGGCGAGTTCGTTGCGCGTCACGGCCTGGAAGATGGCGCCGGAGACGGCGAGGTTCGCGCCGACGAGCCCGGCGACGAACACCCGCGGGAGCCGGATCGTCCAGACGATGAGCGTCGGCGTCGCGAGCTCGGGGAGTTCGCCGCCGAAGCCGGTGACCGTCCGCATCAGCCCCTCGCCGAGCAGGAAGTTGAGGACCCAGCGGTGGTCGAGCAACACGGCGGGGTCGACGACGGACTGCCACGCCCGCGCGACCGACATCGAGTACGACCCGAAGCTCACCTGCACGAGCCCCGCGGCCACGGTCAGCGCGAGACTGCCCAGACACAGCCCCAACAGCGAGCGGTCGAGCCAGTCGAAGCGGGCGCTCTCGGCCGCATCCGACCCGCCTTCCGTCGCGACGTTGTCTACCATCCGATCGGTTTAGGTATGCCTAAACAGCGGCTTAGTGGTTGCGGTTCGATATGCGGGCCGCGGATCGGGCGGATCACTGCGTTTATTCCTCCGTATCGGGCGATTCGGCCCGTTCGGCCTCGATCTCGGCGGCCCGTTCGAGGACCGCGTCGTCGTCGAGGTGGTCGAGGAGGCGGCGGTGAGCGCGGTCGGTCAGGTCGGCGACCTCGTCGGCGCTCCGGCGAGTCGCGAAGGCGTCGTCGATGTACTCCTCGCGGAGGTCGGCGAGCGGGTCGGCGCCCTCGGCGGGTTCGAAGTCGTCGGGGACGCGCTCGTCGAACCACTCCCGCCAGCGCTCGCGCTCGCCCCACTCACCCTCGAACTCGCTGTCGGGGCGCACCCAGTCGTAGTGGCGGGCGAGGTCCTGCGGGTAGCCACGCTCGACGCGACGGTCTTCGAGGAGCGTCCGCGCGACGTGAGCGCCCCGGCCCGCGGCGACGACGGCCTGTACGTCGCGCTGACCCGACGGCGAGGCGACGTACAGTCTCTCGATCGGCGTCCGACCGTCCTCGTCGGCGTAGTCCGGGTCGAAGTGTTCGTGTTCCTCGCCGTCGTGCTCGTGGGTCTCGAACATCGCGTCGCCGCCCAGCGGGCGGCAGTACTCGCCGGTGTAGCGCGTGGCGGCGATCACCCGCTCGGTGACGACGCGGCGACCGTCCTGGGTCTCGACGGCCAGGGGGGCGTCGGCCGGGTCGTCGCTCTCGCTCGCGTCCGTCGCCCGCTCGACCGATTCGACGAGGTCGTCGACGAGCCGACAGCCAACCTCGCGGGCGTGGTCGCGGAGCAACGTCTGGAAGGTGTCCACGTCGATACCGGCCGGGAAGCCGGGGTAGTTGCCCAGGAACGCACAGCGGTCGAGCGAGGCGGACCCGCGGTCGAAGACGACGGTGTCGAGCCCGTAGCGAGCGAGGAAGACGCCGGCCGACGCGCCCGCCGGGCCGCAGCCGACCACGACCGCGTCCGCGGACCACGATTCGGACTCGAGCCCGCCGGCTCCACCGCTCGCGTCGCTCATCTACAGGTCACCCGCGACGATCTCCGCGACCCGCTCGCGGTCGAACAGCTCCGCGTCGGCGCCGTAGAGCTGGCTCGCGGTCCGCTCGGTCAGCACCATGCTGGTGATCGGGCCCTGGTAGAGGCCGCCGGCGCGGTACACGTCGCCGTTCTGGACGGCGGTCAGCGCGCTTGCAGTCTGGTGGTCTTCGAGGAAGGAGACGACCGTGTCCCGGAAGTCCGAGGCGGACATCGCCTCGTACCCGCGCAGCATCATGACCTCGGGGTCGACCTTCAGCAGCGTCTCCAGGTCGATGGCCGCCCGCGAGCCGTGGAAGTCCTTGATGTCCGTGCTCGCGAGCGCGTCGCGAACGCGGAGATCGGTGAGGTGTTTGAAGCCGGTCCCCTCCCCGATGACGTAGGGGTAGTACTCCACTGGTTCGTTGCCGACGCCCCAGAGGACGGCGACCTCGGGGCGGTTGCCCTGGTTGGGGACCACGGGGGCGAGGTTCGACTGGAAGTCGTCGTGGACGGTCTCGAAGGCCTCGTAGCGGTCGGTCCGACCGAACACCTGCGCGAGCTTCTCGAAGCCCTCCATCAGGGTGTAGTAGCGGTAGTCGGAGTGCCAGGGGTAGTGCTGGGCGTAGATGCAGTTACCGAACAGCGGGGCGATCTTCTCGGTGATCTCGTCGACGTCCGACCGTTCCCAGCCCTTGAAGCGGTTCATCAGGAAGTTCGGGTCCATGACGTGCACGTCGGCGTCGAGTTCGTAGAACAGCTCCTTGCCGACGCCGCCGTCCTGGTAGAGCGACACCATGTCGCTCTTGTCGACGCTGACGCCCGGGATCGAGTCGTAGTAGTCGGTGTGATAGCGGCTCTTCAGCCAGACGCCCTCCGGCGGTTCGAGACCGAGGGCGATCCCCATGTCGGCCCACGAACCGTTGTTGGCGACCCACGTCTCGGGCACCGAGTCGAACTCGACGCTCCCCATCGGTTCCATGGACACCGAGTACGGCGTCTCCATCGAGGAGGACTGCGTGGTCGCGGGCGTCTCCGTCGCCGTGCCCGGCGCGTCCGTCGGGGTCGGCGTATCGGTGGGGGCGTCCGTCGGCGTCGCGGTGGGGTCGGCCTCGTCGGCGGGCGTGTCGGTCGATCCGCCGTCGCTGGCACAGCCCGCGAAGGCGCTTCCACCGAGGACGGCGGCCGCACTGGCCAGATACGCTCTGCGCGTCGCGTCGGAGTCGGAGTCTGACATACGTTTTAGGCCAACCTAATCGCATAAAGCCGTTTCGGACTTTAGGTAGGCCTAAACACGAGTGACAGGAAGAGGATCGCGATAGATCGGAGGGATGGAGTCGCGGTCGTCGAAGGGTGGACGACTACGGAACGGGCTCGTCGCGCCACCGTTTAGTCCGCGGCGACTGACGAGGAAGCATGGACGAACGCGTACGCGAACACGCCGAGACGCTGGTCGACTGGAGCGCGCGAATCGACGAGGGCGACGACGTGGTCGTCTCCGTCGACGAGGGCGCTCACGACCTCGCCGTGGCCGTCGCCGAGGCGCTTGGCGAGCGGGGTGCGAACGTGACCACCGTCTACGCCTCCGAGGAGGTCCAGCGGGCCTACCTCCGCGCCCACGACGGCGAGTTCGACGAGGACCCGAGACACGAGCTATCGCTGTACGAGAACGCCGACAGCGTGCTGTCGCTGGGCGCGAGTCGCAACACGGCGGCGACCGCCGACGTGCCCGGCGAGCGCACCCAGCGCTACGGTCGCGCGCGCCAGGGGATCAGAGAGGCCCGACTGTCGACCGACTGGGTGTCGACGCTCCACCCGACGCGGGCGCTCGCCCAGGAGGCCGGGATGGCCTACGAGGCGTACGAGGACTTCGTCTACGACGCCACGCTGCGTGACTGGGAGAGCCTCGCCGAGGAGATGGACCAGTTGAAAGACATTCTCGACGACGGCGAGGAAGTCCGCATCGTCAACGAGGGGACCGACCTCACCCTGTTCATCGACGGCCGCACCGCGGTCAACTCCGCGGCGAGCGTCGCCTACGACTCGCACAACCTCCCCTCCGGCGAGGTGTTCACCGCCCCCTACGACACCGCCGGCGTCGTCACCTTCGACGTGCCGATGACGATCCGCGGCCGCGACGTGCGGGACGTGAAGCTGACGTTCAAGGACGGCGTCGTCGTCGACTGGGAGGCCGCCCGGGGCGGGGACGTGATCGACGAGATCATCCAGACCGACGGCGGCTCGCGCCGGCTGGGCGAACTCGGGATCGGGATGAACCGCGGTATCGACCGCCCGACCGGCCGCATCCTCTTCGACGAGAAGATGGCCGGGACGGTGCATCTGGCGCTCGGCCGCGCCTACGACGCCAACCTCCCCGAGGGTGAGGATGGCAACGGTTCGTCAGTCCACGTCGACCTGATCACCGACATGACCGGCGACTCGCGGCTGGAGGTCGACGGCGAGGTGATCCAGCGCGACGGCGTGTTCAGGTGGGAAGAGGGAGGCCCGAGCGAAGCGAGGCGCGACTGACGGGAGCGCCTCGAAAGCGCGAGCGGCGTAGCCGCGAGCGATGCGAGGCCCTCGGATACCGAGCGGTGAGAGAAACGAACCGTGAGGCGAGGGTCGGCGGCTCAGCCGACGCGGTCCGGGCCCGCGAGCGCTTCCGCGGACGCAAGGACTACGGGAGCGCCCGCGAGAGAGGGACTCGTGACCACCCACGACATCGCTTTCGTCGGGACGGGCGACCAGGCGGACCTGCGGAACCCCGGGCCAGAGGGGTTCGCGATGAACTACTACCACGCCGAGGGCTACGAGCGGCTCGACGACTGCGAGATGGTGGCCTGCGCGGATCTCGTCCCCCAGCGCGCCGAGGCGTTCGCCGGCCGGTTCGGTATCGACGACGACGGCGTCTTCGAGGACTACGAACGGATGCTCGCCGCGGCCGAACCGGACGTCGTCTCAATCTCGATATGGCCCGAAGACCACGCCGACGCGGTCCTCGACTGTGCCCGCGCCGACAGTGTGGAGGCGATCCACTGCGAGAAGCCGATGGATCTGACGTGGGGGAACTCCAGGCGGATGGCCGAGGGCTGTCGCGAAGCGGGTGTCCAGCTCACGTTCAACCACATGCGCCGGTTCAAGCCGACGTGGGTCGCGGCTCGCGAGCGCATCGAGGACGGCGCCGTCGGCGACCTGGAGCGGATCGAACTCGCGCCGGGGAACGTCTACGACGGCGGCACGCATATGATCGACTTCGCGACCGGCGTCGCCGGCGACGTGCCCGCCGAGTGGGTCGTCGGTCAGATCGACTACCGCGAGGAGAACAGGTGGTTCGGCGCCCACAACGAGAACCAGGCGCACGCTCACTGGCGCTACGAGAGCGGCGTCGACGCCGTCGTCTCGACCGGCGGCGACCGGTCGTTCGTCCCCGCGGACATGCGCTTCGTCGGGAGCGACGGCGTCCTCGAAGTCGGCCCCGAGGACGCTGAGGCCGACCTGCGGTGGCGCGCCGAGAGCGACGAGTGGACGGACGAGACGGTCGAAGAAGGCGCCTGGACCGACCCGATCCACGACGCCGTCGCGCACGTCGTCGACTGTCTGGAGACGGGGGACCAGCCCGTGATCGGTGCCGAGAACGCGCTCAACAGCACGGAGATCATCTTCGGTATCTGGGAGTCCGCACGCCGGCGCGGGCGTGTCGACCTCCCGCTGGAGATCGACGACAACCCGCTGGAGGCGATGGTCGGATCCGGCGCGCTGGACCCTCAGTAGTCGAGACGAGGCGGATTCACCCCGTCGCGCTCGGCCGGAGGGGGTTCGGCGCTCGCCGTCGACTGCGGCCGCTGTCGGTCTTCTCTCTGGCGCGCTCGAACTACCGGAAGCAGCGACACACCGGGCGACGCGAACCGAGCGCGTCGACGGGCGTCCTCACGACGGCGAGACGGTGATCGTCTTCCCGCGGTCGATCGCCTGCTCCAGCTCCTCGGCGATGGCCGACCCGCGCGAGACCTGCACCTCGCCGCCCCGCGAGACGGTCGCGGTGAACAGATACTCGCCGTCGGCCTGCACCTCGACGGTGTCGCCCTCGTAGCCGTCCATCGGGATGAGGACGTGCCGGGAGGTGATCTCGGGGGTGACGATCTCGCCGCCCTGACTCCCGCCCGCGCCGCTCGCGCCGCCACTGCCGGACCCACCGCCGCCGCTCGATCCGCCCGGACCACCGGCCCCTTGCGGGCGCTCGCTGAAGGTCCGCACGTCGATGTCGATGCCGAGGCGGTTCTCCACGTCGGTGATGCGGCCGCCGCCCTTGCCGATGACGGCGGAGATGTCGTCGTCGTCGACGTACACGACGGCGGTGTTGGGGTTCTTGATCTCCACCTCGACGTGGCCGTGGGCGATCGAGCGGATCTCGCGTTCGACCTCCTGCTTGGCGATGCGCTCGGTGCCGCTCTCGGCGGCGGCGCCGCCCTCCTCGGCGTTCTCGCCCAGGGGAACGGTGACGACCTGGCGGTTGAACGTGTAGATCTCGTAGGCGGGCTGGCCCGTCTCGAAGTCGCGGATCATGATGACCGGCCGCGCCAGGTCTTCCTCCATCAGTCCCTCCGGGACTTTGACCTCGGTGGTCACGTCGTAGACGGTGTCGACCTCGCCGGCGTCGATGTAGACGACGGTGTCGACGACCTGCGGGATCATCCCGAGTTCGACCCGGCCCACGAGGCGCTGGAGCGCGTCGATAGCGCGGGTGGCGTGGACGACGCCGACCATCCCGACGCCCGCCAGGCGCATGTCGGCGAACACCTCGAAGTCGTCGGTCTTGCGGACCTCGTCGTAGATGGTGTAGTCGGGGCGAACCATCAGCAGCGAGTCGGCGGTCTTCTCCATGGACCCGCCCAGCTCGGTGTACTGGGTGATGTTGTCCCCGACCTGGAGGTCCCGCGGCTTCTCCATGGTCTTGACGGCGAAATCGGAGTCGGCGAGGAACTCCGCGACGGCCTGGGCGAACGTGGACTTGCCGGCGCCCGGCGCGCCGGAGATGAGGACGCCGCGCTGGTGTTCGAGCAGCCGCTCGCGCAGTTCGTCGGCGTGCTCGTAGTCGTCGAGGTCGGTCTTGACGATGGGGCGGACCGCCGTGATCTCCAGTTTGTCCGAGAAGGGCGGCCGCGCGATGGCGATGCGGTACTGGCCGAACTGGACGATCGTCATGCCGGGTTCGTCGAGTTCGACGAACCCCTCGGCGCTGGCGCGGGCGGAGTTCTCGATGTCGTGGGCCCACTCCTTCAGATCGGTCTCCGTCGAGACCTCGTCGCTGATGGTCTCGTAGTGCATGTCGCCGATCTCGCCGCGCTTGGCCATCGGCGCCACCCCCACCTTCAGGTGGAGGCTCATCGTCGTCTCGTCGAAAAACTGCTCGATGTCCAGCGACTCGGTGTCGCGGCCGCGCGGTTCGAGGTAGAGCACGTCGAGGCCCTTCGCCTTCGCGACCTCGCTCTGGACCACGTCGCTGGTGACGAGGGTGGCGTCGTGCTCGCCGGCGAGATCGCGGATGATCGCGTCGATCTTCCCCTCGCCGGCCTCCCGCTGTTCGACCTCGGCGGGGCGGCGGCCGACGTACTCGACGGAGACGGTGCCGTCGTCGTGGAGTTCGGCCAGCCGCTGGAGCTCCGCGAGGCCGTCCCAGCCGCTCTCGCGGCCGTCGTTGGCCTGGGCTTCGAGTTCGCCCACGACCGCCTCGGGGACGTAGACGGTCGAGCCGGCGAATCCCTCGCCGACCGCCTCCGAGTCGGGGTCGGCGTCGGCCTCGATCTGCTCGGACACGCGGCCGTCGATGACCACGCTCGTGTCCGGAACGATGTTCATACCGTGGCTACGGCCGCCCGTCGTGATAAGAGCCGTGATGCCGGGGTGGTCGACGAACCGTCGCGGAAAAAACTGTCGCGGTCGGTCAGGCGAATCGCGCGAGTTCCGACCGGCCGCGGGTCGCGATCTCAGCCTCGCAGTCGGGACAGGAGACGACCGCGTCGCCGTCGCTGGCTCGGTCGGACCCCGGGTCGGCACCGCGGACGACCCAGTCGCCGGCCGGCGGGCTCTCGTGGCCGCAGTCGGGGCAGAACAGCGTCGCTTTCGGAGGCGGGTCTCGATCGGGTGAACTGGGCGCGTGTACGCTCATCGTACCTGACGGTAATCACTCGATACGGAAAACCCCTTTTGCCCATTATCAATCGGTAGAGACTCTAGACCCGTGAAATCGGTTCTCATACACACACGGCCGGACGACTCGCGAGAAGGGGGGACGGCGGCGGTCAGACCGCGAGGTAACTCGCGATGGTGTCCTCGTCGGCCAGCGCCGCCTCGCCGAGTTCGTCGACGATCTCGCCGCGCTCCATGGCGTAACAGCGGTCGGCCATCGAGCGGATGACGCCGAGGTTCTGCTCGACGAAGAGGATCGTCGTGCCGAGTTCCTCGTTGATGGCGCGCATGTCCTCGCTGATCTGGTCGACGATGGAGGGCTGGACGCCCTCGCTGGGCTCGTCGAGCAACAGCAGGTCGGGGTCGGCGACCAGCGCCCGACCGATGGCGAGCATCTGCTGCTGACCGCCCGAGAGCGTCTCGCCGTCCTGGTCGGCCCGTTCCTCCAGCACGGGGAAGAGGTCGTACACCTCCTCGTAGCGCGTCTCCGCGCTCCCGCTGTTGACGTGCTCGCCCATCTTGAGGTTCTGCTCGACGGTGAGCCCGGGGAAGATGTCCCGGCCCTGCGGGATGTACCCCATCCCGGCGCGGGCGCGCTCGTCGGCGGAGTCGCCGGTCACGTCGGCCCCGCGGTAGGCGACGCTCCCGGACGAGGGTTCGAGCAGGCCGACGACGGTCTTCATGAGGGTGGTCTTGCCGACGCCGTTCTTGCCGACGACGCCGACGATCTCGCCCTCCTCGACGGAGAGGTCCACGTCACGGAGGACCGGGGCGTCGTAGCCGACGGTCACGCCGGAGAGTTCGAGGAGGCTCACTGTTCGCCCCCCAGGTAGATGCGGCGGACCTCCGGGTCGGACTCGATCTCCTCGATCGACCCCTCCCGGAACACGTCGCCGCGGTGCAACACCGTCACCGAGTCGGCGATCTCGCCGACGAAGTCCGTGTCGTGTTCGATGACGATGAAGGCGATGCCCTCCTCGCGGTTGAGCCGGCGGATCCGCTCGGCGATCTCCGTCCGCTCGTCGACCGAGAGGCCGGCGACCGGCTCGTCGAGCAGGAGCAGATCCGGGTCGAGCGAGGCGGCCATGCCGATCTCCAGCTGCTGTTGCTGGCCGTGCGAGAGCGCGCTGGCCTGCACGTCCTCGTAGCCGGCGAGGCCGGCGTTCTCGATGGCCTCGTCGACGCGGCGGCGGCGTTCCGCCCCGTCGGCGAGCTGCTGGACCGGCAGGCGCGCGTTCTCCCGGACCGAGAGCTCACCGTACACCGACGGCACCTGGAACTTCATGCTGATGCCGCTGCGGACGCGTTCGTTCGGCTCCATGTCCGTGATCTCCTGGCCGTCGTAGTAGATGCGGCCGCCGGACGGTTCGAGCGTCCCGACGATCAGCTTCAACAGGGTGGACTTCCCCGCGCCGTTCGGGCCGATGAGACAGCGCAACTCGCCCTCGTCGACCGAGAAGTCGACGGAGTCGGTGGCGGTGAACCCGCCGAAACGCTTGACGAGGTCGTCGGTCTGTAGCAGGGTGTCCGTTCGGTCGCCCGTGGCCTTGCCGGCGGGCGTCTCCCGGACGTTCGGGTCCATCGTGGTGTCGGTGCCGCTCGCGTTCTTCGAGCCCTCACTCCGTTCGGGCTCGCTGCTCGCGGTTTCGCCGCTCGCTTGCCCCGAGGCCTCACTCCGTTCGGCCTCGCTGCTCACGACTCGCTCACCTCCGCGGGCGCGTCGGCGTCGTCCAGCTCCGAGACGGGCACGGCGCTCCCCGAGATCTTCCCGGCGATCCACGGGACGATCCCGCCGGGCAGCGCGAGGATGAAGACGAGCAGCAGGGCACCGAGGACGACCAGCGCCATCTCGCCCTGGACCGAGAGCCGGAAGTACTCGATACCGATCGTGGCGATCACGGCGCCGAGCAGGCTCTTGCGGCCGCCGACGCTGACCCAGATGACCGGCAGGGTCGCGAACCACAGCGCGAACACCTGCGGGTCGATGTAGACGTTACGCGCGGCGTAGAGCACGCCCGACAGCGCGGCGAGCGCGCCGCCGACCGTGAACGTCAGCAGCTTCACCCGTTTCACGTCGTAGCCGAACATCTGCGTGCGGTCCTGGTCCTCGCGGACCGCGACCATCACGCGGCCGAAGTCGGAGTTGACCAGGACGCGCAGCCCCAGGTACGCCGCGACGAGCGCGGCGAGCGCGAGGTAGTAGAACGGGTCGACCTCGACGGTCCCCAGTCCGGGAACGAACAGTTCGAGCGTGTTGAACACGAACTGGTAGGAGACGACGCCGGTGATCCCGAGTTCGAGCAGCGGGATGGCGGGCATCCCGTTGAACCCGCCGAGCGCGGCCTCGCCGATGGTCCACTCGGAGCCGGCGGTCTGTGCCATGAACGTCTGCAGGACCATCGTCGAGACGAGCGTGATGATGGTGACGTACACGTCGCGAACGCCGCCGTAGAACATGAAATAGCCCAGCAGGGCGGCCGTGATACCGCCGACCACGACGCCCGTGAGGGCGGCCGCGGTGATCCCCGTCGGGTCGGGGAGGTTGATCGAGACGACGCCGAAGGTGTAGCCGCCGACGCCGAAGAAGACGACCTGGCCGAAGCTGAGCACGCCAGAGTAGCCCCAGACGAGCGACAGCGAGAGGCCCAACAGCGCGAGCACGAGGAACAGCGAGAACGACTCGCCGTTGCCCACGAGCGGATAGGCCACCAGCGCGAGGACGGCGACGGCGAACCCGATCCAGAAACCCGTCGAGTTGCCGACGGTGTTGGGACCCTCCAGACGGCCGCGGATCCGCGCGAGCGCGCCGCGGTCGGCGCCGGTCGCGGATTCGGCCGCCATCTACTCTCCCTCCTGGCGGCGGCTGCGGACGCGCTCGATGAACCCGGTGATCCCGCCGGGGAGGAACCGGAGCGCGAGCATCGCGGCCAGCAGCAGGGCGATCCGGCCGAACGTCGTCGAGTCGGTGAGGTTCGTCACCGTCGCGCTGACGGCGCCGAGCACGCCGCCCGACAGCGCCGTCCCGAGGACGACGCTGGGGCCGCCGACGACGACCGCGACGAACGCCTCGATGAGGAACTGGTCGCCCAGCGTCGGCTGCATCGACAGCACCGGGGCGAACAGCGCGCCCGTCAGGCCGGCGAGGCCCGAACCGATCCCGAACGTGAGCATGTAGGTCCGCTCGGTGTCGACGCCCAGCGCCTTGGCCGTCTGCTCGTCGGCCATCGTCGCGCGGACGCGCGTCCCGAACGTCGTGCGCGTGAACACGTAGTACGCGGCCACGAGCACGAGGATGCTGACCCCCGCGAGCACGAGCCGGTAGGTCGAGTAGGAGAACTCGCCGTAGGCGACGTTGCCGAACGGCGTCCCGACCGTCTCGATGGAGTTCCCGAAGAGGATCCGGGCGCTCTGCACCATGACGAGGCTCAGCCCGAAGGTGGCGACCATCGAGTCGGCCAGCCGGTCGTACAGCGGTTCGATCAGGTCCCGGCCGACGGTGCGCTGGCCGATCCAGTTGGGGACGAACCCGGAGATGATCGTCCGCTCGACGGCGATACCGAACAGCGCGGTCACCAGCGACCCGACGACCATCGCGACCGGCAGGGGCAGTCCCGCGGCCGTGACGGCGAAGGTCGTCGCGTACGCGCCGACGAGGATGAACTCGCCGTGCGCCAGGTTGATCACGCCCATGATCCCGAAGATGATGGCCAACCCCGCCGCCGCGAGCACGACGAACGCGAAGCTATCGAGGAACTGGAACGCGAGGTTCAGCCCGTTGACCATGCCTACTCGGCCTCCTCGAAGTAGTCGACCGGGGTGTACTGAGTCTGTTCGTCCTCCTGGGTGAGGTCACAGCCGACCGTGTTCGAGAGGAACTGCTCGGGGATCTTGCGGTTCGTGACCTCCTCGATGTTGTGCTCCCCGTCGGCTCGCAGTACCCACATGTGGTGGTCGACGTGATGGGTCGCGCCGTCGAGTTCGATCGTCTCGCCCTCGGGCGCTTCGGGCGCGCGCTCGGTGCCGAGGCTGATCCCCGATTCGAGCGCCTCGATGACCTCCGGCTGTTCGAGCGTCCCCGCCTGCTCGACGGCCTCCTTGTACATGTACGTCGAGAAGTAGTTGGTCTCGGCCTCCTCGTTGACGTAGTCCGCGTCAGGGTACATGTCGTAGTAGCGGTCGACGAAGCCGCCGTCGCCGGTGTTCGATTCGGTCGGGACCTCCTCCATGTAGTTGACCCCGGCGTAGATGTTCTCCATGGCCGGCGGGTCCAGGCGGCGGTGCTCGTAGCCCTGGGCCATCGCCGTCGAGGTGCCGATGGGCACGTCCAGCCCCGCGGAGGCCTTCTGCTCGTAGAAGGAGGTGTGGTTGGCGCCGACGAGCATCGACATCACGAAGTCCGGCTCGGCGTCCTGGATGTTGTTGATGACCGAGCCGAAGCTGGATTCGGACAGGGGGATGAACTCCTCGCCCACGACCTCTGCGTCGTTCTCGTCGGCCAGCACCTTCACCCAGTCGGCCGACAGCTGTCCGAAGTTGTAGTCGGCCGCGATGGTGTATATCTTCGGGCCGAACTCCTCGACGAGATACGGGAGGACACTGCCCAGCTGCTGGCGCGCCGTCGGACCCACCGCGAAGGTCGTCTTGTCGCAGACTCCACCCTCGTACTGGGTCGTGTAGAAGTACAGCTGTTCGTTCCGGTTGATGATCGGGCGGATCGCCTCGCGGGTCGCCGAGGAGTAGCCCGCCCAGAGGACGTCGACCTCCTCCTCGCTGATGAACTCCCGCGTGAGTTCCTGGTAGCGCTGGTTGTCCGACTGGGGGTCTCGCGCGACCGGCTCGATCTGCTTGCCGTCGATCCCGCCGTCGTTGTTGATCTCCTCGATCGCGAGCATCGACGCCTTGTACTTGGGGTCGCCGACGAGCGCGAAGTTCCCCGACTGGTCCTCCAGCACGCCGATCTTCACCGTGTCGGCGCTGCTCATCGTGTCGGTCGCCGCGCCGCCGTCGCCCCCGTCACCGCCCCCCGAACAACCGGCGAGCCCGGAGACCAGCGCCGCGCCGCCGGCGGTCACGAACTGACGGCGGCTGAACCCGTCGCCGCTCATCGGCCGACCCCCGATACAGAAACGTAACTAAATTCGGCCGAAATGCAATTGTTTCCACCACTGTTCCCGTTCGACATCGCATGAACGTCCATCATATGCGTACGTACCTTCGATTTCGCAGACAGCAAATAAGGGTTTGCACTCGCGTATTATAGATGTCCAATAGCCTTCGCTTGAATATTAGGGTATGATAGGACTGCAACGAATTGGTGAACGTTCGACTAATCTCGGGGAGAAAACGACAGTTTCGAAATTATGGCGAGCGTGACGACGGAACTCGATTTCCGTGCTCTCCCGCGCAGTTTCGCCGAAACGTGACAGTGAACGGACGATCAGAACGAACGGGTGATTTCCACGTCTGGGAGGCGCCGGGGATGCGGGCGCGCCCGCTACTCGTCGACGACGACGACCTTCACCTGCTGGACGCCGCCGAGCGCCCGGAGTCGGTTGGCGAGTTCGGTGATGTCGCCCGCGGACCCCTCGACGACGAGCGTCTCCATGCAGGTGTCGTGGGAGAGGTGGATGTGCTGGACGGAGGTGATCGCCTCGGCCATCTCGTGTTGGATCGTCTGGAGGTCGTCGGCGATGCCGTCGACGTGGTGGTCGTGGACGATCACGATGGTCCCGTGGTGGTGGCCCTCGCCGCCGGTCTCCCACTCGTAGTCCGCGAAGAAGTCCCGCAGCGAGTCCCGGACCGCCTCGGACCGACTCGCGTACTCCCAGTCGTCGACGATGCCGTCCAGCCGCTCGACCATCGACGCGGGGAGCGTCAGACTGATGCGGTCGATATCGTCGCTCATGTCCCCGGCTACGACGCTCCGCGTAATATGACTGGCCACCCGCGTCCGTCCGGACCGCCCCTCGCCGCAGTCCCGCCCGATACGGCCACCAGTAATACTGCGTGATGAGAAAGTATTATCCAGTCCGACGGTGACCGGCGAGTATGCACATTCCGGACGGCTACGTCGACCTGCCGCTGGCCGTGCTGTTCGCCGCGCTCTCGCTGGTGGCCCTGAGCTACGCCGCGCGGCGCGTCGGCGGCGAGGTTTCGGACGCCCGGGCGCCGCTCGTGGGCGTCGTGGCCGCGGGCGTGTTCGCCGCACAGATGCTCAACTGGCCGATCCCCGGCGGGACGAGCGCCCACTTCGTCGGTGGCGCGTTCGCCGCGATCCTGCTCGGCCCGCATCTGGGCGCGCTGGCCGTCGCGACGGTCGTCGCGATCCAGGCGCTCGTGTTCGGCGACGGCGGGCTGGTCGTCCTCGGCGCGAACGTGTTCAACATGGCCGTCGTCGAAGTGTACGTCGGCTACGCGGTGTATCGCGCGGTCGCCCCCCACGGGGAGTTCCGCGCGGCCTTCGCCGCCGGCTGGTTCGGCATCACCGCCGGGGCGCTGACCGCCGGCCTCCAGCTCGGCCTCTCCGCGGCGTTCCGGTACGAACTCCTGACCACCCTGGCGATCATGGGCGTCGGCCACCTCCTCCTCGGGCTGGTCGAGGGCGCCATCACCGCCGTCGTCTACCGCTATCTCGCACGCGCCCGCCCGGACCTGCGGCCGAACGCCGCGCCCGAGCCCGAGGTGGGCGCCTGATGGCGCCCGACTGGCTCCCGCGCGCGGTCGCGGGCCTCCTCGCGCTCGCCCTGCTGGCGCCCGTGTTCGGCTGGGCCGCCGGCCAGGTCGGCTACGCCGAGCCCCTGGAGAACGCCGCCGAGATGACCGGCGCAACCGACGACGCCGAGCCGGTCGAGGTGGCGCCGCTCCCCGAGTACGGCGTCCCCGGCCTCGGGTCCGCTCCCGGCACGCTCGTCTCCGCGCTCGTCGGGACCGGCCTGACCCTCCTCGTCGCGTTCGGGATCGGCCGCGCGCTCGGAGAGGACCCCGACGGGGCGCGGTGACCGGCGGTCGCCGATGAGTCGGACCGACCTGCTCGACCGCACGCTCGCCGGGCTCTCCGGGCGCGCCCGGTGGTTCCTCCTCGCCGAAGAGACCCCCGACCGTCCCGGGTTCCTGCAGGCCGTCGCCCCCAGCGTCAAGCTCGTCGGCCTGGTCGCGCTCGTCGCGCTGACCGTCACGCGGCGGGACCTGCCGGCCGTCGCCGCCCTGGCGGCGCTGGCCGGCGCGCTCGCGGTCGCCTCTCGCGTCCCCGCGCGGACCTTCCTGGGTCGCGTCGCCGGTCCGCCGGCGTTCGCGCTCGTCGCCGTCGCTCCGCAGGCGCTGTTGATGGGCGGGCCGACGCTCGGCGGAACCCCGCTCTCCGCCGCGGGCGCGGCGTACGTCGCCGCCTTCACCGCCCGCGTGGGCGTCTGCGTCGCCTTCCTCTCGCTACTGCTGCTGACGACGCGCTTCTCCGACGTGCTCGCGGCGCTCGCGCGCCTGTGCGCGCCGGCCATCGCCGTCTCGCTGCTGGCGATCACCTACCGGTATCTCCTGCTGGTCTTCGCGGAACTCGAACGGATGGCCCGCGCCCGCCGGAGCCGGACGGTCGCCGAGCCGGACCTGCGGCGCACCTGGCGCGACTCCGGGAACTTCCTCGGGACCTTCCTCCTGCGGAGCGTCGAGCGGGGCGAGCGCGTCGAACGCGCCGCCCGCGCCCGCGGCGGCGGTGGCGGCCCGCGCCCCGCGACCGACAGCGCGCCGCTGGGCCGGGCCGACGCCGCCTTCGCGCTGGTCGTCCTCGCCGCCGTCGTCGGGGTGGGACTGGCGTGACCGACGGCGACGGCGCGGACGCCCCGGCAACCGACGAGGCGAGCGCCCCCGCCATCGACGCCACCGGCCTGCGCTACGCCTACCCGGACGGGACGCCGGCGGTCGACGACGTGGACGTGACCGTCGCCCGCGGCGAGCGGGTCGCCCTGCTCGGTCCGAACGGCGCCGGCAAGTCGACGCTGCTCCAGTTGCTCGGCGGCCTCATCGAGCCCGACGAGGGGACGGTGCGGTACTTCGGCGAGACGACCGACGCCGACGCCGTCCGCGACCGCCTGAGCGTCCTCACGCAGAACCCCGCCGACTACCTGTTCAACCCCACCGTCCGCGAGGACCTGGCCTACGGCCCCGCCCAGCAGGACCTCCCCGACGGCGAGGCCGAGGCCCGCGTCGAGCGCGTCGCCGAACGGCTCGACCTGGGCGCGTTGCTGTCGAAGCCGCCCTTCCGACTCAGCGGCGGCCAGCAGCGCCGGGCGGCGCTCGCGAGCGCGCTCACCGTCGAGCCGGACGCGCTCCTGCTGGACGAGCCGGTGAGCGACGTGGACGCGGCCAACCGCGAGACCGTCCTCGCCCTGCTCGACGAGCTGACCGCCGTCGGGGTCACGCTCGTCGTCTCGACGCCGGACACGGAGCTGGTCCCCCGCGTCGCCGACCGCGTGGTCCTGCTGGACGGCGACGGCCGCGTCGCCGCGACCGGCTCCACTCGCGAGGTGCTGACCGACACCGCCCTCCTGACCGACTGCGACCTGCGGCCCCCGCAGGTCGTCCGGCTGTTCGACGACCTGACCGACGACCCGCCGCTGACCGTGGAAGCGGCCCGCGACCGGCTCGCCGCCGACGATATCTGATCGTTCGGTCGATCGAACCGCCCGAAACGAAACGTTCGAAGCAGAAGCGGCGATCGGACGGTGCTATTTGCGTCGAAGCGAACCGGCTTGGGATGGCTAACCAAATAATCGCGCAGATGATCGACTATCGACCGAAACTGTCGACGGACGTGGGTACATGACCGACGACCTCGTCCCCGGCGAGGTGGTCCCCGGTGAGGGGACGGTGACGATCAACGAGGGTCGCGAGACGGCCGAAGTGACGGTCGGCAACGCGGGCGACCGACCGGTACAGGTGGGGTCGCACTTCCACTTCTTCGAGGCCAACGCGGCCCTCGAATTCGACCGCGAGGCCGCCTTCGGGATGCGGCTGAACATCCCCGCGGGCACCGCCGTGCGGTTCGAGCCAGGCGACGAGCAGACGGTCGACCTCGTCGCCATCGGCGGCAAGCGCGTCGCTCACGGCATGAACGGGCTCGTCGACGGGAGCGTCGACGGCGACGCCGCGGCGGCCGTCGAACGCGCCGAACGACAGGGCTTCGGCGGCATCCCCGACCAGGCGGGGACGCTCGCTGACGACGCTTCCAGCGAGGAGGGCGACTCGTGACCCGCGAGGTCGACCGCGAGGCCTACGCCGAACTGTACGGTCCGACGACGGGCGACCGCGTTCGCCTCGGCGACACCGAGCTGTTCGTCGAGGTCGAGGAGGACCTGCGGACGCCCGGCGACGAGGCGGTCTTCGGCGGCGGGAAGACGCTCCGGGACGGCCTGGGTCAGTCACCCGGCACCACGCAGGAGGAAGGGGCGCTCGACTGGGTGCTCACGAACGCGCTCGTGCTGGACCCCGTACTCGGGATCGTCGCCGCCGACATCGGTATCAGGAACGGCGAGATCGCCGGGATCGGCAAGGCCGGCAACCCGGACACGATGGACGGCGTCGACATGGTCGTCGGCCCGTCGACCGACGTGTACCCCGCCGAGGGGAAGATCGCCACGCCGGGCGGGCTGGACATCCACGTCCACTTCAACTCCGCCCAGCTCCCCGACCACGCGCTGGCGTCGGGCATCACGACGATGCTCGGCGGCGGGTACGGCGGCGGCGCGACGACCTGCACGACCGGCCCCGAGAACGTCAAGCGCTTCCTGCAGGCCGCCGAGGCGTGGCCGGTCAACGTCGGCTTCTACGGGAAGGGCAACGCCTCGAAACCCGGCCCCCTGCGCGAGCAGCTCGAGGCCGGCGCCTGCGGGCTGAAGATCCACGAGGACTGGGGCTCGATGCCCGCCGCCATCGACACCTGCCTCGACGTGGCCGAAGAAGAGGACGTGCAGGTGTGCATGCACACGGACACGCTCAACGAGGCGGGCTTCGTCGAGAACACGTTCGCCGCCGTCGACGGGCGGACGATGCACCTGTTCCACATCGAGGGCGCGGGCGGCGGCCACGCTCCGGACATCATGGAGATGGTCGGCCAGCCGAACATGCTGCCCTCCTCGACGAACCCCTCGATGCCGTACACGGTGAACACCTTCGACGAACACCTCGACATGGTGATGGTCTGTCACCACCTCAACCCCGACGTGCCCGAGGACGTGGCGTTCGCGGAGTCCCGCGTCCGGGCGGAGACCATCGGCGCCGAGGACGTGCTCCACGACGTGGGCGCCATCTCGATGATGACCTCCGACTCCCAGGCGATGGGTCGGCAGGCCGAAGTCGTCTCTCGCACCTGGCAGACCGCCTCGAAGATGAAGAGCCAGCGCGGCGCCCTGCCCGAGGACGAAGCGGCCGATACCGCCCCCGAGGCCGACAACTTCCGGGCGAAGCGCTACCTCGCGAAGTACACCGTCAACCCCGCGATCTCGGCGGGCATCGACGACTACGTCGGCACGCTCGAACCCGGGAAACTGGCCGACGTGGTGCTGTGGGACCCCGCCTTCTTCGGGATCAAGCCCGCGATGACGTTCAAAGGCGGATTCCCCGTCTACTCGGAGATGGGCGAGGCCAACGGCTCGCTGATGACCTGCGAGCCCGTCGTGCAGCGACCCCGCGCCGGCGCGGTCGGCAAGGCCAGGCACGGCCTCTCGCTGTCGTTCGTCAGCCCTGCCGCCGCCGAGGCCGGCGTCGGCGAGGCGTACGGGCTCGACTGTCCGGTCGTTCCCGTCTCCGGCGCCCGCACACCGGGAAAGGGGGACATGCACTACAACGACTACTGCCCCGACGACGTCGAGATCGACCCCGAGACCTTCGAGGTGAGAGTCGACGGCGAGGTCGTCTCGGCGGAACCGAGCGAGGAGCTATCGCTCGCCCAGCGATACATGCTATGAGAGATCGATCGTACAGCGTGTCGACAGTATCTGGTAGTATTTCCACCATCCGGAACCGGTTTAGGACGAACGTGTGGATCGATACCAGATGACGAAGACAGCGACTCCCGCACTGCGACCGACCGGCGAGCGGTCCGCGACCGACGACGATCGCGGTCACCGTCCCACGGGGGGACGCCCGTGAGCGACGGCCTCGTCCCCGGCGAGGTGACGGCTCGCGGCGACGCCGTCCGCATCAACGAGGGCCGCGAGACGGCGACGGTCAGCGTCGCCAACACCGGCGACCGACCGATCCAGGTCGGCTCGCACTTCCACTTCTTCGAGGTCAACCGCGCGCTGTCGTTCCCGCGCGCCGAGGCGTTCGGGATGCGGCTGGACGTGCCCGCCGGCACCGCGGTCCGGTTCGAACCGGGCGACCGGAAGGCGGTCGACCTCGTCGCCGTCGGCGGCGACAGGCTGGTCACGGGGATGAACGCCCTGACCGACGGTCCCGTCGACGCGGAGACGAAGGCCGCGGCGCTCGAACGCGCAGCCGCCGAGGGCTTCGAGGGGGTCGAGTGATGCGGGACCTCGACCCCGACCGCTACGCCTCGCTGTACGGCCCGACCGAGGGCGACCGCGTCCGCCTCGGCGACACCGACCTGATAGCCGAGGTGACCGAAGACCGGATCACCCGCGGCGACGAGGCGGTCTTCGGCGGCGGCAAGACGCTCCGGGACGGGATGGGACTCAAACCCGGCTACACCGCCGAGGAGGGCGCGCTCGACTGGGTGCTGACGAACCTGGTCGTCCTCGACCCGAAACTGGGGGTGATCAAGGCCGACGTCGGCCTCAAAGACGGCCGGATCGCCGGGATCGGCAACGCCGGCAACCCGGACACGATGGACGGCGTCGACGAGGAGCTCGTCGTCAGCGCCAACACCGAGGTGATCTCCGCGGAGGGGATGATCGCGACGCCGGGCGCGCTCGACATCCACGTCCACTTCAACTCCGCTCAGCTCCCGGAACACGCCCTCGCCTCGGGCGTGACGACGATGCTCGGCGGCGGCGTCGGGCCCTCGACGGTCGGCATCATCACCAGCGGCGTGCGCAACCTCGAACTGATGATGAAGGCCGCCGAGGAGTGGCCGGTCAACGTCGGCTTCTACGGCAAGGGCTCCTCGAACGAGCCCGAGGTGATCCGCGAGCAGGTCGAGGGCGGCGCGGTCGCGCTGAAGATCCACGAGGACTGGGGCGCGATGCCGGCGGTGATCGACACCTGCCTCGACGTGGCCGACGAGACGGGCGTCCAGGTCGCGATCCACACCGACACGCTCAACGAATCGGGGTTCGCCGAGGACACCTTCGACGCCATCGACGGGCGGACGATCCACGCCTACCACGTCGAGGGCGCCGGCGGCGGCCACGCCCCCGACATCATCGAACTCGTCGGCAAGTCCCACATGCTGCCCTCCTCGACGAACCCCTCGATGCCCTACACCGAGAACACCTTCGACGAACACCTCGACATGGTGATGGTCTGCCATCACCTCAACCCCGACGTACCGGAGGACGTGGCCTTCGCCGAGTCGCGGGTCCGCGCCGAGACCATCGGCGCCGAGGACCTGCTGCACGACATGGGCGCCATCTCGATGATGACCACCGACTCCCAGGCGATGGGTCGGATGGGCGAGTTGATCGCCCGGACGTGGCAGACCGCCCACAAGATGAAACGGGAGCGCGGGCCGCTACCGTCGAACCTCGACGCCGACCACGACAACGACCGCATCCTGCGGTATCTCGCGAAGTACACGATCAACCCCGCCATCGCCGCCGGCATCGACGAGTACGTCGGGTCGATCGAACCCGGGAAGCTGGCCGACGTGGTGCTGTGGGAGCCGGCCTTCTTCGGCGTCAAGCCGTCGGTCGTCCTCAAGGGCGGGTTCCCCGCCTGGTCGGCGATGGGCGAGGCCAACGGCTCGCTGATGACCTGCGAGCCGGTCGAGCAGCGGCCGCAGTTCGGCGCGAAGGGGCGGGCGGCCGACGCGACGAGCGTGCAGTTCGTCAGCCCCCAGGCCGCCGAGAACGGGCTGGCCGAGCGGTACGACCTGCAGAAGGAGGTCCTCCCGATCGCGGACACGCGGGACCTGTCGGTCGACGACTTCGTGCGCAACACGTACTGTCCGTCCGTGGACGTGGACCCGGAGACGTTCGTCGTCGAGATCGACGGCGAGGAGGCACGGGGCGAACCCACGGACGAAGTGGCACTCGGACAGCGATACATCCTCTAAGTGATGAACCTTACACCCAAAGAGCAGGAACGGCTGACGGTCTTCATGGCGGCAGAGCTCGCGCGCCGGCGCAAGGAACGCGGCGTCGCGCTGAACCACCCCGAATCGGTCGCGTACATCTCCGACTGGTGTTTCGAGCGGGGCCGCGACGGCTGGTCGGTCGCGGAGATCCGCGCCGAGGCGACCCAGTTGCTCGGCCCCGAGGACGTGATGGAGGGCGTCCCCGAGATGGTCGACATCATCCAGGTCGAACCCACCTTCCCCGACGGCACGAAGCTCGTCACCGTCCACGACCCGATCCGCTCGACCGAAGCGGCGGACCCCGACGACGAACCCGAGAGCGCCGCCGACGGCGGCGACCCGGCGGACGCCGAGGAGGCCGATTCGTGAGCCTCACCCACCGCGACGTGGCGACGGTCGGCATCGGCGGCCCCGTGGGCTCGGGCAAGACCGCCCTCGTCACCGAACTCGTCCCGCGCCTGCGCGAGGCGGGGCTGGACGTGGGCGTCATCGCCAACGACGTGCTCACCCAGGAGGACGCCGACGCGCTCCGCGAGCGGTTCGCCGGCGTCGTCCCGCCAGATCTCGTCGCCGGCGTCGAGACCGGCGCCTGCCCCCACACCGGCATCCGCGAGGACCCCTCGATGAACCTCGCCCAGATCGACGACTTCCTCGCCGACCACCCGGACCTCGATCTGGTGATCGTCGAGAGCGGCGGCGACAACCTCGCCGCGACGTTCAACCCCGAACTGGCCGACTACTCGCTGTACGTCATCTCGGTCGCCGAAGGCGAGGACATCCCGCGCAAGCGCGGCCCGGGGGTCGTCGACTGCGACCTGCTCGTGATCAACAAGACCGACCTCGCACCCCACGTCGACGTGGATCTCGGCGTGCTGGAGGCCGACGCCGCCGACGTTCGGGAAGGGCCGTTCGTCTTCACGAACTGCAAGGCCGGCGAGGGGATCGACGACGTTCAAGAGTACGTCAGCGAGGGCGTGCTGTTCGCGTAGATGGCCGCCGACAGCCCGAACACGGCCGACGGGTCGCCCGATAGGCCGCCCGAGCCGCCGGACCGCCCCGACCGCGACGGACGCGGTGAGTCCGACGAGCCGCCTCACCCGTCGTTCGCCGACTACGCGACCGAATCGCTGCCGGCCGCCGCGGTCGGGTCGCCCGGCAAGGACGGCCGGCTCGAACTGCGCTTCGCCGCCGACGAGGCGGGCGAGACGAACCTGGTCCGGGACCTGGCGCGAGCGCCGTTCCACGTCAGCGGCACGCTCGGCCACGACCCGCTCCCGACGGCCGAGACCGTCTACGTCCAGTCGCCCACGGGCGGCGTCGCCCAGGGCGACCGCCACCGGATCGACGTCGAGGTCGGGGCGGGAGCCGTCGCCCACGTCTCCACCCAGAGCTCCCAGAAGGTGCTCTCGATGGAGCGCAACTACGCCGCCGCGGACGTGTCCCTCTCCGTCGGCTCGGGCGGCCATCTCGACTACGTCCCCGAGCCGGCGATCCTCCACGAGGACTCGCGCTTTTTCCAGGCGATCGACCTCGACCTCGCCGACGACGCGAGCGCCGTCGTCGGCGACGTGGTGGTCCCGGGTCGGCTCGCACGCGGCGAGCGCTTCGACTTCGAGCGGTACCTCTCGCGCCTGCGCGTCCGCCGCGACGGGCGACTGCTCGTCGACGACGCGACGCACCTCCGGCCCGCCGACGCCGACCCCTCGGCTCCGGGCGTCATGGGCGGGTTCGCGGTGCTGGGGACGCTGTACGTGCTCGTCCCGGGGACCGGGTCGGACGACCTCGACGACCTGAGCGACCGGCTCCACAGGGTGGCGACGGCCGCGACCCCGGACACCGGGGGCGACGGCGACCCGGACACCGTCCGCGCGGGCGCGACGCGCCTGCCGAACGACGCGGGGTGCGTCGTCCGCGCGCTGGGCCACCGCGCCGAGACGGTGACTGCGGCGCTCCGGGCCGCGTGGGACGAGGCGAGAACCGACCTGCTGGGCGTCGGCGCGCCCGAGTCACGGAGGCTCTGATGCTGGTCGCCGAGACCTTCGTCGGACGGCTCGACGACGAGTCCGTGGCCGAGCGCGTCGAATCGTCCGACCCGCTCCGGGTCGCGGTCGACGAGACCGAACGGCGGCGCTCGCGCTTTCGCACGACCGCCGCGGACGGCACCGACCTGGGCGTCGTCGTCGCCCGCGAGTTGCGCGACGGCGACGTGCTCTCGACCGGCGACCGCCTCGTGGTGGTGTCGCTCGAAGCGGTCGAGGCGATGGTCGTCGACTTCGAGGGCGTCGCGGACCCCGACCGGGCGGCGGTGACGACCGCGCTCGAACTCGGCCACGCCGTCGGCAACCGCCACTGGGACCTGGCCGTCGCGGACGGCCGCGCGTACCTGCCCCTCGCGGACACTCCCGACCGGATGGAGACCACGGTCGAACCCCACCTCCCCGACGGCGCGACAGTGGGATACGAGGCGGTTCCGCCGACGCTGTTCGACGAGGGCGGCGGGGCCGACCACGGGCACGGAGAAGCCGGTCACGGTCACGGCGACCATTCACACGGTCACGGTGAGGACGGTCACTCACACAGTCACGACGGCGACGCCGACCACTCGCACGGTGACGGCGACCACAGCCACGACCACGGGGTGCGCACGCTCGACCCGAAATCGGGGGGCGACTCCGCCGGGGGTGAGGACTCGTGAGCGACGAGGCGACCCTCGAATCGTTGCGGTTGGCCGACTCCTTCCTCCCGGTGGGAACCGACAGCGTCTCCTACGCGCTGGAGCAGTTCGTCGCCGACGACGCCGTGACCGACGCCGACGAGCTGGGCGACCTCGTCGGGACGGTCCTCCGCCGGCAACACGGCCGGGCCGACCTGGTGGCGTTGCGGGCGGCCCACGCCGCGGCCGCCGCGGGCGACCTGGCCGCAGTCGAGCGCGCCGACCGGCGGCTCACCGCAGCGACGCTCCCGGCGGAGTTCCGCGAGAGCTCCGAACGGACGGGCGAGCGCCTGCTCACACTCCAGCGGGACCTCCGCGAGGACGACCTGCTGGCCGCGTACGGTGCGGCCGTCGACGCGGGCGAGGCGCCGGGCAACTACGCGGTCGTCCTCGGGACGGTCGCGGCGCTGGCGGACGTGCCCGAGCGCGAGGCGTGCCTGCTGGCCTGCCACGAGTTCGCGACCGCGCAGCTCGCGGCGGCCCAGCGGCTCGTGCGGCTGGGCCACACGGACATCCAGCGCGTCCTCGACGAGCTGCGGCCGGCGATGGTCGACGCCGTCGAGGCGAGCGCCGAGCGCGCACTCGACGACATGGCGCCGTTCGCCCCGCTGGTCGACGTGCGCTCCGCGGAGCACGAGCGGGCCGAGCGGCGGCTGTTCCTGAGCTGAGCGGGGGGAGAGTGAGGGGTCGCGGGCCGAGCGGCGATTCAGACCGAATCGAGGTCGATGTCGACGGCGTACCAGTCGAGGGCGAAGACGAGGGCGGCGCCGACGACGGCCAGGGCGGCGAACGCTTCGACCGTCGCGGTGTCCCAGACGACCGACGGGTACTCGACGGGGTCGTTCAGGGCCGTGATCGGCGCCCGGAGCGCCCCGAGGACGAGCGCGACGAGGAACGCGTAGGTCACCTCGCGGTTGGCGTCCAGCGCCGCGCGGATGACCCGGGCGATGGTGAACAGGCCGGCGAGACCGCCGCAGATGAACACCGCAACGACGACGCCGGGACCGGTCAGCTCGGCGACCGCGCCCCGGGTCGCGACGGCCGCGACCCCGTCCAGGAAGTTCCCGAGCTGTGCGTACATGTACGTGTACTGCCCGAGGATCACGAGCAACAGCGACCCCGAGAGGCCGGGGAGGATCATCGCGCTGACGGCGACCGCGCCGGCGACGAAGACGACGGGGAGCCCGCCGCCGCCCAGCAGCGACTCCGAGTAACCCGACGCGACGAAGGCGACGACGACGCCGGCGGCGGCCGCGACGGCTTCGGCGACCGTGCGGATGGCGACTTCCCTGAGGAGGACGAGCGCCGAGGCGCCGATCAGCCCGAAGAAGAAGCCGAACATCAGGACCGGCGCGTGCTCGTCGGCGTACTCGACGGCCTGTCCGACGGCGACGACGGCGGTCCCGATACCCCCGAGGAGCGCGACCAGAAACCACCCGTCGACCTCTTCGAGGACGGCCGCGGCGCGGTCGAGCGAGACGCCGCCGTCGAGCGGCGTGAGCGCCCGAAGCCCGTCGAGAAAGCGGGCGAGCGAGACGGCGTTGATCGCGGTGATGAGCCGCTCGTAGATGCCGGCGATGAGCGCGACCGTCCCGCCGGAGACGCCGGGGACGCCGTCGGCGGTGCCCATGAACAGGCCGACGACGAACGTTCTCGCCCACTCGCGGACCGGCGGGACCGACTCGCGGAGCGTCACCTCGTCGCGGGCGCTGTCCGGGGCTGTTGTCATTCGGCTACACGTTCGCCTATCGGCGGGAAGTCTCTTGTGGAACGGGCGACCGCGGCCGAGCGTCGGCCGCGATCACGGGCGTGAAAATCCGGACGCGATGTCCGGACGGCGTGGGTTCGGGTGGGTGGGTGTGGGTGGTTCGGGTGCGGATTCCGAACGGGGTGAACGTTCGGCCCGCGGTGGAATGGTGTGTGCCGAGCGGCCGTCCCGACCGCTCGGTCGGGCGGCGGCCCCGGAACGGGCGACTGCGGGCCCGGCAGCCTGACGGCTCCGTGTTCCGCTACGTGCCCGGCGACCGTGTCGGGACCGCGACCGCTCCTGACGCCATTCCATCTTACACTTCGAACCGGGGTTATGTAAACCTTATTGGTAGACGAGATAACTATACCACCTGTCACGAACCGGCGCCGCTCCCCGCCGGAAGTGAGCGGCGTCGGATCGTCGCGATCGGTAGCTCTGTCACCCAAAGAACAATATCGGCCGGACCGTTTCGTGTCTATAGATGCGAACTATCGGTCACGCGGCTCGACCGGCACGCAACCGGTCGTCGCTCGACCGCGGACGGATCCCGGCGGTTCCGGCGCGGTCACGGCGGATCCAGGTACGCTCGCGCCCGGGCTCCGGGGGGCGGCGATGAACGGGCGGTCGATCGCGACCGCGCTCCTGATCGCGGCGGCGGTCGTCGGGCTGGGGGCGGTCGCGGCCGTCGACCCCGGGAACCCGGCAGAGGGCGTCGACCGGGAGCGAAACGAGTCGTTCGTCGAGCGCCAGCCGTTCGCCGGGGGTGGGGGCGCGGCCGGATTCTACGTCGACCTCCCCGTCTCGTTCCCCGGGAGTAACTCGATCCCGCTCCCCGGGCCCGCGCTGGTGCTCACCGCACTCGCCGCCGCAGCGGCGGCCCTCTGGTATCGGTCCGACACGGACGTGTCGCTGGAGGAGTTCGGCGACGACGACGACGCGAGTCGAGCGGGCGGTGAGGCGGACCTGTCGGCGGTCGGGCGAGCGGCCGGCGCGGCCGCCGACCGGATCGACGCCGACGCCGACGTGGACAACGAGGTGTACCGCGCCTGGGACGAGATGCGCGCCCACGTCGACGCGGTCGACCCCGAGACGACCGCACCGGGGGAGTTCGCCGAGGCCGCCGTCGCCGCCGGCATGGACCCCGACGACGTGGCCGAACTCACCGATCTGTTCGCGCAGGTGCGCTACGGCGGGCGCGACCCCGAGGCTCGCGCCGACCGCGCCGTCGCCGCCCTGCGCCGCATCGAGGCGGCGTACACCGACGACGATGGGCCCCGCGACTCGTCGGCGGAGGCGGCCGACGACGGGGACCGAACGGAGGGCGAGCGACGATGAAGCGCCGGGGCTGGGTCGGCGTCGGCGCCGTCGTCGTCGGACTGGGGCTGGCCGCATGGAGCGGTGGCCCCGGAACGTCCCGGGCCACGGCCGCGATCGCGGCGCTCGCGGCGGTCGCCGTCGCCGTCGCGGGACTGGCCGGCGCGGCGGGCCGCCGATCCGTCGATTCCGACCGCTGGCGGCCGCCCGACCCAGAACGGGGCTATCTGGTCCCCGTCCCCGGCGACGAGGAGCCCGCGTTCGCCGGGGCTCGGGACCGAAGCCGGGCGAGCGACGAGAACGGTGCCCGGGCTGGAGACGATGAGAGCGAAGACGGCCAGGGGTCTGCGGTCCTCGTCCACGCGACGGGGCACTGGACGGGTGTGGTGGCGGTCGCGCTCGTGCTGGGCGGGCTGGGGGTCGTCTCGCGGGCACCGGGACTGGTGCTCTCCGGAGTGGTCGGCGCCGCCGTCGCGGGGTACGCGGGCGCGGTCGAGCCGTCGCTCCGGGACGCCGAGACGGGCGAACCCGCCGTGTCCGTCCGCCGGCGGCTCGCCGAGGAGTCGCCCGATCCGGGCGACCCGGTGACCGTCGGCGTCGAACTGCGAAACGAGAGCGACGAGTACCTGACGGACGTGCGCATCGTCGACGGCGTCCCGGACGAGGTGGCGGTCGTCGACGGCTCGGCCCGCCACGGCGCGCCGCTTTCGCCCGGCGGTCGGACGACCTTCACCTACACCGTCCGGGCGACCCGGGGCGAACACGACTGGACGCCCGCCGGAGTGACGGTCGCCGACCCCAGCGGCGCGGTCGAGTACGAGACGACCGTCGCGGCGGCGACGACGCTGCGATGTACGCTCCCGGTGCTGGACGGCGAGGGGGTGCCCGTCGGCGGGACGACCGCCGGCTTCGCCGGCCGCGTGGAGACCGACGAGGGCGGCCCCGGGATCGAGTTCCACGCCACCCGGGAGTACCGTCGTTCGGACCCGCTCTCGCGGATCGACTGGAGCCGGCTGGCCAGGACCGGCGAGCTCGCGACCGTCGAGTTCCGCGAGGAGCGGTCGGCGGTCGTCCAGATCGTCGTCGACACGCGGCGGGCCGCCTACCGCGCGTCGACCCCCGACGGCTATCACGCGGTCGAGCGCGGCGTCGACGCCGCCCACCGCGTGTTCGACGCCCTCCTCGACGCCGGCGACCGCGTCGGCTTCGAGACGTTCGGCCGCGAACGGGAGGGCTGTCGGCTCGCGCCCGGCGCCGGCGGCGACCACCGCGCACTCGGCCGCGAGCTGCTGAACGTCCACCCCGCGCTGTCGCCCGTCCCGCCCGCCCGGAAGCTCCACGAGCGGTACTCGGCCGACCGGCGCGCGACCCTCCGACTGCGGCGGATCCGCCGGATCCACCGGCGGCTCGACCCCGACACGCAGATACTGCTGGTCTCCCCCTGTTGCGACGACTACCCGCGGCGGGTCGCACGCCGGCTCGCCGCCTACGGCCGCGACGTGACCGTCGTGAGCCCCGATCCGACCGTCCGGGACACCGACCCCCACGAGCGGGCCGCCGACGAGCGCGACGAGCGGCTGTCGGCGCTCCGGTCGGCCGGCGTCCGCGTCGTCGACTGGGAGGACGGCGAGCGGTTCGACGCCGCGCTCGCGCGGGCTCGACGGCGGTGGTCGGCGTGAGCGACGCGACCGATCGGGCGCCGGCCGCGGACGGCTCCGCGACCGCTCCCGGATCCCAGTCGCCGGCGGACTCGGCGTCGAACGGAGCGAGCGACGACGAACTCGCGAGGCGCGGAACCGCGAGGTCCGGCCCCCCGGCGGGAGCGAGCGAAGGGCGCGCGGACGAGTCTGCGACCGGGGCGACGGCCGCGTCGATCGACGGGTCGCCGGCCCGGACGAGCGCTCGGCTCGCGGTCGCGCTGGCGGCCGTCGCCGCCCTGTGGCTCCCGACGGCCGGCGGGCGCGCGTTCGGGTTCCTCGGGGCAGTCCTCGTCGCCGCCGGTGCGCTGCGGGGACGGCGGGGGCGGGTCACCGCCGGGGCCGTCGCGCTCGTGGCCGGCGTCGCGGCGTCCGGGCTGGCCGGCGCGCCGACGCTCCCGCTGGTCGGCGCGACGCTGTGTTCGCTGCTCGCGTGGGACGCCGGCCGCTACGGGATCACCGTCGGCGAACAGCTCGGCCGCGGAGCGGCGACCACCCGCCTCGAACTCGCGCACGTGGCCGCGACCGCGGCCGTCGGGACCGCCGCGGCGGCGCTCGGAACCGCGTCCTACCTCGCCGTCGACACCACCACCGACGGCGTCGCCGTCGTCGTCCTCCTCGTCGGCGTCGCCCTCGTGCTCTCGGCGCTCCGATGAGCGATTCGACGTTCGAGCGTCGCCGCTCGTTCTCGGTTGTGTGGTGCCATCCGGAACGGCGACCGCGCTCGCTAGCCGGCGTTCCGACCGCGGGGGACGGCGCGCGACGAACGCCCTCGGCCCGCTCGTCCGGTCGGTCACCGTCCGCCCCCCGTCCGGGGTCCGAAACCCCGGTTCAGCGCCGGAATCCGGGCGCGGCCGCCCGGAGCAAGCGGTTCAGCCAGCGGACGACCGCGGGGTACCCGCCGGAGGAGTCGGCCGACGCCTCGGCGGACCCGCTCGGCTCCGCTCGCGGTGCGGTGGGCCCCGAGTTCGGAGATGCTCCGCCGTCGTCGGCCGGTTCGGTCGCGGGCTCGCAACCGATCGAGACGTTCATCTCCCCGTCGCAGAGGCCGCAGGTCGACGCGTCGAGAGCGTCGCGGACCGCCCGCGCGTCGTCGTAGTGGACCTCGGCGCAGTCGTTCGGGTTGAGACAGAGCCAACACCCCTCGTCGGTCTCGTACTCGTCCTCGGCGACGTAGCCGACGACCGCCTCGTCCTCGGCGGCGGTGTAACAGTGGGCGTCCCAGTCCCAGGGCACGTCCTCGCGCGGCCCCGCCTTCTCCAGCGTCCGACACTCGTAGCCGTCGTCGACGGCGACGACCGCGTAGTCGCCGTCGGTCCCGCTGCAGACCCGCTCGCAGCCGAAGAACTTCCCGTTGTGCGCGCTCGCGGTGCCCGAGAAGGCGACGACGGCGACGGCCGTCCCGCCCGCCGCTTTCAGTACCGCCCGCCGGTCGATCGACGTGGTGGCGTCGGTCGTTCCCTGCCGGTCCCGTCCCGTCTGGTCGCTAGCTGTCATCGTTTTCGTTCACCTCGGTCCTACTGTGCGAACCGGTCGCTAGTCGGTTTGTAATGGCACGACTGACGGCGTCGCAGGCGGAGCTTACCGATCGATCGCGCCTCGTCTCACTCTCGACCGCCCGCTTCGACCGTCCACTCGCCGTCGTCGAAGATCAGCGTCGTCCCGAACAGTTCGCGCAGCCGGTCGATGGTCTCGTCGTCGTGGGCCTGCGGGTCGAGGTGGTAGTGAGCGACGGCGTCGGTCGCCGCACACCGCTCGGCGACCACGTCGAGGAACGCGACCGCGCTCTCGACGTCGACGTACTGCAACAGCGTCGTGAGCGACTGGAAGCAGACGACGACCGTCTCTGTGGCCCCCGCCCACTCGTCGAGGCAGTCGGCGACCCTGATCCCGAGGCGCGTCAGGTTGTGGGGGGACCCGACCCGTTCGACCGCTCGCTCCGCGTCGGCGTCGGCCGCCTCTGCCGCCCGGTCCGAGCGAGCGTCGGCGTCGACGGCGACGATCCGCATCCGGGTCGGGTAGGCACCGGCGATCCGCTGCCAGGCGTCGACGTGGTCTCCGGGGGACTGAGTGAACAACACCGAGAGCGCGTGTACGTCTGTCGACCCGTCGGGCGTCAGGAGATCCAGACACGCCCGGGGCTCCGCGCCCGTGAACGACGGGCAGCAGACGAGCACGTTGTCCCCGGGTCGTATCGACGCCTGTGACTGTTCGATGACCGAACACATGCGCGTGTGTTGGTTTCTACCCGGCTATCCGTCATAAATCTACGTGTCGGTGTTCGGATATCGGCCTGGTCGACCATGTTTCGGCCGCGCGGCCGCCGGTCCGGCGTGGGCAGGATCGGCGGCTCGCTCCCAGTCGTCTCGGGGGTCGGTCTCTCGCGGAGGGGGGACCACCGGTCGAGGCCCGCGGGTCGTCGTCCGATCAGGAGTTGCGGACGAGCGGTTCGTACCACTCGCGATTCGCCCGGTACCACTCGACGAACGCTTCGACACCCTCGCGGATCGTGTAGGTCGGCTCGTAGCCGATCAGCTCGCTGGCCTTGGACACGTCGGCGTGGCTGTGGTCGGCGTCGACCTCGTAGGCGTCGGTGTACTCGATGTCGAGCTCGGGGGCCAGCTGGTCGCGGATCTCCGTCGCCAGCGTCTCGATGTCGATGTTGTCCGTGCTCCCGACGTTCATCACCTCGCCGTCGGCCGCGTCGGTGTCGAGCAGCGCGCGGTTGGCCGCGAGGATGTCGTCGACGTAGGTCATGTCGCGGGTCTGGGTGCCGTCGCCGTAGATGACCGGCGGCTCGCCGTTCAGACAGCGCGAGACGAAGTTCGAGATGGCCATGTTCGGCCGCATCCGCGGGCCGTACACCGTGAAATACCGTAACGCGACCGCGGGGACGCCGTAGCGCTCGGCGTACACCATCGCGTAGCGCTCGCCGGCCAGCTTGGAGGCGCCGTAGGGGCTGATCGGCGTCGTGAGGTGGTCCTCGTCGTAGGGGAGATAGCGGGGCTTGCCGTAGACCGACGAGGAGCTGGCGAAGACGAGCCGTTCGACCCCGTGGTCGCGCGCGGCGTCGAGGACGTTCAGCGTGCCGTCGACGTTGACCTCGTCGTACTTTCGAGGGCTGTAGTCCGTGCGGACGCCGGCCTGAGCGGCCTGGTGGTAGACGTAGTCGGCGTCGGCGACCAGCTCGTCGACCAGGTCGGCGTCGCGCACGTCGCCCTCGACGAGGTCGTAGCTGCCGTCGCTCTCGGCGGCGGCCTCGCGCCCGGTCTCGACGTTGTGCTCTTTGATCCGCGTGTCGTAGTACGGATCGAAGTTGTCGAGGACGGCCACGTCGTGGCCGTCGCTGGCGAACGCTTCGGCGAGGTGACCGCCGATGAAACCGGCGCCACCGGTGACGAGGATTCGCATTGTCGTATCGCTCACGCGACGAAAGAAAAAGTCATCGGCACGACGCGGTCGGGGCGTCGCGCCCCGGACCGTCGGGGAGAGCGATTCAGAAAACCACCCTGTCCCACACCGTCACCGCGAGCCCGGTCGCGAGAAAGAGACACAGGCCGTACGCGAGATGGCCGAGCACGAGCGCGGCGAACTGTGTGCCCCCGAGGCGCCTCCCGCGGCGCCAGCGACGGACCGCGAGAAAGCCCGCGTGCGCGACGAATATCACCGCGCCGTACAGCGCGACCGACGGTAGTCCGTACCGCGCCCAGGAGATCGGCCCCAGCAGGAAACCCTCGCGACCCAGGGCCGTACTCAACTCCCAGTAGAGACGTGGATACCCGAACCCGAGCGTCGTCCCGTACCCGACGACGAAGACGGCCGCGTCGCGGTCCCGGAGCCAGATACCCCGTACCGTCGAGCGGAAGCCCGGTCCGTCCCCCTCGTCGACCCGTGCCCACTCGTAGGCACTCCGTCCGAGCGCCGCTCCGACGAACCCACCGACGGTCGCGAGACCAGTGATCGGGTGGACCGGCGTCGTCGCGGCGAGCGAGTACAGCGCGAGCGCCAGCAGCCCGACGACGACGCCGGCGGCGAGCAGCGTGACCGAGCGCGGAGCGTCGGTCGCCGAACGACCGTCGGTCGCCGAGCGGTCGTCGAGCGCCGAGCGGATACCGCCGAACACGAGCGGGTACGCGAGACAGACGCCGGCGAGGAGATACTGAGGTTCCAGACGGACGTGGCGACAGACGGCCGCGCCCGCCGGGCAGAGCGCGGTATCGAACAGCCCGAACGCCACGAACAGCGCGAGAGACGCGACCGTGAGCATCGTCTCCAGCCGCCCCTTCGCCACCAGCGCGGCCAGTACGACGCCGACGAGCGCGCCGAGGAGAAAGGCGTGCACTTCCAGCGGGCCGTCGAAGGCCGCCCGAAGCCACCCGTCCAGCTCCAGCCACCACGTCTGGACCCACCAGAGCGTCCGCGCGACGGCCGACTGCGTCGGATGGCTCATGGTCGGCGCTTCGCGGCGTACCTGTAAAAGGGTTTAACCGATCCGCCGGAAACTCACCGACCTGTCGGTCACTCCGCGGTCGCGTCGGCTTGGTCGCCGTCGGTGTCGACGACGCCCGCCTCTTCGAGCCGCTGCTCGGCGGACTCGCGGTCTTCGGGGTAGCCCACGTCGGTGCGCCAGCCGTCCATGCGGATGG
>Ga0207733_100173_pt1 | contig 60474 bp, 65 predicted proteins | sample A23P3SouthBayCA_FD_187735 | JGI IMG/M metagenome (GOLD analysis project Ga0207733, IMG submission 187735) | Aerobic enrichment media microbial communities from Eden Landing Ponds, California, USA - A23 P3 (SPAdes) | ecosystem: Environmental > Aquatic > Marine > Unclassified | place: Emeryville...
CGGCTCGCTTCGCTCACCTCCAGTGCTTACATCGCCGTCCTTCGCCCACCGCCGCGCCCCTTTCAGTCCCACCCGTGTCGGCTGATTCACCAAGCTACGCTGGGCGGGAATGAAAGGGGCGCGGCGGTCCGCGACGGCGCGGCGGTCAAGCACCGCAGGCCGGAGGCCGAGGAGCGCAGCCGGCGCACCGAGCGGAGCGACGCGGGGCTTTCGAGTTCCCACTGCTGGCAGTTCCCCATCCCCTCTAGTTTGCTTTATTCAGTAGTTGAGTGTTGCAGACCCGTTTAGCAGAGCTGGAGGGGTCTGGACAGGGTGTAACCAGCAAGGCTGTTGGGATATCATATAGAAATCGATTCGATATCTCTATAGGGGTAATTAAATATCAAATAGAAGGTCACCGGAGCGTATGTTCCATCAGGTGAGGTTGGGTGGCGAGTCTCGTTTCACGATGTAACCGCCCGCCTGGCCCACAGAGCCGTCCCAAACGCGGTCCTTTTCCCGTTGGCGAGTAATCGTTTGATCGATGCAGTGTCGGCAGTGTGGTTCGGACCTCGAACGACCCGGAGACTTCTGTCTCGTCTGCGAGTCGGCGAATACCGACGTGGTGGTGCTCGATCTCTCTCGCGAGCGAGCGACGATCACTGCACTGTACGACGACGAGGAGGTTTCTGCGCGAACGGTCACCACGATTCCCGAGGATGGTTCGACCGGGGAAGCACCGGTGGTCGAACTACGAAATTTTGCGGGCCTGATCGCCGACGAAATCCATCGGAAGCGACCGGAGGAGGTTTACGTCGCCGGCGACCGTGAGGTCGTCAGCGCGGTCCGCTCCCAGGCCCATTATCCGTTCTATCGCGTTGCCGAGGAAGAACCGGTTTCTCACGTCAAGGAGCGTCGTGGGGAGCCAGCCCTGGCCGTCGTCGACCGTGCGCCGGCGGAAAAACTGGGCGGGTCCCACACCACGATGGTCGGTGGCCGCGACGGTCAACACGCGATCGAAACTGTTGCCGAACATCCCCACGTCAAGAAGATCATTCCGGGCCCGATCGACGCCGGTGGGTCTGGTTCTCGCACTGGCGTCCGCGCCAAAGCGACTCGTTCCGACGCGAAGGGGAACGTTCGCCTGCTGATCCGGGACGGTTCGAGCGTTCAGGAAAATCGCATCGTGACGACGGCGGGCGACCGGGAACTCGGGGAGCGTGTCCGGGACGACCTCAATGACGCATTACGAGCGGCTGACTTGCAGGACGAGTAAGCACGCCGGCTGGCGCCAGCCAATCAGACGAGCACCAGGAGCAGGTCAGCGATCGAATGCACGACCGTTTCCCACACTGAGACGCCGGTGGCGACCGAAAGGAGCGTGTCGAGGCCAAAGAACAGAAAGACGGCGGCACCGGCGAAGTGTGCCTTCCGGAGGTCGATCTCGGTAGCGATCCGATGGAAGAAGTAGGCGTTGGCGAGGCTGATCGGGATGATCGCGAGCATCTCGCCGACCCAAATCGCCGGCGTCGCCCCGTAGGTCATGGCCAACGAGATCGTGACCATCTGAGTCTTGTCGCCGAACTCGCCGACGGCCATCATTCCGAAGATCGGGACGAACGTGCCCAAGCGACCGGAGAGGGACAGTTCGCGGCCGACGATGGTCACCGAATCAGCGCCGCCCCTCACCGCCTCCCCACCGTCCGCGCGTGCATCCATTGTGCGGCCATTCGTGGACGGCGCCGAGCGGAGCAACAGGACGGCGAAGGTCAGAAACAGGATCGCGGTGACGACGTTCATCACGGCCCGCGGGAGGATGCCCCGGACTGCGGCCCCGAAGGTGATCTCGACTGCCGTCCACGCGGCGAAAGCCGTCCCAGCGGCCCCGACGACCAGGAGCGGATGGTACTTGGTGGCCAATCCCGCGATGATGAACTGGACCTTCTCGCCGGGCAGGACCAGCAGCTGGGCGACGAAGGCGATCGCGACGATCTCGACGAAGCCGGCCATCTATGCCACTCCTGTGTGGGCACCAGTGGCCACAACGCGATCCATGCGTTGACCGAATTTAGACGACTCTAAGGAATAAGAATTTGGCTTCAAACATTCGGGAGAGTTCCCGGCGTAGTCGAAGCTGGTGCCGTCGCGTCGAGGCGGCCAACGGGGATCGGACACGGAAATCGCCAGCGCCGAAACTCAACAGGTTTATCCCCTCGCTGGTCCGACTTTTCCCTACTATGGCTGAGCAGAAGGGACGGACCGGAAGTGCCGGTCGGTTCGGCGCACGGTACGGACGCGTCGCGCGCCGACGCGTCAACGAGATCGAAGCGGAGATGAACGAGGACCATTCGTGTCCGGAGTGTGGCGCCGAGGCCGTCGACCGGCAGGGAACCGGTATCTGGCAATGTGGTAAGTGTGATTACCAGTTCACCGGCGGCACCTACCGCCCGGAGACGCCGGCCGCGAAAACCGTCCGGCGCTCGATCCGGGCGGCACTCGGGGAGGACGGCGAGGAATGAGCTACAAGTGCTCCCGCTGCAAGCGCGACGTGACCCTGGACGAATACGGTGGCGTTCGCTGTCCGTACTGCGGACACCGCGTGTTGCTGAAGGAGCGCGCACCCACCGTCAAGGAAATCGACGTCAACTGACGCTGTTTTTGGGCCCGTGACTCAGGAGGCCATTCTCTCGTTCGAGTATCCCACCGCCGAGCGTGCCCTGCGTATCGAGCGAAGCCTTCGGCCAGAGATCGGCGATATCGAGGGTGATCGTACTGCCGCAAGACTCGACCGTGATGGCACTGGGATCGTCCTTTCGATCACTGCCGATGATCTGGTGGCCCTGCGGGCAGGGATCAACACCTGGTCGACGCTCGTCGGCGTCGCTGAGGGTGTGGGCCAGGAATAACTCGCCGGGGTCCTCGTAATCGTCCACCTCAGTGCCATCGCTCGCTGGCCGTGTGGTCGGTCGCTGAATCTCGCTGGAGGGCGTGGTTACTGGCTACCGAAAGGGTGGGTTTTTCCGTCCGGCTGTCGACCTCTCTCGTATGCAGGGTAATCTACCGCCGGAAGCACAGGAGAAGCTCGAAGAGCTACAGGATCTGCAGGAGACCGCACAGCAGGTCGCGACACAGAAGCAGCAGGCCGAGACGCAGCTTCAGTCCGCACAGACCGCACTGGACGAACTCGACGACATGGACGAGGACTCCACGATGTACCGCGAGGTCGGCGAACTGCTCGTCAAGACCGAGTACGACGAGGCTCGTGAGGACCTCGAGGAGAAGACCGAGAACCTCGAGATCCGCGTCGAGACCCTCACGAAGCAAGAAGAGCGCGTTCGCGAGCAGTTCGAGGACCTGCAGGGCGAGCTCCAGCAGCTCCTGAGCGGCGCGGGCGGCGGCGGTCCGGCTGGCGGCCCGGCCCCGGGTCCCGGCGGCTCCTAAATGCCATCGGACGCGTCCCCCTCGGACGCTTCGACCCCAACCGACGAGGCGGTCGTGGAGACCGCTGCAGCCGCTGCTGAGTCAGTCGTCTTTTCCCGTTTCGAGGACGGCGAGATCGAGGACTTCGACGTGACGGTCAGCTTCGAGGACGGCGTTCTCGAGGTCGACGTGTACGTCAACGCCCCGGAATCGACGGCCGACGAACAGCAAGTCGCCGACGACGCGGCCATGGCTGCGCAGGCAGCAGTCGACGACCTTTTCGAATAAACGGTCCGTCGCGATTATCGATCCTCGTCCGGCCCCGCCGGCTCCCGGTTTTCACCCAGATCACGCACGAAGCCGTTGCGAAAGGCCAGCCACCCGAGGACGGAGATGAACAGGATCGGCGGCAGGATCATGAACGCCCAGAGTCCGTTGAGGCCCCAGAGCAGGAGCATCACCACCGCTGCAAAACCAAGGAAGAGAAACGGGGCGATGGCAGCGGCGGCTTTCCAGCGATCCATCGGCTCACGATCGATGAGGTCGGCGGTCTCGACCGCATCCGAGCCCTCGGCCATATAGTACGTCCGTTCTAGGGGCTGAAAAACGTCGCGTTCGAACCTGGAGCGTTGGCTCACTCGCTCGTGACGGACGTGTCGGTACGGTCGCGAACGCCGCGTTCGCCACCGACGAGGTAGCCATCGACGTCGCGGTCGTCCCAGGGCACCACGTCCTGAATCCAGAGGCTCCCGTCGGGCCCGCTGCAGGCACGCGCCCACTCGCGGGCGAGTGCCTTTGAACCGAACTCTCTGGTGGGGCCTTCGAGGTTGACCCACCGGCCAATCTCTGCGCTCCGCTTTCGCGCCGAGGGTTGGATGACGACCACGTAGGCTCCGGACACGTCGACTACTGTGACTGCCGACACTGTAAACGCGAGGGTCTGCGCCCTCGGTCTCCGGATGCCGGCGTCGCGTAGCTTTTCATGCTCCCCGGTCGAACCAACTCGTATGGAACACGAGGCAACTATCGAAGGGGTCGGTATCGGGGTTGGCGAGGAAGGCTCCGGTGCCCCCGTCGTCCTCCTGCGGGCCAGAGAGGAGATTTTACCCATTTTCGTCAGCTCCGACCAGGCCCAATCGATGCAACTCGCGCTCGACGGGGAACCGTTCGAGCGACCGTTGACGCACGACCTCCTCGTCGAGATGGTCGCGGAGTTCGGCGCCGCCATCGATCGAGTACGCATCGACGACCTCTCCGATGGCACCTTCTACGCGAAAATCGACACCGAGCAGTATCTCGAAGATCGCCGGAAGGAGATGGTCTTCGACGCCCGTCCCTCGGATGGTATCGCACTCTCCCTGCGAACTGACTGCCCCCTCGTCGTCTCCGACGAAGTCCTCGACGAGGCGGGCCAGCCACCCGAAGCCTTCGAGGAGGCGTCGGAACCCGACGAAGAACGCGATTTCGAACTCTGACACCGGTTCGATCACGAGTTGCGGGCGTGGGCCGTGAGCGAACCGAGAGGGGCTGAACCGGGGCAGACCTGGTCGGTAGTCGTGCTGCGGGATCGATGCCCCCGAGTGCCATCTTCTGTGGACGTCTCCGGACCTGACGGCCAAAAGCCTAAATAGTGAAATGGAAAAACTTGACCTGTGGTCTATTTTCCAGTCGATTCGCCATCGTTTCTCCTTCACTTCGCCGGTCTTCTGATTGCTGGCGGTGTCTCGGCGCTCGCCGTCGTCTGGCTGCGACGCCGAACTCGCGACCGATCGGGTCGGGTGATGACGTATTTGCTCGCCTCACACGTCGCGATGGCGGCGTCGATGGCCGCACAGATGGTGAGTCCGACACTGGCGCTAAAGCGGGTCTGGCCGACGGTCTGGGTGGCGCTCATCTTCCTCAACGGGGGCGTCTGGATAGTGTTCGCACTGTACTACACTGGCCGGGACTCCTGGTTGGGGAAACCGGCCTGGGCGTTCTTTGGGCTCACATCCGGGGTGCCGGCACTGATGGCGATCACGGACCCGTTCCACGGCGTGCTCGCGACGACCGAGCTTGGCAGTTCGCCCTTCCGTCACCTGGCACTGGAGCCGACCCCGCTCGGCAACCTCTTTCTCGGACTCGCGATACTGTACATCGTCGTCGGCGCGGCGGTGTTATTTCGGCAACTCCTGGTGACGCGACGTTCCTCGTGGTGGCAACACCTGGCGCTGGTCGTCGGCTTGCTTTCGATCACCGTCACGGCAATCGCTTCGGCGAGTGCATTCGTCCCGGTGCAATACTTCCCCTACGGCGTCTACGGGAGTGCGGTGTTTGGCGTTCTGGTGACCGTGGCGCTGTTCAGAACACCCCTGTTCGCGGTCTCCCCGCTCGCTCGCGACGCGCTCTTTGAATCGATCGACGATGGAATCATCGTGGTCGACGCCACGGGCCACATCGTCGACTTCAACGACGCGGCGGCCGAGATCCTGACGGGCCTCGAATCGACCGTCGGTGATGACCTCGCCAGGGCGTATCCGGCCTTCGTGACGAACGACTCTCGAAGCGAAGGGGCCGAGATGGGAGATCGCTCCGAGACGACTCCGCCCAACTTCGCCAGCAGCGTGACCGTGGAAACGGACGGCACGACGAAATCCTACCGACTGGGCGTCTCACGGATCAAGAGCGCCGGCCGGATCCGTGGATACGCACTGATCGTCCGGGACGTCACCGAAATCGAACGTTACGCGGCCGACCTCGAACACAAGACCGAACAACTCGAGCGGTTCGCGGCGGTACTTTCCCACGACCTGCGCAATCCCGTCGCAGTCGCCAGCGGTCAACTCGAACTCGAAGCGGGGGACAACGACTCCGAACGTGTCGCGCGCGCACTGACGGCCGTCGGCCGAATCGACGACACCATCGACGATCTGTTGACCCTCGCCCGCGAGGGAGAAGTCGAGGATCGGGAACTGGTCTCGATCCGTGCGGTGGCAGAAGATGCCTGGGCGACCAGCGAGACGGGGGCGGCGTCACTCCAGTTGTCCGTCGATGAGGACTACCGGATCAGTGCCGATCGCTCACGACTCCAGACCGTCTTCGAGAACCTCTTCCGCAACGCTGTGGATCACGCGGGCGGGACCGACCGGGCCGATCCCGACGAGCGAACGTCGGCGGACTCGACCGAGGACGGGCCCGCCGGGGAGGCAAGCCCGGGCGTCACCGTCGGTCCCCTCGAGGACGGCTTTTTCGTTGCCGACGATGGCCCCGGCATTCCCGAATCAAGACGGCACGACGTCTTCGAGTACGGCTACTCCACGAGCGACGAGGGCACCGGGTTCGGGTTGTCGATCGTCCAGTCGATCGTCGACGCTCACGGCTGGGACGTATCGGTCACTGCGGCCGAGTCGGGTGGCGCACAGTTCGAGATCCGTAGCGTCGAGCAACGGTAAGTCCGCTCCGAGGGACGATACCTTAGTCGTCGGCGGGTGCCGCGCGACTCGATAGTTCGACGGCCGGGCCGTCGACTTCGAGTTCGTCGAGTGCAATCTGGGCGGCGCGCTTCCCGGAAACCAGCATCGCACCGAACGTCGGCCCCATGCGTGGCAGGCCGTGGGTGGTGGCCGTCGCCATGCCCGTGACGATGAGTCCGTCGTGAGCGAGGCCCGTGTGCTCGACGACTGCGTCTTCGCTCTCGCCGACCCACATCGAGTCGTGTCCTGGTGAGTCGTGGCCGGGGGCACCGTAGGAGTCGTCGTCAGTCTGATCCATGCCGCTGTTTGACTTCGAATCCTCGATACCTTCTGCATCCAGTACCCCGCGCTCGTCGAGTTTCTTCACGGCCATCGCGTCGTGGCCCGTCGCGTCGATCACGAGGTCGGCTTCGACCGCAATCGGATCGACGCACGTGATCTCCCGGGGGAGCGCGTGGACCGGTGTCCAGTTCATGACGATGCCACCGACGCGATGATCCTCCCGGATCACGATGTCGGTGAATTCGGTCATGTTCTGCATCTTCGCGCCAGCGTCACAGGCGGCCTTGATCAGACCAGAACACGCCTCGGGGCCGTTCGCGACGAACAGGCCCTCGGTGTCCCGGGACGGTTTGAAGTCGACCTCGAGGTCCGCGAGGACCTTCTGGGCGGGTGCCCGCACCGTGACTTTGTTCATCAGGAAGCCGCCGAGCCAGAATCCACCGCCGAGGTAGTTGTTCTTCTCGACGACCATCGTCTGGACGCCGCGTTCGGACAGTTCCTTTGCAGCCATCAGACCGGAGGGGCCGCCCCCGACGATGATGACTTCCGAATCCGAGAAGTCCATGAACTCCTCGGTCCATTCCTGCCCGATTGCACGTGTGACCTCTGCCTCACCGACGTCGCTGAATTGCTCGAACTCGGTCATACCACTCGGTGGTACCACCGACGTTAGTATAGGTGTTGCGTTCCACCCTGCTGTCGACGGTTCGAATTGCTGAACGAGCAAGCGCGGCGCTCGACGACACGTCCGTGCCGATTGTGGGGAGGAGATCGGGTGGCTGCAATCGCTGCTCACCGGGCAATCGGACCGAAGAATGCGACCCCACGCTTGGGGTAGCGGTCGGATCGAGAACGCCCTCCGGGTGGTATTGATCGGGGTTAGTCCTCGGTGACGCCGCCCCGGATCTCTCGTTCGGCGGCGTCGAGCGCAGCGTCCGGATCGAACGAGTCCAGTGCCGTGCGAGCGGCGTCGGATGCGTCCACCAGGTTCCGGGCGTGGGCAGTGATCGATGGAATCGCACGCACCACGTTGTCGACGATCGGGACGTCGGCGACCTGGGCCGACCGCGAGAGTGGGTTCAGATCGATAACGATCTCCGTCTTGCCCATCTCCGCGAGTGCGCCCGCTCGATCGCCATCCTCCAGCGGAACGAGCACGACGTCGGCGGCGTGGATGCCGTCCGCGTCCACGGTGGCGCGGGCGTGATCGAGCCCGGGAATCGTCGCGTCGCCGGTGAGCCCTTTCACCTCACTCGCATCGTGTGCTACGAGGTGATCCGCGATCGCCTGCATCCGCTCTTCTGTGCGATTGAACAGGTTCACTTCGAGGGCTGCACCCGTCGCATCGGCGAGATCAACGAGTGCGTCCGGGACCAGCGCGGCGACGTTTCCGTTGACCGAAATGACCGGCTTCTCCGCAAGAACGAGCGCGGCGGCGGCCGCCCGTGCCGCCCGGTCGGCGCTGTCGATCGTCCGTTCACCGAGCAGGTAATCGAACGCCTCGCCGCGGCCGTGTGCAATCAGACCCTGCCGAGAGGTGATGCCGGCGTCTACACCCGCTTCGAGCCTGTGGCGCGTTTCCAGTGAAGCCTGCCGCGGATGGCTATCCGGGACCGGTTCGTCCATGCCCTCACTCGGCAGTCGGCGATAGAAAAAGCTCCGCTCGACGCTCGCGCATCGATCGAGTGCCTCGCTCGTTGCCAACCCTAGTCTTCGAGCACAGCCCCACAGGGGCGAATTGAAGTCGTCGTCGCCTCCGCATACCCGGCGTCACTGAGCCCCTGATCCAGAGCGATGACAGTTTCCCCGAGCATCGCCATCGTCGCCGTGCCGCCGGATTCGGTAACGTCGAGGATTACCTCTCGAATCTCGGTCGTCAACAGCTCAGTTTCTCGCGCGAACTTCCGCGAGGCTCGCATGAAGGTCGGCAGCGTTGGCTCCTCCACGACCGTCGATAGCGCTCGCCGGCCGGCCGTCGAGATGACGTCGGCTTTCGCCTCCAGCACGTCGGGCGTCGAGCGCTCGCCGAGCGAGAGATACTCGATAGTCCGTGCCGAGGATGGGATCGCATCGAGCTGGTTGTACCGAGGTGCACCGGGTTCGAGTCGGAGCGGGACACCGCCACGGGCCTGCGCGACGACGTCGCCGAGTCCGGTCCCGGCCTGGACCTCGGCGCCGTGGGCCAGTGCCGTCAACTCGTCGGCGGAAAGTCCCCGGCCGAGCGTGGCGTTCGTGGCCAAGGCCGTCGCAAGCGCAATCGCGCCCGATACGCCGAACCCCGCCCCGAGGGGCAGCGGCGTTTGGGCACGAACTTCCACGGTCGCCTGGAGGGCATCGAGGACGGCCTCGACCGCCGCGATGTCCACACTGACGTCGTCGAGATACACCGAGCGTTCCGCCGCGGGCGACACCCGCACTTCGACGCCATCATCGAGAGCGATCCCACCACCCCGAGAACCAGCTTCCATCGGGTCGTCGGCTCGATCGACGGTGAAAAATCCCGTGACGTGGCCCGGCGCGAACGCCGTCCTGCCCTCCTCGCTCATCGTCGATGATCCGCCCGGGACCGTCCTAACGGTTTCCCTCTCATCTGGTGGTGTCTACTCGCGGAGCACTGACGAACCCATGCTTCGAGTCGTGGGAGACGGGCTGCCCGAGGATTCGAGCATCACGGAGAGTTCCTCCCAATGGTGGCAGTTTTCGGACCCTCGCCGTTCATCGATCGACGTCGCCGGATTCTCGCGACACTGGCTGGCGTGGCGCCTCGGATTCGGCCGCTCCGACCCAGCGCATTATTACGCTGGCCGAGACGCCGTGGACGACGATCGATGTTAGGACGACGAAGCCGACGAAGGCCCACAGTTCGTTGGCGGCGATAATCAGTTCCATCTCATCGAACGAGGCCTCGTTGAGGGCAAAGGCCAGGTAATAGAACGAACCGATGCCACGGATGCCGAACGCGGCGATGACGAACCGCTCTTTCCAGTCGAGACCGGTTCCGAGCAGTCCCAGGATGCCGGCGACCGGGCGGACCACGAACACGACTATCAGACCGACGGCGACGTGGAGCCACGTCAACGGATCGAAGAGGCCACCGACGATGGCCCCACCGAAGAGTACCAGGACGGCCGCCATCACCAACCGCTCGACCATCACTGCGTAGTCGTGAATCGATTCGTAGTACTCGTGTTCCCACTCGTAGTGTCGGAACACCAGCGCGGCGACGAACACGGCGATGAACCCGTAGCCGTGGACCACCTCGGTAAGCCCGTAGGTGATTAAGGTGACGGCGAGGGCCTCCGCACCCGCCATGACCTTCTGGATCTGCGTCTTCACGGGCCCGGCGAAGACGATTCGTGCCAGCACCTTCCCCAGCACGTAGCCCGCGATCACCCCAACCGCGATTTCGTAGCAGACGTGAACGAGAAACCACTCGCCGATCCAGCCGATGCCCCCCGCCGTCACCGTCGCGGCACCCGCGACGGCGATCGCGAGGTGGGTGAAGGGAAACGCCAGGCCGTCGTTCAGCCCCGCCTCGGACGTGAGGGCGAATCGCACCTCGCCCTCCTGCTGTGTCGGATCGACGGTCTCGTCGACCGCCGCGGTCGGCGGCGTCGCCTGGACGTCAGACGCCAGTACCGGATCCGTCGGCGCGATGACGGCGCCCAACAAGATCGCAGTCGGCACCAGCGTCTGGAGGACGCCCCACCCCAGCAGCGCCGTCCCCACGATGGTGAGTGGCATCGTGAGCCCGAGGAGTCGCCAGGTGTTCGACCACGCGACAGTGTGAAACGGTCGGTCGAGTTTCACGCCAGCACCCATCAGCGCGATGATAACCACGAATTCAGTGAGTCGTTCCGCCAGGACGCCGTGTTCGACCGGATCGGGAATTTCGACGCCGACCGGCAGCGAGAACAGAAGGATGCCTGCACCCACGTAGATGATGGGAAAGGACAGGGGTTGCTCGGCGAGCAACCGTGGCAAGACGACGGCCCCGAAGATGACCACCCCCACTATCACGAGGATGGTTTCGTAGACGGCCATTCGTCGCAGGCCTACCGGACAGCGGGCCTTCGACATACGGGCCATACCGGGGCGGTGTCCGTTGTGGGGGTGGCGAACACGAATCCCCTGGTCGCCAGTTCCTGTCGGGAACGACCCCGCAACCGTTGGCGGATGCGATGTACGTCATCCCCAAACCTGCGCCTCTGTAAGGAGATGCTACGTGCCCTGGCAGTACGGAGCCCCCGATTGGTTGGTCTGACCCCGGGATGCCTGTTGGATCACTCGACACAGGGTATGGCCGTGTATACTGCCCGCATCTTTATGTAATACGCCGTAATTGGTCGCATACATGCCAACTATCAGCGCGCGGCTGCCCGACGAGGAGCAGGCAGATCTCGACGCGGTCGCGGACCTCCTTTCGGAGGATCGCTCGACGACGATCAGGAAGGCTCTGCGGGCTGGCCTCGCGGACCTTCGCCAGCAGGTGGCCGCACAGCGCTACCAGGCTGGGGAGGCTTCTGCCCTGGAGGCCGCAGAACTTGCCGACTGTAGCGTCGCGGAATGGCTCGAACTTGCTCGCGAGCGGAACTTGACCAGCCAACTCACGCCGGCGGATCTCGAACGCGACGCCGACGTCGCGGGTGAGCTGTGAGTCGCGTCTACGTCGGGCCCACACCGCTCTACGACCTGGGACAGGTGGGCGAACTCGACTTACTGACCGCACTGGACGGGCAGCTGGTGATTCCGAGGCCGGTGATCGAGGAAATCACGGTCGAACCGGCCGAGACGGCCCTCGAACGCTTCATCGAGGAAGAATCCATCGAGACGGCTGTCGACGAGGCCGAGATCGGGGCGGCCCGTGACGTGCTCGACGTCGAGCGGACGACCGCGAGTGCCGCGATCGTCGCTGGAATCCTGGCCCATACGGATCCAGACGACCGGACTGCGGTCGGTGTCGTCAGTGATGACCGCCGGCTTCGATCGATCACGGAAGGATTCGGCGCGAGTTCGACGTCCAGTTTCGGGGTCGTCGTCCGCGCGGCGCTGTCCGATAGCTCACTCAAACCGGGACACGTGAAACGAATCGTCCGGCGAATGGACAGTTACGGCCTGCACATGACTGGCGAAATGCGAGAGCGGGCTGTCGGTGCCGCGAACGGATAACCGTCACCGCAAGTGCAGGCTACCGGGGTAGCTCGGAAAAGTAGTCCGCGTCGACCCACATGATCAACTCGTCGTCTCGCTCGATCAGGCCACGGATCCCCGCATCGGTCGATTCCTCGATTTCATCGTGGGAGATACTGAGGACCTGCTCGACGGAGTCGACGAGCCAGGCGACTCCTCTGTCCCCGTCGTCCCCGGACTCGAAGAGGATGAGGTTCTCCTCCTCACCGTCGATGGAACCAACCATGGATTCTTTCGGATCGACCACCGCAACCGAGTCACCTCGAAGGTTGGCCACTCCAAGGACGTTGTCCGCGAGGTTCGGGACCGTGGCGATGTCGTGTTCGTTCCAGAGGACTTCGCTAACGGGTTCGATGTTGATGCAGTAGCGTTGCCCGTCGATCGTAAACGTCAGGACCTGGGCGTCGGCGTCCGACACCTCCAGAATCTGGCGCTGGACGGCACTCATGTCGTCGAAGTCCGCGTTCATGACGGATTCGTAGCTCATCTCACTCCTCCAGTTCGTCGAAGGCGGCGCGTAGTTGACTGACACTCGCCGTCTGCTGTTGGGTTGCCGCCGTGACGTCTTCCATCTCGTCGCGAACGTCGCTGGCTGCCTCCGTCGCCTGGTCGATCATCACGGCGACTTCCTCGGCACTCGCCGCCTGTTCGTCGGTCGCGGTCGAAATCTCGGCAGTCCCGTCCGTGAGGTTGTCGACGTTATCGACGATGTCACCGAAGTTGTCCATTGCCTCCTCGACCATGTCGATACCTTCGGCGGTCTGGTCGTTCGCGGTCGTGATGTTCTCGACGGTGCTGCCCGTCTGCTCTTTGACTTCGGTGACCATCTCCTCGATCTCCTCCGCCTGTTCCTGAGTCTCCATTGCCAGGGCCTTGACCTCGGCCGCGACGACCGCGAACCCTTTGCCCTCCTCGCCGGCACTGGCCGCCTCGATCGAGGCGTTGAGCGCGAGCAGGTTCGTCTGGCGTGCGATGTCGTTGATGACGTCCACGATCGCATCGATCTCGTTGATCTTCTCACGAAGCACCTCGACGTCCTCGGCGACTTCCTCGCCGTTCTGGCGGACGTCCTCCATGTAGTCGACGACCTCGTCGGCGTACTCTTTGCCCTCGCGCGCGTTCTCGCGAGCGTTCTGGCTCTCGGCGGCGACCTCCTCCGAACTGGAGGCTACCTCCTCGATGGCGGCGTTGAGATCGGACACCTCTCTGGAGACCTGGTCCATCTGGTCGGCCTGGTCGCTGGTGAGCTCGAAGACCTCCGAGGCACTCTCGGTGATCTCCGTGCTCGAGGCCTCGAGTTGTTCGAGTCCTGAGGCGATGTCGTCGAGTGCCTCCCGTTCGTCCTCCGTCCACCCGCTGTCTGTGGACGATTCCTCCTCGTCCTGCTCTTCGACGACGTTCTCGACGACGTCGGTCAACTGTTCGACCTGTGCCGCGACCTCTTCGACCTGCGGAGACCGCTCGGCCGTGTTCGCGGCCGCAGTCGCACCCCCATCGGTGGCAACCTCGCCCTGGCCGATGGCTCGGGCCTGATCGGCTCGCCCGCTACCTTCCGAATCGACCCCGGCGGATTCAGGTGGGACGCTATCCTGGGTCGTATCGGGACGCTGCTCCGATCGTTTGGCTGCTTCCGTGCGGGATTCCGGACTATCGTCCTCGTTTGGATCGAAGAACGAATGGAGCGCCTGTATCATCGACATACAGCAACGGCTCATTCTGTGCCCTTAAAAAAGACACACCCCATAGTTCTCATGCCCAAAGTGTCCCGCCGCCCTCTGCCGATTTTGGATATCAATCATGAAAACGCGGTAAATAAACGGACCAGTCCGGCCCACTTGGACTCGAGCGAATCGCGTCACCCGTCGCTCGATCTTCTAAAACAGTCCAGTATCGGTCAGCACCGCGCGGAACGACGTCGCGACCGACTGAGCGCGCGATGGAACATTAGAAAATCTCACGCGCACGACCTTTCGACGACCCTGAACCGAGTTGCCGCTACGGGCTCAGCCGCTGGCGGTCGCGCGGGAACAGCACTGCTTCCCGAATATTGTCGAGGCCGAGCATGGTCATCACGAGCCGTTCGCCACCGAGGCCCCAGCCAGCGTGTGGCGGCATGCCGTACTTGAACATCTTGGTGTAGTACTCGAAGGCTTCCGGGTCCAGACCCTGCTGTTCGAAGCCCGCCACGAGTTCGTCGTAACGGTGTTCGCGCTGTCCGCCGGAGACCAGCTCCATCGAGGGGTGCATCATGTCGAAGCCAGTCGAGAGTTCCGCATCGTCGTCGTGGTCCTTGATGTAGAACGGTTTGATCTCGCTCGGCCAGTCGGTGATGAAGTAGTGCTGTCCGACGTCCTGGCCCAGGGCGTGCTCGCCTTCTGTCGGCAGATCGTCGCCCCAGACGAGTGGCTCGTCGAGTGCGCCGGTCGCGTTGATACGATCGATCGCTTCCTGGTAGGTGAGCCGCGGGAACGTCTCGTCGGGAACCTCGAAGGTCTCGTCGAGTCCGAGGGCTTCGAGTTCGTCCGCACAGTCCTCGGCGACGGCCTCGTAGGCGGCGGTGACGATTGCTTCACAGACGTCCATCGCTTCCTGGTGGTCGATGAACGCCGACTCGAAGTCGATCGACGTCGCTTCGTTCAGGTGTCGCGGCGTGTTGTGTTCTTCGGCCCGGAAGATCGGACCGATCTCAAAGACGCGTTCGAGCCCCGAGCCGACCATCAACTGCTTGAACAGCTGTGGGCTCTGGTTCATGAACGCCTCGCGGCCGAAGTAGGTGATCGGGAACAGCTCCGTCCCACCCTCGGTCCCGGTTGCGACGATCTTCGGCGTGTTGATCTCGGTCGCCCCCGAGTCCCGGAAGGCGTCGCGAACGGCTTCGAGGACCGTAGCGCGGATCTTGAATACTGCCGCGACCTCGTCCTTCCGAAGGTCGAGGGTGCGGTTGTCGAGGCGCGTCGAGAGCTCGGCGTCGACCTTGCCGGAGGGATCGAGCGGGAGTTCCGGGTCGGCCTCGGCGAGCACGTCGAGTGAGGCCGGGGTCACTTCGACGCCAGTCGGTGCGCGTGGTTCTTCCTCGACGTCGCCCTGCACCGAGATGACCGACTCCCGGTGAACGCCGAGGCCGGTCTCGACGAGGTCCTCGTCCATCTCGTCTTTCTCGAACTTGACCTGGATCTTCCCGGTCTTGTCCCGGAGAATGAGGAAGGCGATGCCACCGAGGTCCCGGACCTCGTGGACCCAGCCGGCGACGGTGACGGTGTCGCCGGGCTCGGCGTCGGCCGTAAACGTACGGTCGTCCATACCCCGAATTTTGGGCCGGCTCCCTTAAGCGCCGTCGTTTCGCGAGCGGCCCAGGAACCGACCACCAGAGCCGACCGTCGAACCACAAATTTGGTCTAGTGGTCACCCGAAGGACGTTCATGGTCGAGCGCCCAATCGACGATCTGGATCGGCGAATTCTGCATTCCTTGCAGGATGATGCACGCCACACCTCGGCGACCGACATCGCAAAAGAGGCCGACGTCTCCGCCCGGACCGTTCGCAATCGCATCGAACGGCTGGAGGAGTGTGGGATCATCACTGGCTACAACGTCGACATCGACTACGAGCGCGCGGGCTATCAACTCCATACCCTCATCGTCGCGACCGCACCGATTCATGAGCGCGAGGAGATCGCAAAACGTGCCCTCGAGGTGCCAGGCGTGGTCGCCGTCCGGGAAGTCATGACCGGCGAGGACAACGTTCACGTCGAAGTCGTCGGACTGGATGGTGACGATTTGAGCCGCATCGGGCGTGATCTGAACGATCTGGAACTGGAAGTCGTCGACGAGGACATCATTCGTAACGAGTACACCTGTCCGTTCGCACGCTTCGACGTCGACGTCAGCGAATAATACGGCCGCCCGCGGTTCGAAGAATTCTCCTGCTCGTTGCTGCTGAAGGACCGAGCGTGCGGCCACGTAATTATTTCTCAATATTGTATTGAGGGCTAGCTATATTTCCGCCACGGAAATCAAAACCAGTGGTTTATCACATTGCGGAAGATAATCGACGATGATGGATGCCGACGGTCGTCTCCCTGTTAGAGCGGTCCCGGTGAGGAGTGCGTCGCTGGCCAGCGCGACCCGACGGCGGGAGGCAGGGATCTGAATGGCGAAGGATCTCGAACGCGACCTGGGTCTGTTCGCCGTGCTCGCCATCAGTATCGGTGCGATGGTGGGAAGCGGGATCTTCATTCTCCCAGCACTGGCGATGGACATGGCCGGTCCGGCCGTGGTGCTCGCCTACCTCCTCGCCGGCGTGTTAGTGTTGCCCGCCGCATTGAGCAAATCCGAGATGGCGACGGCGATGCCCGAAGCCGGTGGCACCTACGTCTACATCGAGCGCAGCATGGGGCCATTGCTGGGAACCATCGCGGGACTCGGGACGTGGTTCGCCCTCTCGTTCAAGGGTGCATTAGCGCTCGTCGGCGGCGCGCCGTATCTCGCCATCTACCTTGACGTACCGATCACGCCGCTGGCCCTGACGCTCGCCGTCGTCCTGATCCTCGTCAACCTCGTCGGGGCAAAACAGACCGGCCGATTGCAGATCGGGATCGTCGCCGTGATGCTCGTGGCGATGGTCTGGTTCGTGGTCGGCAGCACTGGCGCGACCGATCCAGTTCGCTTCGAGGGACTGTTCGACGCAGGGACCGGGGGTTTGCTGGCTGCGACCGGGTTCGTCTTCGTCTCGTACGCGGGCGTCACGAAGGTGGCCAGCGTCGCCGAGGAAATCGAGAATCCGAGTCGCAACATTCCGCTGGGAATGCTCGGCTCGCTCGGCTTTACCACGGTCCTCTACGTGCTGGTCGTCGCGGTCATGGTCGGCGCGGCACCGACGCCGAACCTCGCCGGCTCCGCGACGCCGATTTACGACGTCGCCCGGGCGACCCTCTCCGCACCGGGGACCTGGGCGGTAGTCATCGCGGCCGTCCTCGCGCTCGTCAGTACCGCCAACGCCGGGTTGCTCTCCTCGTCGCGCTACCCCTTCGCGATGAGTCGCGACAACCTCCTGCCGTCGCTGTTCGAGCAGATCAGTGACCGCTTCAAGACCCCCTCCACGGCTATCACTGTCACCGGGGCGATCTTGCTCGTGATGATCGCGTTCGTCCCCATCGAGGACATCGCGAAGCTCGGCAGTGCCTTTCAGATCCTCGTCTTCGTCCTGATCAACCTCGCTCTCGTGGCCTTCCGGGAGAGTGCCGCCAAGGATTACGACCCGGACTTTCGCGATCCGTTCTATCCGTGGACCCAGGCAGTCGGCGTCATCGGCGGCCTGGTCTTGCTAACGCAGATGGGCTTCGAGCCGCTGGCTGGCGCCGTCCTGATCGTCGTCGCCTCAGTCGTCTGGTACTTCGCGTGGGCACGAAAGCGCGTTCGCCGCGAGGGCGTCGCCCGCGACGAACTCCGCCGTCGCGTCGGCCGGCGCGCGGTCGCGGAGACCCGAACCTCCGTCGACGAACCGGAGACGGGCGATCACATCGTCGTCGGTGTGACGGAGGATACGTCTACCGACGACGAGACGGCGATGGTTCGATTCGCTGCGGACGTCGCCAACCGGCGGTCGGGCCACGTCAGCGTCGTTCGGTTCGACGAGGTACCCGACCAGCTACCACTCGAACCGGCGACGGACATGCAATCACCTGGTGACGAGGACTTCGAGAATCGCATGGAACGCTTCCGGTCGGACATGGACGTACCGATCGAATACGGCGAGATCGTCAGTCACGATCGTCGTCACGCGATGGTCAACTACGCCACCCATCACGACGCGGATCTGCTCGTCGTCGAGGACCTCCACGTGGGGGTGGGATCGGCACTCCTCGGTGAAGACGACGAGTGGATCGCCACCCACTCGCCGTGTGACGTACTGCTCGTCGACGCCCCACTACTCGGCGACCTCTCGGAAATCGCGCTCGTCACCGACCGCGGCCCCTTCGATCCCGGGAAGATGAAAATCGCCGACGCGATCGCGAGCTCCGCGGGCGCCTCGATCGTCCTCGTCCAGCGCGTCGGTCCGAACGTCGCCGGCGAGCGACGGGAGACGATTCGGGAGTACCACGACGAACTCGCGGCGCTCTGCAGTGTGCCGGTCGAATCACGGATCGTCGAGACCGGTGACGAGGGCGGGCTCGTTGCTTCGGTCGAGTCTGCGGATCTGGTCGTCCTTGAGGGAGACCGGACCGGCCTTGACGCCCTCTACAACCGTCGCCCCCTCGAAGACGTGGTCGAGGGACCGACCGTCGTGCTCTGGCCCCACCGCGAGCGCACGCCGGGACTCTTGCAGCGATTGTTCGATCGGCTAGCGTTTTAGCCGCACTCCCCGATCCGAGGGGTTTCAAACACTCGGCAGCAGCCATCCGACAGGCGCCGCTCCGGCCGACACTGAGCAACGTCACCAACGAAGGAGGGTGGAAAACCGAAGCATTCGGCCGGCCGGTCCCTGCCGTCTTAGTTCGTGGTTTCTGCTTTCGCGTCCTTCGCGCCCCGCACGGTCTCCCGGACGGCCGCACAGCCCTCGTCGTGGACGAGGTTCCCGACGATGATCGTATCGGCGACGCCCGCCATCGTCCGTGCGGCGTCGTAATCGCCAATGCCGCCGCCGTAGAACAGGGTCGTCTCGTCGAGTGCGTCGGCCGCGGCCCCGACGATGTCCGGGTCGCCCAGCGTGCCCGAATACTCAACGTAGACGATTTCCTGGTTGAGGAGATTCTCCGCAATCTTCGCGTACGCGGCCACGTCGTCCGCATCGAGGTTGCAGTTGGCTTCAGTGTAACTAGCAACCGAGGCTTCGGGATTCATGACCACGTAGGCTTCCGTCCACACTCGATCCCAGTCGATCTCGCCATCGAGGCGGGCCCACTCCTTGTGCATACCCGTGATCCAGGCGGGATCGCCGGCGTTGAGGACAATCGGCACGAGATAGCCGTCGTGCAGGTCGCTGTGGACGACCGAGGAGAGGTTCGACGGTTCGATGTACACCGGCACGTCGTACTCCCCGCATTGCTCGACGGCGCGGGCCATTTTCTCTTCATTCATCCCCGTGGTCCCGCCGACTTCGATCGCGTCAGTGCCAGTCGCGGCCACGTCGGCAAACGTTTCGCCGGGCGGCAGATCCTTGTCGGGGTCAATTTTGACGATGTGATCCCACGAATCCCAGGCGCTCATTGCATGGTAGGGTGAGGTGACGTGATAAAATGGCTTCGGAAGCCGGGGCAAGTCGGCCGAATCGGAGTCCTCAGGCGTGATCTGCCGCGTCGGCTTGCTGATCGAGACTGATAATCCATGCCGTGAGCGCGCCGATCCCGAGCAGGAGGACGACACCGCCTGCGAGCATCGGGCCGTTGAACGCCGCCCCGTAGTTCAGTGTCACGCCATAGAGGATGATCCCGAGGCCCAGCACCGTCAGCACCATCGTGAGGACGAACGGTATGCTATCGCTTCTCATGGCTGGAAATTGCCACAGGGGACAAAAAGCGCATCGGTCGGCATTGCTTCCCTCGGGTGTGATGCTGTTTCCGACTCTTCTGATGCGATTAGTGGTGAGCACGACCATCTCCACGTTGGCCGAGCCAGGTGGGGATGCGATGTCGGTACCACATCGCACTGTCCCCAGACGCACGAGGCGAGTGACGCGACCAGAATCTCACCCTCACCCAGGATGGTACGCGTCCCAGCTGGAGTGAAAACTACCCCGAGAAGACCAGTGCGGTGCCAGCGTCGAGCACCACTGCCTGTGAGATTCCAAGGAGTGGCGGGCTCGTGGCGAAGTATGCCGAAGATATCGTCGGGAAGCAAAAACGACTCCAGACTGTGTCGGTGTGGCCCCCGAAGCGGATCGATCGTTCACGATTATTCGACATTTTGACAATTATTTCCACTACCCGGCTGGCTATTACGGTGGGTGCATGAGTTCGGCTGTGCCGACCGTCCCGTTCGGCGGGCTCGTGACCCGACCGTTGATCCGTCACCTCGCGCGACCACTCCTTGCGTTTCTTGGCGTCGTCCTGGCTGGGGTCGTCGGGTTCATCACGCTCGCGGACGTTGGCGTCGTCGACGCGACCTTCTGGTTACTCGATCCGACCAGCATCGAACTGCACTTCGCAGCCCACGAAGGACCGGAAACCCTGACCAAGGCGTTCGCGGTTGTCGTCCTCGCCGGACTCGTGGTCTCTGGGCTGTGGATCGGTGAGACGTTCATCTCGGCGGCGTTTGGCGGCCAGCTCTCCAGGGAATTCACACACATGCAAATCGAACGCGCAGTCGACGATCTGGACGATCACGTGATCGTCTGTGGCTACGGAACCTTTGGCAAGACAATCGTGTCGGCACTCGACAACGAGGACCGCGACGTGGTTGTCGTCGAGATAGACGAGACGCAGTTCGAAGCTGCCATCGACGACGACGTCCTCGCAATACAGGGCGACGCCAGAAACGAAGGCGTCCTCGCCGAGGCCGGTCTGGAACGAGCTGGGAGCGTCGTCGGTGCCGTCGACGATGCAAACGTCAATATACAGACAGTTCTCGCGGCTGGCCAACTCGCCCCCACCGTGCGCCTCGTGGTCCGGGTCGGCGACGAGACGGACGCAACCCTCGCCAGACGTGCCGGTGCCGACGAAGTCGTCATTCCGGAGGTCTTGAGTGGCAAGCAAGTCGGGACCAGCGTCTGAACAGTAGTGCTGAATTCCGCCGTCGTCGCCAGGACTGCCACTCGTTCGAACCAGCCAGGACTATGTACGTGGACGAATCCCCGTTCGACATGGACCGACGAGCGGTGGGGACGAGTGTCTATGCGGGTGTTCTTTTTACCGTGCTGGGGCTCGTGGCCTGGGCCAGCGGCCAGCCGTTTATTTTCCCGAGTCTCGGGCCCTCAGCATTCATACTCGCGTTCGAACGCCGCATCGACCGATCCCAGATCTCCGCGGTTCTTGCCAGCCACGCGCTCGGTGCCCTTGCCGGCTTGCTCGCCTACTCACTCTTGGCGAGTGGCGTCGTGTTGACGGCCGATCCAGCGGCGTTTTCGCCGGCCGGCCTTCACATTGCGGCCAGTGGTGTCTTCTCCATCGTCCTGACGAGTCTGGGGATGATCGCGATGGGTTCGATTCACGCGCCAGCGTGTGCGACCACGCTGATCGTCTCGCTGGGACTGCTGTCGACGCCGCTGCAGGTCGGGATTATCGTCGGCAGCGTGTGCCTGCTGGTACTCGTGCACGTGACCGTCCTCCGTGGCTATCGGCGGACGGTGACCTCGGCGTCGCTCACGTCCCGATCCCGGTGACTGCTCAGGCGCGACTCTGGAGGTCGTCGATCAGTCCCCGAAGCGTCGCCAGATCGTACTGTCCGGGTGCGGTCGCCCCCGCCGGATCCACGGGTGCGTACCCGATCTTCGAGCCGTACAAGGGCGCGACCGCACGGGAGTGTCTGCCGGCTTCGCCCATCGCCATCGAGGCGACGTGGTGGCCAGATTTCGACACCTCTCGGGTAATTCGCAAGAGGTCGAGCACGTCGTCCGGGTTCTGGGCAGTGACTGCGAGTTTTCCCACGTCGCCATACTCGGCGGCCAGTTCGAGGCGGTCGGCCATCTCGTCTCGACTCGGCGTCGTCTCGAAATCGTGCGTCGAGACGATGACCGCGACATCGTTGGCCGCGCCGACTTCGATGATTTCGCCCGCGTCGTTGTCCCCTCGCCCTTCCAGCGCCGCGAGTTCGACGTCGACGGCGCCGACGTGCTCACTTCGGGCCGCTTCTGCCAGCGACTCCAGTCGGGCCGGGACGTCCGGTGTGTCACCGCCCTCCCAGACGACGCGGTTGGTCGCGATGATCGGTAGCGAGCCGTCGTACCGCTCGATCGCGTCAAGCGGCGCGCTTGCCATGTCCATTCGAAACTCGACGGCGTCGGCGTGGGGCGTCGCGGCCCCGGCGTCCTCGAGGTCGGCCGTCGCCGCTGCCAGCACGAACGAATCGAAGTTCATGGATAGTGCTCTCGCTCCCGGCCGGTAAGCCTACTCCTCCGCGGTTGCTCAGTCCGTGCCCGCATCGCCGCGGTCCTCCCCGCTCGCAGTCGCTTCGTCTGCTGCGGTGGCGCCGCTCCGGTCCGTATTACGAATGTCTTGCAGCGGCCGATGAACAACTCGATACCCGTCTTCGGTGGGACTGACGTCCTCGGCGACGCGGAAGCGAATCCGGCGTTCCTGTTTCGTCGTCACGCCGACGTCGTAGTGGACGGCATCGTAATTGGGCTCGGTTCCGTTTGCCCGTCGATCGTCGATCCACCCGCGGTGCTGTTCGAGTCGGTCGCGGGCGACGCGCTGGGACCGTTCTGGGACGGAGTCCATTCGCGCATCGAGGGCAGCACGAAGTTCGGCGTCGACCTCGTAGCCGACGGAGTTGCGGCCGGCGGCGGCCGCCGCGACCGTCGTCGTGCCAGTGCCGAGGAACGGGTCAAGCACCGTATCACGGTACACTGAAAACATGGATATCAGCCGGTACGGCAGGATGAAGGGGAACGCTCCCGAGCGTTCTCGGAGTCCTTCCTCGATATCCTGGCTCGTCCCGGGCAGTTCCCAGAGGTCCGAAAACCACTCGTTTCGCTCCTCCCAGAAGTACGCACTTTCGTATCGATCGTCGTCACCGGGCTCGAACGACCGCGTCCCGCCGTTGCGGAAGACGAGGACGTACTCGTGTTCGAGAGTGGGATACGCGTTGGGCGGGAGCATTCCCGATCCCATGAATTTCGCCGCGCTGTTGTTGGGTTTGCGCCAGAGGATGTCGGGCAGCGCACGCAGACCCTGATTGGTGACGCGATTTGTGATTTCGGCACTGTTCGGGAATGACCGAAACCCGTCGTCGAAGGATCGGGTCGCATCACCGACGTTGATGCATGCGATGCCGCCCGGCGCGAGCACGCGCGCCACCTCCGCCCAAACGGTTTCGAGCACGTCGTGCATCTTCTGGAAGGCTGCGTCGGGGGCGACCGACCCGTCACGATCCACGGGTTCACCGGCCGGGGCGCCGCTACCGTCGGATTCCGTTCCCTCGTCGGCAACGGAGACCCCACCGAGTGCCTCGTCGATGGCCGGGTCGAGCCGTGCGAAGACTTCGTCCCACATCTCGATCATCGGGTACGGCGGGGAGGTGACGACGAGGTCCACCGAATCATCGGGAAGGTCGAGTTCGCGAGCGTCCCCCGTGATGACCCGGTGGGTCGTTTCCATAGGGACGCCTCGGCGTGCAGTCCCTCTAGTCTTGTGGTTCGACCAGTCCGGTGCGCGCGACGAGCCGGCAAAATGGTTCGCTGGGCGACAGCGCGTCCCTGCTCAGCGGTTCTCGATCAAACTCTGGATTTCGTTGACCTTCGCCGCTTGCTCTTCGTTCGCGGCCGCGATCTGTTCGATTTCATTGGCGACCCGCTCAGCACTTTCTGCGGTCTCGTCGACCATACTCGCCACTTCCTCGGTGGATGCGGCCTGCTCGTCCGTCGCAGAGGCGACTTCTTCGGCGCCCTGGGCGGCCTCCTTGACGGCGGCGTCGATCTTCTGTAGAATGTCGACCGTCTCGTCGACCTGTCCGATGCCCGCTTCGACCTGTTCGTTGGCGTGATTGATGCTCTCGACCGTGTTTTCGGTGTCTGCCTTGATGTTCGAGACCAGCTGTTCGATCTCGGTGGCGTTTTGCTGGGACTCCTCGGCCAGGGATTTGACCTCGTCTGCGACGACGGCAAAGCCCTGCCCGGCCTCGCCCGCGCGGGCCGCTTCGATGGAGGCGTTCAGTGCGAGCATGTTCGTCTGATCCGCGATGTCGTTGATCACGTCGACGATCTCGTCGATCTCGTCGATGCGGTCCCGGAGCTTCGAAACGTCCTCGGACACGTCGCTGTTGGCGTCGTCGACGGACTCCATCGCGCCGATCGCTTCGTCGGCCACCCTTCGGCCTTCGTCGGCGAGGTCTCGGGCCTCGTCACTGACCGATTTGACCTGGCTCGCGCTCGAGGCGACTTCCTGGACGGTCGCCGAGAGGTTCGACACTTCGCTGGCGACCTCCCGCATCGTCTCGGACTGGTCGCTCGCCAGTTCACTGATTTCCTGCGAACTCCGTGACACACCCTCGGACGCCTGTAGCAACTCGTCGATCGCGCCACCCAGATTCTCTGCGTCCAGGGATCCGCCCGCGGCGGTTTCCATCGCCACGCCGCCGTCCGTCTCCGTCGGATCCATCTCCATGCCGGGACAGACCGGACACTCCCGATTAAACGTATCTGTGCAGTTATCAGGCCTGATTTCCGGTATTGTTATGAAATGACAGTACGCGTGATCGGCTGCCGTATCCGAGAGGGGAACGAGGGGCGATCAGGCCGCGGTGAGGCCTTGCTCGGCTTCGAGGAGTTCGTGGTATCGGTTCCGAATCGTCACTTCCGAGATGTCTGCGACTTCGCTGACCGCGGCCTGCGTCGTCTTTTCGTTGGTCAGCAGTGCGGCCGCGTACACTGCTGCGGCAGCGAGTCCAACCGGGGACTTGCCGGAGTGGACGCCCTGCTCCTTTGCGTTCTGGAGCAGCGTCCGGGCGCGGTGTTCGGCCTCGTCGGACATGTCCAGTGAAGAGGCAAACCGCGGCACGTAGCTCTCGGGGTCGGCCGGCTGGACTTCCAGCCCGAGCTTCCGGACCACGTAGCGGTAGGTGCGAGCGATTTCGCTTTTCTCGACGCGTGAGACCTCGTTGATCTCGTCGAGCGACCGGGGAACGCCGGCCTGTCGCGCGGCCGCGTACACGGATGCGGTTGAGACGCCTTCGATGGAGCGGCCCGGAAGAAGGTTCTCGTCGAGTGCGCGACGGTAGATGACACTCGCCATCTCCCGGACGTTCTCCGGAAGACCCAGTGCGCTGGCCATCCGATCGATTTCGCCCAGTGCTTGCTTGAGGTTTCGCTCCTTGGAGTCTCGCGTCCGGAAGCGTTCGTTCCACTTGCGCAGGCGCTGCATCTTCTGGCGCTGCTTGCCCGAGAGGGAGTTGCCGTAGGCGTCCTTGTCACGCCAGTCGATGTTCGTCGACAGGCCCTTGTCGTGCATCATGTTCGTGGTCGGCGCACCGACGCGGGATTTCGAATCCTTCTCGCCGGCGTCGAACGCGCGCCATTCGGGGCCGCGGTCGATCTCTCCTTCTTCGACGACGAGGCCACAGTCACCACAGACCGTTTCGCCGTGTTCGTCGTCGACGACCAGGTTGCCGCCACACTCGGGGCAATCGATAGCCTCGCTCTCGTCTTCACTTTCCGTCTCGTTCTCGTCGACTCGTGTTCGCGTTCGTGGGTCGGTCATTGTCGAATGCAATGGCTATCCGGGCAGGTATCAGCCTCGAGAACCCGGACGCCGATCTAGTGTCATAACAATCTCATCGAAAGATATAAAAAGATTTCGGTGGGGTCGTGTGTGTGAGGCGCACACGCCCCGAAACTGGTGTTTGTGATCCGTTACCGTGGTCCATTAAGTGTCGTCTACTGAGGGAATCCCTTCGACCTCGCTCCCCGCCCCATCACGGTCTTCCGCCTGGCGACTTTCCTCGACCGCGGTCGTCAGTGAAACGTTGAGCCAGGCCATCGAACCGAGACCGCCGGCGATCGTCACCACGTTTTTCACCATGTGATCGACGACCGCGACGCCGACTGCGGTCACTGCCGTCATCGGCGTCAACGAGGCCACGATGAGCGCGAAGGCTCCCTCGTACAGTCCAACGCCACCCGGGGTCAGTGGCAGCACTTTCGCGAGGTTGCCCACGCTCACCGCGAAAAAGCCGACGGCGACGAGCGAGCCAGTGAGTTCGTAGCCAAACGCCGCGAACACGAGCAGCGCCGTCGCAACGTCGATACTCCAGATGAGGAGGCTGTTGCCGCCGACGCGGACGAACGCTCGCCAGTCGGTCGCGACGGTCTGGACGTCGCCGACAAACCGTTCGATGACGCCGGCGACGTAATCTGCGTACGCGTCGGAGCTCAACCGACCGACCGCCGTGCGGACGACCTGCCGGTCGGAGCGGGCGCTGGCGACGATGGCCACGACTGCCAGAATCGCGACGACGCCGACGGCCGCGGCGACGGCGACGGCGGTTCGCCCACTGGAGCCGACGTCTCCGGAAACGTCGCCACCGGCCAGCGTCGCGAACAGCGTATCCGCCGACCCTGTCAGGACGAGTCCGAGCAACACCGTGCCAGCCAGCAACGCGATCGTGAGGAGGTCGAACACTCGCTCGACCGCCAGCGAGGCGAAGCCGGACGGGTAGGGAATCCCACGGCGGACCTTCACCACGTACGCCCGGACCGCGTCGCCCGCTCGCGCGGGAAAGACCAGGTTGCCGGTCTGGCTGATGAAGACTGCGCCGGTGAGAAAGTCCCAGCGCTCGTGGTAGCCGATCGCCGAAAGGATGTCTCGATAGCGCAGCCCACGGAGCGGCCAGGAGGTCAGATAGACGACTGCCGCGGCGGCGACCAGGCCGTAGTCGGCGCGTGCCATCTCGTCGATTACCGCCTGCGGGTCGATGTACAGCGTCATCAGTGCGACGGCCAGGATGACGAGCAGCGTCCCCGCCGCGAAACTTCGCACGGGCGTAATCCGGGGCCCCACCGAGAGTTGCCACCAGGTCCGAACGATCTGGCTTCCCATGCCGAACACGTCACGGACGAGATCCACCTTGGAATCGCCCTTCGGCGTCCACTCGACGGGAAACTCCTTCACGCGATAGCCCGCCCGCTGTGCGCGGACGAGGACCTCGGTGTCCCAGAACCAGTGCTCGTCACCGACGTCGTCGAGGATCGTCAGCAGGACGTTTCGGTCGAATGCCTTGAATCCACACTGATGATCGCGGAGATCAGAGCGCAAGAACAGCCGTACCAGTCCATTGTAGCCCTTGCTGGGCACGTCTCGCTTGGGCGGCCGATCGGCGTGTTCACCCGGCATGTGTCGTGAGCCAGTCGCGACGTCGTACTCACCGGATCGGACGGATTCGATGAGTTCTTCGAGGTGGCTCATCTCGGTCGCGAGGTCCGTATCGAAGTAGGCGACCGTGTCGCCCCGCGCTCGTTCGGCCGCGAATTCGAGTGCGCCGCCGCGGCCGAGACGGTCGTCGCTGTGGATGTGGCGAACGCGTTCGTCACCAGACGCCAGTCGCTTGGCGATCGCGGGGGTGTCGTCCGTACACCCGTCCTCCGCGACGATCACCTCGAAGCTTCCGGCCGGGAGAAACGTGGCGAGCGTCTCGAGTGTCACCGAGACGGTGTGCTCGATGGTATCGGCCTCGTTGAAGGCCGGGAGGATGACGCTCACCTCGACCTCGGTCATTACACCAAGTCCGCCGCCCCCGGAAAAGTACCTTCTGTTCACGACTGAACGCACAATCGATGATCCGGGCCTCGTTCGACCGAGCCAGTGTCTCAGTCCGCGCCGCCCGGGCGTCTGACCGTCGCGAACGGTTCGAGCGCCGAGTCGACGTCGGCAACCTGGCTGTGGGGGCGCTCGACGATGACGTCACCGGCGCGTGAACGTCCCAGTCCGGGCAGCGCCGTTAGCTCGTCCATCGAGGCCGCGTTGAGATCGATCGGATGGGGAACGCCCGTGACCGACCGGTAGCCGTGGTCAGTGATCGCGACGTCGATGGTCTCGCCGAGTTCGCGTTCGCCGGGGATTCCCACGAGGAGTGGGTAGGTGCCGAGTTGCCGGCCGAACGTCTTGCCGTCCTGGTGGTATTCGAGGTGCACGTCTGGCAGGATGGTGCCGGCGGGGGCCACCCGCTGGAGCATCGGGTTGTCGATAGTCTCGCGAACGGTTTGCTTGTACTCCTGGAACAGCCGTTTGTGGTCGTCGGCGATCTGTGAGCCAGTCTCGGCCATCTCCGTTCCCTCGAAGGCCATGACTTGTCGGATGTTGATGCGCCGGACCATCAGCCCCTCGTCGTAGACGTCCTGCAGAAACTGCTTGTTGTGTTCGAAGGTCTCCTCGCGCTCTCCCTTTAGCCCGTGCAGCAGGTTGATCCCGGGGAGCAGCTTCGGCAGCCGTCGCGTCGCGTCCGCGTCGGTCGTCGATTCGAGTGACGGCCCGCTGCCGGTCTCCTCGCCGGGTCGCCACCCGCCTTCTTCGTTGACGATTCGGACCGCCTCCAGACACTGCTCGGCAGTAACGTTGAGTTCGTTTTGCTCCTGGACGACGGGGTCGGCGGATTCGAGGCCGAACGCGGCGGTGTCGCCCGGGGTATTGTGCTCGGCGATGATCCGGATCCCCTCGCGGGCTTTCTCGGGCCACTTCACCACCGTGATCGGGTTCATGTTGTCCAGGTGGAGGGTCTGGAGATCGGGCGCAACCTCGCGAATGCCACCGTAGAGTTCGCGGAGGGAAGGGGGGTGTGGAGCTTCCCCATCACCACCGTAGGCCAAGATATCCGCCTGCCGGCCGATGCGGAAGTTTCGAACCCCGCGGTCGGACAGCGCGTCGACCTCGTCGACCACGCTTTCTGGCGGCCGGAAATCCGGATCACCGTACATCGGCTCCGTGCAGAACGAACAGCGGTACGGACAACCACGGGACGTTTCCAGTTCGGCAATCAGGTAATCGGGATGATTGGGATGCTGTTCGACGATAAACGCGCCCTTTCGTGCCCACCGCGTTTCCTCGGCAACGTCGCGGTAGCGGTTTTCGAACCCTTCGAGTCCGTTTGCCGCCAGATCGTAGGCCGCCGCCTCGACGTCGGCCATCGCCAGGAAGTCGAAGTCCAGGTCGTCCCGTGCGGTCTCGATGCCGCCCTCGTTGGCCTCGCCGACGCCAAAGCGTACGGGGCCGCCCATCATCGAGACGCCCTCCGCGATCCAGGCCATGCGACGAACTTCGTCGGGTTCGGCGGGCGTCCCGCCGACGTACTTCCCCGGAACGGTCATCCCACCGACATAAATCATCAGATCGGCGTCCTCGACGTCCTGCCACCGCGATTGTTCCGCTCGCAGGCCGTCGATAGTGTGGTAGGTGATCCGTGCTTCGGGAATCCCGGCGTCGACGAGTGCACCGGCCACGTACCGGGGATAGGTGGAGATGTACGGCGGCACCCCGAAGTGGGCCGGTTCGTCGACGTACCCGTCGACGATGGTCACGTCGACGGACTCGGGGTCAGTCTTCATGCACCACGGTACCGGCTCGATGCCTAAAACGATGTCTCGTTGTCGTCGTGCCGTGAGCCGACTCGTCGCGGTGGTCCGGCGGCCCCAGTCCCCGAAAACGGTTTCCAGTGTCCTCCCCAAAGATCCGGTATGCCAGAAACGATGGAGGTCGTCTGCACCAACGACGCCTGTGCACTCGACATGTTCGAACTCCACTACACGTACGACATGCCTGACGACGTGGCGCTAACTGATTTCGCCTGTCCATATTGTTCGGACGTCGGCGGCCTGGAACGGATCGAGCTATGATCCGGAACATCGGGAAAACGATCGGCGACGCGGTCCTGGAAAACGTCGGCTGGGCGGCCAGTCGCGTGCAGGAGAACGTTCCGATCCCCGCGGATCTCTACGAGAGTGACGAGGCGTACCTGGCCGTGTTCGACGCCCCCGGTGCAACTGCGTCGGACGTCCAGGTTCGATACGTGGACGACGCAGTCGAGATCCGCATCGACCGCTTCCGGGACTTCCACGACGGCTACGAGATGCGATATCCCGGCCGCGGACTCGCACTCGACGGTCGCCTGGAATTGCCGGCCGACGCGGCCGTCGACGCCGATGCGGCCACCGCCACACTTCGCGACGACGGGACCCTCGCCGTCCGCGTCCCGAAACGTGCGACCGACGGCACTGATGCAGCGGCTCCCGTCGAGTAATTCCCGATCGTTGCGGAGCCGGCTTCCTCTCTCACTCGCTTCCCTCCCGACTGATTCACGCTCTCCGCCGCACTCGCCCCGTCGTCCACCCTCGCGACGGCTGCCTGCCCGGAGCGATTAGCCAACCTGATCCCGCACGGCCGGTGGCAGTTCGTCATCCGGGCCGGCGTATCGATCCGGCTCCGGCGGCAGCTCCCAGTCCGTGGCAAGTTCGAGCACCTGGACGAGCATGTTCGCCGACGCGCCCCAGACGATGTAGTCGTCGACGGAGAAAAAGTGCAGCCGAACGTCACCGTAGTGGGGGTGCTCGCGGCGCTCGGACTCGTAGTTGCCGGGATCGACGAGGCCCGCGACCGGGAGGACGACGATTTCGGCCACTTCGGCGTCACTCGGCGTGTACTCGCGATCGGGGATCCGCCCGACGAAGGGTCGAACAGAATAGCGACTGACCGTCCGGATGTCGTCAACCCGGCCGACGATGGTGACTGCCTGCCGGTCGAGGCCGATCTCCTCGTTCGCCTCTCGGAGTGCGGTATCGAGTAAATCGCTGTCCTCGGGTTCACGCCCACCGCCGGGAAAGCTCATCTGGCCCGGGTGATCGCTCAGGTGATCTGCTCGCTTCGTGAAGAGAATGTACTGACCGTCCTCGCGGGTGATGACCGGAATGATCACTGCTGCCTCGCGCTCTTCCCCCTCGACCGAGCGGGCGTCGTGGGCAGCGATCCGGTCGAACTCCATACCTAATTCTGGCGAGCCATGGCCTTAATTCGCGCGCCTGATGGCTGGCGGAACTAGGGCCCGACGCAACTACTGGGTAACTCAATGACGAGATGACGGAATCGCCGCAACCGCGAAGAATGGAAAGCCCCGCGCCGGTTCGGTCGGTGCGACCACTCTGCGCTCCTCGGCCTCCGGCCTGCGGTGCTTGAGGGTCGCGCCTTCCCGAACCGGCGCGCCCCTTTCAGTCCCACCCCTGCCAGCTGATTCACCAAGCTATGTCGGGTGGACTGAAAGGGGCGCAGCGCTGGGCGACGGCCGGCGACGTAAGCACTGGAGGTGAGCGAAGCGAGCCGAAGCGCGCAGCGAGTCGCCCGAGCCCAGCGATGCGGGGCTTTCAAGCTCTCAGCGGCTGCAGATCTTCAGTCCACTCGCTGCAATACTCAGTAGTCGAATATTAGGCTGTTGTCCACGGGCGTATCGAGGTGGATTCCTTCCGCCGACGTTCTCCTGCCAATCGCGCGGCTATTCTTCGACGGAATCGAGTCGCTCGCGTGCCGTTTCCAGGTCCACGTCACCCCACACTTCCAGTTCGTAGCTGACGTCGAGCAGTTCGGCGATCCGCTCGGCGTCACCCTGGTTGATCGCTTCGGCGGCGTCCTCTCGGAATCGCGTTTCGACGGCGTGCATTCGGTCGGCTTCGTCCACGGCATCCCCGGCGTCGTCCATGATGTGTGGAAGGTCTTCGGCGCCATCCGGCAGGGTCGGGAAGGCCGTGGGGCCGGGAACGAGGAGCGGTTCCCCGTCGCCAGTGTCGACTTCGACCAGGTGATAGCTATCGAGGGCGTCGTCGATCAGCGCCTCGACGTTGGCGATTTCCTCACCTCGCTTGAAGGCGAGTTCCGAGAGCGCACGGCCGAGCTCAGAGCGTGTGAGCGCGCCGAACAGATCGACCACGCCCGCGAGGTCGTCGGCCGTCGGGTCCATGCCGAGAGCGGCGGCCGGCAGTGCCTTCAGCGTTCCGTCTCAGTGGGTGCTCTGGCACGGTCAGTAATAACTAACCTACCGGCCTATCTTGCATTCATACTATATTAATTTCAGAATCATTCCATATTGATATCGTAGATACATATATGAAGACTGCAGTTCGCCCCTGAAGCCCGGAATTACTCACTCCCAGTCGGTCGTCAGCGTTCGGATTTCCGCGGGATCCATCGGTGCAGTTTCCCAGGCAGGCAATCGATCGTCACGCTCTGGCGGCGCAATGGCGTCGAGATACGTTTCGACCTGGGAGCGCTCGTCGCTGCAATCGTAGGAAAGCTGGTTGAAGCGGGCGTCCGCGGCGTAGCGGTCGATGGCACGGTGGGCTGTGGTGCGATAGCGGTCGGGCAGGCTGTCGAACTCGATAGCCACGTCGTGGTCGTTCAGGACGGTAAAGAGGGCACCGGCGACTTCCTCGGCCATGGTTCCAAGGCCGTCGGGGCCGCCGACGGCGCGGTGGTCGTGGCGGTGGATTCCCAGGTCGGCCTGAGCCGATCGCTCGAAGCCAGCACTCGTAAACGCGTCTCCGAGGGTGCCGATTTCGAGGCCCCACCCTGGCTGGATGCGAAGCGTTCGCGCAAGCGAGCTGGTGGTGGCGAACTCTCCGGCGAGTGCGTAGCGGAACGACTCCAGATAGGTGAGAATGGGTGCGGTCGATTCCGCCGCAATCGCGCTGAGAAGTGGCCGGACGAGCAATCGAAAGAGGCGGCCGTACAGTTGCCCGTCCTCGACGCGGGCGTAGTAGCCCTTCACGAACTCGAAGTCGTCGGCGAGTGGCGAAAGCAGCCGTGGCACGTGGGCGTCGGTGTACGTCGTCGCATCCGCGTCGTGAACGACGACGTAGTCGTGGGCCGCGGCGGCCACGCCGAGGGCCAGCCAGACGTCCCGCCCTTTGCCGGCAGCGCCGTTCAGCCCCGCGGAGTCGAGACGCTCTTCGACGGCTGGTCGATTACACCATAGCACCGTCGCCGTGAGATCGAATTCTTCGATCCAGGATCGGACGTCGGCGGCCCGTTCAGCGTCGGCCCGTAAGGCGACGTATGTGTGTGCCGGATCGACCGTCGCCAGCGTCGAGAACACGCGTTCGGGGGCGAGGCCCGCGTGGTCCCGGCCAGTCATCGGAACGACGACGGCCGCCCGTTCCAGTGGCGCCGGTGGGTTCGCGCCCCCGTAATCGTGCAGCGTGGCGATCCGTTCCTGCACGTACTCCATCGTCAGACGGTTGGCAGACGGCACAAAAAAGGCCGCCGTTGTCCGCCCGCGAGCTTTTTACCCCTCGCTCTCGCACTGGGGTACATGGAATCCGTGCGTAAGGGGCTTCGTTCCGGGGGACTGGAGAAGGATAACTACGAGCGACTCTCCTGTGCGACGTGTGAAGAACAGCTAGCGACCAAAAACGATCCGGAAGAAATCGGGAAAGTACGGGTCTGTCCGGAGTGTGGCACCGAGTGGAAGGAACTGGGGTAATCGACCGCCATCGAAGCTCCGACACGCACCTGCGACGTTTCGCGACGATCAGATGTCGCCGGACATCGCCGCAAACAACCGATTGATGAGTTCTTCTCGGTCCACGTCGTTTTCTTCGCCCGGTGGATCCATGTGCTCGGTCGATATCTGTCCGCCGCCCATTCGTGCGTGACCACCGGCTTCGCTCATCGGAATTTGCTCGACCACGGTTTCGAGCGTTCGCCCCATGTGCACGCGGTCGTCACGTGAGCGCCCGGAGAGGTGCAAGGTCCCTTCTTTCTCGCCAAAGACGACGACGGCCGTCACACCTTCCAGACGCGTGAGTTCGTCGGCAGCCTGGGGGATTGCGTCGACGTTGGAGATTTCCCCGACGTCGCTGATCGCGAATGCTCCTTTGATCGAACGCTGGCTTATCGCTCGCGCCTTGACGTCGAGGACTTCCGCGTCGACCTGTGGGTTGGCGATCCGATCGAGCAACTCCTCGTCCACGCCTCCGTAGAGGAACTCGGCAGCGGTGAACTCCGCTGGTGAACACCCCTTCGTCAACTGCTTCGTGTCGGACTGGATGCCGTACAACAACGCCGTCGCGAGGTCCGACGGCAATTCCCGTTTGTCGACATCCGAATCGTCGCCGTCGGCTTCCGGATCGACCGGCGTCCAGCCCAAGTCCTCGAAGTACTCAGCGAAGATACTCGCACACGAGCCATGATCCACCCGTACGTCTGTGAACAGTTCGCCCGCGCCGTTGCCGGGGTGGTGGTCGACGACGGCGATGGGATCGAGCGTTCCGGCGTTCTCGAACCCACGCGCCTCGTTGTGGTCCACGAGGACGAGCGGGGCGTCCGGCAGCTCCGCCGCGGATTCGATCTTGTCGAAATCGAGGTCGAGAACCGTTGTAAACGCGCGATTTTCCTGGTGTCGAATTTGGCCGGGGTAATGCAACGTCGATTCGGTGCCGCCGTCGGCCGCGAGACGTGCGGTCGCCATGGCACAGGACATGGCGTCGGGGTCCGGATTGGGGTGCATCAAAATCGCCACTTCGTCTTCCTCGGCGAGTACACGGCGAAGTCGCTCTCCGGGGGGCCGGCGGAGCCAGCGAATCACCCACCAGGCAACGACCAGGAGGACCAACAGACCCACGACCCCGAGGGCAACCACCACGGGGGAGTCTTGCGCGTACGTGACGACCTCGTCGAACGCGCCAGCCACCCCCTGGGCGGCCCACTGTGACATTCGGACAAACCGTTGACCCCCCGGACCAAGAACCTTCCCCAATCGGTGAACATTCAGTTAGCCTGTCCGTCGGTTCTCACTCCCCCGAGAGAAAGCTCTCGATCGCGGCCCGGTAGCCCGATCGATACGTCGGAAAGCGCAGTTCGTAACCACGCTCGTGAAGCCGATCATTGCTGACCCGCTTGCTCGTCTGAAGCCGGCGCCGCGCCGGCGTCGAGAGGTCGTCCTCGGCCAGGCGTTCGGCGATCGTCCGCTTTGACGGCCGATCGACGCCACATTCGTCCGCCAGCCAGTCCGCGAACGCCCACTTCGCTGCCGGTTCGTCGTCCACGACGTTGACCGTCTCGCCCTGTGCGACATCCTCCGTCAGGAAATGCGCGAGTGCGCCGGCCGCGTCGTCGCGGTGAATCATGTTCAGGTAGCCTTCGGTGACTGGCCCCTCGATGTATCGGGACAGCCGATACCGGTCGGGACCGTACAGCCCCGCAAACCGTGCGACGGTTCCCGCCATGCCGGCCGCGTGGACGTCCTCGATAGCGATTCGTTCTGCTTCGGCGAGCACCGACGTCTTCTCCGTCGTCGGTTCGATCGGCGTCGTCTCGTCGACCCAGTCGCCGTCGTGGTCTCCGTAGACGCCCGTACTCGACGTGTAGATGAATCGATCGGGCGGCGCCCGACGGCCGCCGAAGTGATCGACTGCCGTCGACAGCCCGTCGACGTAAACCTCCCGCGCGGCAGCCCCGTCCCGCCCACCCGAACTCGCCGCGAAAACCACCGCATCGACGTCCGGCACCGCGTCCAGTGCGTCGGCGTCGGTCACGTCCGCCTGGATCGCAGCGCCACCCGTCGCCTCGATCGCGTCGAGCCCTGCGTCCGAACGCCGGACGCCGGTGACCGCGTGTCCAGCCGCGACCAGCTGCCGAGACAGTTCCAGGCCGACGTAGCCACAGCCCAGGATCGCGACCTGCATGTTCAGGCTCCCGAGGCGGCGAGTTCCTGGTGGAGGAGGGCGTACTCGCACAACGACATCGGTTGGCGGCCCTCGACTTTCTGCTGGATCTCTTTCGGTTCCAGCGCGTCGCCGATTGCGGAGGCGAGTCCGTCAACGTCGAGAACGGCAGTCGTCATCCCGAGTAGCAGGATATCGCGTGCCTCAGCGGCGATTGCGTCCGCTGCCGGCCGGTCCGGATCGGTGGCCAGGATCGCAGCGGCGTCAGTGAGCTCGATTCGTGGCGAGTCGCCAGATCGTATGGCCGCGAGGAGCTCTGGATCGAGGCCAGTCTCCTCGCCCACTCGCTCGCTCCCTACTGCTTCGATCGTTTCCCGGAGCTGCGCTTCGTAGGCCGCCAGTAGTTCCGTCGGCGTCATCGATCCGGCGTCCGGGAAGGCTCCCCTGAGCATGCCGGCGGCTTCGACCCCCTGGGTTAAGTGCATGTCACTCTGCGGGCGTGGGCCAACCCGGCGAGCGTTCGTCGCGCTGCCCGGCCGTATCACCGACGCCGCGAGGGGCGGGTGGGACCACGACGACTACGTCGACCGTGGCGGAGAACTGGACCGGCCGCGCAGTGCCGAGACGCTCCGGATCCCCATCACCATCGAGGTCTCTAGTCACGTTCGAGCCGTCGCGCGTGTACGCGAGACCTGCACCCGGATTTGCTGGGCGGCCGCGGGAGGACCGGACGCCAAACCGAGCATACTCACCGCGAACGTCGACGTGCCAGACGTTCGTCGTCGCGTACCAGTACCCGGGAACTGGCGCGAGGGGGAGCCCGCTCGGAAGCGTCGAGTATCGACCACCGGTGACTTTCTCGACGGTCTTGTCGGCGTAGTCGTTCGCTGCCGATCGAATCGCCCCACTCGCCTCGCTTTTCACCGCCTCGTGTGCCGTTTGGACGAGCCTGGACTGTGGCCGCGCGTCGGCCGTTTCCAGGGCCAGGCGTACTCCACGGTCGAGTTCAAGTCCTAATCGATCCCGATCGACGTCGTTGAGCGCGGCGTGCTCGTCGGCCGCGGCAAGGATGGCGGTCGTCGCCGAGCCGTTCGAAAACGCGATCGCCCGTGCGGCGGTGTCGTCCCACGTCGTGAGCCCCGCTGCCACGATGTGCGCCCGCTCACTGTCGCTTTCACCAACGCCGCGTCGTTCGAGGATACTTGCTGCAGTGTCCCGCAAGTGATCGACCTTCGCCGCGACGACCTGGTCCAGGGAAACTCGAACGCCGCCGACCGAGGTTTCGGCATCGACGTCGTAGGTCTGGGCGCGTTCGAGCGTCTGGGCAGCGCTCGCGAGGTTCGTCCGATCGGGACCACTGAGAATCGATCCCAGGAACCCATCGATCGCCTCCCCGTATGGCAGGCTGAAGAGATTCAGGTTGCGGGCGACAAGCGGGCGGGTTTCCCCGTCGACTGCCGGGACGGTGTTCGCGTCGACGGTCGTGAGACTCAGATACGTCGGGGCCGCGTCAACGCGGAGTCCTACCGCCCCACCTGGCCCCTGCAATTCAGGCTGGCGTTCGAGGGGGTCCTCGACTGCGGCGTGCACCGATCGCTGTACATCGTCGACCGTTCCTGCATCCGCCTCGTCGAGGGCCCCACTCAGCGCTCGCTTCCGCGCTTCCCGGTTCGCTGCTCGCCGTTCGAGCCCGTCTATGACGAGATCGAGATACGTCGATCGAGCGGCGACGCGGGCCCGATCCGCGACCCCGTCGTACCGCTCGCCGACCTGGACGAATGCGTGCTCGCGCTCGCGAAGTTTCGCTTCGAGCCTGGCACCCGGATTCACGCCGAAACTGCCCAGATCACGCGGATCGACGGCGATGGTGACGTTCGCCGTCTCTCGGCAGAGCGATCGCAGATCCCGGTAGATCCACTCCCGGATTCCCTCGGGCCGTTTGCCGGTGATCGACACCCTGGTGGCTTCGATCGAACCACGGACCGCCTGGCGCGCGAGAGCGTCTTTCCCACCCTGGTCGACGATCAACGCTTCTCTCGCACGCGCTTCGACCCCTGCCAGATTCGGTCCGTTCAGTGCGCCCGTCCTCGCATCGTGGACGTTCGCTATCGGGCGGTCTGGCCCGGCCGCCCGTGGTGCGTGCCGTCCTTCGAGCGTGACGCGGACGACGTCGACTGCCTCGCTGGCAGACCCGGTTCGCGTGAAATTTCCACCCTTCTTCCAGGTCGCCGTCCGGTCGTACGTCGTCACCACTGTTCGGGAAAACCGATCGAGAGTATGCCATGGGGCAGTCGCAGTTCCCGGCAACTCACTCTCGGCCGACTGTACCGTCACGGAGCGACTGAGCGATGAATCTATCTGTGTCCACCCGCTGCCCGGTGCTGACGGTGGCTCCGGGCGACTACCCGACCGCCGGACGACGCTCGTCGAGAGTCGAACGTCGGCTGTGTAGGCGGCTTCGATGACCGATTCGAGGCTGCGCTCCTCGCGATAGGATAGTAGTCCGCCAAGGTTCTTCGGCTCGCGGAGCATCAGCAGGAAGGCGTCGCTGGCGGTCGTGTTGACGCCGATGTGGCGTGGTTCGTCTCGGCCGGGAACGTCGAGCCCCTCGATTTCGTTCGGGGCGGCCAGTGAGGCGTCTTCGAGCGCTCGTTCGAGAAAGGGTGAGGAAGTCGAGCGCAGGGCCAGGATTTCCTGGGCACCGAGTCGGCCAAGTTCACGTTCCAGCCGTCTGACCCCATCCTGGTCGGCCCGGCCGATCGTGGCGCGCTGGACGTCGAGCAAGGCCGCGTTCGTCGCGACCGCGACGTGATCGTTCGAGAGGACGTTCCCAATCGGGACGCCACCGTACTGGGCGTACCCTCTGGTCCAGCCGGCAGCGTTGAGCAGCGCCGCCAGGCGCTGCTCGAGGCCCGGGCTCGTGAGGCCGGCGTTGAGCCGATCCTCGTAGGTCGAGACGCGGTCGTGCAATGCGAGAATCGGCGTCCCAACTGTCACGCGGGGCGAATGCGTTCGCTCGTTGACGATCCGACCGTGACGCCGGACGCTCGTCGTCACGTTGTGTATCCGGACCGTGAGCGCGGTGCCATTGGGGTCCGCCGGGGCGAGTTCCACGCGCTCGATGGCCGCACGAACGCTCGCCTGCTCCGTTGGGTCGACCGCCGGTAGCCTGACGCTCGCCCGGACGTCGCCACGAGTTCGTTCGATCGCGGCGAGTTTCTGCCGGGCGGTCGCGTACACCCGTAGCCGGAGTGCGTCCCTGAAGGTGTGGTCCTCACCGATCGCTCGCCCGGCGCTGGTGTTCGCCGGCTCGATAACTGGGTTCCGACCCGCTTCAGTGGCTGCCGCCCGGACCGATCGTCTGATCGCCGTCTGCTGTTCGGCGTCGATCCGATCCAGCACGACGTCGACCGACGGTTCCGGCGGCGTAGTGGCCGGCGCCATCGTGGTCGCGACTGTCGCACTACTAACGAGCAAGAGGATGGCGATGACGGCGAACGGAATACGACCACGCTCGTCCTCGATCACGGTGACCACGTCCTGACTGTGATCGTTGCGGTACCGCTGGAAACGTCCCTCGCGGCCGCCACGGGTGTTTTGTACCGCGTCCGTAGATCGTCGGCGAGATTCGCTGCAAGCAGGTTCGAGACGTCTTCGTTGATCGCCCTGACGTCGCTTCCGGTGGTCGGAACCGTCGGCTTCGCACCGAGTGCCTCGCGGGCGTCAGCGTATCGCTGTGCCACCAGCGCGCTGACGGGATAGTCTCCACGCAATGCCAGTTCCGCACGTCCCGGCGGGAAGATGCCGCGAACGACCGCGTCCGCGACGACGCGTCCCACACCATCGTATCCGTTTTGCCGTGCCGCGGTGATGGCGCGGTCACGGCTTGCTGGCACTGGGACGTCGACTGTCACCGTCGCTGCCCGCACGTCGACCGCTGGGGGTGGGGCGGACCCCACAACGACGCGCCCGGTGACGGGTGCGCTGGGGTAGGGTTCCCAGACCGCGCTGACCTGGACCGAACGATTCACGGCCCGGATTCGCGGCCGCGTCGTGTCGACGACGGCACGTTCGTAGGCCCCGCCATCTCGTGACACGCTGGCGCCGTCGATGGTCACTGTCGCGACCGTTGCATCCGCGAGCAGCGATGCGAGCGTGCCGTGTGCCGAACGCTCGAAGGGCGGGCCGTCGGTGACGGTGATCGGTGGCTCACCCGGAAGCGATCGGGCGGCCGCCGCAAGCGAGTAATTCACCCGTTCCGTCCCGGTCGCCAACCGTTCGGCGATCGCATCGGCCCGGTCGACGCCATCGCCGTCGGTCAGCATCGGAACCCCGGCGATCGTCGCGACGGCAACGCCCAGGACGAGCAAGAAGATGGTCGTGTCGACGACGGTACTGATGCCCCTCACGACCACGTCACCACCCGGAGGGTACCACGTTCGACCGTTGCGGGCGCCGTGCGAACGCTCACGGATCGGGTCGCCGAGGACGCAGTGGGGGCTGGGGATGGTCCCATTTGCCACCGCGAGCCACTCGTCGTTATCGTGACGTTCGTCGCGTACCCGTCCGGCAATACCTCCTCGACAGTCTCCAACCGGCTCGGTTCGACGACCCCCGCTGGCGTCAGATGGCCCTCGACGGTTTCCAGCGTCGGTGGGGCGACGCTTCGGTCGGGATCGACGTGGACTGCTTCGTCGATGACGCCCGCGTAGAGGGCGAGTCCACTCGCGACGACGAGCACCGCCAGCAGGGCTGCCAGTGGTTCCGTCTGGCCCCTAGCCGACGAGGACGACATCGACTCCCTCCCAGTTCACGCGGCGAATGCGGATCGTTTCTGGTGCCGGCTGCCAGGTCGGCGTCCGATCCTGTGCCCGTTCGGCCGCCCGATCCAGGACCGCGGGCGTCTCGAAGACTGTCTCGGGGTCCGTTCCAGTGAGCACTGTAGCGAGTCGATCACCCGTCTGCACTGGGACCGTCGGACCGTACGCGATCGCCGCGTGGGTCGTCCCCCCAGCCCCACGTAAACTAACGCGCGTCTGATCGAGCTTCATCGCCTCTGCCCGGATCGAGTGAGTCGCCGTCGATCCCGGCGGACTCGTGGCAACGCGGTCGACGGCGTCGGCGACCGCAGTGGCCTTCGGCGGGGCCGCCGACGGCAAACTAACCGCGACGGCGAGTACCGCCACGCTTATGGCCGCCACACCGAGCCAGACGTACCAGTCTTCGATCGGAGCGTCGAACATAGCCCGCCCTGGTCCCCTCACCAGCCTTAAACCTTCACTCGTGCTTATACGACCAGCGTCCCAACGAAAACAGCGGTGAGATACGTTGCGGTGGCTGCGAGCAGTGCGATCCCGGATCGGTAACCTGCGAGCGCGCGGTCCAGGCCCTGGGACAGCCCCGTCGTCAACACGGTGAGGATCACTGCCAGTGCCAGCACGTACAGTCCAACGACGAGTCCCAGCCCGCTGACGTCGCCCGCGCCTGCGAACGGTCCGGGACCACCCATCGCGCTCGCGAGCGCCACGGTGACGCCGCCGACGAGCGGTCCAAAGACCGCCGCGGTATTGGACAGCGTCGACGTGACTGACTCGACCGATCGACGGGTTTCTCGCTCCAGTGCATCGAGTTCGTCGAAGTGGCTCGACAGTGATACCATCGCGTCGCCAGCAGGGGCACCCTCGCGAGCCGCCATCGCGAGCATGGCTCCAGCGCCACGGAGGCGATCGCTGGGGAGGTCCTTGAGGACGCCATCGGCCCCCAGGAGGGCTCGTTCGAGGTCGACGCCCAGCCGGCGCTGGTGCCCAGCCGCAGTTGCGAGCACGTCCGCTGTCGCGCCGTCATTTTCCTGGGCGACGGTATCGATCGCCATTTCCACGGCCCGACCGCCGGCGACCTGCCGTCCAATCATCGCCAGCGCGTCACCGAGCCCGTCCTCGACGGACTCGATCTCTCGTCGCACCGCCACCATCGGACGATAGGCCAGACAGAGCGAGGTCCCAACGCCAGCACCCAGTGCCGCGACCGGTGCCGTCCAGGGCAAAAGCATTCGGCTCGCGACGATCCAGGCACCCACGCCCACGAGAAGGCCCGCTCCGAGGGGGACCAGCGCTGTCTCCGGGACGTCCGGATGTGACCGATCCACGTCGGGTGGTGGAAACGCCATCGGTCGCCGTGCGAGCAGCCACGCGGTGGCGCCGATCAGGACGGCCGGGAGGACCACGTTGTACAGGGCGACCAGCACGGTGATGGGCGTGGATATTCCGGCCGCGCGGAGCGCGGGTAACAGTGAAACGAGCGCCAGCGGCAGAAAGACGCCGAAGGCGTAGATCCCCGTCGCCGGCCCGCGGACCGAGCTCGCGAACGATGCCATTCGGTCGCGGGTGCCCGCGAGCACGGCCGATCGCGCCCGGTCCAGGAGCGCCGCTCGACGGTCTTCCGACGCCGTCCCCGCACTTTCGAGGAGTGAACAGCCGCGCTCGACCGCTGGAAACCACTCGCTCCACTCCCTCGCAAACCCATCGAACCCTGTCTTTGGGGTTCCCCTGCTTCGGTTGGCGTGGCCCGAAAGGCTCTCGCCGAGGGGGCTGTCCACGGCCGTCCCGGCAAAGCGCGCCGCTCGCTCCGGGACCGGCGCCAGACGCATTCTCACCGTTGCATACGTCAATAGCGTCGGTGCGTCACCGAGTGCACGCGTTCGCCGGACCCGTGCCAGGAACTGTGGCCCGTCGCGAGCGGCAAATATCACGCCGACTGCGAGAGCTAGAAGCATGATTACCGCCAGGGATTCACTCCCCGCCGGGACCAGTAGCATCGCAAGCGGAAGCATGGTGACGATGGCTGCTGCAAGAGTGTAGCTCGCAGCGAGCAACTGATCGGCACCCACCGACCAGCCGAGGAACGCGAGCGAGCGATCGAGGGACGGGTCTGGACTGACCGCCCACGGCCACGCCGTTGCGAGTCCTTCCAGGACACGGCGTCTCATGGCTGTGCCCCTTCGATGGGTGACTTCCACTCGTGTGTTCTCGATCGATCACTGAACCGGGAGGTCCGCGCTTCTATCACCGCTCGCACGTCTGCGTAGGGTTCCGATGGGCGGGCCAATTGCTCGAGCAGGTGGCTCCGCCCGCGCTCGATGCGGCCGGTGGCAACCGCGCCAGATACCTCGCTCCCGTCGGCGTCGCGCTGCTGGGTGGCCGGATCGTCCTGTACGCTTCCCCCTGGCGTGGACGCTCTGATGTCGAACAGCGGTGAAAACCGGGGGCCGTCGGCGCCATCGATTACTTCCTCGATCGCGCCGAGTCGTCGCCCGCCCGCAGCATTCGACCCGGCGGACTGGAGTGACACGACGAGGTCGGTCGCCGCGAATGCGCTCGGGGCGACGCCGAGATCCGAGACGACGCGCTCGCGCACGCTGTCGCCACGGTCGCCGTGGATCGTCCCGAGGACCGCGTTGTCACTCGCGCCCACACGCATGGCTTCATAGAGGACCCCCGCTTCCTCGCCGCGCACTTCCCCGACGACGAGTGCACCGTCCCCCAGCCGGAGGGCGCCGCGGAGGACTGCTGCCGGCGGCAGTCCCGGGCCGTCGTCGGTCTCGGTGTGCAATGTCTGGACGTCACGCCCAGCATCACGGAGTGTCTCGACCGGCAGTTCCGGCGTATCTTCGATCAGGAGCGTTCGTACGTCTTTCGGGAGTTCGAACAGGAGCGCGCCGAGAAGCGTCGTCTTGCCAGCACCGCGGGGACCGGAGACGAGAACCGCAGCGTCCCGTTCGACCGCGACCGAGAGGAGCGCGGCCGCGGCAGCCGGGAGCGTCCCGTTGGCAACCAGGCGGTCGAGGGTCCAGGGTTCGCGCTCGTGTGCCCGGATCGCGAAGGAGAGGCCGTCGGAGACCGGTTCGGTCGTGCCCGCGACTCTGATCTCCCTGTCCCCGGCCCTCGCCGTCGCGTCGAGTATCGGATTCGCACGCGAGAAGGCGCGGCCACTCCGCAAGCGGAAGGTCGACGCGAGTGCGCTGGCGCCTGGTGCTGAGAGCCGCAGGTTCGTTTCGGCGCGTTCACCGTCCACCTCGACGCGCAACGGTGTGGCTGGTATCGGGGGCGTCGCGTAGACGTCGGTGACTGCCGGGTCGGCAAAGCAGTCCACGAGCACCCCGAGATCGCTGGTGTGTTTCGCCAGCACAGTCCCGACGCGCTCGGCGGCCGCGGGGTCGTCGACGACGCGCTCGGCGGCGTTCCGGGCGGCGCCGGCGCCCTGTACGGCGCCACTTGCCAGGAGATCCGCTGCTCGATCGAGCGCGCGGAGTTCGGCCGTTTCCAGACGGACGTCGAGTGGTTCGAGGTGATAGAGCGGGAGCGAGTCGGGCCGTTCGAACACTCTGACGGTGGCGCCAGTCGAGAGCTCCCGTTGCTCGACGAACCGGGCATCCGGTGGTGGGGCCCGGACGATACGTGCGTCACTGACGGCAGGGGCGACCGCTGGCCGGAGCACGTCGTCGTACGAGCCGACACCCTCTGCGCTGTCCAGTAGACCTACCTCTGCAGCGATCGAGCGGACTGGATCGGCACGCCCGGCAGCGGTCGCGGCCGCGTCCAGCGGGTCTCGTCGCGCGGATGCCGCGAGCCGCTCGTCGTGGATCGCGACGTGGCTGGCGAACTGGCCGGCTGCGGCAAGGAGCGACGCGGCCTCGTCGAGATACGCCGCTTTTTCGCCGACCGTCGCGACGATAATTCGTTCCACTTGAGCGTCACCGATCGCCGCGGTGACCGTTTCACGACAGCCCGGCGACGATTGCAACTCCCCGTCGTCCGGACAGTCCGTGGCGTCGATCAGGAGCCGATCCCCATCGATCTGGTGGGTGCAGCTACAGCCGCCGGCTGTTTCGGTGTCGGTCCAGGGAAGCCACTTACGCATCTGCATCGCTGGCTCCGGACTGGAAATGGCTGATTTCGACGACCGGCTCTCCGGGGCGACCGTCGAGGGCCAAGAGGAGGCGCTCCTGCCCGCTCCCGCGCACGACCAGTGGGTCGTCGTCGGGTGTTCGCAGCCGAACGTCTTCCAGGATCCGCCGCTCGGTCCGGCCGTCCTCGACGGCCCACTCGACTCTTGGCGGTGGTCCGCCGTCGATCGTGATCGCGTTCGCACCAGCCGAAAAGCGACCCGAGGTGGGGAGATCGAGAGTCACGATTCGACGGGCTCCCGGACCGCCAGTGGCTTCGTCAGTGGCGACGAGATCCTTCGCCTCCGCCACGAGGTCATCGACTTCCTCGGCGAGCAGGGTCGCGGCGTGTTCCTGGCGGCCCTGCTGGATGATGGGGTGGCTCACGGTGAGAATCGCGGCCGCGAGGAGGACGGCCAACACTGCCCGGAGCATCACAGTGCCTCGCGCACGCGGTCGATCACGCTCCGCTCCTCGTTGCGATCATCCTCGGCAGACGTTCCAGTGTCCGTTCCTGGGGGTGACATCTCGGTTCTCGGCGGTTGGCTGGGTTCCTGCCGACTGCTTCCAGCCCGTTCCATCGGCTCTCGGGAACTCCGGCCGTGGGCGGTGCCAGTGGATCGGTCCTTCGATAGCTTCCCCCCGTGGTTTTCCTCGAGTCGTGCTTCGAGTCGATCCACGCCAGCGAGTGCGGCGTCGGCTCGCTGCTCGACCGCGTCGTTGACCGAGCGGACGTTGCCGACGTACCCCCGGACCGCCTGGGTCGCGGCGTCCAGTTCGGAGAGGCGGTCTTCGAGGTCCTCCAGGCGGGTTTCGAGTTCGTCGATCCGTGCTGTGATCGCGGCGGTGTCCTCGAGTCTCGCGAGGTCCTGGTCGCCGTCTGTCAGTGCACGCTCGACTGCACGCAGTCGTCGGTCGAGATCGCTCCGCTCGGGCATGGACCCGCCTGGCACCGTTTCCATACTTGAACCTTCGTCGCGGTGTCGGGATGGTTCGCCTCGACCGACTGCCGCCTGCCAGTGGGGATCGATCGATTGATCGGCTCGCAGGCCTCGTTTTTCGTGGATTCACGTTCGGAGGTGCGGACCAGGACCGGGGCAACGTTGAATAGCTGTGGTGCACACTCACGGACATGAAAGTCGTCCTGATTGGTGTGGGTCAGGCCGGGGGAAAAATCACCCAGGCTCTCGCCGAGTTCGACTACGATATGGGCTTTAACGCCGTTCGGGGCGCACTCGTGGTCAACACGGCCAAAGCGGACCTCCAGAACGTCGACGTCGATTCGATGCTCGTCGGACAGGATCGCGTGAAAGGACACGGCGTCGGGGGCGACAACGAACTCGGCGCCGAGATCATGCAGGAAGACGCCATCGAGGTGATGGATTCTCTCGACGGCAAGATCACGAGCGAAGCGGAAGCCATCACCGTCGTCGCCGGACTCGGCGGCGGTACTGGTTCCGGCGGCGCGCCGATGCTCGCCCGTGAACTCAAGCGCGTCTACGACGTGCCGGTGTACATTCTCGGGGTCTTGCCCGGGCGCAACGAGGGTGGGATCTACCAGGCGAACGCTGGCCGCTCGCTCAAGACCTGCATTCGGGAGAGCGATTCGCTGATCCTCATCGACAACGACGCCTGGAAGAGTTCCGACGACAGCCTCGAAGCCGGCTTCGACCGGATCAACGACGCGATTGCCCAGCGCGTTGGGTTACTGTTCGCCTCGGGTGAAATCGTCGATGGCGTTGGCGAAAGCGTCGTCGACTCGTCCGAGATCATCAACACCCTCGCACAGGGTGGCATCGCCTCGATCGGATACGCGAGTGCGACGGCAAGCGATGATGCCGGTGAGAACGTCAATCTCATCACGAGCACGACCCGGAGCGCCCTGCTCACGAGCATGAGCCTGCCGGACGCCGTCAAAGCCGAGACCGGCCTGCTCGTCGTTGCCGGGCACCCAGAGCGGATTTCGCGGAAGGGCGTGGAGCGTGCGCGGAAGTGGATGGAAGAAGAAACCGGGACGATGGAGGTGCGTGGCGGTGACTTCCCGATCGATAGCGAACAGGTCGCCACCCTAGTCTTGCTCGGTGGCGTGGAGCGATCGAACCGAATCCAGGAGTTCCTCGAACGGGCCCAGGAGGCCCACGCCGGGCAGGGTGAAGACGCCGATCCGGAAGCCTTCGATAACGAGGACCTCGACAACCTGATGTAACTGCCTGCGGGCTGAATTGCAGGCGGAAACCTCGCGTACTTATTGGAATTACCTCTCTTGATTTCGCTCTCGCTGCTAGACGCAACTACTGGGTAACGCAACTAGGGGACTGTGGAAACGCAGCCGCAACCGAGAATCGTGGAAAGCCCCGCGTCGCTCCGCTCGGTGCGCCGGCTGCGCTCCTCGGCCTTCGGCCTGCGGTGCTTGACCGACGCGCCGTCCCGCAGCGACGCGCCCCTTTCAGTCCCCCCGTGTCGGCTGTTTCTACAAGCAACGTGGGTGGGGCTGAAAGGGGCGAGGGGGTCGACTGGCCCGGACGACGTAAGCACCGCAGCGAAGCGAGGAGCGCAGCGAGTCCCGGCCAGTCGAGCGCCTCGGGGCTTTCAAGCTGTCGTCGTCGGCAGTTCATCGGTCGACACCCACGTTGCGATACTCAGTAGTTGAGTGTTGCAAGGCTTGGTATGGCCCGGCTAGTTGCAGATGGCTCAAAACCATCTCACAAGTTCAGTGAATGATGCCAATATGATAATATTCAGATATTAGAAAACAATCGAAGAAACATCGAATAAATATCTATAAGATTGCGTTATCCGTCGCCGTCTTCGGCCGTGATGACGACCTCGCCGTCGACGACGTCGACGTTGATGAGCGTCTTGGCCTCGTACCCGGCATCGGCGAATTTGTTCTCGCCGCCATCTTTCTTGATCACACAGACCGTGTCACAGATTTCGGCGCCGATGTCTTCGAGTGCCCCCGTGAGCGCAGTGAGCGTGCCGCCGGTCGAGAGTACGTCGTCGAGAACGAGGACGCGGTCGCCCTCGTACACGTCGTTGACGTACATTTCGCTTTCAGAGTAGCCGGTAACCTGCGAGAGGGACACCTCACCCTCCAGACCGTACTTTCGCTTTCGAACGACCACGAGTGGGATGTCGGTCATCAGCGAGACGGCCGTCGAAATGTGAATTCCCATCGCCGCAGGCGTAACGATCTTATCGACGTCGTCGAGTTCCGCCTTGCGGAGGATTTTGATAACGATCTCGCGCAACAACCCCGGCTCGAGCATCGGGACGCCGTCACTGATCGGATGGACGAAGTAGTGGTAGCCATCCTTCTCGACGATCGGTGCGTCGAGGAGGGACGTACGCAGCTGATCCATGCCGGCCGTACCGTGAGCCAGCACTTTAACCCACCGTCAGGCGAGTGGCTCACGAAAAGGAGACGATTTCGGCGACGGCCCGCACCAGCGGGAGGGCCTGTGCGTTACCGACGGTGAAGTATTCGAGCGTCAACAACAGCAGGAACACGGTCACGGCGCCGGCAGCCAATGCGATCAACACTGCCCCAGTTCGGCCCCACCAGCCATCTGCGCGGCCGGCGATCGACCAGATTCCCAGCGGGAGTGCGACACCCAGCGCGATCCATGCGTGGAACTGGAAGGCCTCGCCGACGCCTGGTGACAGCACGGCGAGTGCGACGACGACGAACTGGCCGCCGATCAGCACGGCGGCGGCGTAACTCCAGAGTAGCAGTTTCCAGTGCTCCTCGAGGACCCTTCGAATCGCCGGCAGCCTGACGACGAGCAGCACGAGCGTCGGGAAAACCGGCAGCACGTACCGGACGGTGATCTGGGCGTGCAGCGGCAGGCGGGCAAGGTACAGCAGCGAAAACGCGATCGAAAACAGGATCAGGTACGCGTCGACCACTCGCTCGGGCGACAGCGGCCAGACTGATCCACGGCCAGTTCGCGCACGGACGTTCCTGATCGCGGCCGGGACGACACCGAGAATGGCGGCAAGGAGCGGCGCTGATTCGAGCACCGAGAGATTCACTGCTTCGTAATCAGCCATTCTCCCGGAGTATCCCTCAAGCGGACCGCTACGCAGGAACGTCATGACGAGTTCGTTCGGCTGCGTGACGATGTTTCGAAGGCTCTCCGCGAAGAGTCCAAGCAGCGTGAGAAGCGGCGAGAGCATCGGATCGAGCACGCCAAGAATTGGGGCAAACAGGCCGCCGCTCGTGCCCCCGCCTCCGACACCGCCGCCTCCGAACGATGGTTCCCCGGTGCCGGCACCCACCTGTGGAAGCATTCGTGGCGGGGTGACGGGCGAGCCCGAAAGCAGGTAATTCGTCACCAGGAACGGGATCATCGCGACGAACAGCACCACGGCGATGCTGGCAAGTGACCGGAGGTCGTTCCTGGCGGTCGGTATATCGACGGCGGCGAAGACCAACAGAAGCAACAGTGCTTCCGGGGCGTGAACCCACGCGAAGAGGCCGATCGCCGCGTAGGCACCGAGACGATAGCGGAGTCCCGACCCGGGCGCTTCTCGATCCCTGGATCGGCTCTGATACAGCGCATAAGCCAGGGCCACGGCGATTCCGGCGGTGAAGACGTGCCTCTTTGGTATCGTCGCCCACAGTCCCACCGGCGTCGCGACCGCCACGAGCGTGCCCGCGAAGAGGCCAGCACGGCGTCCGTGCATCGCGGTGATCAGTCGATAGGAGAGCACGACCACGAACCCGCCGACGAGCAAATGGGTCACCTGGAGCGCGTAGAGTTCCGTCTTCACGGGATCGAGGTCGGTTGCGACGGCGACGTTTCCGACGAAGACGAGTAGCGCGAGAAGGCTGCCACCGAGTCCGGCCGCTCGCTGGCGGTCGAGGAGGCGACCGACGACGACCGCGAGTGCGAGGATTCCGAGTGAAAAGAGCGCGACGATGGCGATCCGGAGGTCTGCGACCAGCCCGATGCCCTCGATGATCGCGAGTGGGAGCAACGAGACCGCGAGGACGCCGTAATTCCGCCCATACATCCGTCCACCGACCTCGTGGGTACCGGGGGTCGCCCCGATGGAGCCGTATTTGACCGTCGAAATGTACAGGTGGCCGTCGCTCATCCCATGGAGGGTGTTCAAGAGCGTGAGGGTGTCGCTAATCCGCCAGGCGACGATCCACAGGGCGGTGAAGAAGAGGAGTGTGGCGAGAAAGAGGGCGAGGCCGATCCGGTCGCCGAAACACATTGCTGCGAACCGACCGCCACGGCCGTTGCGATCGAAATCAATCCGATCGGTCAGGTCACTCATTCGACAACCTCGATCGTGACGTTCTTGCTCGCCAGGACGTGTTCTTGGCCGCCGTATCGGACGTCGACGCGGAGGCGGCCAGCGTAGCTCTGGTTCCGGATCTGGTGCTCACCGAAGGCCGCCTCGTCGAGCGTGAGTTCCATTGTTCCCTCGCTTTCCGCGGAGATGATCTCGATGGTGCTGCGGGTGAAACCGAGGTCGTGCACGGTGACTTCGTAGGAGAGTATCGGGCGGCCCACGACGTCGTCGAGTTCGACCGTCGCCGCAGGGACGGTGAGGTAGTACGATCCAGCGCCGAAGTCCCCGCGTTCGAACGTCACGGTGTCGGGCAACGTGACCGATCCCACCGTCACGCTTCCTTCACCTAGATCCGTTCCGGAGAGGGTTCCCGAGGCTGTGAGGTCGACGAGGGAAAGTGCCGGCCCCGATACGATCGTGGTGAGAACGATTACGGCGACGGTGAGCACGATCGCGGGCTGGACTCTCATCCGTGCCTCGCACTGTCATTCGAGGGTATAAAACCACTGCGGCGCGGCCCGAGCAGCGTCAGCATGCCTCGCCACTGGCGGTGAGAATCGGAGGACAATACCAGGGAGGCGAACTCTGAAGGATGTAACTCACTCCTCGCGGGGGGCAGTGGGATAATCGTCGAGCGTGAGTTCGCGACCGAGGAAGGTCTGATAGGCGGCAGAGAGCGTGAGAACCAGGGCCAGCATCGTCGCCCAGACCAGGGCCGGAATCGCCGTGAAGGGATAGATGTTGCCCCAGAGCGTCGCGAGAATGGCGAGCGAGACGGCCCCCAGCGAGAGGTAGTATTCGCGCCAGGGAAACTCCCGGCCAGGGACGATTTCGAGATACACCGTCAGTTCGTCGGTCTGAGGAGTTCGGTCGATAGTCCCCGCGTCCGGATCGTACGAGACGATTCCCAGGTCGTCCAGTTTCGGGAGGTGAGTCTGTTGCAGCGTCGTGTACACGCGCTTGCGCTGCTTCTTCGAGATGTCCGGACAATCGCAGTTGTACTCCCAGGCCGCCACCTGCGTCGCGAGTTCGCCGAGGTCGACGGGCCCACCGTTTCGCCGCAGGTACTGGATGACGTACCGCCGGCGCTCGTTCTGCAAGAGCTGGAAAATGTCACTCTTCGACAAATTCACCGAAGTGTTCCCTGGCGTGGCACTTCCGAAGCTCATTGCCTCCACCACCGGCTTCCCCACGTGCGTTCGGTGATGTTTGGACGTCGCGGCATTGTTCGTTCGGCGATGGGTGGTCGCGGGTTATAACCGCAGCGGTGTGTCAGCGGGGTTACTCGATAGGGACGCCGATCAGGCGTCCGGACCGCGCCAGCTTTCGAGGGTCTTGGACTGGCCGCCCGAGTCCGATTCCCAGACGACACGAACCGTGTCGTCCGAACTAACCTGGATCGTTATCGAGGAACCAGCGTTGACCTCACTGCTCGCCCCATAATTTGCAGACCCCTGGTTAGTCACGCTATCCCAACTCCCGGTATTACTCGATGGGCTTTCGGTAGATCCTCGCAGGTACAGATTGCCTGCCTCGACCGTCTGACCGTTGTTATGCGTAATCGTCAACTCGGGTGGCGATTCACCCTCGTCGTAATCGAAGTCGAAACTGATCGTCGGTCCGGTATCGCTAATCTGTTCGCCAAGTCCGAGCACGAAGGTCGCGATGACAGCCGCGAGAATCACGGTGATCGCGACCATCAGGATGACCCCGATGACTGGACTGACTGCGTCGTCGTCGTCGATGAATCGTTTGAGTTGCATTGTTGATTGGCCGCCCGCCTGCCGACGACTCCTGCGCCGGGACAGTGCGTGCTTGCCTTACCTCTATCAGATTACTATATAAAATCACACTCGCAATTAACAGGATTGATAATCAGTAGACGGCGAGGAGAACGAGTGTCGTCGACACCGCAACAACCAGCACGAGGACGCTTATCCCGATCCCCGCTCGTAGCGGATAGGTCACGCCCTCGTCTCGTCTCGAAACTGATAATCTGACGACCGGAATGGACGTCACGACTCTCTCTGGCTGACGAAGTACCTGCGTCGATGCATTCGCCAGCGTTACGGCAGCCCGATCAACCGCGGCGTACAGTTCGGTGATGCCAACGACGACCCCTCGCGTTCCGTAGAAGGTGACTGGTTCGTAAACTGCATCCAGGTCCGGCAACTGCCCCGCACGCTTGAGCAGCGTCTTGACCGCGAAAAAGCCACCGAGGCCCGTCCCGGCGAGGATCAGGACCTCGGTGATGTGTGAGATGGTGAACGGATGGGGATCGATCTCACCGGCGAACGGCAATATCGAAAACAGGGCATCCGGGAAGACCCCGTAGATCACACACAGCGCGGCGACCGACAGCATCGCAACGGTCTGGCCACGATTCGCATCGCGGACCAGCCCGTCGTACTCGCCGTGGAAAAAGGCGTAGTAGCCGAACTTGATGAACGACATGAAGGTGCCGACGCCGCCGAGCATCAGCAACCAGAACAGGGCGTCGATGTGCTCGTAATGCGCGGCAGCAGTGACCATCCCCTTGCTGACGAAGCCGTTGAACCCGGGGAAGCCGGCGATCGAGAGCGCCGCAATGGTGAACGCGAGAGCGGTGATCGGCATTTTGCTCGCCAGGCCACCGAGATTGGAGAGGCGTTGTTGCCCCGTACGGTAGATGACCACGCCGGCAGTCATGAAGAGGAGTGCCTTGTAGAGGATGTGGTTGAAAACGTGGCCGAACGCGCCGGCCGTCGCGAGGGCGCTACCGATCCCAACGCCGGCGATCATGTATCCGACCTGGGACTGGATGTGGTAGGACAGCAGCCGCCGCATGTCGTCCTGGAACAGGGCGTAGAAGGCGCCGAAGACGGCCATGGCGCCGCCCATGTACGCGATCCAGATGTGGCCCTCGGGGAACGCCCGGTACATGCCATACACCCCAGTTTTCGTTGTGAACACGCAGAGGAAGACGCTGGCCGCGAAGTGTGGTCGTGGGTAGGTGTCGGGGAGCCAGACGTGCAGGCCCACGAAACCGACGTTGACGCCGATACCGACGGCTGCCATCACTGCCGGGACCACGGCCGTCATCCCCTCGCCGGTGAACAGGAAGGTCCCAGCCGTCGTGTAATGCCAGAGGACGGCCCCCATCAGGAGGGTGCCACCGATGCCGTGTGCGATGGCATACCGGTAGCCGGCCCGCACCGCCGGGCCGCCGTAGTGCCAGACCAGCAGCGTGCTGGTGACGGCCATCAGCTCCCAGAAGAAAACGAGGGTGAGCCAGTCACCGGCGAAGACTGCGCCGGTCGCGGTGGCGACGTACGAGACGGCGATCCCGGTCTGCCGACTGGAGGCGTTGCTCGCGTAGGAGTAGAGAATGGCGACGGCCGCGATTATGCCGAAGATCATCCCCATGAGCCGTGAGAAGGCGTCGACGTGGAGCAACACGGCGTCGAATCCGAGGAATTCCGTGGCGAGGGCGGTGCCCTCCGGCACGACGAGGGACCACGCTAACAGGGCCAATGCGGCACCAATCCCGAGTGCATGCCCCGCACGGCGCGGCAGGACGGCAATCACCAGCGCGAGTGCGAGCAGGACGACGCCCGGCGGGACCATCGTGAGCACGCTCATAGCAAACTCACCACCAGCGGGAGCGCGTCGACGATTTCCTCGATGATCTCCAGGAAGACGACGATCGACGGCGCGACGCCGATGAGGATCGAACCAGTCGCCGTGGCCAGGATCGGGGCGAGGACGAACCAGGAGGCCTCACTGCCGAACCAGTCCCGCCGCTCCCACCCGGTCCCGTGGTCGTGATGCTCCTCGCCCGCGTGGGCTCGGCCACCGTCCTGTCCGTCAACCTGGCCGGTGTCGTCCTCGGAGTCGCTACCGTCCCGCTCCTCGCCACCATCGAGGCGGACGCCCCCGCGCCCGCCCCTCGGGTGCTCGATCAGTGGTTTGTCGTCGTGCTGCTCGGGTGATTCGAAGAATGCCTGATAGACGATCGGCCAGAAGTACGCGATATTCAGGATCCCGGAGAGCAAGAGTGCGCCGGCGAAGATCGTTCCGCCGGTGTTGACGGCGCCGATCACGAGATACCACTTGCTGACGAATCCGGCGAGCAAGGGGATGCCGGCCATTCCAGCCGCTGCGATGGCAAAGGCCGCCATGGTGATCGGCATGCGCCGACCGATACCGGCCATCTCGCTGATGTTGTCCGTGTGCGTTTCGACGTGTATCGCACCTGCACAGAGGAACAGGGTCAGTTTCATGAAGCCGTGGGCGGGGATGTGGAGCAACCCGCCGATGAGTGCGTACTCGTCGAGCAAGGCGAGACCGAGGACGATGTAGGAAAGCTGACTGATCGTCGAATACGCCAGCCGCCGCTTCAGGTTGTCCTGGCGAAGCGCAATGATGCTGGCTGCGACGAGGGTGAACGCCGCGATGGCCGCCAGCGGGAGTGACATCCCGAGTTCCGCGACGCCATCCGTGCCGTAGACGTCGAGGACGAGACGGGCGATGCCAAAGACGCCACTTTTGACGACGGCGACCGCGTGAAGGAGCCCCGACACCGGCGTCGGCGCGACCATCGCGTCGGGGAGCCAGGAGTGCATCGGCATCAGCGCCGCCTTGACGCCGAAGCCTCCGGCCAGCAGGACGAACGCGAGACGCGCAACCGTCGGATCTTGCGAAACGAGTCCGGCGATACCCCCCGGAGTGAAGGCTGTCGTCCCAGTGAGCCAGAAGATCAGTGCGGTGCCCCCAAGCACCGCAACACCACCGCCGAAGGTGTACGCGAGATACTTCCGGCCCGCAGCGCGGGCCTCTGGCGTCTCGTCGTGCGTGACGAGTGGGTAGGTCGCAACGGTCAGCAGTTCGTAGAAGAGAAAGAGCGTGAGCAGGTTCGCGGAAAAGGCGACGCCGATGGTCGCGGCGAGGCTGGCGGCAAAGGCCGCGAAGTACCGCGTCTGGGTGTGCTCCGACAGCCCGCGCATGTAGCCGATACTGTAGACGCTGGCGACGATCCAGAGCGTGCTGGCGAGCAGCGCGAACAGCAAGCCGAGTGCGTCAACCCGAAGGGACAGTTCGATTCCCGTCGCAAAGACACCGAGATCGGTGACGTAGCGGGTGCCCGCAAGCACGCCAGGGACGAAACTGGCGACGATGGCGAACTTGAGGAAGGCAGCGACGAAGGTCGCCCCCTCCCGAAGGTTCGGTCGCTTGCCGAGGGCGAGGATGACGGGAATCGCCAGTGCGGAGACGAGAATCGCCGCGAGCGGCAACAGCGTGTCGACCTCACTCACAGGCCGAGCACCTCCAGTAGCGTCGGTTGGAGTGCGCTCTCGATGGCCGGAACGACCAGTCCGAGCGCGACGGCGGTGATCGACGCGACCACGATCAGGGCCACCATCCCGGTGGAAACCGCGGGTTGGCCGCCGTCCGCAACTGGCGCGTCCCCGACAGGTTCGGACTCACCGTCGTGGCCGGCGCCGTGATCGGGCGCCGTGAAGTACATCCGCTCGATCAGTCGAAGGAAGTAGGCGAGCGTCAGGAGCGTACTCGCGAGGACGACGGCGAGAACGGCCCACTGGCCGGCCCGGACCGCCCCGACGACGATGTACCACTTGCCGACGAACCCGACCGCAGGTGGCACGCCAACCATCGCCAGCGAGAGAACCGCGAAACAGGCCGCCGCTATCGGCGCACGGTCTGCGAGCCCGTCAAACTCCTCGACGCTCTTCACCCCCGTCTTTCGGCGGACGATGCCACTCGCCGCGAACAGGCCACCTTTCATCACGGCGTGGCCGACGAGGTGGACGATCGCACCGACCACGGCGATCGGTGTCGCGAGGGCGATGCCGACCACGACGAGGCCAAACTGGGAGACGGAGGAGTACGCGAGCATTCGCTGGATGTCGGTCTGGGTGACCGCCAGGAGGCTGCCGGCGACGATACTGACCGAGGCGATGGCCAGGAGGGCGTACTGCGCGATCGGGACGGCGAGGAAAAAGTCGACCGTGAACACCGAAAACAGGATACGAGCGAGGGCGTAGGCGGCCACCGTCGACACCAGTGCAGAGATCAATGTGCTGACCGAATCTGGTGCCGTCGAGTACGCGTCCGGTTGCCAGGTGTGGAGCGGGTACAGCGCGATCTTGACCACCAGGCCGCCGACGACGAGGCCAAACGCCGTCAGGACGAGCGGTGAGTCGTAGCCGAGCGTCGCCAGTTTCTCGGCCATGTCCGCCATGTTCAGCGTCCCGGTCCCGACGAATGCGTAGCCGACGCCGAGGAGGTACAGCGACGCCCCGACCGTCCCGATGAGGAGGTACTTCAGGGCGGCGACGGCGGCGTCCGCGCGATCACCGGTCGCGACCATCCCGTATGCCGCCAACCCGGTGATTTCGAGGAAGACGTAGAGGTTGAACACGTCACCAGTGACGGTCATCCCCGTCAGGCCCGCGACAAGCAACAGGTACAGTCCGTAGAAGGAATTCGTTCGCGGTCCTGCGGTGCGAGCGTACGCGAGGACCGCCAAGCCGACAGCACCAATCAGGAGGACCAGGATGGCCGTGAACGCGTCGGCGACCAGTTCGATACCGAAGGGTGCGAGAAACCCACCCACCTCGTAGGAAATCCGCCGCCCGCCGAGCACGGTCATCGCCAGTGCGACCGCGAGGGCGGCGTGAACGAGCATCCCGAGGACGGCGACGGGCCAGCCGACGCGGTCGAACCGGATGCCGAGGATCGTCGGCACCACGGCTGCCAGGATCGGCAGGGCGATCAACAGGACGGGAACGTGTTCAATCATTGTCGATCTGTTGGAGTGTGGTTTCGTCGAGCGTGCCGTACTCGGCGTAGATGCGGACGATCAGCGCGAGTGCGACCGCAGTCAGGCTCACCCCGACGACGATGGCGGTCAGGATGAGAACGTGTGGGAGCGGACTCACGTATGGGCCCCCGCCGTCTGTGATGACGGCTGGTTCACCCCCTTCGACGTAGGCTGCGGTGATGAAAAACAGGAAAATCCCAGTCTGGAAAACGTTCATTCCGATCACTTTCTTGACGAGGTTCGACGAGTCGATGACCACGTACAGCCCGATGCCGAGCAGGAGGACCACTGCCAGGTAGTTGTACCGCGTCAACAGCAGGTCGATCATCGCTCGGCCTCCTCGCTGACGGCGTGGTCGAAGCCCGCAGCGATGACGAAAAACAGTCCGATGACGACACCGGCGACGATCCCGCCGATGGCGAATTCGACGAGTTCGATGCCGTACTTGCTGGCGTGATAGATCGGATAGACGTCGTATTCGAGGAAGGATCCACCGAGCACGACCGACCCAAGGCCGACGAGCGCGAACACCGCCACCCCGCCTCCCGCGAGCGCGGCGACCAGGCCCCCGTTTACCCAGTGCCGCGTGGATTCGATGCCGAAAGCGAAGGCGACCATCATGAGGGTCGCTCCGGCGATGACACCGCCCTGGAAGCCGCCACCCGGTGAGTCAGCGCCGTGGAACATGATGAAAATCGCGAAGGTGAGCACGAACGGGGCGACGACGCGGACGGTCGTCATGATGATCGTACTCTCGACGTAGAGCCCACCCTCGGTTTCTTCCGGTACGTCACTCATGTGAACTCCTCCCGTCGGAGAACCGCGAGCGTCGCGATGCCGGCCGTGAAGACGACGACGGCCTCACCGAGTGTGTCCAGGCCACGATACCCCGCGAGCACGGCGGTCACCGCGTTTTTGACTTCCGTGTCCTCGTAGGCGTTCTCGACGTAGTGTTCGGTCACCTCGCCTGAGACGACCGGCGAGTCCGAGGCCCCGATGGCCGGCAGCGCGGGGACGGTCGCCGCCATCACGAGGACGAACAGTCCGGCTACGAGCACTGCACCTGGGCCCGGTCGTTCGAACAGTCTCTCCTCCGAGGGGCGTGCGGTTTTTGCGATTGCCAGGAGGAAGAGCAGCGTCATCACGCCGGCACCCACTGCCGCCTCTGTCAGCCCGACGTCCGGTGCCTGGAGGATGACCCAGATGATCGAGATGCCGAGGCTGTAAGCGGCGAACGCGATGATAGAGGCCAGCAAATCCCGGAGCAAGGCTGCCCCGAGGGCAGCGACGAGAACGAACCCGATGAGCGCCAGTTCCACGAAGGTGGGACTCACGCGTCCTCACCACCATCGGGGTCGTCGACCGTCCACGGCTCGATCCCCTGATCCTGTGCGGCCCGCGCGATGGCGTGGGCGGCCGTCGGGTTGGTCAGGAACAGGAAGAGCAGCAAGAACAGCGCCTTGAGCGTCGCCGTCTCCGTCTGGATGACCAGAGCGACCGCCGCGACGCTCATCAGAGCCCCCAGGGTGTCACTCTTCGAGGCGGCGTGGATTCTGGTGTACACGTCGGGGAGCCTGACCAGCCCCACGGCAGCGACCATCGCGAAGAAGGCCCCACCGATGGCCAGGGCGAGGGCAACGAGCTCGAGGACCATCAGAGCACACCTCCGTGCTCGACGCTGAACTTCGAGATGGCGATGCTCAACAGGAAGTTGAGCAGTGCGTACACGAGTGCGATGTCGAGGAAGACCGGCTCCTCGAAGGCGCCTGCGGCGAGAGAGATGGCGACGACCGTGTTGGTCCCGACGACGTTCACCGCGATCACGCGGTCGTGGAGGGTGGGTCCGGTCACGACGCGGTACATCGCGACGATCGCAAAGACGACGAATGCACCGGCCAAAGCCAGCAACGGCTGTGCGACGTCAACCATCCTGTTCCTCCCGCCGATCCGCCGCAGTCGGCTCAGCTGACTCAGGTCCAGACGGCGGCGCGAAGTCGTCACCAGTCTCCGTGGCTGCGGCCTCGGCCCGTGCTTCACGCTCCCGTGGGCTTGGAATCTTCGAGGCGACCCGGCCGAAGAACACGAATCGGACGGCGCGTTCCAGACCGCCCTCGAAGAGGTCCTCGCGGGCCGAGGCAGTCAGCGAGTGGATCGCGAAGGCTCGCTCCGACACGTCGACCGTCAGCGTCCCGGGCGTGAGCGTGATGCTGTTCGCAAGTGTTGAGACGGGGACGTCACCCCAGACCGCCGCACGGAAACTGACCATCTTCGGGTCGATCGGCAGAGACGGGTGCAAGACGACGTAGGCCATCACGACGTTCGCTTTCGCGATTTCCCAGATCAGGTACGGCGCGTACACCAGCATGCGCCCGGCCTGGGCGAGCAGTCGACGCAACCGCGGTTGTTTCCCGAACGTTATGGGTCCGAGGAGGAGCGACGTGACTGCGGCGGTGGCCGCTCCGGTGACGAGGTTGAACGCCGTGATTGGGCCGAGCGAAAGGTAAAACAGGAAGGAGACCCCGAAGACGGCGATGTACTTCGGGAGGGTCGCGGCACGGGCCAGCCCTGTGCGGCGAGTCGCCCGTTCGACCGGTGCCTCCGCGACGGCGATCTCGTAGCGGGTCAGTTCCGTGGCCAGCGGTCGGAGCATCGGTGCGGTCACGGCGGGTTCGTACTCCGGGTCGAGCACGATCCGATCGGCGGCAACTGCCCGCCCGTATTCGAGGATCGTCTCGGCGTACTCTTTGGGAGAGAATAGATACCGATCGTCGCCGATGATCGCGGTCTCGACGGTGACGGCACTGTCCTCGCCGAGATCCTCTTCGGCCCAGATTTCGATCCGGTCCAGCAGTGCTCGCGCCTCGCTCAGTTCTGCCGCGGCGTCGGGGGAGAACTGCCGCGTCGCCTCGACCACGACGAAGTGAACGGTCCCGGCCGGCGTAGTGGCTGCCGCTTCTTGGAGCGTGTAGGCCACGGTGTTCCGGAGCGTGACCGACTCGTCGACGGGCACCAGGTAACAGGTATCCTCGTTCGTTGACACGATATGATAGGGATGGCCGGTAGTGGACGGGACTGTACTATGCTGGACGTCCCGTGGCCGATGGATAACTATTACGCAATAGGCCACGCGGTATTCCTGCGTCGTCAGGCGATTGATTCGTGGCTTCGTCTCTCGGTCCGAGCCAAGTTCCGTCGGTTGGAAACCGCCGCCCTCCCCGCAGATATGGCCGACCGTTAGTCCCCAGTCACATCGTTCTCGCCCGCGTCGAGTGGAGCAGCGAGTTCTTCGGCGACGCGTGCGCCGAGACCGGGTTTGTCACCTTCGTATGCCTCGCGCCAGTCTTCACCGACCAGCTTCGCGTGGGTTCGCTCGGCACCCATCACGCTGGTCTCGTTGGCGACGACGAAGGCCATGTCGACGCGCTCTCTGAGCGATCGGGCACGCTCGACGAGCCGCTCCTCGTCCTCGATGCTTTCGGCTTTGAACCCGACGATACAGAGTTCTGGGTGGGCTTCACGCACCGCATCGACGAGTTTCGGGGTCGGGGTCAGCGTCAGGGTCAGTTCAGACTGGCCGGATGGAATCTTCTCCGTTGCCCGCTCGACGGTGTAATCGGCGATCGCCGCCGCCGAAATCAGGGCATCTGCGTCCGCACACGCGGCGAGGGCGGCCTCTGTCATCTCGCTCGCACTTTCGACGGCCTCGACCGTCGCGAACGAGGTGTCCTCCTCGGGTGGCACCGCACGTTGATCATGGAGGAGCGTCACCCGAGCGCCGCGGACCGCGCAGGCTCGGG
>Ga0207733_100174_pt1 | contig 60130 bp, 62 predicted proteins | sample A23P3SouthBayCA_FD_187735 | JGI IMG/M metagenome (GOLD analysis project Ga0207733, IMG submission 187735) | Aerobic enrichment media microbial communities from Eden Landing Ponds, California, USA - A23 P3 (SPAdes) | ecosystem: Environmental > Aquatic > Marine > Unclassified | place: Emeryville...
ACAGAACTATTTGAAGATCGCTCGCTCAGACTCGGCCGTCACCGCCGGAGACGGCCGGCTTTCGCGAGCGACTTCTCACTGACTTCTGTCTGACAGTATCAGTCCAGCTTCAGCCGGATGCTGCCAGACGCCAATCGAGGCGATCGGGCCTGCCGGACAAACCACGTCGTACCGATCACACCCGGACGCGGTCGGATAACTGCGGGGCGGCGTTCGGCACTCGAGTGAGCACGACGATCATCAGGCAACTTCTTCGTACGGACTTCTGTCAGCAGGTGTCGGTGGGTCTGCGACCGCCTTGCGAACCCACTGGGACAGCGTGACAGCAGACCTACACACGGGGCAGATCCCGCTCGAGCGGACAACGGTAACGTCGTCTCCGAACGTGAGTATCGTTTCCGTCCGGAACCAGTACAGAAAGAGTGCAGTCGATCGAAGCTCACAGCAGCCTGAAGAACGACGGCAGATGCCACAGACACCGTTTCTAACCCGAGTGTACAACTGTCGTGGGATCGGGTGTGATCTGCCGATGCGGTGGTTCTCGGTGTGTGCACTCTCAGTATCACGAGTTGAGTACTGTCTACTCTCGACCCTATGAATTACATATCGATATACGAAGTTTCGGGGGTGGTGACAGCGAAACACGAGAAAACGATCAGGTGTCGTCTTCGTCGACCACCGACGTGTCGTCCGCCGGTTCTGTCGCGTTCCGAAACCAGCGATCGATAGTGCGTCGGCGTTTTCGTTTCCGAAGCCGCTCCTGTAGCCGCTTCTCGATAGCTGTCTGTACCTCGAGTCCTCGATCGGCGTCGATGTCGTATGCCGTTGCAGCCCGGCCGAAAAACGAGGCCGAGCTGGCGGTATCGGCAGTCACGCTGGCGAGGTGGCGGCGACGCTGGAAGATCGTTGCCTCGTGGAGGACGGCCTGCACCCGGTAGTGGGGCACGACTTTCGTCGTTCGTCGCCAGAACCCCGTCCGCGAGAGGAAGTACCGATCACCGACGCGGAATCCGCGATTCGTCCATTTGAGATAGGCGGCGACGGGAACGACCGCGACGAGGACGGCGGCGACGTACCACCGATCGAACGGCGTGTAACGCGCGACGGCATACGCACCGGCAACGAGGGCGGCGACGACCAGCAGATAGCGGACCATGTACCGTTCTCGAGCGCGTCGAGGCGGCGACTCGAGGTCGATCGGACCAAAGGGTTCGATCGCACGCGCGAGCGTGGCGACGCGGTCGGCGTCGGCGAGTGGAATTGCAGATTCGGTCCCGCGAGAGTCAGACTGGCCAGGGGCGTACCCAGCAGTCTCGACGCTCAACGCGGCGTAGCCGAACCAGCGGAAGGGGATCGCCTCCGAGATTGTCAGCGTTTGGACCTTCTCGAGGGGGATCGTCCCGCTGTAGCGCTGGAGGAGCCCTCGCTCGTAGTAGAGTTCGTCGCCGGCACGGGTGAGCCGGAAGCCGTAATACCGGGTGAACGTGAGGAGCGCACTGATAACCCAGGCAGCGAGCAGAAAGAGCAAGAGCCCCCATGCGAGCGCGAATATCCCGGTTGCTGGTCCGGGGAGGCCGCCGACACGATCGGCGGGGACCAGCGTGGCGGGATCGAATCCGCTGGCAAACGAGAGCGCGATCCCACCCAGCACGCTCGCACCCGGATCGATGGTGAAGACGCTCAGGATCGCGAGTTCGCGGGGCTGGATCTCGAAGAGGAGTTCTTCCTCCTCGGCCGCCTCTGCTGGGGATTCAGCAGTGGCTTCCTCACCCTCGATCGACTCCGCGTCTTCGGCCTCGGTACGTGCGCCCTGTCGCAGTTGCCGTCTGAGGCGATGGGCTTCCGCCTCGGAGACGTATCGAAGACTGACCTCGGTCTCGCCACCGCCAGCGGTTTCGATATGGACGGCGGCGATGCCGAGGAGTCGATCGACTATGTTCTGTCTGATGTCGACGTTTTGGATCCGTCCCAGCGGGAGTTCGCGGGTGCGACGTGAAAGGACGCCGGAGGTGACGTCGAACGTGTCCGCGGTGAGTTCGTATCTGAATCGCTGGTAGTAGGCGAACTCGTAGACGATTCCCATGATTATCCCGAGGACGACGAGGGCGACGATCGACAGCAGGTCCATCCCGTTACCGCCCGGCGAGACGACGACGCCGATAATGAAGAAGACGAAGCCGGTGTTGAGGCTGCGCGAGAGCGACCGAACGGCGACCGACGCTGGATGGAGTTTCTTCATACCGCGTCCTCACCCTCGCTCTCGATCGCGAGTCGACGAAGCGACTCCTGGAGCGCCTCGGCGCGTGCCGGCGTCAGGCCGGGGATCGCGACATCCGAACTCCGCGAGCCGGCGGTGTAGACGACGACCGTCGCGAGGCCGACCGTTCGCTCGAGCGGCGATCGCCGAGAATCGACGTGCTGGACGCGAACGAAGGGGACGACCGTCTTGGTTCGCGTAAAGACGCCCCGGCGGATGTACAGGTCGTCGTTCCGAAGCTTGAATTGCCAGGCGCCGTAGCGTCGCCAGGCGACGAGTATGCGGACGATCGCGAGCGAGACGGCGATTCCCGCGGCAGTCGCCACGAGAGGCACTGGTGAAGCGTCTGAGAAGGCAGTCTGCGAGAGACCGATCGCCCCGCCGACGAGGAGCCCGCCAAGCACCGCGGCTCGAGCGAGTGCGAGCACAAGCCAGACGATCCGAACGCGCGGCGTGAGCTGTTCCATACGTGTCGTGACGGAAGTAACTCGATTAAAGGGTGGGAAAGCGGCGGTCGTTCGCACCGCATGAGAGATCGCGTTCGGGACATCGGTCTCGTTCGGGTCGCGTTTCCACGACCACCGACAAGTAAGACCGCTAGTCGTCGACGTGGCCTCGAACAACCGGAAGAGTAGGAAATCGTCACCAACGAAAGCGCGGTCGCTCGGGGATGAGCCACCGGGAAACGGAAACTCGACGGAGATCGGTCAGTGGGTCGTGGCTCGAACGTCTTCGACGCGATAAAGGTCTTCCTGCAGCCCGTCGCCGTCACAATCCTCGTTCGGACACTCGTAGTGCCAGCCGTCCTGGGTCGCGTCTCCCTCTCGGAATCGGTCCCCACATACCTGACAGAAGAGTTGTCCCTTTTTGCACGTATCGCGGTGTAGCTCGAGGGCGAGCTCGGTCTGGAACGACTGGTTGCAGTTACGACAAGTGTGCATATTTCATCTGATGCGAGCATCAGCCAAAACTGCTTGGGTTCTTTTATTACGCTAGATTCGGGCGTGATTCGGCGTCACTGCCCCGATTTGGGCCCGACAGACAGGTAAAAAAGAACGGTCGAAATTCGTGTTTACTCGGCTTCGAGTGGTTCATTTATTGGTAAATCGATCATCTCGTGACCTATGTGAACGTACATCATTACTGAGTGTCGAAATAGTAGTAGTTAGAGTCACGGGATCGGGTCAAACCGGCGATGGTCTCCCTGATTGATTTCTGTCTGGCGATACAACCGATCGGTAATGAACTCGCTCGTCATCGGTGGGCGGCTGATCGCAGGGCTCTTGCTCATCCTGGCGAATGCCTTCTTCGTCGCGATCGAGTTCGCGTTGACCCGTGCCCGACAGTTCGACAAGGAGGAGTTCGTCGGCGACACACCCGCACTCGAGCGGGCGTGGGCGATGACCGACAATCTCGAGCTCTACCTCACCACGTGCCAGGTGGGTATTACGGCCTCGAGCATCGCCGTCGGGATCGTCGCGGAGCCGGCGCTGGCAGCGATCTTCGAGCCGCTGTTCGTGAACACGCCGCTGGCTGCGATCGGCAGCGGGGCGATCATCGCCTTCCTCATCATCAACCTCGTTCACCTGACCCACGGCGAGCAGACGCCGACGTATCTCGGCGTCGAGCGCTCGCGGCTGGTCTGTCGGTACGGCGCGACACCGCTGTACTGGTTCCACTGGCTCATTTCGCCGATCATCACCCTCGGCGACGGCATCGCGAAGCTCACCCTCAAACTCTTCGGGGTCGAGATGACCGGCGCGTGGCTCGAGACCGAGGAGGACGTCATCGAGTCCCGAGCCGATCTCCGGAACAAACTCGGTTCGGTCCTCGAGGAGGGGGAACTTCCGGAGGAGCGGCGTGAAGAGGTGATGAACGCGTTTCAGATCGGCGAACAGCCGATCAGCGAACTGATGGTACCGCCCGAGGAGATCGTCGCGCTCTCGACGGCGGACGATCCTGAGCAGAACTTCCGGAAGATGGAGGAGCGCCCGCAGACGCGGTATCCCTTGGTCGGCGACGAGCCAACCGACTTCCGCGGAATCGTCTATACGCCGGTCCTCGTCAGACACCGCGAGGAACTGGCGGGCGGCGACATAGACTTCGAGGAACTCGCGGCACCGCCGATGACACTCTCTCCCGACGCGGATGTCAGCGACGCGGTCGACCAGTTTCAGGCAGAGAACCAGGAACTCGCACTTGTGATCGAAGACGGCGAGGCCGTCGGCCTCGTCACCGTGACTGACCTGCTCGAGGCGGTGATGGGCGATATCGAGGACCCGCTCGATCAGGCAGCGCTCGACCCGGTCGATCGCTGATCGCCCGACACACAGACGCCGGCTTCTGCGCGCGCTCGCTTTTTGCTGCTCGCAGTCGACCCAGTGACCGTGTACGATCACGTTCTAGTGCCGACCGACGGCAGCGACTCGAGCGCGGCGGCGGTCGACGAGGCTGTCGCGATCGCCGACGGGGAGGCGGCGACAGTTCATCTTCTCCACGTTATCGACGAGGAGACGGAGATGTCCGCGGGCGCGTCGGGGATGGTCGCGCCGCAGATCACGGAAACGCTCGAGGAGGAAGCCGAATCGGCCCTCGACGATGCCGAAAGACGGGCCGAGGATGCCGGTGTGACCTACGATCGGACGATCCGCGAGGGCGACCCTCATGAGGTGATCGCGGAGTACGCCATCGAGCACGATGTCGACCTCGTCGTCATGGGCGCGAGCGGCCGATCGGGAATAAAAGAACGTCTCCTCGGAAGCACGACCGATCGCGTCGTGCGCACGGTCGATACCTCGGTACTGATCGCACGGCCCTAAGCGTGTACCGACTGCTTATCGAAGCGCCAGTGTTGTGGTCACTCACCAGAGGTGATAAATAGAATTCGCTTAATTACGGTAGGTGTCTCCTACACTCCACAGACAGCGATTAGGGAGGGAACAACGACTCACCTATCTCTAAGCTCATAGTAACAGTGCCACGGTAGCATCAATCATTATTATAATAGGTACCTGATGTGATCACCTGACAATTACACTTTGATTCTCGTGAGTGTACTACACCATTAAGATGCAGGGTAGAGTAAAAATCAGTCTATGTCAGGCGATGACATACACCATGGGGCGGAGTGGTATCGGCGTGGGTTCATGAAGGCGACCGGAGCGGCCGGTGTACTGGGGTTGCAAGCGGGCATCGTCGGAGCACAGGAGAACGGGCAGGGCGATGAGGTCATCACCATCGATGAGCAACCGCAACTACCGGACGCACAGCAGCGCATCGACCTGGCCGAACGGGTCGGCCCGCGAGACTTCAACGAGGAGAACTACGAGATACTCAACGTCCACCGCCGGAAAGAGGCAGTACAGACGCTGTTGCGCGACCCGGAAGTCAATCGCGTCGCGAGCAACTGGATCGCACACTTCATCGGCTACGAGGCGCTGACGAACCACCTCGACGCGATCAGCATCCAGGGGCCGACGGACTACACCGTCGACGGCAGCCTCGAGACGGGAACGTTCAATGTCACGGCGGTCGACCGGCAGACGATCTACGGGCTGATCGACCGGCGACGAAACGAAATCGTCGCGCTGCAGATCAATGAGCCCACCGACGTTGAGTGGGCCGAAGAGTACACGGAGGAGGAGGTCCGACGCGGCCAAGTCGTGCTCGACCAGGAGGAGGTCCAGCAGTACGTACAGGGGAAGGAGTTCTGGCCGATGTTCAAGGTGGCCGAGAGCATCACGAGCGGCCGCGGCCTCGCACACTACGAGATATCGACGATCATCCTCTACGTGGTAGACGAGGACAGCGTCAGCGCCATCTCCGGATTCCTCGACGTCAGGGAGGAGGGCAACCCACAGTTCCTGAAGGCGTACATCATCGACGACTTCATTCGGTATCCGGTCCAGCAGATGGCACAGGAGACTGCAACGAACGACGAGTCGGTTCTCGGACAGGTCCCGAACGTCCCCACGGAGAAGCGGCCGATGAAGACCGCCAACAACGGGTTCCACCGGTTCGAGACGGTCCCCAAACAGCAGTTCCAGCAGGATAATTGGAACATCAGGTGGGAACCGCCCGAGACCCAGGGTGTGACCTTCTGGGGAGAGTACAACGACAAGCCCGTGTTCAGCACGATGAACGCGATGGCGACGCCCACGGCGTATGGCCTCCCGCCGCGGGAAGGTCGCAACACCCGCGAGTGGTACTTCCCGGACGACGAGCCAGTCATCAACGGCCACCACATCTTCTGGGACGTCCACAGCATCCCCTTCGGCGGTCCCGGCCAGCTCGGGAAGATTGACTACCCCGCACGCCGTGGGCATCCCTCGGGCTTCCAGTTCCGGACTCACTACCACACCGGGGCACAGGGCCGCGGGAGCGTCGACTTTCACTCCGGGGCGCAGTTCGGGCCGTACAACTACAACATCTCCTACGAGTTCTTCGAGGACGGCCGCGTCGTCCCCATCTGGCGCCGGCACGGACCCGGCTACGTGGTGGAAGCGCTGCGTAACTACGGCGTCCCCGAGGACTGGGAAGGAGAGGAGACCGTCGTCCAGCAGTACCTCCACTTCACGGCCCTGGAGCCGACACCCGGGACGACCAACGGCGGCGTCCAGACGCACGTCTTCGACGGGGAGGAGTGGGTCACCCCCGAAAGTGAGTTCTACCTCGTCGGCGAACCCGGCCAGAAGGTCCGGTTCTCCAACCCCAACGGGAGCGAGCAAATCGACGTGCCGCTGAACCGCGACCTCGAGGTCGTCGTCGTCCGGCCCAACGCCGACGAAATCGGTCCCGCGCAGGACCAGGTGACCCGGACAGATGACAGGGAGGTCGAAAGTGAGTTCTATCACCCAGCCCAGTACGTCGACGGCGAGGACATCCAGGACCAGCGGGTCATCTTCTGGCTCATCATGGAGGCTTCGATGGACGAGGTACCCCACCCCGCGGGCGTCACCGGCTACGTCGCACAGGCGGAGTTCCAACTCAACGGCTACGAGAACTAGCCCGACTCTCGAGTCTTTATCTTCTCGGCGTCAGCACGGATTATCTCCTCGAGCGATAGATTATAACGAGTGACTCCCGGCGCGAGGGATGGCCCTGACTGGAAGTCGCCCTTTCGACTCATACCTCGAGAGTATCGATGCGTCTATCGCTCGAGCAGAGAGTGGTTTGCCGCGGGCCATTCCGAAGAAAAAATAACGCCTGGTACGAGAGCCGTCGGGGGCTCATACGGACTCCTGTCAGTCATTTCCGGCGTATCCGCGACCCGTCCTGCGGATACGCCGGGAAATCGTGACAGCAGACCGTATCAGTCGTCCTGTCCGAGAATGCCGCGCTCGGTCATCTTGCGGGGGTCGAGGACCTCGTCGGCCTCGTCCTCGTCGAGGTACCCCTTCTCGAGGACGACCTCACGAACCGTCTTGTCTTCCTTGAGCGCGGTCTTGGCGACCTCGCTTGCCTTGTCGTAGCCGATATGGACGTTGAGCGAGGTGGCCATCGCCATCGACTGCTCGACGCGGTCTGCACAGTACTCCTCGTTGGCCTCGAGTTTCCGGACGAACCGGTCGCCGAACACCTGGCTCGCGTTCGAGATGAGTTCGGCCGACTCGAGGAAGTTGTGTGCCAGCACGGGCTTGTAGAGGTTGAGGTCGATCTGGCCTTCGGCAGCGCCGGCGGAGACGGCGGCGTCGTTGCCGACGACCTGCTTGTGAACCTGGTTGACAGCCTCGGCGACGACCGGGTTGATCTTGCCGGGCATGATCGAGGAGCCGGGCTGGTTCTCGGGCTGTTCGATCTCGCCCAGGCCGTTACGCGGGCCGGAGGCGAGCAGTCGCAGGTCGTTGGCGATCTTGTTCAGCGAGCCGGCGACGGTTCGCAGCGCGCCGTGGGCCTCGCTCATGGCGTCGTGGGCCGCCTGCGCCTCGAAATGGTTGTCGGCTTCGCGGAACTGGACGCCGGTTTCTTTCGTGATGTACTCGGCCGCGCGACCGGGGAACTCGGGGTGGGTGTTCAGGCCGGTGCCGGTCGCCGTCCCACCCAGCGCGAGTTCCGCGAGGTGGTCACGAACGTTGTCGACGCGGGCCAGACCCTTCTCGACCTGCGTGCGGTAGCCGCCGAACTCCTGGCCGAGCGTGACCGGCGTCGCGTCCTGCAGGTGGGTGCGGCCGGTCTTGACGACGTCGTCGAACTCCTCCTCTTTCTCCTCGAGCGCCTCGCGGAGCGCGTCGAGTGCGGGGATGACGTCTTTTTCGACGGCCTCGAGGGAGGCGACGTGCATCGCGGTCGGGATGACGTCGTTGCTCGACTGGCCGTAGTTGACGTGGTCGTTGGGGTGGACGACGCGGTCGCCGATCTCGCTGCCCATGAGTTCGGCGGCGCGGTTGGCGATGACCTCGTTTGCGTTCATGTTCGAGGACGTGCCGGAGCCGGTCTGGAAGATGTCGACCGGGAACTGGTCGTCGTGTTCGCCGGCGATGACCTCGTCTGCGGCCTCGATGATCGCCTCGGCAATGTCGTCGTCGACGAGTCCGAGGTCGCGGTTGGCCTGTGCCGCGCCTTTCTTGACGACGCCGAGCGCGCGGACGAACCGGCGGCTGAACGTGATTCCCGAGATGGGGAAGTTCTGGATCGCGCGCTGGGTCTGTGCGCCCCAGTAAGCGTCTGCAGGCACCTGCATCTCGCCGAGACTGTCCTCCTCGATTCGGTATTCGTCTTCGTCTCCCATACGCGAGAACTCTCAGTCAGTCAGGTAAAATCCACCGAAAGCCCGGTCTCGGTCGCGTGGGCGCGCTCTCGAATGGCGGACTGGAGCCGTTCCCGCCCGACGCCGTGGAGGTCGCGGGCCGTCTCGTACTCGAGGTCCGGGATCGTCGGTGTCCCCCACGAAAACGTCCGCGAACTGGCGGTGTCGACGGCGAGCGACGCCAGCCCGAGACGGCGCTGAAAGATCGACCGCCGCGTCGAGACCGTCTGGATCCGATAGTAGGGTATCACGGTCGTTCGGCGGTTCCAGAACCCCGATCGAATCACGAGATGATCCTCACCGATGTGGTAGCCCAGGTTGACGTATTTGAGATGGGCCGCAGGGGGAACGGCAGCGAAGACGACTGCGGCGAGATACCAGCGCTCGAGGCCCGTGACCTGTGCGAGCCCGAAGGCGACGGCGACGATCCCGACCGCGAGCAGCGCATACCGGACGAGGTACCGCCGCCGCGCCAGCGTCGGCAGCCGTTGGAACTGTGGCGTCTCGATTCCGGTGAGGTTCTCGGTGAACCGGATGATGCGGTCGGTCTCGGCAAGCGGGACGGCCGATTGGCTGCCGCCGCTGCTCTCGGGTCCGTAGCCGGCGGTTTCGACCCAGAGGCCGGCATAGCCGACCAGTCGCTGGAGTGGGTTCTCGGTGATGGTCACCGATTGGACCTTTTCGACGGGGATCGAGCCGCTGTAGCGCTGGATCAGGCCCCGTTCGTAGACGAAGTCGTCACCCGCTCGTCCGAGGCGGAACCCGTAATAGTTCGCGACCGTGTAGATCGCACTCGCGACGTACGTCGCGACCGCCCACTGGAGCGAAGTGACCGCGACCAAGATGAGCAGCGAGCTGACCGTGGCACTGTCGAGCGACGCCGGGCCGCCGACGGGACGTGCGATCTCGAGGACGAACGCAGGAACCAGCCCCGAACCGGAATCGGCGCTCGTGAGGAAGATCACTAGCGCGATCGGGAAGACCGCCGCGCCCCATCGGAACGACGTCAGGGCATACACTAGCAGCTCCGTCGACTCGAGTTCGAACAGAAGCGTCGGCCTGCGGTCCGGGGACGAACGCTCGTGGCGCGTCGTCTCCTCGGTGTCGTCGATTGGGGGCGACTCATTCGCCGGGGCCGCGCGCTCGTCGCTGTTCGCCTCGTCCACTCGAGCGGTTTGCCGGCGGATCTCGGCGCGAAGCCGCTCGGCTTCGGCCTCGCTGACGAAGTTCAGCGTCGCCTCCGTCTCGCCGCCGCCGGCAGTCTCGAGGGAGACGACGGCGAGTCCGAAAATGCGGTACAAGACGCTCTGGGAAACGTCGACGTTCTGGATGCGGCGATACGGAATCTCGCGCGAGCGCCGGGAGACTACGCCCGAGGTCACGTCGAACGTCCGTGACGTGATCGCGTACGTGAACCGATAATAGTACGCGATGCCGTAGCCAACCCCGACGACGAATCCGATCGGGGCGAGCATGAAAAGCCAGTCTATGTCGACGCCGTCGAAAACCGTCGAGAGGATCATCACGGCGAAAAACGGCATCGACAGCCCGGTAACGCCTCGCTGGAGCGCCAGCGTCACCGCGCTGAGCGGATGCAAGCGGTTCGTCTCAGACGGCATCGTCGGCCTCGCTCTCGACGGCCAGTTCGCGAAGCGTGTTCTGCAGCGCCCGTGCGCGATCCGGTGTCAGCCCCGGAATTCGCACGTCCGCGTTTCGGGAGCCAGCCGTGTAGACGACGACGCTCGAGAGGCCGAGGACGCGCTCGATGGGGCCGAACTGCGTGTCGACGTGCTGGACGCGGACGAAGGGGACGGCGGTCTCGACGAACGTGACGACGCCGCGCTCGAGGTAGAGCGCGTCGTCCTGGAGTTCGAACTGCCAGACCTGGTAGAGTCGGAGAGCGTAGCCGGTCCCGATGACGAGTCCGAGTGCGACGACGCCACCGATCGCCACCACCGGGACGGTGACCTGCCACTGGTCGGCGGCGGCGAGGACGACGCCGAGGACGACCGCGGCGAGCGCCCCACGGGCGATCCAGAGGAGCCTGATGCGGGGATGGAGGGTCTCCATACCAGAGAGATGTCATCTATGGTGGATAAAGCTACGGTCCGACGGTGGGCACACCGGTGGCACGCGCTCGTGAGGGACGCCATCATTTATCACACCCACCAGTCAATCAGATCACATGGCTTCCGAGACGTCCACGACCGAGCAGTGGGAGACCGTCGACTGCAGCCGTGTCGATCACGTCGGCCGGATCACGCTTGCCCGTCCCGAGGCGATGAATACGTTCAGCACCGACCTCGCGCAGGACCTCGACGCGGCGCTACACGCACTCGACGAGGACGACGACGTGCGCGCGATCGTCGTCGACGGCGCGGGCAAGAGCTTCTCGGCCGGTATCGACCTCTCCGAACACGGCGACCACGAGACCGAATCGGAATACGAGGCGTGGGTTGCACGGATGGAAGAACCGTTTCACACGCTGACCGAGATGCGAACACCGGTGATCGCCGCGGCCCACGGCCACGCAGCCGCCAACGGGATCGGGCTGGTCGCAGCCTGCGATCTTGCCGTCGCCGCCGAGGGAACCAAGTTCGGTGCGACAGCTCCCAAGGTCGGCCTGTTCTGTATGGGGCCAGCCATCCCGTTAATGAAAGCACTCACCAGAAAACGGTGTCTCGAGCTCATCCTAACCGGCGAGTTGATCGACGCCGAAACCGCCCTCGAGTGGGGCCTGATCAATCGCGTCGCATCCGAGGGAGACCACCTGACGGCAGCAATGGAGTTGGCCGAAACGATCGCCTCCAAGAGCCCGATGGGTGTCCAAATGGGGAAACGGGCGTTCTACGAGATGGTTGAGATGGACTACGACGAGGCACTCGAGTACTCGAACGAGCAGTTCGCAACGCTCTGTACGACGGACGACGCGAACGAAGGCATCGCGGCCTTCCTCAAGGGTGAGCCACTCGCCGCCGACGAGTGGCCCGGCGAGTAACGACCGCGCGGCCAGTTCGGGCCCGGCTACTGGTCAGCCTCGAGCTCGTCGTACTCGTCGGGCGTGTACGTCGACAGTTCGAGCGCGTGGATGTCGGTCGTCATGTGCTCGTCGAGTGCGTCGTAGACCTGCTGATGTTGCTGGACCAGCGGTAGACCTTCGAAGACCGGCGAGACGACCGTCGCGGCGAGGTGGTCCTCGTCGTGTTTGTCACGGGCATGGGTGACCGACGCCTCGGCGTCCTCGAGGTTCGATTCGATGAGTTCCTCGACGGCTGCTGGCTTCATACTGGGACAGTACGTGGCTCGAGTCAAAAACGCCGCGGTCGCGGCCAGCGAGACGGTTGCCCGCTCAGAACGGGACATCGGGCGGCACGTCCGGGCCCGACGAGCCCTGTTCGCTCAGCCCATCGAGGCCAGTCGTGACGGAGACGTGATCGATCGCGTCGATTTCGGCCGGGAGTCGCCGCTGGATCGCCTGGGTCGTCATCGGGCTGACCCCACAGCCGCTACACGCGCCACTCAAATTGATTCCGACGTGGCGCTCCTCGAGGTCGACTTCGGTGATCGAGGAGTCGCCGCCGTGGCCCTCGATCTGAGGGAAGTTGCGGCGGAGAAACAGCGTGACCTCCTCGCGAACGGCGTCCTCGGGTGACTGGTCCGACTCGGACTCGCTCATAACTGTGGCGAGGGACTGGAGCGGTATATACTGTCGGGCATCGGCCGTGACCAGGCCGGCGACTTTATGCCGGCTCGAGACGCCGTCACCGATATGTCACTGGCAGCCGAGACGCGCCGGGCAGTCGATCGCCGGCCGTTCCTTCGAACCGCACTGCGGGCCGGCGTCGTCAACTACACCGCCGCCGCCCGTGCGCTCGCAGTCGACGGCGAGACCGACGCGATCGCGACGGCGCTGCGCCGCTACGCCGACGAGTTGCCGGCCTACGAGACCGAGTCACGAGATGTCCGCGTCCGAATGGAAAGTGGGATCGGCCCGCTCGAGGGAGCGAGCAACGACGCCGACGCACTCGTGACGGTTGGCGGGCAGGCCTTCGGCCCTGTCGACGGCGATCGGACCGCCATCGTCGCCGTCGGCGACGTCGATGCGGCCGCGCTCGCAACAGTGCTTTCGCGTCTCTCCGTCGACGAGATCTCGCCGACTGCGGCCGGTGTCGCGGCGGAGATGCTGGTAGTCGTGGTCGACCGACTCGAGGGTGCGAACGCGCTGCGGGCGGTCGAGGACGCGCTCGAACGCGTGCCGGCACGTCTCGAGTGACCGCCTAGAAATCGGAGACACAAGCAGGCCAAGATCGCCGTCAGCGACAACGGCCCGCCGATCCCGGGCGTCGAGACCGGCGTTCTCAAAGAGGACATCGCGGCGAGTACCACCTACCACGGCTCCGGCGTCGGACACTGGGTGATGCAGTGGTGTGTCGACTCGCTCGGTGGTGAACTCGTCTTCGAGGAGAACACACCCCGCGGCAACGTCGTTCGGTTCTTGCTACCACGGGTAGATCGCTCCGAGACGGAGCGACGGCCAGCACGTCTCGCTACCGGTCCTGGCCAGCCATCGCGTCCGGAGGGCATCACACGCTTTAACTTTCGGCCGGGGGAAATGAGCCCAATGACCCTGCACGTGACGAACACGTTGACGGGCGAAAAAGAGCCGTTCGAGCCACAGGACCCCGAGAACGTCTTGCTCTACTACTGTGGCCTGACGGTCTCTGATCCGCCACACCTGGGCCACGCACGCTCGTGGGTCCACGTCGACGTCATGCACCGCTGGCTCGAGCACGAAGGCTACGACGTGCGTCACGTCGAGAACTTCACAGACGTCAACGAGAAAATCGTCGCCCGGATCGGCGAGGACGACCTCGGTGAGAGTGAATCCGAGGTCGCAGAGACCTACATCAAGCGGACGATCGACGACATGCGCTCGCTGAACCTCCTTCGGGCGGAGGTCTACCCGCGGGTGTCCGAACACGTCCCGGAGATTATCGACCTCGTCGAGACGCTGATCGAGAAGGGCTACGCCTACGAGTCCAACGGCTCGGTCTACTTCGACGTGACCAACTTCGAGGAGTACGGCAAACTCTCGAACCAGGAACTCGACGAGATCGAATCGCAGGGCGATCCCGACGAGCGCACCGAGAAGCACAACCCGGCGGACTTCGCGCTCTGGAAGGCTGACGGCGTCGACCCCGACGCGATCGATGAACACAGCCACGAGGGCGTCGACCACGGAGACACTCCGCCCGAGGGCCTGACCTGGGACTCGCCGTGGAGCGAGGGCCGTCCCGGCTGGCACATCGAGTGCTCGGCGATGAGCATGACCCATCTGGGCGAGACACTCGACCTCCACGTCGGCGGTCGGGATCTGGTCTTCCCGCATCACGAAAACGAGATTGCCCAGTCCGAGGCCGCGACCGACCAGCAGTTCGCCAACTACTGGCTCCACTGCGAGCTGTTCCAGATGGACGAAGAGAAGATGTCCTCGAGTCTGGGCAACTTCGTCACCGTCGAGGAAGCGATCGACCGCTGGGGGACGAACGTCATGCGAACCTTCCTGACCGCGGGCTCGTACAACAGCAAACAGCTGTACTCGGACGAGACGATCGCCGAGGCCCAGGAGCGCTGGGACCAGCTCGAGCGCGCCTACGAGGCTGCCGTCGACGCACTCGACTCACCGCAGGCGAGTTCGAAAGTCGACGACGCGACGTTGCGCGACGAGATCGACGACGCACGCGCGGCGTTTACCACCGCGATGAACGACGACTTCAACACCCGCGAGGCCCAATCCGCGCTGCTGTCGGTCGCGACGGCGGTCAACCGGCATCTCGAGGCAGTCGACGCCGACGATGGCTACGATTACCGCGGGCTGCGACGCGCCGTCGAGACGCTCGAGGAACTGGGCGGCGTCCTCGGGCTGTCCTTTACGGGTGAAACGACGGGCTCGGCCACACTCGCCGGCGACGTCGTGGAACTCGTCCTCGACGTTCGCGAGGCCGAACGCGACGCCGGCAACTATGACCGCGCCGACGAGTTGCGCGACGAACTCGAGGCGCTCGGGATCGAAGTGCAGGATACCGACGAGGGGGCGACCTACCGGCTGCCGTCGGGCGAGTGAGTCCGTCCTGTCACGATTAGTGACAGTCTGGGCACCAGTAGCCAGCCTGCTCAAGTAGGTCGCGCGTCTCTAGACGATAATGACTGATTCTCGCTCGGTTGTCACCGCCGGGTTCGACGCCCAGCCAGCACGCGTGGCGATCCTCGACGACGAGGGGGAGATCGTCTACACGAACGGGTCGTGGGACGCGTTCGGCGACGAGCAGGGGCTACCCGACGCTGCGGGTGGGGTCGGAACGAACTATCTCGCGGTCTGTGAGGGAAGCGACGCCGACGAGGCAGCGGAGACGGCACGCGGGATTCGGGCGGTCGCGGACGGCGACCGCGAGGAGTTCAGCCTCGAGTACCCCTGTCACACGCCGGAGCAAGAACACTGGTTCGTGATGCGGGCGACGCCGTACGACCACGAGGGCGAGCGGTTCGTCCTCGTCATGCACGTCGACATCACCGAGCGACACCGACTCGAGCAACGAACCCAGGCTCAGGCCGAGCGCATGGAAGGGTTCGCGAAACTGCTCTCACACGATCTGCGAAACCCGCTGTCGGTCGCACTGGCAGAGGCTCACGCCCTCGAGCAAGACGACGGCGTCGACCTCGGGGCCGAAGACGGCGGCTGCAGTCAGTTACGCTCGTCGCTCGAGCGCATGGGGTCGATCATCGACGACGCACTGGCGCTCGTGACGATCGACGAGATCACGGCGGCCGACCTGTCGACGATCCCACTCGCGATGGCAGCCGAGGACGCATGGAAACACGTCTATACGGAGTCGGCGACCCTTTCGATGACCGGCACCGTCGCGGTCCGAGCCGACGGGTCGCTGGTGAGCCATCTCTTCGAGAACCTCTTTCGGAACGCTGTTGAGCACGCTGGCGACGACGTGACCGTCACAGTCGGTCCGCTCGAGCACTCGAGTGGCGACAGGGCGGGTGAGACGGCACTCGGTGGATTCTACGTCGAAGACGACGGCCCGGGGATACCACTCGAGCGCCGCGAGCAGGTGTTCGAATCGGGGTATTCGGCCGACAGCAGCGAGGCAGGCAAGTCGGAAGCGACGGGGTCGACACGGGAGGTCGATTCCAACTCCGGTTTCGGGCTCGCGATCGTTCGCGAGGTCGCCGATGCACACGGGTGGTCGATCTCGATAACGGAGAGCGAAAACGGCGGTGCCAGGTTCGAGATTCGAGACGTCTCGATGTGCGACCTCTATAGTAACAACTGAAACGATTTACACACCGATCGCACAACCCTCGTGCGATCGGGTGTACAGTGACGTTCAGTGGCTACTATAGTTCTAGAACCCGAGTGCCGTGGCGATCGAGAGTCCACTTGCAAGCGCGCCGAGCAGGTAGCCACCGATCGCGCCACCGTTGAGCAGCGGCAAGCCGGCGTGGGGTCGGCCTTTGAGGACCATGTACATGAGCACGAGCAAACCGGCGATCGTCCCCACCAGCGCGCCGAGTGCGGGCAGGTTCAGCGTGATGAGGGGAACCGACAGCGTCCCGACCTCGAGAAACGCTGCGGCGCTGGCGACGAGAATCGACGGGATGACGGCATCACCGAGGCCGATGAACAGCGCGTCGCGCTCGAGAGCACCTGCGTCGGCAGCAGCACTATCGTCGGTGTCGGGTTCAGTGCCGCCGTCGGCGGCGCTCGCGTCGGTCTCGCGGTCGTCCTCGAGCACGTCGTCAGTGCTGCCGTCGGCGAGGTAGGAGTAGGACAGCGTCATCGGGACGACGAGGACGACGGGGATCTTGAGGTCCATGACGCCTTCGGCGAGATCGAGCATATGTTCGGTGCCGTAGACGCTGATGGCGTCGTAGACCGCGAGCACGGCGAGCAACAGCAGCGCCGGCAGCAGGCCGAAGCTAATTCCAAATAGCGCGGCGGCACCGGCACCCATCACGACGCCCGTCGTATCGATGACGTACCACTCTGGGTACAACAGGAGCGCCGCGCCGACGGCGAGTGCGGCGACGATCGCGAGCGCGTCAGCCACACCCGCAGCGACCAGCGGCACGAGCAGCGCCGGCACGAGTTCGGCGAAGACGTACCACGAGATCATCACGCTGACGCCAACGATCAACAGCCGGATGAGCCACTCGAGGTCGTACTTGAACGCCGCGAGCATCAGTCCGGTCGCGACGAGCATCACCCCGAAGTAAAGAACGCTGTTCGTCGGGTTTTGAGGGTCTTCGACGGCTTGTCGACCCGATTCGTTGAAGGGCTCGATCAGCGCCAGCGCGCCGAGCTGGACGCCGAGAAAGAGCAGGACCGTCGTGCCGACGGCGACGAGGACCCGCGTCCGATCGTTCATGTCGCGGCGTTTGCACCCCGCTCCTATTGGCTTTTCCACTCCGCGGTCACGAGACGCGACCTCCGCGGACGGATTCGACGCCGACGCTCGGGAGCCGGCGCTACCGCGCGTACAGCGTCGAACTCACCAGTGACGGCAGATAGACATCGTCGTCCGGCGTCACCGCCAGATAGGGCCGCGAGACGGGCCCGAAGACGTCGACGACACGGCCGACCTCCTCGAGCGAGTCGTTGAGGACGGTCGTCCCAATCTCGTCGCGGTACGTCTCGGCTGTGTCGTCGTCGTCGACGGCGTCCGCGCGGAGCACCGCAAGCCCCTGTGCCGTGCGGACGACCGCGCCGATCCGGCGCATCTCACTCGCGCATCGCGACGACGTACGCCGCGACGGCTTGCACGAGGTCATTTTTCGTCGAGTCGTCGGCCCCGCGGACGACGACCCGGCCTCGGTCTGCCCAGTGCTCCCGAGAGTAGGCCTTGTCCCGCTCGATCGTGGCGTCGTACCCGATCTGTTGGACGGCCTTTGCGATCTCGTCGACCGTCGGTTCCTCGACCGCCAACTCCTGTGCGACGCGGCGACCGTCGCTCCGTGAGAGGTCCGCATCGAGATAGGCGGGCCAGATGACGTTCTCGACCATGCGCTCCTCTGTGCGGTCCGGCGAGTAAACCCTTTTCAAAACGATACGTCGGAGCGCAGTGGCACCGCGGCTCGAACGACCGGCAAAGCGGAGTCGCGGACTATCGTCGCCGGGCGGCGAACCCGACTGCGGCCAGCAGGGCGACCAGCGCGGCCGCGACGCCGAATCCGGGAATGGCGCTTTCACCGCTCTCGTCATCGTCCTCGCCCTCGTCCGGCGTCGCGAGTTCGTCGCTGGCCTGTTCGTAGGCCTCGGGGTGGACCGTTTCGACGATATCGACGATGGCGTAGACGACCTGCGGTGCGGGTTGACTGATGTGGTTCGCGTTGACGGCGAGCACGTTCTCCGACTGGTACGCCGCGGTCGCTTCGGCCGCGTCGGAAATCGGCGGTTCCTCCCTATCGTCGGGGTAGATGATCCACTCGATCTCCTCCTCGACGAAGAGCTCGTTGTTTATCCGCCCGTACCACTCGATGCCCGCCCGTTCCGCGACGTTGTCGACGCCACCCGTCGTCAGCGCCTCGTGAATGAACGTCTCGGTCCCGGCGGTCGTTCCGTCCTCGCCCATCGCGTAGTACGCCAGCGGTCGGTCCTCGCCCTCGAGCGTCCGGTCGACGATCTCGAGTTGCTCGTCCATCCAGTCGACGGTCGCTTCGGCACCGTCGCACTCGCCCGTGAGCTCGCCGGTCGTTCGGACGTTGTCCCGAACGTCGTCTAGCGATTCGGCGCTCTCGAAGTGGTAGACGGTAAGGCCGGCACTGCGGAGTTGGTCGACGGTCTCGGCGCTCGTCGCGTTCGCTGCCAGGACGAGGTCGGGATTGAGGTCGACTACTCGCTCGGAGAGAAGTTCGTAACCGTCCGTGACGGCCGTCCGGTCACCGAGCTCGAGACCGCTCGTCGCCGGGTTGTCGGGCATGCCAACGAGGCGATCCTCGGCGCCGATCTCGAACATCGTCTGGGCGTCGCTGGGCTGGAGCGCGACCACCGACTCGGGCGCGCGCTCGAGCGTGATCGTCTCGCCCGTGGCGTCGGTCGCCTCGAGCGGGAACTCACACTCGACGGTCGACCCGTCGTCGTTCGATTGTCCGGCTGCGGCCGGGGCAAGCGCGGAACCGACGAGCAGTACGGCTAGTAACACGGAGAGGTACCGTCGCATCGCTCCTTCCTCCACTCCACTCCAACAAATATTTGCCTACTCCAACTCTGGTTGTCGGGTATGTACCGCCCGGCCCGGACGGCGGTGTGGTCGGTGGGGCTGTTCGCCCTGTTGCTGGCGGTCGCCCTCGTCAGCGCCACGTTCGGGCCAGTCAGGATCGACCCCGCGACGGTCGCGATGGCGATGTTGAACGCGGTCGTCGTCCCCGCCGGCGTGACGGTCGGTACCGTTCCCGTTCTCGGAATCCCCGTCCCCGTTCCAGGGCTCGAGTACGCCGCCGTCTTTTCGTTCGACGTGCCCGAGACGCGCCAGATCATCGTCGCCGACATCCGGCTGCCGCGCATCGCGCTGGCGGCGACGGTTGGGTTCGCGCTGGCCGCCGCGGGGACGGTGATGCAGGGGTTCTTCCGGAACCCACTGGCCGATCCGTCGATCATCGGGGTCTCGTCGGGTGCCGCCGCGGGCGCGGTCGCCGCGATCGCGTTCCCGGCGCTGATCCCGTTCGGGAGCCTCCATCTTTCCGCGTTCGTCGGTGCGCTCGCGACGGCGTTTCTCGTCTACGCCATCGCGACCGACGGCGGGCGGACGCCGGTCGCGACGCTGTTGCTCGCCGGGGTCGCCGTTCAGGCCTTCCTCGGCGCGATGATCTCGTACATGCTCGTCCACAGCGGCGACTCGCTGCGGGAGGCGGTGGTCTGGATGATGGGCCATCTCAACAACAGCCAGTGGAGCGATGTCCGGTTTGCGTTGCCGGTCGCGCTGGTCGGCGTGTTCGTCCTCTGTGCGTTCCGGCGGGAACTGAACGTCCTCCTGCTCGGTGAGGAGGACGCCAACCACCTCGGCGTCGAGGTCGAACGGACCAAGCTGCTGTTGCTCGCGATCGCCAGCGTCGTCACCGCCGCGGGAGTGGCGGTCGCGGGCGTGATCGGCTTTGTCGGCCTCGTCGTGCCACACGTCATGCGGCTGATCGTCGGCCCGGACCATCGGATCCTGCTGCCGACCAGCGCGCTCGCGGGCGCGTCGTTTCTCGTCGCGACCGACACCCTCGCCCGGGCGGGGCCGGCCGTCGTCCCCGTCGGCATCATCACGGCGGCGCTGGGCGCGCCCTTCTTCCTGTTCCTGCTCACCCGACGGGAGGTGCACTCGCTGTGACCTCGCCCGACCACGACCCGAGACGCGACGGGGCCGGACCCGAACCGGCGACGGTCTCGATCACGGACTGCTCGCTGTCCTTCGGCGACCTCGAGGTCCTCGCAAATGTCTCCCTGGCCGTTGAGCCGGGCGAGTTCGTCGGCGTCGTCGGCCCCAACGGGGCCGGCAAGACCACACTCTTGCGGCTCGTCAGCGGCGCGCTCGAGCCGGATGATGGGACGATCACGATCGACGGCACCGACGTCCACGACCTCTCCTCGCGGGCCTCGAGCCGGCTGGTCTCGGTCGTCCCGCAGGACACGACGCTGTCGTTTTCCTTCCCGGTTCGGGATGTCGTCGAGATGGGGCGACATCCCCATCGGTCTCGGTTCTCCTCGCCCTCGCCAGGGGATCGTGCGGCCGTCGAGCGCGCGCTCGAGCGGACCCGCACGGCCGACCTGGCCGACCGACCGATCGACGAGATCAGCGGCGGTCAGCGCCAGCGGGTCGTGCTGGCACGGGCGATCTCCCAGGAGACGCCGGTCATGCTACTGGACGAACCCACCGCGAGCCTCGACGTGAACCACCAGGTCGAGACCCTCGAACTGGTCCGCGAGCTGGTCGACGAGGGGCGGACCGTGATTGCGGCGATCCACGATCTAGATCTAGCGGCGCGCTACTGCGATCGGCTCGCGATGCTCGCCGACGGCTCGGTCGTCCGGGACGGACCGCCCGCGGAGGTGTTGACCGGCGACGCGCTCGCGGACTCGTTCGACGCGAACGCGGTCGTGACACCGAACCCGGTGACGAGGACCGAGACAGTCACCGCGTTCGCGGGCGAGCGCGAGGCCGAGCCGCTTCCGGATCGCGTCCACGTGCTCGGCGCCGGCTCGGCCGCCGCCGGCGTCCTCGCCCGACTCGAGGCTGCGGACGTCGCCGTCTCGCTCGGCCCGGTCTCGAGCGGCGACAGCGCGGCCGAGACGGCCCGGTCGCTTGGGGTCGACACCGTCGAGACGGAACCGTTCGCGCGGCCCACCGCCGCGGAGATAGAGACCATCAGCTCGCTGGTTCAGGAAGCCGATGCGACGGTGCTGGCGGACTTCACCGTCGGCTCGGGTAATCGAGCCCTCCTCGACTCGCTCGACGAGACGGACTCACTCGTGCTGGTCGAAACGCGGCCGTTCGCCGAGCGCAACTTCGCCGGTGGCGAGGCTCGCGAGCGCTACGAACGGTATCGCGAACGCGGGATCGAGGTGCCGGGCAGTCGCGTGCTTGAGGCGGTCTCGACGGTCGGCGCGAACCGATCGCGGTCCCGGTCGTCGGCCGCGCCCGACTCGCGGGAGTCGACCGACGACTGATCGCGGGGGCCGACCCCGAGCGGACGGGCGCGGGCGAGCCGGACTGGACGGTTTTTTACCCCTCCGACTCCGAGTGGCCGCCAATGACTGAGTACGATTACGAGGCCCTCGGACTCGTCGCCGGGCTGGAGATCCACCAGCAACTCGATACGGCGACGAAGCTATTCTGCCAGTGTCCGACCGACCTCCGCGAGCCGGCGGAGTCGACGCGTCGGTTTACGCGATACCTGCATCCCACCCGGAGTGAACTGGGCGAACTCGACGACGCCGCCGTCGAGGAGAGCATGGTTGAACGCGAGTTCGAATACCTCGCCTACGACTCAACCTGTCTCGTCGAAGAAGACGACGAGCCACCCCACGAACTCGACGACGAGGCCCTCGAGACGGTCCTCGAGATCGCTCAGCTGATGGACATGGACCCGGTCGATCAGGCTCACGTCATGCGCAAGATCGTCGTCGACGGCTCGAACACGAGCGGCTTCCAGCGCTCGTCGCTGATCGCTACCGGCGGCGAAATCGAGACCAGCGAGGGCGCGGTCGGCATCGAAGACCTCATGCTCGAGGAGGAAAGCGCCCAGCGTGTCGAAGAAACCGACGACGGGGTGCGCTACAGCCTCGATCGGCTGGGGATTCCGCTGGTCGAGATTGGAACCCAACCGGACATCTCCTCGCCCGAGCAGGCACTCGAGGCGGCCGAACGGATCGGGATGCTGTTGCGCTCGACGGGCAAGGTCAAACGCGGTCTGGGGACGATCCGCCAGGACGTCAACGTCTCCATCGAGGAGGGCGCACGCGTCGAGATCAAGGGTGTCCAGAGCCTCGACGACATCGACGACATCGTCCGCAACGAGGTCGGCCGGCAAGCCGAACTCGTCGAGATCCGCGACGAACTCGAGGCACGCGAGGCGTCGGTCGGCGACACGCAGGACGTGACTGGGGTCTTCGAGGACACCGACAGCGGCGTCATCCGCAGCGCGCTGGATTCCGGTGGCAGCGTGATGTCCGTCCCGCTGTACGGCTTCGACGGCCTCGTCGGCCGTGAAATCGCGCCCGACCGGCGGCTCGGTACCGAGTTCTCGGATCACGCAAAGCGCCACGGCGCGGGCGGGATCTTCCACACCGACGAGCTCCCCGCCTACGGCGTCACCGAGGAGGAAGTGGCTGCGCTGCGCGACGCGGTCGGTGTCGATCCCGAGGATGCCGTCGCGATCGTCGCCGACGAGACCGACATCGCCGAGAACGCCATCGAGGCCGTGGCCGACCGGGCTGCAACCGCGCTCGAGGGCGTCCCCGAAGAGACCCGCGGCGCGAACGACGACGGGACCACCCGCTACCTCCGTCCCCTTCCGGGGGCGGCACGGATGTACCCCGAGACGGACGTGCCGCCGGCCGAACCGGACCCGAGCGACGTGCCCGAACCCGAACTCCTCACTGAGAAGGTCGAGCGCTACCAGGCCGAGTACGATCTCGGCGAGGGACTGGCCGAGCAGGTCGCCTACGGCAAGTACATGCCACTATTTGAGGACGTGGTCGCTGACGGCATTGATCCGACGCTGGCTGCGACGACGCTCGAGTCGACGTTGACCGAACTCCGCCGCGACGACGTCCCCGTCGCGGCGCTCACTCGTGAACACATCGAGGACGTCCTCCGCATGGTTGAAGACGGCGACCTGCCCAACGAGGGCGTGCCGGACCTGCTCACGGTGTTGGCCGAGGAACCAGACCGGACAGCCGAGGAGGCGGCCGAGGAAGCCGGACTCGGCGGTGCCGACGAGGACGAGGTCCGCGAGGCCATCGTCGAGGTCGTCGAGCGAAACGAGACGCAGGTCGAACAAGAAGGCATGCAGGCGTTCTCCGGACTGATGGGCGAGTGCATGGGCGCGCTTCGCGGCAAGGCGGACGGTGACCTGGTGAGCCAGCTGCTGCGCGAAGAGATTCAGAAACGAGCCTAACAGGCGTCGATAACGCGACTCTTTTATTAGCGCGGTGTTCGCGACGCTCCGCTGCAGAGACAGCACGGGTAGCCAGCGTAGTGAGCGCAGTGATCATCATTCAGTCGACACCCTCATCATGTCAAGAGAGTGTAGATCAGTCGCGTCTTTGTATTATATGGAGCGCTGGTGTGTGACCCTTTGAGTTGCCCTCACAGCCACTGTGGGGCGCTCGGAGAGACAGGGGTATGTGCAACGAGACACAGCACACGAGGGAAGAATCGGACTCCGAATCGATGCGAACGACGCGCCGAACCGCGCTTCGCGGGACTGGTCTCGCCGGCGCGCTCGCGCTGGGCGTCGGTAGCGCCAGCGCGAGCCAGGACTTCTCGGAGACGACCGCTCGCCAAACCCGAACCGAGACGGCCGACGACGAGTCTGTTCCAGTAACGTGGGAGAACTACCCGCGCGCGGAGTCCGACACGTACCTCGCGCGATACGCCGAACTGGGCGGGTTCGGAGAGTTCTATCACCTCCGAGAGTTGGTCCCTATCGACGAGCAGAACGTCATCCAGATGAATCGCGATACGCTCTACTCGGCTGGCGTCTTTGACCTGACCGAGCCGGTCACCGTCACCCAACCGGACACCGGTGACCGCTACCAGTTGCTGATCGTCATCAATCAAGATAACTACTTGCGGGGATCGTCCACGACCGCCGGCGAATACACGCTGACACAGGACGAAGTCGGGACGCAGTACTGTCTGGTCCTGGTCCGCACGTTATTCGATCCGAACGATCCGGACGACATAGAGGCCGTTCACGCCATCCAGGACGAGATCACGGCGAGTCAACGATCGTCCGGAACGTTCGAGATCCCAAACTGGGATCAGGATTCACTCGAGCAAATCCGCAATGCGCTCATCACGGTCGGAGAGACGATGGACGACTCCCGTGGTGTGTGGGGCGAGGCCGACGAGGTCGATCCCGTCAAGCATTTCCTCGGCACCGCGATCGCCTGGGGTGGAAGCCCGGAGACGGACGAGTTCGTTCTCTGGCGAACGCCCGAACAGAACGACGGCGACACGCCATATACGCTCACCGTCGAGGATGTCCCCGTCGACGGGTACTGGTCGGTCACCGTCTACAACAGCGACTGGTACCTCGAGGAAAACGAGTACGACGCGTACGCGATCAACGACGTGACCGCAGAGCGAGACGATGACGGCAGCATCACGATTCATTTCGGCGGCGATCCCGACCAGCCGAACTTCCTCTATACGCCAGAGGGGTGGAACTATACGGTCCGGCTCTACGGGCCGCGCGAGGCGATCCTCGACGGGAGCTATCAGTTCCCCGGGGCAGAGCCTCTCGAGTGAGACGCGGCGCGCTCGGGTCGTTTCACGACGCTCGTCAGGTATCGACTAGCTCCTCGAGCAGCGTCTCGAGACTGTAGCTCTGCAAAGCGTCCCGTTCTTCGACCGCCGAGATGACGAACGTCGAGACGGTTCGGTCGACGCCCTCGAGTTGTTCGAACTCGGCGATCAGTCGCTCGACCATTTCGCTGCCGCTCAGTCGCGCGACGACGATGAAGTCCGTCTCGCCCATCGTGAAGTAGACGTTCGTGACGCCCTCGACGGTCAGGAGTCGATCCGCGAACTCCTCGTAGGAGCCCTGGTAATCGGCATGGATCTCGACCAGGACAGTGACGCCGAGGCCGAGTGCCTCGAGGTCGATGTCGTAGCGGTCGTTCGCGATTATTCCCTCCTCGCGGAGGTTGTTGAGCCGGTAGTGGATCGTCGAGACCGGAATGCCGGTCGCCTCGTGGAGCCGCTCGGGGCTTCCCGTCTCGAGTTCGGCGATCGCCTTGAGCAGGCGCACGTCGCGGTCGTCCATACGACCGCGTCGGGCGGCAGTCGATATGTGTCTTCCGACCGATGTAATTGGAGAGATCTACAATACAGATCTCGTCTGTGGATTAGTCTTCGGATGAAATTCGTATGTGTGATTTGTAATTCGGGAATCCGCGGCTGGTTGTAGACAGATCTAAATATCGCAGTCGGTTCCGAATCGGGTATGAATCTACTCGGATCAGTGCCAGATGGATACCGAGAGGGGGTGCTCTTTTCGATCCTCGCGCTCTGCTGGGGGAGTTCGTTCGTCGCGATCGAGATCGGCCTCGAGTACGTGCCACCACTGCTGTTCGCCGGGCTTCGCTACGCGCTCGCGGGCGTGATCGTCCTCGGGTACGCGGCTGTCGCGGCCGATCGCACGCTGCCACGCGGGCGGGCGGAATGGCTGGTCGTCACGGTCGCCGGCGTCTTCGTCATCGCGCTCTATCACGGGCTGTTGTACCTCGGCGAACTGTACGTCTCGGGGGCCGTAGCAGCGACTGTCGTCAGTACGGCGCCGATCCTGACGGCGGCCTTTGCCGGCATCGTCCTCCCGTCGGAACGGCTCGCACCCGCCGGCGTCGCTGGCTTCGTGCTCGGACTCGTCGGTGTGATCGCGATCGTCCAGCCGTCGCCGGACGCGCTCGGGGGAGACGCGACCGTCGGCGCTGCCCTCGTGTTCGCCTCGGCTATCGCCTTCGCCCTCGGAAGCGTCCTCATTCGGCCGATCGACGCGACGCTGCCGCTGGAGACGCTCCAGGCTTGGGCGATGCTCGTCGGTGCCGGCGTGTTGTTGGGCTGGGCGCTCTTGCGTGGGGAATCAGTCGCGGCGGTCGAGGTGACGGCCGCCTCGCTGGCATCCTTCGGCTACTTGACGGTCGTTTCCGGCGTGTTTGCGTTTCTCCTCTACTTCGATCTGCTCGAGCGAAGCGGGGCGACGCAGGTTACCCTCGTCAGCTACGCCGAGCCAGTTGTCGCGATGGGCGTCAGCTGGCTCACGCTGGGACATGTCGTCGACTCGCTGACGCTCGTCGGGCTGGTGACGATCCTCGCCGGCTTCGTTGTCATCAAACGCCGGGCGCTCCGGAAGCTGCTTCGCTCGCTCCTCGAGGGACGGTCGGCTGCGACCTCGTGAGTAGGTTCGGTGTGTACTCAGACACGCCGTCCACCAGTTTGTGTTATTTGCCATCATTTGTCAAGCGCGAGGCGAGAATCCCCGAATACCTGCACCGGCGGAAACATTTATCAATACGCACGTTGGCCGATTGCATGACCAATGTCCGAGACGCGAGATTCCGAGACAACGGCGCTTACAGCGGTTTGTCACGTGCGCGCACCGTTACTGCTCGAGCCGATCGACGAGCAGATCGAGACGCTGCAGGCCTGTGAATCCGAGGGTGCGATCGACGAGTTGCTCCTGCGAAGCTGGCCCCAAGAGGTTGCGTTATCCGATGAAAGCCCCTATCAGGAAGTCATCGACAACTACGAACGGTTCTCCCAGTGGGCCGATGAGCGCGGCGTCAGCGTCCAGCCGCCGTTCCGCGAGCGATCGACGACCTCGCAGGTGACCGGCAAGACGAGAGAACGGCTGGTGACGCCGCTTTTGTGTCTCGAGGTGTATGCCGACGACGAACTGGTCGGCGTCTTCCCCCACACCGACGAGCGAACCGAGGAGACGTACACGACCGACGAAGCGATCGCCACGCTCAGAACCGGCGAAGTGCCGGAACCGCTCGGCTCGGTCGCACGCGAGGCGGAGACGGCCGCAACGTCGAATACGTGTCCCGACTGTGGCGGCTCGCTGGTCGACGGTCAGGGGCTGTTCGCCTGCAGTGACTGTGGCTGGATCGGCACTGTCACCGAAACTGGTCGGTACGAGCCACAGCCGGCTGAACTCACGAGCGAGCGCGAACCGTCGCTGATCACGACTCGATAATCAACGCCGCAAGACGACCGCCGCGCTTTACTCGCGCGCGAACTCCTCGCCGTACTCGGCATCGACCGTCACGGTCGTCTCGGCGCGGTCGAACGTGGCCGAGTTTGCTTCCGCTCCCAGCGATGACTCGAGTTTGCCTTCGTCGACCGACTCGTCACTGCTGTAGCTGACAGTGGCGCGTGCGGTTGCGGTATCGCTACTGGTGACCGAAAGGGTTTGATAGACGCCGTACGCGCCCTCGAACGCGCCAAATTCGAACTGTAACCCGTTCTCGTCGTTCGTCTGATCGTCCGAGAGCGTCCCCGACGCGAACGCGTCGTTGTCGGTGTAGAGACAGCAGGCGATCCCGGTGTTGTCGCCGGCACGAAGCAGTTGCTCGAAGTCGTCGTCGGCCTCGTATTTCGGTGTTCGATCGCCAGCCGTCGTCGCGACCGTCCGCTCGACAGCGGTCGCCGGATCGAACGACGAATCGCCCTCGTTTGCATACGTGTATGCGTATACGCCGTCCGTGACGCCGATGATCTCGTCGCTACTGCTGTCGGCGTAGACGGCGTATCCGTCGGCTTCGGTCTCGAGGGTGTATCCAGCAGCCTCGAGATCAGTCGAGATACCGTCGCGGTCGTACGAACCGACCAGTGCGTATACGCCATCGGCGTAGACGAACTGTTCCTCGCCGTTTTCGGTCTCGTTGTTGTCGTTGTACGCGTCGAATCCGGCGGAGTTGGCGAACTGTTCGAGCCCAAACGAACAGAGAAGCGCAACGACCACGGGGTTGCCGACGAGTGGGTCCGTCGGTTCCTTGCCCGCCTCGGCACCCTCGTCTTTGATCAGGGTGTACATCGTCTGGACGTCGATCGCTCCGTAGAAATACTCCGGTTGATCGGTCGTCGGCAACATCGAAGCATACGGTGGCAGGTCACCGTCAGCCGAGTTCGTGTCCCTATTATCGGCGGTATCTGTGCCAGTGCCGTTTCCGTCGGACGACGACGAGCAGCCAGCGAGAAGTGCCATACCGCCAGCTAGCAGCCCTAGCGCGTTTCGTCGACGAATGTCTGTCATCCTGTGGTGATGGTCACTAAAACCGTATTACTGTACTGGCTGGCGAGTGATGTTGTTATTCACTGTCACTGTTCTCAGCCGGTCGTTCGGTTGCCCGACGGAGAATCCCAAGCAACGTGTTCGCCTCGCGTTCGGTCAGGTCTGCCCGTCCGAACACCCGTCGGACCATCCGCCTCGTCTTGCCTCGCTTTTCGTCGGGATGGTTGAGTTCCTCGAGTAAGGCGTCCCACTGGTCGTAGAGCCGATTGACGGTCGGTTCGGGAGCGCGGACGCGCTCGACGTCGGGCAACTGCGTCTCGTCGCCGAGGGTCAGCGACCGGAGCTCGTAGAGCGTGATCGTTGCGGCCTGTCCGAGGTTGAGGACGGGGTAATCGGCATTTGCCGGGATCGAACAGATTTCGTCGATCCGGGCGAGTTCCTCGTTCGTCAGGCCGACGCGTTCGCGACCGAAGACGAGCGCGGTCGGTGCCTCGACGGTTGGGAGCCGATCGGCAAGGGCAGCGGGCGTCGAATAGGGAAATCGGATGTGGCTGTTGTCGTCTTCGTTCGTCACCGCCGTACAGCCGATCGTGTGATACGTCTCGACGAGGTGTTCGAAACTGATCTCGTCGGCGTTCGGCAGCACATCCTCACGTGCGTGGCCTGCGAAGCCGTAGGCCTCCCCGTCGGGATCGAGTTCAGGCGGATCGACGAGCAGGAGGTCCTCGAAGCCGAAATTCTTCATCGCGCGAGCGATGGTGCCGACGTTGCCGGGAGACTGTGCATCGACCACCGCAACCGCCGGCGGCGTTCGGCTCGCAGGTGGGTTGGTCAGTGACGAGTTGTCGGTCATTGGAGTGACAGTGAGTCGTACTCGAGTTGAGTCGATGCTGTCAGATCGCCACCCGAGTTGGTGGGAGACGGCAGTCGTGACTGAACTGCTGTGGCCGTCGGATTCATAGCCGAGGTTCAGAGCGGGACCGCAAAAAGAGACGTGTTCGTGTCGTCGTATCTGAGAAGGGAGTCGTCCTTCCCGTTTCTTTTTCTGTTTCTCTAGTTAGTCTAGACAGTCTAGGTAGCTACGAAGGTAGTTAATACGTAGCCATAGCATGGTCTCAACACATCTAGAAGAACGAACACTCTAGAGCTAGAGAGATAGAAACATCTAGGTGGAGATACACACTCGAGTTCTTCAAGCTAACCTCGGAAGACGACGGGGGTCACTAGCGGATGTATTTCTGGCCGGAGACCGCTCAGAACGGGGCAAACTCGATATCCTGGCTCTGCGAACTGGATGTGAGAGGGGCACACCCCCCTCGCGTTTGTAACTCCATATCCGTGTGGGGGTTCTGAGTTGGAACACACCAGTGTCGCGGATGTAAATCTGGGTTAAATCGGGATTCTATTCCGGATATTCGGCGATTCGTCTCGGCCACCCCTTCCCTCACGCCGTTACAAACGCGACGGGGGTGTGTCCCCGGTCGATAATCGGAAGATCGGATGCTCGAGTCCTCCTCGAGTTAGATTTCGGCGGGAACTGGAGTATTCTGTCCTCTGCTATCCAACGAATCTTTGGAGCCGAAACCCGAGCCAACGTGTCGCTGACCGGGTCGAGCATGCGAGCCTTACACCCGCGATGGGGGTGGGGGTGGCCACTGCGACCCGTTAGAAGCGCGAGGGCGGCGGTTTGAGCGAATATCTGTGATACGGCTACGAATCCCTCGTTGCGACGCTCTGACGGCAGGTTTACACCCGCGAGCGATCTCCACAGATTTATTTCAGTCCAGTTGAAAGGGGCGGAGTAACGCAATGTCCGCCAACGACGATCGAGACCCGCTCTTTCGGTACGACGATCCAGTCTTTGCCGACGAGCGTCTGCTCGAGATCACGCACCTGCCCGGTCCGGACCGGATCGTTGGGCGCGACGAGCAGATGCAACGGGTTGCGGACGCCCTGAATCCGGCGATCTTCGGGAGCGAGCCCAACCATCTGTTCATTTTCGGCAAGACCGGGACCGGCAAATCGCTCATCTCGCGGTCGGTCACCCAGCGTGTCATTACGGAAGCCGAACACGACGACGTCACCGTGAAGTACGCCTTTATCGACTGTGGCGAACAGAACACGGAAGCGTCGATCGTCAAGACGATCGCCCAACTTGTCAACGACCCCGATGAAAGCGGGATCACCGTTCCAGACCGCGGCCTGGGCACCGGCGACTACTACAAGCGCCTCTGGCAGTCCGTCGACCACTGTACCGATGTCACTATCGTCATTTTGGACGAGATCGACATGCTCGAGGACGACGAAGTCCTCCGCAAACTGTCGCGGGCCGGGGAGAACCGCCGGATTTCGGACTCGAGCATCGGCATCATCGGCATCTCGAACAAGATCGATTTCCCCGATCACCTCTCCGAACGCGTCAAGTCGAGTCTTTCGCGGGACGAACTCGTCTTCTCGCCGTACGATGCGAATCAGCTCGTCGAAATCTTAGAGAAACGCCGCGACGCCTTCCACGATGGGGTACTCTCCGATGACGTAATTCCGCTGACAGCCGCGCTCGCAGCCCAGGAACACGGTGACGCGCGCAAGGCGATCGACATCCTCCGGAACGCTGGCCGGATCGCCAAGAAGCGAAACGAGACCCAGGTCACGGCCGACCACGTCCGCGACGCCAAAGAGAAGACCGAAGCCGACCGCTTCAACGAACTCATCGAGGGCTCGCCCCAGCAGGCCAAGGCGATTCTCTACTCGCTGACGCTGCTGACCGAAAACAGCTCGGAAAAGGAGTTCCCCACGAAGATCATCTACAACCAGTACAAGGAAGTCGCCCGCCAGCTCGACTTCGACGTCCTCTCAGAACGCCGGGTCCAGGAGATACTGCAGGAACAGAACTTCCTCAACGTGATCCAGTCCGAACGCGAAGGCCGTGGCCGCGGCCGCGGCGCACACGCGAAACATCGCTTGCTCGAGAATCCCTCGATCGTCAAGAAAGTCCTCCTGCGGGACTCGCGGCTGGCCGTCTTGGAAGACGACGAGTAGCGCACCGGATGGCGGTGTTTCCCGTTCTACCGTGTGTGCCTCGGCGTTCCGATCCAGCCGACGTGAGCGAGCACCGTTCGCCGGAACCACGATACCTTTTGGCGTCGCTTCCACAGACGGGATATGGACAGCGTCGACGCCGCCGGACTGGGGATTGGTGACGAGTATCCGCCCCGGATCATGGGTGTGTTGAACATCAGCGAAGAGTCGCCGTACGATCCGAGCGTCTACGACGACCCCGGCGAGGCGGCTCGGTACGTCGACGAGGAACTGATCGGCGAAGGGGCCGACATCGTCGATATCGGCCTCGAGTCGGCCAACAAACGCTTCGAGGTGCTTTCCGCCGAGGAGGAACTCGAGCGACTCCACCTCGCCCTCGAGACGATCGAGAGCGTTTCCGGGGATGCGATCTTCTCGATCGAGACCCGCTATGCGGCGGTCGCAGACGAGGCCCTGTCGCGGGGCTTCGATATGGTCAACGACATCTGTGGCTTCGCCGACCCGGAACTGCCCACCGTCTGCGAGAACCACGATGCTGCGGTCGTGAAGATGGCGAGCCCGCCGGATCTCGAACGACCGGGTGCCGTCGAGGAGACTGACTGGGCCGCCCGGAAACCACCGAGGTGGGCCGCACAGGCCGACTACGTCGACCAGGTCTACGAGGCGCTGAAACAGAACGGCCTCACGGACAAAACGATCGTCGACCCCGCCTTTGGCGGCTGGAGCGAGGCTCAGACGCTCGCGGACGACCGCGAGACGTTCCGCCGACTGCGAGAGTTCCGGGCGCTCGAGCGGCCGATGCTGGTCTCGATCAATCGGAAGAACTTCCTCGGCGAGATCGCGGGCCGTGAGACTGACGAGCGACTGCCGGTCAGCCTCGCGGCGACGTCGATGGCCGTCGAGCGCGGCGCACACGTGATCCGGACTCACGACGTGGCCGAGACGCGCGACGCGGCCCTGATCGGGAAGGCGTTTACCGAGCGCGCGAGCGCGACCGCAGACGGTATCACGATCTCACAACTGGACGTCCGCTCCACCCGCGAGTTCCGAACGCAGCTCCGCGAGCGCGGCGTCGATCCCGCCGTCGCCGACGACTGGCAGGGCCAACTCCTCGAACTCGATGGTCTCGATCCCGATGCGAGCAATCGGCTTGCTGCCATCGTCGCCGAGCACGAAGCAGCCGTCAGACGTACGGCTGACGGGACGTGCTTGCTCGTGGGATCGACAGCCGGCGTTTCCGGCGTTGCTGGCACGCTCGCGTCCGAAACCGGACGTCTTGGAGAGCTCGGTGAGAAGCTGTCAGGAGTGCTGCGTTAAGAGAAAGCTTATGCCGGATGCTTCAAAATGGTGGAGTGGACGCCGGGCGGCCTCCCGGGTAGGGGTACTTTGGAGGCGACCCCCGGCCCACAACACGGAATTATTGTGGTACTACGTTGCCCAGTGACGACTGGGTCCGTTCTTTGGTGTCGGTCGAGACCGAACACACAAACCCGTCCAGCGCCGAGCACGAGCCGACTATGGAGTTCGACGAGTGGGAACTGGTCTACGAGGCGATCTTGGACGATTTCGGCTACGACCGCGCCGGCGACGAGCGCGGGCGTGATCTCCTCGCGTCACTGCTCGAGACGTCGTTCGATCCTGCCGATCTCTCGATCATCCGTGACGCGACCGTCGCCGTCGCCGGTGCCGGTCCCTCGCTCGAGACCGAGCAGGCCCTCGAGCGAGCACGCGCGGCTGACATCGTCGTCGCCGCCTCGACCGCCGTCGACACCCTCGCGAGCCACGGAATCGACGTCGACTGCATGGTGACCGACCTCGACAAGAACCCCGAGACCGTCGTGAACCTCACCGAACGCGGCGTTCCGGTTGCAGTCCACGCCCACGGTGACAATCTCGACGCGATCCGCGAGGTCGTTCCCGACTGTGACGCTGCATATGTCTTCCCAACGACGCAGGCCGCGCCCCGCGGCCCGGTCCGAAACTACGGCGGCTTCACCGACGGCGACCGCGCGGCCTTTCTCGCCGATCACCTCGACGCCGCGAGCCTCACCTTCGTCGGCTGGGACTTCGACGACCCCGCAGTCGACCCCGTGAAAGCGCACAAACTCGAGTGGGCCGAGCGACTCCTCTATTGGCTCGAGTCGCGCCGCGGTGAGCGTTTTGCGGTACTCGACGGTCGGCGAGACCAGATTGACACCGATGGCATCCCGATCTCAAAGTAACTGCGCCGCTGCAGTGCCGCTCGTAGACTGTCACCGAATCCGGTATTCGACGATATCGCTGCTGCCACAGGCCGGACACGTCGACACGGACTCGAGCGTGGTCCCACACCGCCGACACTCCTCGATAATCGTTCGGTCGTCCGTCCGAAACAGGACCGTCTCGAGCGCTTTCCGCACTGTCGACCGCGTCGTGGTACCGTTCTCTCGACCCCTCATGACTGGTCAGTTGTGAATATCACAATTCGTTATTATCTCGTTATACGAATTGACACGGGATTCGATATCAGTGCGACGCGGTAATCGGTTCCTACGACCTCGAGATTTCGTTCGCTCGGAACTCAGCGGACGAGTTCATACCGGATGGGGGCATCGGCGACCCGTTCAGCCAGGCCCTCGCGCTCGAGCGCCTGCAGGTATGTCGCCGCTTCGCCGGCACCGAACTTGACGTGGATGCCCTCGAGATCGCCGAACAGTTCGCGGGCGACTTCCCACGGCGTTTTCCCGGCCGCCGTCGGCGCGTCGTTCTCGAGCGCCGCGAGCACCCGCTGGGACCGCTCCTGGTGGTGGGCCAGAATTTCTTCGATGCGCCCCCGTTCGATCGCGGCTCCGTGACCGGGCAACAGCCGTTCGGAGCGATCGGCGAGTCGCTCGAGCGTCGCGCGAAACGCCCCGAGTGGATCGCGTTCGGCGGCCTCGGTCGCGGTCCCTTTCCGTTCGCTCTCTCGGAGCGTCCGCGTATCGCTGCCCCCGACGTTGGGCGTGACGGTCGGCAACACGGCGTCGCCGACCAGCAGGACATCGTCGCCAGCGAAGGCCGTGTGGCCGAGCGTGTGGCCCGGTGTCGCACGACCTCGAGGCCGCGATCCGATCCCCGTCGGCGAGCCGTTCGACCGGCGTCTCGTCGGGCAACGGAGAGACCGAGTCGCCGTCGATCACGCTGTCGACTGCCGCGGTCGGCACGCACAGCGTCGCATCGTTTCAGCGTCACGCTCGAGGCGGCGCTCGCGTTCGCGTGCGTAGTCGGCTACCAGCGCCGCGTCGTCGGCACCCATCGCGAGCGTCGCGTCGGCTGCCTCGGCCAGCCGGGGCGCGAGCCCAGCGTGATCGGCGTGCCAGTGGGTGACGAGAACGTACTCGAGGGACGTGGGAGTGACGCCGGCGCGCTCGAGGGCGAGCCGAATCGTCAAAACAGTGCGTCGAGTTCGCCGCCGGTGTCCATCAGTGACGCGAACTCCTCGTCGGCGCTGGCCTGGACCTCCGCGGTCGTCTCCTGTGCTTCGATCGCGACCTGCTGAAGCCGGTCGATCCGCGGGACGTCGGTCACACCTGACAGCAGGACGACCGCACCGACCTCGTCGCGGTCGGGGAGCGGGTAGTCGCCGCCACGGATCTCCATGCTGCCGGTTTCGTCCTCGAGCCACTGGCGGCCGCGCTCGACGCCTTTGCGGTTGAGGTAGTCTGGCGGCCCGGTGGCGACGACGAGCCCACGATCTGCGCTGGCGACCTCACAGGGAAGTGTCAACCGCCCGAGAGTGGCCTTCCGGACGAGGCTGGTCAGCCGGTTAGTCGCTTCCCCTTCATCGAACGTCTCGTCGCTGCTGGTCAGCGAGGAGAGGAGTCCGTCGTTCGTCTCGACGGTTTCGCTCGCGTAGCCGATCGTTGAGACGCCGCTGCTCGAGAGCGTGTTGATGATCTCCGAGGAGTCGACGACGCTCTCGGCGACGTGGTCGCCCTGCTGGACCTCGCCGGCGGCAAACAGGAGGCCGAACCGCTCGACGATCTCGCGGTTGATGCGGTCGTAGCCGCTTCCGACGGACTCGCCGGCGCTGCGCCAGGCGTCGTTATCGAAGACGAGCAGGTTGTCGACTTCGTCGACGAATGTCCGGAACGACCGAGCGGCGTTGAGCGTGTAGATGCTGCCCTCGTCCGTCCCAGGAAGGAGGCCCAGCCCGTAGACGGGCTGGGTGTAGATTCGTTTCAGCTGTCTCGCGAGGACCGGTGCGCCGCCGCTGCCGGTCCCGCCGCCCATGCCGGCGACGACGAGGAACGCGTCGACCTCGTGGATCGGAATCCGGTCGATCGCGGCCTGAATCTCGTCGCTGTCCGCTTTGGCGATTTCTGCGCCGAGTTCGTTGTCTGCGCCGACGCCGTGGCCCTTGACGCGAGCTTGGCCGATGAGAACGCGGTTTTCCATCGGAACGTGCTCGAGCCCTTTGAGATCCGTCGTCGCGGAGTTGACCGCGATCGCCGATTCCACGAAGCCGCCGCCGATCCGAGCGTCGAACGCCAGGAACTCGTCGACGACCTTCCCGCCTGCCTGACCGAAGCCGATGAGTGCGAGTTTCATAGCTGTCTCTCGTGGCCGTTCCCAGGTGGCCGCGACCGATCAGTGAGGAGCGGCGCGCCGTTGTCATGGGAACGGGTTCCACACCACGACGGTCCGGGGACGTAGGCATTGTTATGACCGGCATACAAATGGATCAAAGACATTCATGGACTCGTTATACTCTTCTAATAACGACTTTCACCGATTGATGACCAGTGGGTCGCTCGAGCCCTGCCGTCGGTCACGGATCGCCGGTAACACGATGTTTTCCCGCCACGAGTCGTCAGGTCACGTGTGATCGTACACTGGCACCGCCGGGATCTCCGTCCGGGCGACAACCGCGGACTCGAACGCGCCGTCGCGAGTGACGAGCAGGTCGTCCCGCTGTTCGTCCTCGATCCGACCGTCCTCGAGTACGCCTCGCCGATCCGGGTCGCGTGTTTGCTCGAGGCCCTCGAGGACCTGCGAGCGTGGTATCGCGAGCGCGGGAGCGACCTGCTCGTCGTTCGTGGTGAGGCGAGCGCGGTCGTCCCCGAGGTCGCAGCCAAGTACGACGCGACTCGCGTCGTCTGGAACGAGGACTACAGCGACCTCGCGGCAGAGCGCGATCGAGCCGTTCGGGCAGCGCTCGAGGATGCCGACATCACGTGCGAGTCGGTCCACGACGCGGTCCATCACGAACCGGGCTCGATCACACCGAATCAAGGCGAGCATTACTCGGTGTTTTCGTACTTCTGGAAGAAGTGGCGCGACCGCGAGAAACGGAAGCCGACCGGCGAGCCCGACGCGAGCGACCTCGCGGAGGTTTCAGGCGAGCCGATTCCGTCGCTCGCGGAGCTGGGTTTCGACGAGCCGGAAGCGACGCCGCTGGCGGTGACGACAGCGGCCGCTCGAGAACGCGTCGCCGCCTTCTGTTCGGGGTCGATCTACGACTACGCGGAGCGACGCGATTACCCTGCCGAGAGCGGGACCTCACGACTCTCGCCACATCTCAAGTGGGGAACCATCGGCCCGCGGGAACTGTACGCCGCGACGGAGCGAGCCGCCGAGCGCGCGCCAACGGACGACGACCGCGAGAGCGTCCGCGCGTTTCAGCGCCAGCTCGCCTGGCGGGAGTTTTATGCGCACGTGCTGGCGTTCAACCCCGAGACCGTCACCGAGAATTTCAGTGGCTACACGAACGAGATCGAGTGGGAGAACGACCCGGCCGAACTCGAGGCCTGGAAAGCCGGCGAGACGGGGTATCCCATCGTCGATGCGGGGATGCGCCAACTTCGCGCGGAGGGATGGATGCACAACCGGGTACGGATGCTCGTCGCCTCGTTTCTGACCAAGGACCTCTTGACCGACTGGCGAGCGGGCTACGACTGGTTTCGACGGAAACTCGCGGATCACGACACGGCAAACGACGTCGGCGGCTGGCAGTGGGCGGGCTCGACCGGGACCGACGCTCAGCCGTATTTCCGCGTGTTCAACCCGATGAAACAGGGACGGGAGTACGATCCCGACGGTGAGTACATCCGCGAGTACGTCCCCGAACTCGCCGACGCGACCGCTGACGAGATTCACGGCTGGCACGAGGTATCGCCGGCTGAACGTGAGCGGATCGCGCCCGCGTATCCGGCCCCGATCGTCGACCACGCCGACCGCCGCGAGCGTGCGATCGAGTTATTCGAGCGAGCGCGCGGTGAAAAATAGATATCGCGGACGTGCAGTCGGCTATCGATGTCGATCCGGTATGCGACACTCGTGCAGTTACCAACGAATATCATGGATGCATAATCACTATCGGCCAGTAAATTACTGGGGCTCGCCATTATCCTTATCAATGTGAATCCCTACAGGACTAGTATGTCCACTTCGGACGAAACGTCGATGCTCGGTGGGGGGCGGTCGCCGTCACAGGCGATTATCGAGGCCGTCGCTGCCGAGGAGGGCATCGACGTCACCGATGTCGAGCCCCCGGAGTACGACCCGCTGTTTACGATCGTCAACCCCGAGGCGCTCGACGATCTGTTCACCACTACTGGCAGCGGTGCCAGCAACGTGGTGGTACACCTCGAGTACGAGGGCTACGAGATCGTCGTCCGTTCCGGGTGCGATGTCGAGGTCCATGATCGCTCGTCGAGCGACTCAACCGGCCAGCCGATCGAAGGGTAGGTTCGCTGTCTCACTCGGCCCAGTATGCTTCACCGGGCTGGGTCTCAAAGAGTGCGCGCCCCAGCAGATCGATCGCTTTCTCGAGACCTTCTCGTGAACTGGTTAGAGAGTCTTCGTGTTCGATACTTAGCGCACCGTCGTAGCCGACCATTCGAAGCGTGGAGACGATGTCCTTCCAGTGGGCTTCGCCGTGGCCGTAGCCCACCGAGCGAAACAGCCACGACCGGTTTGGCTCGTCGTCGTACGGGGTCGTATCGAGAACACCCTTTTCGCGGGCCTGTGCGTCGTAGATCCGGGTATCCTTTGCGTGGACGTGGTGGATCGCGTCGCGCTCGCCCAAATATCGGATCGCGTCGGTGATGGTGATCCCCTGCCAGTAGAGATGCGAGGGATCGAAGTTCACGCCGATCCGGTCGCCGGTCTCCTCGCGTAGCCGTGCCATCCCGTGCGGTTCGTAGACCAGCATGTTCGGGTGCATCTCGATCGCCACGTTGACTTCGTGGTCGGCAGCGTACTCCGCGAGGTCACCCCAGTATTCGATCGCTTGTTTCCACTGGTACTCGAGCGCGTCGGCGTGTTGTGGCGGCCAGGGTGCGGTGATCCAGTTGGGCGTCTCGTCGTCCGGACTGCCTGCTGGAAGCCCCGAAAAGCAGGTGACAGCGTCGACCTCGAGCTGGGCAGCCAGTCGGATCGCCTCGCGAAGTTCGGTGTCAGCGTGTTCGGCGCGCTCGTCGTCCGGATGCAAGGGGTTGTTATGCGTTGCGAGCGCGCTAATCCGCATGTCGTACTCCGTGAGCAGATCGTTGAGTTCGGCCTGTGCGCGCTCGTCGTCGAGGTACGCCGAACGAGTGAGGTGGGCTTGTCCCGGGTGACCGCCGACGCCGGGCTCGATCGCGCCGACGCCGAGGCCGTCGAGATACGGCAGCGCTTCCTCGAGCGATTCGTCGGCTAGCGGCGGAGTGTGAACGCCGATCTCCATGGGGGCAGCGACTACACCCGGCGAGATAAAACGACGGCTGGCAGTCACTCGGTAGCGGGCGGCGGGCGGTGGAAGCCGACGCCGCTTCGCGGTGTCTGCCGTGACGGCATCATACGGATCGCTGTACCGAGTTCCAGATACACCCGCAGACAGTCGCGGGTGCGCCGGAGCTGACGGACGGCGATCCGGATCAGCCCTTGATCGTCAGAATCCCGTCGTTGACGGTCACATCGCTGGCATCCTCCGGGACGTCGAACTCGAACTGCTCGTCGCCGACGACGACGATCGCCGTGTCGTCGACGATGTCGACCGTCGGCGTCTCGCCGGTGGGACCGAAATCGACGGCGATGACGCTCTCGTCCTCGTATTCGCGGTTAGTGATCGTGATATCTGTCGTCTCGCCGGCTGCGGCTTCCAGTTCGGGTGGTGTTTCCATACCTTACGTTGGTGGCTCAGTACTGTAAATATCGTGCCCGATATTGCTCGTCAGCCGCTCTCTGGGATCGTGTTGCCGGCGTGATCCAGGGCTGCTGCAGTGACGTCAGTGCTGTCACAGTTGGTGGTATCACTCCTCGAGCGTGACTGTCTCGCCTTTTTCGCTCGAGTCGTAGATTCCGTCGATGACCCGCTGGACTGCGAGTGCCTCCCCGACGGTGTTTTGGCGCGTTCCGGCGCTGACGATCTGGTCGAAAAAGGCCTGCTGCTCGTCCGAGTGGGTGTCGTTCTGGCGCGTCTCGACGGTCGTGTTCTCGAGGTGGTCGGGACCGACGCTACTCGCGGAGTAGATCGACAGATCGCCTTCGAGAAGGTCGAACCGGGCAGCGGCGTCGGTGCCGCGAGTAATGAACTCGTGGGTCGCCGGTCGGTTGGTCGCCCACGCGACCTCGAGCGAGATCGTTCGGTTGCCCGCACACCGGATGAAGGCGCTAGCGGAGTCGTCGACATCGAAGCCGCCGGCGCCCGCATCGTCGGCCCACATATCGAGATAGGCGTACTCCTCGCGGGAGCCGAACTCGCTGCGAGCAACGCCGCTGACTTCCTCGACCTCGGGGTATCCGAGTAGATACAACGCCAGATCGATGGCGTGGACACCCAGATCGATGAGCGCGCCACCGCCAGCGATCTGTCGGTGGGTGAACCACGTGCCTCGGCCCGGGATCCCGCGTCGACGGACGTAGTTGGCCTCGACGTGCGACACGTCGCCGAGTTCTCCCCGGCTGATACGGTTTTTCACGATCCGGACCGCGTTCGCAAATCGGTTGTTAAACCCCACCATCGCGTAGCCGTCCGAGTCCGCTGCTGCCTCGGCGATCCGCTCTGCGCTCTCGAGGGAGTGAGCCAGTGGCTTCTCGAGTAACACGTGAATGTCGCGCTCGAAGGCGTCGACTGCGTACTCTTCGTGGTACTTGTTCGGTGTCGTGATGATGACGGCATCGACGGTCTCGTACAAGTCGTGGTGATCGTCGTAGACGTCGACGTCGTACCGACGGGCAAAGCGCGTTCGCGCCTCGGTGGCGACGTCCATGCCACCGGCGAGTGTCACGCCGTGCTCGACGAGCCGTTCTGCGTGGTACTGGCCGATGTTGCCGAGTCCGACGATCCCGGCGTTGATATCGGATCGGTCTCGTATCATTTCGAACTCATTTGTGGTGTCGACAGTCGGTTCGTTTCAGTCCGATACACCCTTTCCCGCTATATCAAATCATTTGGCTCGAGTGACTTCCCTCCATCGCCAAACAGGGTGTCGGTCGAAGACCGGCCCGTCTGACCATCATGCGAGGGTAGCTATGAACCTGTCAGGCGAACTGACCTTCACTCGATCGCACACGACCGCTCGTCCCCATCGGCGACGAGCACTGGGCCGTGCGACGCGCTCGAGCAGGGAGTGCGGGCCGCGCCCTCCGCTATTCGGCTTCCGTCGGTGCCGCGCCGGACTCTGGTCCTTCGATGCCGGTGATGCCGTGGACCAGCGCGTCGCCGGTGTCTGCATCGAAGAGGTGGATCTTCGAGCGGTCTAACACGACGTCGACGTCTTGGCCCGCTTCGATCTCCGTGTCGGGGGTGACGCTCATTAGCAACTGGTTCGGCGACGTGGCGGGGTCTTCCTCCATCGACCCTTCCACGTCCTCGGCCAGCAGCAGGTAGACGAACACCTCGTCACCCATGGGCTCGAGCACGTCGGTCCTGGCGTCGATCGGATCGGTCGGCGCGGCAAGCGAGTCCGCATACCGAGTTAGATGGACGTCTTCCGGCCGGATACCCAGCGTGACAGTGTCGTCGACCGATACCCCTGGCAGCCGCGTGGCATCTAGATCGACGGTGAAGTTGCTCGTCTCGAGGCCGCCGTCGACGACCTCACCGTCGGCGAAATTCATCGAGGGCGAGCCGATAAAGCCGGCGACGAACCGGTTCGTGGGTTCGTTGTAACAGACCAGTGGCGGGGCGATCTGCTGGAGTTTCCCGTCGTTCAGGACGGCGATCCGGTTCGACATCGTCATCGCCTCGGCCTGGTCGTGAGTAACGTAGATGATCGTCGCGTCCAGTTCCCGATGGAGCCGCTGGAGTTCCGTGCGCATGTGGACCCGCAGCTTCGCATCCAGGTTCGCTAGCGGTTCGTCCATCAGGAACACGTCCGGGTTGCGGACGATCGCACGGGCGATGCCGACCCGCTGTTGCTGTCCGCCGGACATCTCTGCCGGCATCCGGTCTAACATCCCCTCGAGCTGGACGATGTCGGCGGCCTGCTCGACGCGACGCCGGACCTCCTCGTCGTCGTACGTTCGGAGCCGCAGTCCGAAGGAGATGTTCTCGTAGACGTCCATGTGGGGGAACAGCGCGATGTTCTGGAAGACCATCGCGACGCCCCGATCTTTCGGTGCGAGAGTCGTGACGTCGTCGTCGCCGATGTACACCCGCCCTTCCGTGGGCTGGGTCAGTCCGGCGACGGTCTCCATCGTCGTCGACTTCCCACAGCCGGAAGGGCCGACGAAGGTGACGAACTCGCCGTCTTCGACCTCGAGGCTGATGTCGTCGACCGCCGTTTCCTCTCCGTACCGTTTCGTGATGTTCTCGAGTCGTACTCGTGCCATTGTCTTACTCTTTGAGTGCGCCCGCGGTGAGTCCGCTGACGATCTTTTCCTGTGCGATGACCACGAGAATCGCGACGGGAATCACCCCGAGGATGCTCGCAGCGGCCATGAGGTTGTACAACACCTGATACTGCCCCTGATAGGCGAGGATGCCGTCGAGGATCGGGGCCCAGTTCTCGGGCTGGCCGTCGGTCATCAGGAACGAGAAGAAGAACTCGTTGTAGACAGCGATGAACGTCAACACGCCGGCGGTCGCGACGCCGGGTGCCGACAGCGGGATGATGACCCTGAACAGCGCGCCGAGCCGGGTCGTTCCCTCGACGCGGGCCGCGTCCTCTAACCCGTCCGGGATCTGCGAGTAGAATGTCGTGAGGATGAAGATCGCCAGCGGCATGAAGATCGCCGACAGCGGCGTCACCAGCGCGAAGGGCGTGTTGTAGAGGGTGCCGTCGCCGGTGATCGGCCTGAGAAACGCAAACGAGGTGTTAAAGAGATCGTTCAGCGGGATGAAGAAGGCCGCTGGCGGGAAAAACGAGATGACCAACACCAGCAGCATCAGTGGCGTTCGACCGGGGAACTCGAGGCGGCCAAAGGCGTACCCCGCGAGGCTGGCGATGACGAGGACGACGATCGTCGACGCCAGCGCGATCACGAAGCTGTTGAACATGTAGATGTGGAAGGGGATGACTTCGAAGACCTCGACGAACGCGCCCGGATTGAAGCCGTTGGGCGTGAAGACGATATCCTGCAGCTGTCCCTCCGGCGTCAGCGCGACCATGAGCAGCCAGTAGAACGGGAATAGTGTGGTAACAAGGAAGAAGATCGCCGCGACGTAGAACATCGCCCGGTAGACTCGCTCTGGGTGTGAGATGGAGTCGGACACCCACTGCTGGAGCGGGCCCCGGTCGAGGTCCGCGTCGCGGTCGTCCTCGAGGACCGTCCCGCCGTCGGGACGGTGGAGCGTCGGATCCCGCGGCGGGTCGCGCTCGCCGTCGCCAATACCACCGGTGTCGCTCGACTCGGTCGCGGTCGTGGGGTCAGTGTCGTCCGTTGGATCGGTCATCAGTACATCCCTCCTTCGGTGTCGCGGAAGAGCAGTACGTAGACGCCGATGATCAGGCCGATCACCAGCGCCGTCGCGAAGGCCACGGCGGCGGCCGTCGCGTAGATGCGGGTGCCGCCGAACATCGCCTCGACGACGAGACAGCTCAGCGACGGCACGGTCGTACAGCCGGCGGTCGACTCGATCAGTCCGAACACGCGCATCGCGTCCATCGTCCGGAACAGCATCGCGACCAGCAGCGCCGGCATCACCAGCGGCAGTGTAATCAGTTTGAATCGCTGCCACGGCGAGGCCCCGGCCACGCGCGCGACATCGTACAGACTCCGGTCGACGCTCTGGAGCCCCGCGAGGATCAGCAGGGCCATGAATGCTGAGGACTTCCAGATGTCGGCCACGAGGATGATGATGAAGGCATCCCGGCTATTGGCCAGCGGCGTCGCACTGAACAGCCCCAGACTCTGCATGAGGTCGGAGCCGAACCCGACCGTCGGCTGGAACAGCAGGAAGAAGATCATCCCCTGAATGACGATTGGCACCGCCCACGGGAGGATGATCGCCACGCGCACCCAGCGCCGCCCCGTGAACTCCTGATCGAGCACGTAGGCTTGCCCGAACCCGATCACCGTCTCGACGACGACACTGATGACCGCAAAGCCGAGCGTGACGAACAGCGCCTGCTGGAAGAACGGGGTCCCGAGCTCGATAAAGGGGAACGACGATGTCAACCCCACGTCGAGGAACTGTCGAGCCAGTCGCGCGTTCCCGGTGAGGATATCGACGTAGTTCTCGATACCGACGAAGCCACCGAGCGGGTCCAGTCCCCGCGTCTGGTTTGCGCGCAGCGACGTGACGAACGTCCGGATCATCGGATAGAACGCGATCAGCGTCAACAACGCGAAGGCCGGCAACAACAACAGGTACGCGTAGGCCGCCTCGCTCAGGCCTTCCATCCAGTTGATGACTGCATTGCCCGTCCGCTCACGGTCCGGTCTCCGTTCGGATTCACCGCCGATCAATCCGTCCGTATCGGTATCAGTTGCCATTTGCTTGTACCTCCGCTTCGCTTTGCTCGAGTTCGCTCTCGAGATCGTTCATCGCCACTTCGGGCGCTTGTACGCCGCGATAGGCCGCGTTGACCGCCTGATAGATCAGTGCGGACTGCTCCGGCCAGAGGTCGGTCGCCGGCCGTGGGATCGCGTTCTCGCTGGCCGACTTGACCACGTCGGCGTAGCGAGCGACGGGACCGACGTCGCTCGCATCGGCTTCCGCGACCAGATCGAGGTTCGGCGGCAGGAACCCGCCAAGTCGGAAGACGCTGAGCATGACCTCCCTGTTTGCGAAGGCCTCGAGAACCTGCAGCGCCTCCTCCTCGCGGTTCGAAAACGGGCTCACCGCGAGATTCCAGCCGCCAAGTGCCGCAGCGGTACCGCCGACGTCCGAATACTGGGCCTCTTGCCGGGAGACCGCGTACGGCCTCGTCATCACGCCGAGGTTCTCGCCGAAGCCGTCTTCCGTGCCCGTCTCTGCGATCGCGTACGACCAATTGCGGTTCGAGACCGCGTCGCCGCCGGCGAACGGGTTGAGCGACTGCTGTTCCGTCCACTGGACGATCGCCGACGGGCAGATCTGCGGATACCCATCGAGAGTGTTCTCCTCTTCTCCCGCGATGAACGAGCGCATCATCCGGATCGCGTCGATGACCCGCTGATCGCTGACGGTGATCGGCCGGTCACCGGCGGTAAACAGGTTGTCAACCCCGCCGTAGTACGCCCCGCCCCACGACGTCATCACCTCGTTGAACGTACAACAGGACAGTCCCTCGTAGGCGGCCGCCTGCGTCGTGTAGCCGTAGTCGAGGCCGGCCTGGTCTCTGGCATCGCGAACCGCGGCCGAAAACTCCTCCCAGCGTGGCGGATCGGTCCCCCAGCCGTCCGTGTTGTAGCCGGCGTCCTCGATGAGGTCCTGTCGGTACAGGGTAAAGCCCAGATCCGGAAACAGCGGCAGGGCGTGGAGGTCGTCGCTCTGCGGATCGCGCGCCGTCTCGAGGATCGCCTCGAGGTAGGTATCGTTGACGTACTGCAGCGTCTCGTCCGGAAAGCGTTCGGTCAGGTTGACCGTCTGATTCCGCAGGATGAACGGAACCGTCCAGCCGCTGTCCATCATGTGGATGTCGGGCGGGGAACGGCCGGCCTCGAGCGCCGACTGGGTGGTCTGCATCCGTGTTGCGGAGTCGCTGACGACGGTCTGGATCTCGACGCGGATGTCTTCATCGAGGCCGGCGTCCCAGAGGGCCTGCTGGATCGACGGTTCGTCGCCGTCACTGTGCATGATCCCCGCGACGTCCGAGGCGGCGGTCATCACCACCGTTCCCGGCTGGCGACCACGCCCGAGACACCCGGTGACAGCGACGGCTCCGGCCGCGGTCGCTCCTGACGCGACCTTCAGAAACGACCGCCGCTCGAGGCGCGACCGGTCGTGTCGACCGGCAGTATCGCGTCCCATGACCAGTGGTCCGTCCACGGCCTCGAACTTAGTTATTGGTTATAAATACTGTAATAAAATGGGACTGTCGAGTTGTCGTGTCGGTTCCGACGAGTCGGGCAACATACCGACAGTACCGGAGGCGTACGTTCCTGCTCGACAGCGATATTGAACGTTCTAATCGCTCATTGTCACTCGGCGGTCGGCAGATGCCAGCAGACGACGGATATATCACCGGAAAAAGGGAGTACGGGTCGCTTCTCCGACACCGGTGATGATCGAGCGCTCCCACGACCGGGTCCGTCTGATCGAGGGTGTACTATCACTGGATATCGGCGCACCAGCACGACGGGTTGCGAGTGCGCCAGCACTGACTGACAGGAGTCCGTATCAGGCGTCCTCAAGCGCCGGCGGTTCGTTCCGGCCGATGTGGATCTCGTGAGCCTCGACGTCCTCGAGGGCGGCGACGCGGCCGCCAACGGAGACTTCTTCGCCGTCTTCGGTCTCGATCGTGAGGCTGGCGACCTCTTCGCTGACCTCGAATGAGATATCGCGGACCTGCCCACGGACGATCCGCTGGCCACCGACTTCGACGTCGCGGCCGTCGATGGTCGCGTAGAACTCGCCGCCTTCATCGAGTAGATCCTTCACGCACCGGCGGATCGAGGCGTACTTCCGGGGGTACGATCGTGCAGTGTCATCCTCGCCGAGCGTCCGATCGGCGGTCGTCCAGAGGACGGTCCCGAAGAAGCCGGAGATGAGAAAGCCAAGTGCCGACCGATTGAAGATGACGCCGTACCGGTCCTGGTCGTCACGCAGGGCATTCTGGGTCGCGTACATCGAGTAGTTGCCGTCGGCGACGGCGACGACCGGCGTCGTGATCCCACGTCGGGCACGGGCGGTCGACGCGACTGCACCGTAGTCGAACGCGTCCGGATCGGGGGCCTCGCTGGCCGGCGTCACGATCAGATCCACGCTCACGCCGGCCTCGACCGCATCGCGCAGATCCGCTTCGAACCGGGTCAGCAGGTCCGGCGTGAGCGAGAGCGCGAGTTCGAACTCCGCGCTGTCGATGACCTCCTCTAAGTAGCGCAGAATCGTCGACCGCGATTTGACCAGCGAGACGGCCTCCGTGTCTCTAGCCGGTGCGGTGTAGCGGGCCTCGAGGTCGGCGATCATCTGCTCGAAAGAGGTCTGGACATCGTCGAAGGCCTCCGCAGGGTCGATCGCGACGACCTTCATGGGGCGGGACTCGCGCAGTTCGACCAGGCCGCGGTCGCTCAGGCTGCGGACGGTGTCGTACACCCGGGGCTGGGGAATCTCCGTTCGGTCGGCAATCTCGCTCGCCGTCAGCTGACCCTGCTCTAGGACGGTGAGATAGGCGTCGATCTCGTACTCGCCGAGATTGAATCGGTCGCCGACGCGTTCGACCGTCGAGCGAAGTTCGTCTGGTGCCATACCAGTCCCTACGACATCAATGACTAAATGATTTATTATACATCGAGTAGCACGCGTTTTCGAAATCGGGTTGTTTTGGATCGGTCGCTCAATGTGATGGTCAGAACGCTTAACCACAGCGGCCCTGAGTGTGTTGGCATGCGCGGGGTCCTTCAAGCCAACGAGAGCGCCGCCGAGAACTCGGTAGCCAGGGGTATTCAGGACCTACTCCCGAAAGCAGTCCCGCTGGACGTGATCGAGGTCGCCCTCGCACTCATCGTACTCGTCGTCGGCTGGTACCTGTCGAAACTCGTCGTCCGCCTTGCCGGTCGAACGATCGCTCAGCGGATCGAACGACCGAGCGTCACGCGAACGGTGCTTCGTGGCGTCAGAGCGGCCGTGCTCCTCTGGGCCGTGACCGTCGCTGCAAGCATCATCGGCGTCGGCAACACGCAGATCCTCCTGTCGGTGACCGTCATCTCGGCCGTGATCGCCATCGTCCTCGCTCCGATCGTCGGCAGCATGATCAACGGCTTCTACGTGCTGGCCGACCGCCCCTACGAGATCGGCGATATGATTGAGGTCGTCGACGCCGGCCACCGCGGCTTCGTCGAGGACATCACGATCCGGTACACGAAGATATTCACCCTCCAGAACACCTTCATCGTCATTCCGAACTCCGAGATCCACACGCGCGACGTCATCAACTACTCCGCGGAAGACGAGCGCACCCGGGTCTCGCTCACGCTCGAGATCACCTACGACAGCGACCTCGAGACGGCGCGCCAGGCTGCCGAACGGGCCGCCCGGTCCGTCGACGACGTCATCTCTGGGGGGCCCGATATTCGGATCGGCAGCGCTCGGTACGCCGCCGCACCCAACTGTACGATCAGTGCATACGGCGATCACGGGATCGTCCTCGAGTTGTTCTTCTGGATGAAACACCCCTACAAACAGGCCATCGTCCGGTCGGCGGTCCAGACGGCGATCGGCGACCGATTCGCGGAGCTCGACGTCGAGTTCGCTTACCCACGTCGCCATCACGTCTTCGACGAGACTAGCGGTGTCGCCAGGCTGGCCGTTGACGAGTCGGGCTTCGAGCGACCGACGACCGACTCGCCCGTCGAGCCGAGCGAAAGCCCTGCGGATCCAGCGGATCGGTGACGGACTCGGCGCTGGTGAGATGGTCCACCTGCGTCCGGCTGATACGGTCTACTGTCAGTCATTACCGGTGCAACCGCGACCGCCCTGCGGTTGCACGGTACATCGGTACAGCAAACCGTATGAGACGCTCCCAGCGACTCGTATCGTGGGTGTGATTTATACCGGGTCCGGACCAAGTCGAAACCTGACCGACAGATGTACGACGATATTCTCATTCCCACGGACGGAAGCGACACGATTTCCGAGACGCTCACGCACGGATTGGCGATCGCCGCCGACAACGACGCGACGGTTCACGCACTGTACGTCGTCGACAGCCGCATTACCGCCGCCGCCGACGACGAGACCAGCACTGATCTCGAGCGCTCGCTCCAGGATGAAGGGCAGGAAGCCGTCGCCGCCGTCGAAGAGCGAGCGGCCGACGAGGGCCTCGAGACGGTCAGTGACGTCCAACACGGGACACCGTCGAAGACGATCCTCGAGTACGCCGACGAACAAGAAATCGATCTGATCGTCATCGGGACGCGGGGGAAGAGTCCGCGCGAAAAGGTCACGTCGCTGGGCAGCGTCTCCGAGCGGGTCGTCGACAACGCCTCGATTCCGGTGTTCGTCGTCCGGAACGCGGGAGCCCACGAGTAATCGCGGCGACTCGCTGGTACCGCTCAGGCACGTGCGCTTTCGACCGTGATGACCTCACAGTCGAGGTGGCGCCGCAGATACTGGTCGATGTCCGGGTTGTCAGTAAAGCGCTGGAAGAGTCGTCGGAGCCGACTCGCCTGTTTGGACCCGATTACGACGATGTCGGCATCTTCTGCGGCGACCTCGTCGAGGATGCTTTCCTCGACGAGAAAGCCGGTCCGGACGACATACCGGGCCCGTTCGATCCGACCAAACGCCTTCTCGACGGCGTTTTTTAGATCGACCCGTGTCACTTTCTTCCCGTTCTGGTAGAGATTCACGTGCAGAACCGTCAACGCTGCATCTCGCGTCCGAGCAATCTCGATCGCCCGCTCGAGCGTTCGTCGCGAGTGCTTTGACAAGGGATATCGAACAGGAACGACGACCAGCGACATTAGCCAATCGGACGATTTCCGCGCGGGTAAACCTTTCAGTACGGACTGTCTCCCTTGCGAACCTGTCACGAATGGGTGATTATGACACGAACGGCTGGCCGAAGTCGTGATAGCTGTTCGCCGCGTGTCGGCACTCCACGCCGGAAAGACAGTCATTTATCGGAAGCGACGCTATCGCTGGGCATGCAAGCCTGGTCGACCGACGACGGCGATACCGTCTACATCTCGGAGACGGAGGGCGACAAGGGATCGAAAGGGCCGTTCCTCGTCGCCTACGAGTCCAGCGACGCCGAGCGCCGCTATGGCTGGTTCTGTACGAACTGTGAATCCCTCGATACCGCGATGGACGCGATGGGCCGGATCAAGTGCAACCAGTGTGGCAACTTCCGCAAACCGACCGAGTGGGACGCCGCCCACGAGTAACGGTCAACCCGCCGCTTTCGTGGCCGTCGTTCATGCTGCCCACGTTTCGTTGTGGCCTCGCTGTTGACAGACAATCTCTCCTTATTACTAGTCGCGATTCCCGTACCTAAAACACAGATGACCGAAATTATTGCAGGTTGCTTCGAAGACACGCAGTGAAACGGCGAATATTTGTCACGTACTAACATTTATGAGGGATGGACCCATAAATGGTATCGAATGGGCCCTGTTAACATGCGACTCGTCGAGCAGGCCAGGTCGATCTTCGCAGAGTTGGGTTACACCGTCGAAGGCAACGGCCCCGAATTCCGCGCCGAACGTGCGTGGAAAGTCGTCCACGTAAACACCGTTCTCGAGACAGGCGAACTTCCGTCCGCGTCGTCGGGACAGTTCCACTGTTTCGTCGCCGAACCAGCCGACGCCGACGACCTCGAGGCACGGCTTGAGCGGACGAATCCGAACTACGAGTGGGCCATTATCGTCGTCGACGGGGAAGACTATCAGGTCGAACGAGCGCCCCCAGGACCCCGAGTATCGGCATAGAAACGGCGGAATACCGCAGCCGCAGTCGACTCCCTATTCTTTCAGCGCACGTCGCGTCGCAGTCACGGCTTCGCCCGGCTCGACGTCTGCGCCCATCGACTCCAGGACGTCACCCAGCGCCGTCACCACGTAGATCACGTTCTCGGGACGTGCGGAGTAGCCCATACAGCCGATCCGGAAGATCTCGCCGGCGAGATCGCCGAGTCCGCCCGCGATCTCGAGATCGTACTGCTCGAGCAAGGCGTCACAGACCTCACCGTCGTCGATGCCGTCGGGCACGCGGACGGCGTTCAGGCTCGGCAGCCAGTACTCGTCAGGGGCGTTCATTTCCAGTCCCATCGCTTCGACGCCGGCTTTCAGCGCGCCGGCGAGTCGTTCGTGGCGGGCCCATCGCTGTTCGATCCCTTCCTCGGCGACGAGCCGCAGCGCCTCCCGGATTGCGTAGACGTTCGTGATCGGCGCGGTGTGATGATAGGAGCGTTCGTCACCCCAGTAGCCCTCGAGCAGGGAGAGGTCGAGATACCACGAGCGGGGGTCTTCTTCGCGCGAGAGGACCTTGTCCATCGCCTCGTCCGAGAGCGTCAGTGGGCTCGCACCCGGCGGACAGGACAGACACTTCTGTGGGCCCGAATAGGCCACGTCGATGTCCCACTCGTCGACGCGCAGTTCGACGCCGCCGAGCGAGGTGACGGTGTCGGCGATGACCAGCGCGTCGTGGTCGTGGGCTGCAGCCGTCAGCTCAGAGACGTCAGGCTGGAGCACGCCCGTACTCGTCTCCGCGTGGACGAACCCGAAGACATCGGGGTCGTGTTCGGCTACTGCGTCCGCGACGACGTCGGGCTCGAGGGGTTCGCCCCACGGCGCGTCGACTTCGACGACCTCGCCGCCGGCCCGCTGGGCCATCGTGGCCATTCGGCCGCCGAAGTAGCCGTTTGTCGGGACGAGCATCGTATCGCCGGGCTCGACGACGTTGCCGATCGCGGCTTCCATCGCGGCCGAGCCGGTCCCCGAGACCGGGATCGTCCACTGGTTGTCCGTCCGGAAGGTATAGCGCAACAGCTCCTGGACCTCGTCCATGATCTCGATGAACGACGGATCGAGATGGCCCACGAGCGGCGTGCTCATCGCCCGCAGCACGCGCGGGTTGACATCGCTCGGTCCAGGACCCATCAGGGTCCGATCCGGAGGTGTGAGTTCGCCAACGGACGGTGCGCCAGTCGCCTCAGCCGACGGTTGCTGAGCCATGGGCGTGTGCTCGCGTGCCACTTGCAAAGACCTACCGGCAGCGGCGAACGACAGCCGCCCGTTCGTCACTGCTGGCTGGATATACGGCTCCATCGAGCGCCCCGATCGTCGTCCACAGACTGCGTGTGGTGGCTGTTGGCACGGATACAAGTCGCTTAAGCCGACCCGCCACATACCCGATATATCATGTTCGTCGGGCACGCACTGCTTGCGTTCGCCGTCGCTGCGCTGGTCGCGGACTGGCGGGGCTGGGATCGCCGGCCGGCCCTGCTCGTCGGAGCCGTCGCAGGTGCGTTCGCCGCGATTCCGGACATCGACGTCGCGTACGCGCTCGTCGGCTTCCTCGAGTGGCAAGCCCTCGGCGGCGAGCTCGGCGCGCCGGCGGCGTTCTGGGGTGCGAGCCGGGTCGTCCACCGTTCAGTCACCCACTCGCTGGTGGTCGGCGCGGTCGCCGCGCCGGCGTTCGGGCTGCTCGCCGTCCGCGGGCGTTCGGCGCGCTCACGTGCCAGCCACATCGCCGGGCTCGGAGCCCTCGTGGCCCTCGTCGCGGTCGCCTTCGTCTGGGACGGCCCCCTCGCCGCGTTCGTGATGGTGTTGTTCGCAGCCAGCGGAATCCTCGTCTCCCGTGGAGTCGCGCGACTCTCGACGCTGGCGCCGACGACGGTCGCCCTCGCCGCGCTCTGGGGACTCTGGTCGCATCCGTGGGGCGATCTCGTGACCGGCTCGCCGCCCGACTGGCTGTTCCCCTTCGGCTCGCCGCTGCTCGAGTCACGCGTCGTCCTCCATCCGGACCCAACGCTGCACCTGCTTGGGGCGTTCGCGATCGAACTCGCCACGATCGCGCTTGCGATCGCGGTGGCGTATCGGGTCACCGATCGATCGATCCTCGCGGCCGTCGACCGCCGGGCTGCCGTCGGCGCTGTCTACGGCGTCGCCGCGCTCGCCGTGACGCCGCCGACGCTCGAGGTCTCCTATCACTTCGTCTTCTCCATCCTCGGCGTTGGCCTCCTCTGTGGCGTCGTTCAGGACTCGTACTGGCTTCCCGTCCGTGCGAGGGACCGGTGGCTCCCGTCCGTGGACGTGATCGTCGAGACTGGGATCACGACGGTCACAGCCGTGGCCATCGCGTTGGCCGCGTATGCGGCCGTCTACCTGCTTGTCGTGCCGACGTGATGACCTCGATCGCGCTCGCACGGCCACCGCGTGACGACTACGTTTTTGTGTTGTGAGAACGGTCAGTACGATCACGCGTGTCTCAGACATCACTCGAAGAACTGATCGCGGACGGCCGGACCAACGCCGCTCTCTCGTGGCTCCTGGTCGTCGCGATCGCGCTCATCGGTCTCGGTGAACTCGTGACCGGCGGCCTCCTTTGGACCACGTTTGCGATGGTGCTCGTCGCCCTCGCACTGCTGCCGCCGCTGACCCTTCGGTCATGGGTGGCCATGATTCCATGGGAGGTGCTTTTGCTCGCGGCGCTGCCCGTTCTCGGACTGGCGCTTGGCTCGGAGCGACTGACAGGGCACGTCGCCTCCTATCTCTCGGTCGCGGCGATCGCACTCGTCTTCGCCGTCGAACTGCAAACGTTCACGACCGTGCGGATGACCTCGAGTTTCGCGGTCATCTTCGTCGCCGTCACGACGATGGCCGCTGCCGCCCTGTGGGCGCTCTTTCGGTGGAGTGCCGCCGGACTCCTCGGAGTCCCGTTTCCAACCGACCACGACGCCGTGATGTGGGAGTTCGTGTATTCGACGGTCACCGGACTCGCCGCCGGCATCGTCTTCGAACTGTATTTCCGACGGCTCGGCCGCCACGAACACTGTCGGCCCGACGAGCCGTCCATCGCGGAGGGTGACAATGCGTAACCTCTCTCAGTTGCTGCCGTCTCGAGAGCGCCAGCGCCAGCTCACCTACGTCATGGAACTCGGGCTCGTCGGCATGCTGTTCGTCGGCATCGACCGAGGGAACGCCGGCATCGTGATCAATACCGGCGTGGCGCTGATCGTGACACAACTCCCGCCGATCCTCGAGCGTGACTACGAGATCCCGATGGACCCGCGGCTGACGCTGTGGATCACCACTGCCGTCTTCCTCCATGCCTTTGGCACCGTCGGCCTTCCGGGTGCAACGCGGACGCTCTACAGTCAGGTCTGGTGGTGGGACCATATGACACACGCGCTGTCGGCGTCGCTGGTCGCCGGCGTCGGCTATGCAACCGTCCGCGCGCTCCACGAGCACGCCGACGGGATTTACTTTCCTCGGCGGTTCGTCGCCGTCTTCATCCTGCTGTTCGTCCTCGCCTTTGGCGTCCTCTGGGAAGTCCTCGAGTTTGCCATCGCGCTGTCGGCCGACGCGTTCGGCGTCGACGCCGTGCTCACGCAGTACGGCCTCGACGATACGATGCTGGATTTCGTGTTCAACTCGATCGGCGGCCTCGTCGTCGCGCTGTGGGGTGGGGCCTACCTTGCCGACGTCTCCGGCGCGATCCGCGAGCGTCTCGAGGCGCGAGGCGAATAATCGACGCGATGAGCCTCCCACGGTCCTGAAACGACGATCAGTTTTACGTCAGGTTGTGACGTAGTGCCATGGGCGATGGTCTTCAAAAAAATCACGCTCATCGGAACCAGTTCCGAGAGCTTCGATGCAGCAGCCGACGACGCGATCGACCGTGCAGAAGAGACCCTCCAGAACGTCCACTGGATCGAAGTCGACGAACTCGGCGTCGAAATCGCCAGCGCCGACGACCGGGAGTACCAGGCCGAAGTCACCGTTGCCTTCGAACTCGAGGAGTAACCTGCCGGCCGTCAGCCGACGACGAGACTGATCGGTCAGCAACCGATCGCGATCCGTTTTCCGTACAGACTCGGCTGAGCGAGAAGTAAAACAGGGGGTCGTCCGCCGCCATGGGTCGATTCGCGCACTCCCTGCGACCGGTTACCGGTTACGTTCGGAACGACTCGCCACAGCCACACTCGCTGACGACGTTCGGATTGTCGACGTGGAACCCTTCGGCCTGCAGTCCGCTCTCGTAGTCGAGAACGCTGCCTTCGATGTATTTCAGGCTCGCCGGATCGACGAAGACGCGCAGGTCGTGGTGTTCATAGATCGTATCGTCCTCGTCGGGCGCGTCGTCGAAGCGCATCCCGTAGGAGAGACCGGCACAGCCACCCTGCTGGACGAACAGCCGGAGGCCGGCCTCCGACGCGTCGAGGCCTTCGCCCTCGAGCAGCGAGATGGCCTGCTCGGCCGCGTCTTCGGTTACTTCGATCTTCGGACGCGTGTCAGCCTCCCCGCCGTCCATACTGTCCGTGCTCATACCATCCCATTCCGGCGCAACGATGTTAACTGTGACGCCCTCCGAAGACAGTGTGGCTAGCCACATCCGGTTACAGTGCTGTTTGTGACCGCGTTCGACTCTCGTCTCGACCGGCCCGATTCACGCTGACCGCGGGGCCGTCGTCCGAGTGGTGTGCAGTGACACAGCGATGCGAGCGTTATCGAAGTACCCGGTACCAGGCACCGAACTGCTGTCGGTCGTTTCGCGACAGTTCGATATCGTGTTTCGCCAGCAGCTCGAGCATCCGCTCGAGTTCACAGTCGTACCACATCGAGAGGAGCCGCACGTTCCGCTGTGCATAATCGTAGTTGCGCTCGAGGACGCGCCGGTCCGTCGGATCGACACGCGGTTCCATCTCACTGCCTACTCCGTGGTCCAGCTACGTAAAACCGATATGCGGTTCCGCAACCTGTTTCCAGCCGGTCAATCACGTATTACCGCCCGTTAGCAGTCTGTCTCGTCGTCCAGCCGGAGTCGGACGCTCGCGGCGTGGGCCTCGAGTCCTTCTGCGTCGGCGAGCGTCGTGATCGTCTCGCCTAGATCGGCCAGGCCCTCGCTGGAGAGTCGCTGGACCGTCGTCGACCGGAGGAACGTCTCGACCGAGAGGCCGCCGGTCACGCGCGCCCCGCCGTCGGTCGGCAGGACGTGGTTGGTTCCGCTGGCGTAGTCGCCGGCTGCGACGGGCGTGTTCGCTCCGAGGAAGACGCTCCCTGCGCTGTCGATTCGCTCCAAGATCGACTCGTCGTCGTCGGCGATGATCGAGAGGTGTTCGGGGGCGTACGCCTCCGTAAAGAGGATCGCCTCGCTCATCGAGCGGGCACAGAGCACGCTGCTCGCATCGTTTGCGAGTGCCTCGCGGATGATCTCCGCGCGGTCGCGGTCGCCGACCTGTTCCTCGACGGCCGCAGCCACGGCGTCGGCGGTCGCCTCGTCGTCCGTGACTGCCACGACCGAGGCGTTCGGATCGTGTTCAGCCTGAGCGACCAGTTCCGCGGCGACGAGCGCTGGGTCCGCGCTCTCGTCTGCCACCACGACGACCTCGCTCGGGCCCGCGAGGAAGTCGATCTCGACGTCGCCGCGAACTTCGGCTTTGGCCGCAGTGACCCACTTGTTGCCGGGACCGACGATCTTCTGGACGTTGGTGATCGTCTCCGTTCCGTAGGCCAGCCCTGCGATCGCTTGCGCGCCGCCGACGCTGTAGACCGCGTCCGCACCCGCGATGTGGATCGCCGCCAGCGTCACCGGGTTCACCTCGTCGGCTGGCGGCGTGACGACCGACACGTGGTCGACGCCGGCGACGACTGCCGGGACAATCCCCATGATCGCACTCGAGGGGTAGGCCGCCGACCCGCCGGGCACGTAGACACCGACACGCTCGAGCGAGCGAAAACGCCGCCCGAGCGTCCGGCCCTCGCCGAACTCCTGTCGCCAGTCTTCTGGCAGCTGGGCGGTGTGGAACTCGCGGACGTTCGCTACGGCCGTCTCAATCGCCTCGCGGATCTCGTCGTCGACCTCGTCGGCGGCTCGCTCGCACTCGTCGGTAATGTTTAGATTACCGACCTCGACGCCGTCGAACTCGCTCGTGAACTCGCGGACAGCGACATCGCCCTCGGTGCGGACCCGGTCGACGATGTCGCGGACGTCTCCCCTGACCGCCTCGATACCGGCGTCGCGCTCGAAGAAGGCAGCGCGGTCGTCCGGCCCGAGATCGGAAATCGCCTGCACGTCGATTGTCATGCCGCAGTGTTTGCACGGCGGGCGAAAAACGGTTTCCTTCCGCTCATGTCTCCCCGCGTTCGATCGGCCAGAGGCCCACGAAATCGAGGGTCGCTCTGACGAACAGATAGACGAGCAGCCCGAAGCCGACGAGCGCCAGCGGTGCTTGGATGAGATCCGCGAGTGCTACCTCGAGGACGATCCGGCTCAGCCCACGGATGACGAAACTCACGATCACGAGCGCGAATCCGAGAAGCGAGAGTTTGACGAACCCCGACTGGTCCATAGCAAGCGGTACGACCGCGCTCGCTAAATGGTATCGGTCAGCCCTGCGACGATCGAGAGTCTCATCGACGCCTCACCGAACGTCGGCGCTGGCAGCACGGCTGATCGCGTAGACCGCCACCGAACCGAAGACGAGCGCGAGGCCGGCGAGGACAGCGAGCGCCGGTACGAGCGTATCCCACATGCCTCCGAATCGGGTGATTTCGAGCACCGTCATCGTGTCCTCGCCAAGCATCACCGCGCGGGCCGCGTCGACGCCGTACGTGATCGGATTGAACGTCGCGACCGTCTGAATCCACGCCGGCAGCGCCGGCAGTGGAAGGAACGCACTCGAGACGAACAGCAAGGGAAGTTGGAGCAGGTTCGCCCCGATGATCGTCGATTCCTCGTCGCGGGTCACCACCGCGAGCACGTTCGAGAACGCCGTGAACCAGACCGAAAACAGGACGCAGATACCCGCAATCGCGACGGCACCGACCAGGCCAGTCGCGATTTCGGCACCCAGTACCACGCCCAAGCCGAGCACGATCGTCACCTGCGCGATGATACGGACGATCTCGGCCAGCGTCTTGCCCACGAAGACGGCAATTCGGTTCATCGGACTCACCAGCGTCTTCTCGAACATGCCGTTCTCGATATCGTTGACCAGCCCGATTCCCGACGTCGCCGCTGCTACCAGCGCGACCTGGATCACGATCGCCGGCACGAGATACGTCTCGTAGGTGACCCCCTCGAGCGCACTCGTCGCGACGCCGCCGAACACCTGCGTGAACAACACGAGAAAGATGATCGGCTGGACGAGCGAGACGACGAGCACGAACGGGTTTCGGATCGACTTGATAGTCCACCGAACGAACGTTGCCCACACGTCGCTCGCGAAACTCCCGCCGTGGCGATCGCCGGGTTGCACGCTCATCGGTTCACCCCGTCGGCGTCGCCAGCAGGCCCCGTTTTGCCGTCGTCAGGTACCGTCGTTGCCCTCGAGTCGCCGCCGCCACCACCTGTCTCGGTTCGTACATCCGCTGTCTCCGTAGGCGACTCTGCGTCGGGTCGCTCCTCGGTCACCGCGAGGAACACATCGTCGAGCGTCGGTGCGCGAACGTCGAACCCCACAACGCCGATGTCGGCGTCCCGCAGTGCCACCAACAAGTCCGTTCCGCGCGTCCGCGCGTCGCGCGCGGTCACCGCCAGCCCCGACTCGGTTGGCTCGATCGCTGCTCCTTCCGCGAACAGCGATTCGTCGCGGGCGACCGCCACCGCGCGCTCGCTTTCGTCGGGATCCGACAGTTCGACGGCGAGGATCTCGCCACCGACGCGCTGTTTCAGCGCCTCGGGTGTTCCGTCCGCGACGACCGAGCCGTCCTGAATGACAGACAGCCGATCACACAGCTGGTCGGCCTCCTCGAGATACTGCGTCGTCAGAAAGACCGTCGTTCCCTCGTCGTTGATCCGCTGGAAGTACTCCCAGAGCCGGTTTCGTGCGGCCGGATCGAGTCCGGTCGTCGGTTCGTCGAGGAACACCAGCGGCGGCTGATGGACCAGTGCGGTCGCCACGTCCAGACGCTTTTTCATCCCGCCAGAGAAGTTATCGGCGACCTTGTCCGCGACGCCGGTCAACTCGACGAGTTCGAGCAACTCGTCGATCCGGCCGCCCCGCTCTGCCCGCGACACGCCGTAGGCATCACACGCAAACCGGAGGTTTTCTCGAGCCGTCAACTCCGGATCGATGCTCGTCTCTTGGGCCATATAGCCGATCGTCGCGCGCACGCTCCGGGGCTTCGCGACGGCGTCGAATCCGTTGATCGTCACCGAGCCATCGGTCGGCCGCAACAGCGTCACCAGCGTCTTGATCAGCGTCGTCTTCCCCGCGCCGTTGGGTCCCAGAAAGCCGAAGAACTCCCCCGCCTCCACGAGGAGGTCGACACCGCAGACCGCTTCGGTTCCGTCCGCGTACGTTACCGCCACGTCGCGGGCCTCGATCGCGTAGTCGGTCACAGTCGTCCTAGGGCTACCACGGGGATATACCTGTGAGTTCGAAATCACTTCTCCGTTCGATGCTCGAACGATGGCGTGACCAGTGTACGCGAGCTGTAATACGGTCTTCCCGCTCCCGACGCATCGCTGACGGCGACGTGAGCCACTACACCTAAGAGAACGATCCTCCTCGAGGGGCGAAAAAGCGCTGCATAACTATTCGTCACCCACCGCACCACCATCCTATGTGGCCGTGGGAACACGCACTCGTCGCCTACCTCGCCTACTCGCTGTGCTGTCACGTCGTCTTTCGGAAGTCACCGACCGGACTCGAGGCATTCACAGTCGTGTTCGCATCACTTCTCCCCGACTTGATCGACAAGCCGCTCGCCTGGGAGCTCGGTGTGTTCGACAACGGCTATGCCATCGGCCACTCGATCTTTTTTGCAGTGCCGCTGGCAATCTTCGCCGGAACACTCGCACACACTGTCACGCGCCCGCGCGTCGGACTCGCATTCGGACTCGGCTACCTGTCCCATCTTCCCGCCGATGTCGTCGATTCCGTATTCCGGAAAGGAATCTTCCAGATCGAACTCATGCTCTGGCCTATCGTATCGGTCCACGGCCAGCCACCCGGACCAAGTGTCCTTGAAGTATTCATCCACAGCTCTGGCCGCTACTGGCGTGCCGTCCTTGCCGGTGATCTCTCGACGTATCTGTTGCTCCAGTTCGGACTCGCCGGTGTGGTACTAGTGGTGTGGCTTATCGACGGCGCGCCGGTCTTCCGTGAGTGTCTCCACGCTGGGTTTCGCGTCGCTCGAGCGCTTCTCGGCCGCACTCCTGACTCGCGTTCGAATCAGCACGGCCGTCAGTAGCTGGTTTCCTTTGTCGATCGATTCGTGCCGTTCTAGAAGTCATCTCTTGTGACTGTCCAACGTCGGACAGTGATCGCTCGAGACGACGGCCTTATATATACACCCGGCACTCGATATGAATGCGAACGACGTGGCGCACGCCGCCACGTTCCCTCCGGCCGGTTCCCGGCACGGAGGTAGGA
>Ga0207733_100175_pt1 | contig 60077 bp, 52 predicted proteins | sample A23P3SouthBayCA_FD_187735 | JGI IMG/M metagenome (GOLD analysis project Ga0207733, IMG submission 187735) | Aerobic enrichment media microbial communities from Eden Landing Ponds, California, USA - A23 P3 (SPAdes) | ecosystem: Environmental > Aquatic > Marine > Unclassified | place: Emeryville...
GGCCATCCAGCGGGCCGCCGCGCGAACCGACATCGACGTCGTCGCTCGCTCCGAGAGTGATCTCGACGACGAGGCTGCCGTCGGCGACTTCCTCGACGAACTCGCCGACGCGACGGCCGCGATCTTCTGGCTCCACGGCGCCGAGAACAGCATGCCAGGGTACGATCGGGCCGTCGACAGACTCGCCGACGCCAGCGTGCCGCTGGTCGTCAAATCTACTGGTGACGTCTACGCCATCGACGATACGTCCGTCCCTGCAAGTGATCGCGAGCAGGTCTACGAGTACCTGGAGAAGGGCGGCACCAGCAACGTGGCCAACTGCGTTCGCTTCCTGGCCGCTGAGTACGGCGACGCGGAGAATGACTACGAGTACGACGATCCCGTCACGCTGCCGACCGAAGGCGTCTACCACCCGGACCATCCAGGGGCTTCCTCCGAGGAGCTTCTCGGGACGCTCGATCCCGACAAGCCCACGGTCGCCGTCTGGTTCTACGAATCCCACTGGACCCACGAGAACACACGCTACGTCGACGCGCAGGTCCGTGCAATCGAGTCCCAGGGTGCGAACGCACTACCTGTCTTCTGTAACCCTGCAACGGACACCGACGAGCAGTGGGACGCAGAGCGCGTGACCGAAGCGTGGCTGCTCGACGACGCGGGGGACCCGATCGTCGACGCCGTCCTCTCCTCGTTCATGTTTTCACTGTCCATGGACGAGCGTGGACGATCGGCAAGTGACGAGGGAGACGACGCCCAGGACGTCTTCCTCGACCGTCTCGGCGTCCCGGTGATCCAGACGGTCACGACGATGCGCTCGCGGTCGCGTTACCAGGGGAGCGACACCGGCGTGATGGGCTTCGAACTAGCCCTCTCGGTCGCCCTGCCGGAGTTCGACGGGAACGTCATCACCCACCCGATCAGCGGGAAGGAACGAACGGCGGACGACGCGGGCATCGGCACCGCGCCGAAACAGCACTTCCCGATGGAAGCCCGCGTGGACCACGCCGCCAGACTCGCGGTCAACTGGGCCGCGCTCCGGCACACACCGAATGCGGAAAAGCAGGTCGCGGTCGTCCTCCACAACTACCCACCGAGTGACGACGGGATCGGGACGGCCTTCGGCCTCGACAGCCCCGACAGCACCGTCAATTTGCTCGAGGAACTCCGGGCTCGCGGGTACGACCTCGGTGGCGCATTTCCGGACAGTGGACAGGCACTGATCGAGCAACTCACCGCGCAGCTCACCCTCGACGATCGCTGGGTCGCACCGGCGGACGTTCGCGACCGCTCGGTCGACACCGTGGCGGCCGACCAGTACCGCGAGTGGTTCGCCGACACCGACGAGCGCTTCCAGGAGAATATCCGTGAGGAGTGGGGCGATGTGCCCGACCGTCCGTTCGCGATTCCCGGCGTCGAGTTCGGCAACGTCCTCGTCACCGTCCAGCCGCCGCGTGGCTTCGGCATGGATCCCTCGAAAGTGTACCACGATTCGGACCTCCAGCCGCCACACGACTACGTGGCCTTCTACGGCTGGCTTCGAAACCAGTTCGCCGCTGACGCCGTCGTCCACCTGGGCACCCACGGCAGCCTGGAGTGGCTCCCGGGCAAGACAGTGGGGCTCGACGGGGAGAGCGCCCCCGACCAGTTGATCGACGACCTCCCCAACGTGTATCCCTACATCATCAACAACCCCGGTGAAGGGACCCAGGCAAAGCGCCGATCATACGCCGCCATCGTCGACTATCTCACGCCGGTGATGGCCAACGCCGGCACCTACGACGAACTCGCCGAACTCGAGGCCCTCGCCGACCGATATCGCGAGGCAGGGATGGAGGATGCCCGCACCGACGACGGTGCCCACCTCGAAGCTCTCCTGCGCGAGAAAGTCGACGATCTCGACCTGGCGGTGGAACTGGGGATCGAGGGGGAGATCGAAACGCAAGTGGACGTCCGTGGCCCCGAGGAAGCCGGCAGCACGCTCGCCGAGGGCCACGTCGCGGGCGACGCCGTCGACGTCGAAACGCTCGTCGAGCGCGTCCACGAGTATCTGACCGACGTGAAGACGACCCAGATTCGGATGGGCCTGCACACGATGGGTGAACCACCCGCGGACGACCGCCTCGTCGAGTATCTCGTCGCACTCACGCGCCTGGAGAACCCTGGTGGACCGAGTTTGCGAGAGAGCGTCGCCGGCGTCCTCGGCGTCGATTATCAGCAAATGCTCGACGAACCAGGGACCTACGACGAGGCGCTGGGGATGACGCTGGCCGAGGCTGCCGACGAAGTGTACGAGACCAGTCTCTCGCTCGTCGAGACACTCGCGGAAAATGCGTTCGAGGTACCGGAGTCCGCGGTCGCGGCAGACCAGGATGAGGAAGTGAACATGAACCTGCTGGTCGTCGACATCGATCCGATCGGCGACGGTCGCGCGAAGTCCGGCGCGCACGACGACTTGCGCGAGGCACTCGCGTTCATCTGTGGGGACGTCGCGCCACGGGTCCAGGCAGCGAGCGAGGAAATCCCCCAGACTGTGGACGCACTCGCCGGTGAGTACGTCGAGCCTGGCGGGAGCGGCGCGCCGACGCGTGGCGGCGTCGACCTGCTGCCGACCGGCCGAAATTTCTACACGCTGGATCCCCGGAAAGTGCCGGCACGGAGCGCCTGGCAGGTCGGCCGCGAGGTCGCGGACGGCGTCGCCGAGCGTCACCGGCGTGCGGAGGGAGCGTATCCGGAGGAAATCGGCGTGGTCGCGTGGGGAACCCCGACGGTGCGAACCCGTGGCGAGACCATCGCGCAGGTCCTCGCGCTCATGGGCGTGGAACCCACCTGGACGGACGCCGGTCGCATCGACGACGTCGATCCCATCCCGCTCGAAGACCTCGACCGCCCACGGATCGACGTGACGACGCGCGTCTCTGGCCTGTTTCGCGACGCCTTCCCGCAGGCTGCGAGTGTCGTCCACGACGCGGTCGACGCCGTCGTGGACCTCGACGAACCACTGGAAATGAACTACGTCAAAAAACACGTCCAGGCAGAGGCCGACCAGCTGGACGCAGCCGGCGTCGAGAACCCGGAAGCGGCCGCCAAACAGCGCGTGTTCACGACGAAGCCCGGCGGCTACGGCGCTGGAACGAACAAGGCCGTCGACGAGGGGAACTGGGAGGACCGCTCGGATCTGGCCGACGTGTACGTCCAGTGGGGCGGCTACGCGCTGGGATCACGTGGAACGGTCACCGAAGCCCACGACGCCTTCGAGCGTCGCCTGGGGAGCGTCGAGGCCACCGTCAAGATCGAGGACACGGCCGAGCAGGACGAGTTCGATAGCTCCGATTGGTACGCCTTCCACGGCGGGTTCATCACTGCGGTGGCGGAAACCCGCGGCGAGGAACCTGCCTCCTACGTCGGCGACTCCAGTGATCCCGACAACGTGGACGTGTACACGAACGAGGAGAAGGTTCGGAAGGCGATGCGTGCTCGGGTGCTCAATCCAGCGTGGCTCGACTCCATGGAGGATCACGACTACAAAGGCGCTGGTGACCTGTCGACGACGGTCGACGTCGTTCTCGGCTGGGATGCGACGACCGGCGTGGTCAGCGATCAACTCTGGGAAGACGTCGCCGAGAAGTACGCCTTCGACGAGGAGCGCCAGGAATGGCTTCGCGACGTGAATCCCTGGGCGCTCGACAGCATCACCGAGACGCTGTTGGAGGCGATCGACCGTGGGCTCTGGGCGGCCGACGACGCGACGGCCGATCGACTCCGGGACATCAATCTCCGCGTCGACGGGGATCTGGAAGCGCGTGCGAGTGACGCCAGCGCCACGGAGGTGCCAGGCGATGACGACTGACGGCGCTCCCCAGGAGTCGGCCGCGGCGGCAGATCACGAGGCATACGCCGACCTGGGTGCGACGACGGAGAACGCGATGGACATCGCGACGACCAGTATGGATCGGGTCCGCGAACTCGTTCCCGACGAGACGCTGGCCGATCGGATCCGCCAGAAGTCCGTCCACGCGACCGGTGATCCGGAGTTTCAACATCTCGTCCGGTTGACCGGCACCCACGACGACGAACCGGTCGTCGCGGGTGCGCGAGCCGTCCTCGACGAACGGCCGATCGTCACCGACATCACGATGGTCAAAGCCGGCATCACCGGCCGTGGCCACGATTGTGGGGTGCACAAGGCAATCGGCAACGGCACCGAGCTGGCCAGGGAAACGGGCATGACTCGAACCGCAGCATCGGTCCTCGAACTCGACCGGGACGGGGTTTACGAGGATTCTATTGCCGTCGTGGGCAACGCCCCGACTGCCGCCCTCGCCCTCGCGGACTGTATCGAGGACGGTACTCGACCGGCCGTCGTCGTCGCGACGCCGGTCGGGTTCGTCAAGGCCGAAGAGAGTCGCCAGCGGCTCCGGGCCGTCGCCGCGGAGTACGGCGTTCCGGCGATCACGAACGTTGGCCGACGCGGCGGTAGCGGCCTCGCTGCTGGCCTCACGAACGAACTCGTGCACGTTGCGAGCGACGCTCGCAACGGGGAGATCGACCTGCCGTGAGTGGCTACGACCTCGACAGCGGGCCGGATCCGGCCACGCTCGCCGCGGCGAGACCGGAGAGCGACCGCTCCGTCGAGGGAGCGAGCGGACCGGTCCACGCCGTCGGCATTGGCCCAGGCAACCTCGACTATTTGACACCGCGCGGTGAGCGAGCGATTCGGACGGCCGACGTCGTCGTCGGCTTCGAAACGGTCGTCGAGTTCGTCGCGGAGCGGACCGACGCCGACCTGTTGTCCTGCGGGTACCGCGACGAAGCGGAAACTCTGGAACGCTTCGCCGACCGCGTCGCCGAGGGTGAGACCGGGACGGCGGTCCTGATGGGGGATCCGAACCACTCGGGCTACCAGTTCGTCGGCAAAGTCCAGGCCGCCGTCGACCCAACAGTCCGAGTGATACCGGGCATCTCCTCGCTCCAGGTCGCGGCCAGCCGGGCACGCACGCCGATGGAAGCGACCTGTTTCGTCACGCTGCACAAAAGCGGCGACCTCGAACCGGACCTCCGACGGCTCCGCGAGAACGTCGGCGAGCGCCACCTCCTCGTCTTGCCCCGGCCGTACGACTTGATGCCCGAAGACGTGGCGCAAGCGCTGCTCGATGCCGGGGCTGACGGCGCGCTCGAAGCACTGGTCCTGGAGCGACTGACGCACGCAGACGAAGCAATCACGAGGACGAGCCTCGACGACCTGGCCGCGCGGAGGGACGAGGTTGCCGATGGCGACTCACCGTTTTCGGACCTCTCCGTCCTGGCCGTTCGCGCGGCAGCGACGGGCGAGGGCTCGACCGGTGCCGGCGATTTATAACGAACGGCTCGATGGTATCGATCTGATATCACGCTGATATTGCAGAATTATCAGAACCCCGTCTGTTCTTCCCTCGATTGCGAGGACCCTAACTTATTTGCCAGTCGGTGGCAATCTCCGAACAACCCGATTTGGTCTAACTAAAGTTGACTTGATACTCGTCACGATTCATGATTTCGGAAACACTGCTCCTCATCGGCCGCCAGCGGCACAATGCGCGCGACGTACTCGCGGTGCACGCCGACAGGCTTGCACAGCGCGACGTGGTCGACGACGTCGTGGTAGCGACGTACGAGAGCGAACCCGTCCGAGAACTTCGGAATCGGATCGAAGGGATCGAGGGCGATCGCGTATACGTCCTCCCGACGTGTGCCGCCCACACCCACGAAACGATTGCGGAAGTGCCCGCGGCACTCTCCTACCTCTCCGGGGACGTTCGCTACTGTGAACCACTCGGTGGGAGTCCCGTCGTCTCGGAGATTATCGAGGAGAAGGCGACCGCGCTGGCGCCCGCTTCACCCGATGTCTCGCTCATTCTCGTCGGGTTCGGCAGCAGTTCGAAGCCGTACCATCGCCAGATGGCCGAGTACCACGCGACCCGCTTGCAGGAACATACCGACTACGCGGACGTGCTCACCTGCTATCTCCTGCAGAATCCTGCGGTCGAGTGTGTCCGATACAACGTTCCGACGGAGCGCGCAGTGGCCGTCCCGCTGTTCGTCACGCAGTCCACCGCGACGGAGACGCGAATCCCCGAGGAACTCGAACTGGCCCGCGGCGGCATCGAGTACGCTGACCCACTCGGCACGCATCAGCGGCTGACCGATGCCATCGAGGCTGAATGCTGCAAGCAGCGCGCACTCGCCCCAGCTGACGGTTCCCGACCAGTTTCCTTCGAGGGGACGCTCGCGGCGTCACGACGACCGGTCGCCACCGACGGCGAGGGCCGCCCCTGAAATGCAACACGGCCATCTCCTGAACGACGCATGAACGGGTTCGTTCTCGGTGGTACCCGTTCTGGTGTCGGCAAAACCGTCGCGACACTCGCCGTCATCAGTGCCCTCGAATCAGCCGGTCACAGCGTGCAACCGGCGAAAGCGGGCCCGGATTTCATCGATCCGAGCCATCACGAGGAGGTGGCAGGACGGCCCTCACGAACGCTCGACCGCTGGCTCCAGGGTGCGGCAGGACTCCGGCGAAACTACCACCGTGGTGAGGGCGATATCTGCGTCGTCGAGGGCGTGATGGGGCTGTACGACGGGGACGGATCGAGCACTGCGATGGTCGCGGAGGCACTCGATCTCCCGGTCGTCATCGTCGTCGACGCGAAAGCTGGCATGGAAAGCGTCGCTGCGACCGCGCTTGGCTTCGAGCGCTACGCGGCCGTCGCTGACCGCGACATCGACGTCGCTGGCGTCCTCGTCCAGCGTGCCCACGGCGGGCGCCATGCCGAGGGCATTCGCGAGGCGCTGCCAGAGGGATTGGCGTACTTCGGCCGCATTCCGCCGAACGAAGATCTGGCGATTCCCGACCGTCATCTCGGCCTGAAATTGGGCGAAGAGGCGCCACTGGCAACCGACGCGCTCGACGCGGCAGCCGAGCACATTCGAACCGATCGGCTGCTCGACTGTGCACGGACGCCCCCAAGACCGGATTCACAGCGCCCGCGATCCAGCCGTGACGTCCGCATCGCCGTCGCTCACGACGCGGCATTCTGCTTTTCGTATCCGGCGACGATGGAGCGACTCCGCGAGCGTGCCGCGGTGGTTCCCTTCGCGCCGATCGAGGGCGACGACCTGCCCGACAGTGACGCCGTCTACCTTCCCGGCGGCTATCCAGAACTCCACGGGCAAGCGCTGGCGGACAGTCCTGCACTGTCCCAACTCGCCGACGTCGCAGCCAATGGCCGTCCAATCTTTGGCGAGTGTGGTGGCCTGATGGCACTGTCCGAGAGCCTGACGACAACGGCCGGCGATACCTACGAGATGGCCGGGGTACTGCCGGCCGAAATCGAAATGCAGGATCGCTATCAGGCGCTCGATCACGTCGAACTCCGGGCGACGACGGGAACGCTGACCGCCAGTGCTGGCGGCCGACGCCGAGGCCACGAGTTTCACTACTCCAGCGCCGACGTGGCTGGGGACGCAAGATTCACCTTCGATGTCGAACGCGGGGACGGCATCGCGGACGGTCGTGAGGGCCTGACCGAACATCGGACGCTTGGCACCTACTGCCACGTCCATCCCGCGAGTGGCGCGTTCGACGCGTTTCTCGACGCTATTTGACCCTGCCCCTACAATTCCGATACATGACTGAGGATACCGATTCCACGCCTGACGCGGTCGCGGAACGGACCCCCGGCAAGGGTCGACCGCCACGCGAACGACCGATCGACCCTGCAGCCCCAGCGGCGTTCGGCCTCGTCCAGGTCTGGTGGGGCGACGGGAAGGGCAAGACCACCGCCGCGATGGGGATGGGATTTCGCGCCGCGGGGCACGGCTACCGCGTCCACATGCTCCAGTTCATGAAAGGTGGTGCCGCCAGCGTCGAGGACGTTCGCGGCGAGTACAACGCCATCGCTGCCGTGCCAGGGTTTTCCTACGAACACTCCGGTCAGTACGGCTGGCACGGGATGGCCGATGGGACTGACGAAGACGACCACGCCGCCCGCGCGCAGGGTGGTCTCGAACGTGCGCGGGAGTTGCTCGCAGCCTGGGAGACGGTCGATTTGACTGCGTCATTGGACCTCGATGGCGATCCGAGCGATGGCGTCCATATGCTCATCCTCGACGAGATCCTGTACGCCGCGAATCGAGACCTCGTGAATCCGGCGGCAGTCGTCGACCTCGTCGAATCGAAACCCGACGCGCTCGAACTCGTGCTTACCGGTGGCCACGAGCACCCCGAATTTCTGGACGAGCACGCAGACCTGATAACCAAGGTCGAGAAGCAGCGCCATCCCTTCGACGCCGGCCACGGGGCCCGGAAGGGAACCGAGTACTGATCTGGACTGGGGAGCTGCTACTCCTTCTCGCCGGCGCCGACCGCGCTCTCGCCCACTGGATCGTGGCCCTCCATGCGTTCCTGGCCACCCATGTAGGGGCGAAGCGCTGCTGGCACGGTGACGGTGCCGTCCTCGTTCTGGTAGTATTCGAGGATAGCGACCATCACGCGACCGACGGCGGTGCCACTCGCGTTGAGCGTGTGGAGGTAGTCGGCGGATTCGTGGCGTTCCGGCCGGTAACGAAGGCCAGCACGGCGAGCCTGGTAGTCCTCGAAGTTGGATGCACTGGAGACTTCCAGCCAGCGACCGCCCTGTTCGGGCCCCTCGTCCATGTCGTCACCCGGCGCCCACACCTCGATGTCGTAGGTCCTCGCGGAGGCGACGGTGAGGTCGCCGGTACAGAGATCGAGGATGCGGTAGGGCAGGCCGAGGCGTTCGAGGACGGCCGCAGCCTCTTCAACGAGGGATTCCAGTCGGTCGTTGCTCTCGTCCGGTTCGACGAAGTTGACGAGTTCGACCTTGTTGAACTGGTGGACGCGGACGATCCCCCGCGTTTCGGTGCCGTGCTCGCCGGCCTCCCGGCGGAAGTTGGGCGTGTAGGCCTGGTGCTTCAGCGGCAGGTCGTCGGCGAGGAGGATTTCATCGCGATACATGTTCGTGACCGGCACTTCCGCCGTCGGACAGAGCCAGAGGTCCTCCTCGTCGTAGGCCTCTGTCTCACCGCCGCCGATGCGGTAGGCGTCGTCGGCGAACTTCGGGAGCTGCCCGGTACCAGTCATGGAGGTGCTGTTGACCGGAATCGGGGGGAAGAGATCCACATAGTCTTGTTCGCGGTGCACGTCGAGCATGAACTGAATGAGGGCGTGTTCGAGTCGTGCACCGTCGCCCTTGAGGAAGTAAAAGCCCGCGCCGGTCGTCTTCGCCGCACGCCCCTCGTCGATAATCTCCAGGTCTTCACCGAGGTCGTAGTGCGGGGTGATCTCCGCCGGCAGTTCTCGCAACTCGTCGAAACCCCAGCGTTCGACCTCGACGTTGTCCGCTTCCTCCTGGCCGACTGGAACGTCGTCCTGTGGCACGTTGGGAATGTCGAGGAGACGCTCTTCGAGTTCGGCTTCGAGTTCGTCGGCACGCTCCTCGACCGCCTGGAGTTCCTCCTTGAGTTCCTGGGAGCGATCGATAGCTTCCTGCGCGGCCTCCTCATCACCCGCTTGTTTCAGCTCGCCGATCGTCCGCGAGACCTCGTTGCGCTCGTGACGAAGCCCGTCGCCCTCGGCTTTCAGCTCACGCCACTCCTCGTCGATCTCGAGGATGTGATCCAGATCGACGTCAGCCCCGCGAGCATCGACCGCATCGCGGACCGTCTCGGGATTCTCCCGGACGAACTGCCTGCTTAACATGAACGTTCGTTTCCGTCGGTCCGGCAAAGTCGTGTCGCATCATGGGCGGCTGGTATCGATGACTCGCCTCGTGGACTCTCCGCAAAGCCCAGTCACGCAAGATGCAACTACTGAGTAAAGGAGCGAGGGGTCGATGTATTCGCAGCGACTGCGACCTTGAAAGCACCGAGCCGCTCGACCGTCCGGGACTCGCTGCGCTCCTCGGCCTTCGGCCTGCGGTGCTTGCTTCGTCCGGGCCGGCCGACCGCCTCGCCCCTTTCGTACCCGCCCGGCGTAGCTTGTTGAATCACCCGACACGGGTGGGAATGAAAGGGGCGCGGCCGGTCGCGGCAAAGCCGCGACACTGAAGCGGGCGGCACCGCCGCCCGCGCGCTGGGCGAAGGCCGGCGACGTAAGCACGCGAACGTAGTGAGCGCGCGCAGCGATAGCGCGGCCGACCAGCGGTCGCTTGAACGGAGTGAGAGCGACGATTGGGCGAGCGGGAGCGGAGCGACACGCGAGCCAGGGAGGCCGCGAATTGAGCGAACGGCGCAGCCGTGAGCGAGCCGCCCGAGCCCAGCGACGCGGGGCTTTCCATGCCTCGTGGCTCCGACTCCTCCCAGGCTCGCGATTGAGTTACTCAGTAGTTGGGTCGTGCGGAGCCGGAGTTCGACTCACGAGGACGGCGTCGGGCTAGGGGAAAACGCTCATCAGTCGGTGACCCGTCGGGCCAATTGAATGGTCAGCGCGTTAGAGTGGGTCCTCGTCGGTATCGTCGCCTACGCGGTCGTCGTTATGGTCCTTCGCGCCCGCGGTATCCTCCCGGAGTACGTCAAGGGCAGTGGGCCGATCGTGACCATCCACACCAAGCGTGGAAAGGCGTTTCTCGGCTGGCTCGCCCGCCCGAAGCGGTTCTGGCGGGCCTGGGGCAACCTCGGCATCGGCATCGGCATCGTCGTGATGATCGGCACGCTGTTGATCACGCTGTTCAGTGCCTACCAGTCGATCGTCGATCCCCAACCGACCGCGCTGACCGAGCCGCGCAACGCGCTGGTGATCCCCGGCCTCAACGACTTCCTGCCGCTGTCTGCCGCACCCGAAATCGTCGCGGGACTCGCGATCGCCCTGGTCGTCCACGAGGGAGGCCACGGGCTGTTCTGCCGCGTCGGCAACATCGACATCGAATCGATGGGGCTGGTCTTTCTCTCCTTCATCCCGATCGGCGCGTTCGTCGCGCCGGACGAGGAAAGCGTCAGCAAGGCCGAGCGGGGCGATCAGACGCGGATGTTCACGGCGGGCGTGATGAACAACTTCGCCATCGGATTGCTCGCACTCGTCTTGCTGTTCGGGCCCGTGCTGGGAGCGGTCTCGGTCGTTGCTGGCGTCCCGATCGGTGATACCGTCCCGGGCAGTCCTGCCGACCAGAGTGCGATCGATAGCGGTGACGTCATCACTAGCGTCGAGGGCCAGGAAGTAGCAAACGCCTCCGCGTTCCGCGACGCCCTGGCCACGACCGAGCCGTCTGTCGACGTCGGGCTCAAGAGTGGCGAGAGTGCGACCATCGAACGGCGCGTGTACGTCAACGCCCATGCGAGTAGTGCGCCAGTGTCGACGAATCAGACGATCACGGCGGTCAACGGGACGGAGGTCCGAACGGTCCGTGCCTTCGCCGATGCCCTCCAGAATCGAACCGTCGTCACTCTCTCGCGGGAAAATGCGAGTGGCGTGACGACGGCCATCGGCGCCTACACGCGCGTCCAGGCCAACGGCTCGTTCGCAGCGGCGGGCGGCCCACCTGGGGAGGTCGTCTTCGTCACCCACGCCGACGGCGAGCGAGTGCTGACCTGGACCGCGCTCGAACGTGTGATCGATGGCACCAGCGCGGGCGAGGACATAGATCTCGTCGGCTACGTCGACGGCGAGCGGACCGAATTTACCGTCGAACTGGGTGCGGGTGAAGGCGCTCGCGAACAACTCGGCGTGCGGACCGCGGGCGGCCCCAGTGGCTTCGGCGTCGACGACCTCGGGATCGACGAGTATCCCGCCGGCGCCTTCCTCGACATCCTCGGTGGTAACGGCGGTGGTGAGTCGGGCTACGCAACGCTTCCCTTCCTCGCCCAGACCGCGCTGATGTTGTTCCTGCCCTTTATCGGACTTACTGCGGTGTTCAACTACGGCTTCCCGGGCTTCACCGGTATCGCGACGAACTTCTACACCGTCGACGGCGCGCTCGGCCTGCTGGGAACTGGTGGTGCCTTCCTGGTGGTGAACGTCCTGTTCTGGACGGCCTGGATCAACCTCGTCGTCGGGCAGTTCAACCTGTTCCCGACGTACCCACTCGACGGCGGCCACATCGTCCGGACGATGACCGAATCGTTCGTCTCCCGGTTACCGATCGAGAACGGCAGACGGGTGACGACCGCCGTGACCGTGGCCATCTCCATCGTCGTGCTCGCGGCGATGGCGATGCTGTTCATCGGGCCGCAATTGCTCGCCTGATCCGGCGGTGCGAGTCCGGCCGGTTCGTTACCCCTATACCGTCCCCACCGAAAGCGCGAGTATGTTCAGAGCGACCCGTGCGGAGATCGAGGACGCTCTCGTCAACGCCCTCTCTGCCCTCGATCTGCCGACGACGGATCTCGGAATCGAGGAGCCACCGGCCGACGTCGACGCCGTCCTCGCCTCCAGCGTTGCCTTCCGACTCGCTGAAGCGGCGAGTGCCGCCCCCGCCGCGGTCGCCGACGACATTGCCGCCGAAATCGACGTCAGCGAGCTTACCTACGTCGGGCAGGTCCAGACCCAGGGGCCCTATCTCAACTTCCTGCCCGGCGCGGCCTACTTTGCTGGCACGCTCGACGCGGCGACGGAGACGGACTTCGGCTCGCTCCCCGATAAGGAGACGAGCGTCGTCCTCGAACACACCTCCGCGAACCCGACCGGGCCGGTCCACGTGGGCCGCGCTCGCAACCCGATCATTGGGGACGCGCTGGCTCGCGTTCTCGATTACGCCGGCTACGACGTGGATCGGCACTACTACGTCAACGACGCTGGCCGCCAGATCGCCGTCTTCACCTGGGCCTACGAAACGTTTGACGAGGCCGACCTCCCGGACCCGGAACGTGATTCCCCGGAATACGAGATGGTCCGGTACTATCGCAAGGGCAACGCCTTCCTCGAAGACGCCGACGCCGACCGCGCCGAGGCCGCCGAAGACGAGATCCAGTCGATCCTTCAGGGCCTCGAAGCGGGTGACGAGGCGACCTACGATCGCGTTAGCGAGGTCGTCGACACCGTCCTCTCGGGCATGACCGCCACGTTGGGGCGGCTTCCCGCCGAGTTCGACGAATTCGTCAAGGAGACGCGATTCATGCGCGACGGCTCGACCGATGCCCTCGTCGAACGTCTCAAAGCACTCGATTGTGCGGTGTACGAGGAAGACGCCTGGCAACTCGACCTGCCCGACTTCGAGAAGAACCTCGTCTTCCTGCGCTCGGACGATACCTCCCTGTACACGACGCGTGATCTGGCCCACCACGAGTGGAAACTCGACAACTACGACCGGGCGGTGACCGTGCTGGGAGAGGACCACAAACTCCAGGCCCAGCAACTCGACGCCACCCTCTCACTGCTTGGCATCGATACGGATCGCATCGACAGCGTTCATTACTCGTGGGTGAACCTCCCGGAGGGTGGGATGAGTACGCGAAAAGGGACCGGCATCGACCTCGACGACCTGCTCGACGAGGCGATCGATCGGGCCCGCCAGGAGGTCGAGGACCGCCTGGACGACCGGATTCGCGACGACGACCTCGACGCCGAGGACGTCGAGCGAATCGCCCACCAGGTCGGCATCGGGGCCGTCCGCTACGACATCGTCTCGAAACAGCCGACGAAGGGGATCACCTTCGAGTGGGAACGGGCCCTCGACTTCGAGGCCCAGTCGGCCCCCTACGTCCAGTACGTCCACGCGCGTTGCTGTGGCATCCTCGACGACGTCGCGGAACCAGGCTCCGACGCGGTCCAGCCGGACGCGCTCGCTGCCACCGAGGCGGAAGACCTCCTGCGGGTGCTCGCGCGATTCCCGGCCGTCATCGAGGCGGCGGCCCGCCAGCACCGCCCCCACGTCGTCGCGACCTACACCCGCGACCTGGCCGAGCAGTTCAACGCCTTTTACCGCGAGTGTCCGGTGCTCACGGCCGAAGACGAGGCCACGCGGACCGCACGGCTTGCCCTCGTCGTCGGAACGCGTAACGCGATGGCCAACGCGCTGGACGCGCTGGGCGTCGCTGCCCCCAACTCGATGTAAGCGAACGGTACCGTGCCAGATCAACAGCGTCCGTGGTCAGTTGAACAGCCCGAAAACGCCGCCGCCCGATTCCTCTTCCTCGTCGTCCAGGTCGACGTCGGGATTGTTGGAGAACCACGAGTCCTCGAAGACGACCTCGACGTCGGAGACGTCCGTGTCGGGCTCGAAAAAGAGCGTCTCCATCGTGGCAGACAGCCGTCGGAACGCATCGGCCGTGGTGCTGTCCGGGGACTCGATCACGAGTGGTTCGGCCATTGTCGCGGCCTTGTCGTCCGGAATGACCGCCAGGAGCGGCACGTCGATGCGAGATTCGATCTTGGTGACGTCGGTGAGCGCCGTCACGCGATTGATCACGTTGCCGAGGACGTTGCCGTCGATGCGATCGGCCAGCTGTGCGGTCTTGACGGTGTCGCCGACCGCCACCTCGTCCGGCGTGGTCACGAGAATGATGCCATCAGCCAGCCCCAGCGGCACGGCCACGTCGTGGCTCAGGCCTGCGCCCGTGTCGATGATGACGACGTCGTACGCGCTTCGCAGCGTTTTCACGACTTTTCGCAACTGGGCCGGATCGGCGTCCGCGAAGGCTTCGAGGCGTTGCTCGCCGGGAATCACCGTGAGGCCGCCCGCTGCCTCCGTCAACGCCTCGCTCACTTCCGCGTTGCCAGCCAGAATTTCGTGGAGGCTCGCCTCGTGATCGAGTTCGAGCATCGTCCCCAGGTTCGCCATCCCGAGGTCCGCGTCGATCACCACCACGTCCTGCCCTCGCTCCTGCAACGCCGCACCGAGGTTGACCGCGGTGGTGGTCTTCCCCACGCCACCCTTCCCGCCAGCCACCGTGCACACATAGCCCGCCATGTTTGGTTACCAGTGTTCTGGGTATCCCACTACATAAACCCGTCCGTCGTCGTACCGGTTCGATCACGACGCGTTTACTCCGGGCTCCAGCCGATCGTTCGAAACGTCGGGTCCAGAGGGCAGCGGCCAGTGACTCACCGTGAAATCGTCACGGACCACCGCGTCTGCGAGCCGCGTCCCGGCCGGCCCGCGGTCAACAGTTTCATACGCACCATTCGCCTACTCATCCATCAATGAGCGAGCCAGAGGCAGAGCAGTCGGATAAACAAAAATACGAGTTCCGGAAAGTTATCGAGGATCTCAAGCAGTACCGGGGCTCGGGAACCCAGCTGGTCTCGATTTACGTCCCCGAGGACACGCAGATTTCCGACGTCGTCGCCCACGTCACCCAGGAACACTCCGAAGCGGCGAACATCAAGTCCAAGGACACCCGGACGAACGTCCAGGACGCCCTGACGAGTATCAAAGATCGGCTCCGCTACTACGACACGTATCCACCGGACAAGGGGCTGGTTCTGTTCTCGGGTGCGATCGACTCCGGTGGCGGCCGGACCGACATGATAACCGAAACCCTGGAGAGTCCGCCGGATCCCATCGAGTCCTTCCGCTATCACTGTGACTCGGAGTTCCTGACCGAACCGCTCGAACACATGCTTGCCGACAGCGGCCTGTTCGGGCTGATCGTCCTCGACCGACGGGAAGCGAACGTCGGCTGGCTCAAGGGCAAACGGGTTGAGCCGGTCAAATCAGCCTCCTCGCTGGTGCCCGGCAAACAGCGCAAAGGTGGCCAATCCGCCCAGCGATTCGCCCGCCTCCGCCTCGAAGCGATCGATAACTTCTACCAGGAGGTCGCGGGAATGGCCAACGACCTGTTCGTCCCCGAACGCCACGAACTGGATGGCATCCTCGTCGGCGGGCCATCACCGACGAAAGACGAGTTTCTGGACGGCGATTACCTGCACCACGAAATCGGCGACAAGGTGCTCGGCAAGTTCGACGTCGCCTACACCGACGAATCCGGCCTGAAAGACCTGGTCGATGCCGCCGACGACGTCCTGGCCGAGTACGAGATGGTCGAGGACAAACACGCCATGGAGGAGTTCTTCAAGCAACTCCACGACGGCAACCAGGCCACCTACGGGTTCGAGCCGACCCGGGAGAACCTCGTGATGGGCGCCGTCGAACAACTGCTCATCTCCGAGGACCTCCGCCAGGACGTCGCGGCCTATACCTGTCCCAACGGCCACGACGAGCGAGAGATGCTCGACCAGCGCGAGGATACCCCCGACCACGAATGTACGCGCTGTGGCGAGACGGTCTCGGCCGCGGACGCCGAGCGCGAGGACGCCATCGACCACCTGATGGAAATCGCCGAACAGCGCGGCACCGAGACGCTGTTCATCTCCACGGACTTCGAAAAGGGCGAACAGTTGCTCACCGCGTTCGGTGGCGTCGCTGGACTGCTACGCTATTCGACGGGCGTCTAGGGGCCCTGATGTTTCACAAACGCGGGTCGTTTTTTCGCCACACTGTCCGCTGAGGGGTCCGCGCTATCGAGGTCGTCGCTTCGAACGGGAGGGCCGAATCGCCGGTCGCGGGTCTGCATACCGTTCGACGACGAGAGCGCAACGAAAAACGACGGGAGGATTCCCCCTCTCCCGTGTGGCTGCGGTGGGTGTGGCATGGTCCCGTGGTCGCGTGGGTGGTGCACGTCGCGACCCGGGTCGGGTGGTGGTGCTGCGGTGGGCGTCGGCAGACACTCAGCAACCGCATTTTCGACAAGGGAGTGCAGGGATAAATCAATCATACCTAACTCGTTAGGTGCCAGTCGGGGACGCTCAGAGGAACTGTTCAAGCTGACGGCGTCGCCGGCTCAGATCGATCGCTGGGTCGACGGCCGGATCGTCCGCGAGCCGATCCAGCACCAGCAACGGATCGGTGCCCGCGCGTTCGACGACGAGCAACAACTCACTCAGTTCCCCGCGATAGGTCGCCAGTGAGGGGAGGAGCGCGAACACGAGCGCCATCGGCACGGCGGCCTCGCCATCCGGGAACGCGGTCGGGACGTCATCGAACGGTGGGGTCGAACTCGGTGCGTCGGCCAGCGGCTGGACGGTGAGACAGTGCGGGCACAGCGTGGCGCCCGAATCGTCTCCCGGCAGATAGCGAGCGAGCTCCTCGGGCACTGGAAAGTCGATCGTCTCGGTCCCACACTCCGGACAGTCCATACACGCAGTGAGATGGCCTCGGTGAAAACGGATTCGGCGTTCGCCCGCCGTCTGCTGGCGAATTCAATCGTCGGCCGCGATCGGCGTCTCCTCGGCGTCCTCGGCTTCCTGGGCTTCGCGCTCCTCGCGTGCTTCTTCCTCTTTCTTGTTCTTGATCTTCTTCATCCGGAAGATCTCCTCGCGTTCTTGCTCTTCGAGTTTCTGCTCGATGTACTCTTTGTTGTCGTTCAGATCGGGCAGGAGTTTGAACTCGAGGGCGTTGACGCGGCGCTTGGTCGTCTCGATTTCTTCGAGCATTTTCTTCATCGCCGTCTCGACTTCCGCGGCGAGGATGATATTCTCCAGCAGTTCTTCGTAGGTGTCGGCGGCCTCGTCGATCGTGGCCGAGGTGCCGAGGACGCCGTAGCCCCGCTCGTCGAGGTCCTTTCGCACCTTCGAGGACTCGATCTGGGGCACGACGACGCCCATGATGTTTTTCGACTGGGTGGTCAGCTCCGGGTGCTCTTTGAGTGCCGCGGCGGCGCCACGAACCGTCACGTCACCCTCAGTCGCCCGTGCGCGATCGATGGCGTGCTGGGCTCGCTCGTACGAATCGTCGAGATCCGAGCGGACGTCCTGGGCCTGGTCCAGAATGTCCATGAACTCCATTATTAGCCCGTCACGCTTCTGTTCCAGCGTGTCGTGGCCGCGCTCGGAGAGCTCGATGCGATCCTCGATCTGCATCAAGTTCTTGCGCGTCGGCTTGACGTCCTTGGCCATTACAGGACGCTTGCGGGGCGAGGCAGGTAAGCGTTTTCAGTTACTGCGTCGAACGGCTCGAAAATTCGCCTCCCCGATGGAAGCTGGGCGACACTCGCTGCACCACCCACTATACGCAACTACTGACTAACGCGAACGGGAGGAGGTGAGAGAACCGCCAGCAGTGACAGCTTGAAAGCCCCGCGGCGCTCGACTCGGGGGACCCACGCTGCGCTCCTCGGCCGTTGGCCTGCGGTGCTTGCGGGGTCCACCGTCGTCCAGCACCGCGCCCCTTTCATTCCCACCCACATAGCTCGTCAAATCAGCCGACACGGGCGGGAATGAAAGGGGCGCGACTCTGAGCGAAGCACGACGATGCAAGCACTGGAGTGACCGAAGGGAGCGAAGCGCGCAGCGAGTCGCGCGAGTTCAGAGTCGCGGGGCTTTCCATGCATCTCGACGGCGGCGACATCTCAATCTTACCAGTTTGCGTTACTCAGTAGTTTAGTCGCTCAGGTTCGTTCGTAGTAGAGCTTCGAGGCGTAGAAGACTACGACGCCAGCGAGCCAGATGGCGATGATCGTCGGCGTTGCTGATCCAGTCATGGCGATCTGGTAGAGGGCTACGGCGAGGATCGCCAGAATGAGCACCAGAAAGGCGTTTCGCGCACTTTTCAGCATCACGTCGTCGTTCATAGCGCGGGTTTCAGGCGGCGCTCACAAAGGCGTCTCGGTGTGAGCGAGAAAGCGAGAATCGGGGCGAGAGGAGTTAGTCCGCGGTGACTTCGGCCGTCTCGTCCTCGCGGTAGTGTTCCTCGATGAGGTCCTCGTCGACGCGGTTGAGTTCCTCTTTGGGCAGCGTGGAGAGGAGGTCCCAGCCGATTTCCAGCGTTTCGTCGATGGTTCGGTCAGTGGTCGACCCCTGGTCGACGAACTCCTCCTCGAAGCGGTCTGCGAAGTCGAGGAAGCGGTTGTCACGGTCGGAGAGCGCTTCTCGACCGACGATGTTAACGAGGTCGCGCAGGTCCTCACCCTCCGCGTACGCGGCGTACATCTGGTCGGAGACGTCGGCGTGGTCCTCGCGGGTGAGGCCCTCGCCAATCCCGTCGTCCATCAGCCGGGAGAGACTCGGGAGCACGTTGACCGGTGGCGAGATGCCCTGGCTGTTGAGGTCCCGATCGATGTAGATCTGGCCCTCGGTAATGTAGCCGGTGAGGTCCGGAATCGGGTGCGTGTCGTCGTCGCCCGGCATCGTGAGGATCGGAATCTGGGTGACCGATCCATCGCGACCTTCGATCCGACCGGCGCGCTCGTAGAGCTGGGCGAGGTCGGTGTACATGTAACCGGGGTAGCCACGACGGCCCGGGACCTCCTCACGTGCGGCACCGATCTCTCGGAGTGCCTCACAGTAGTTGGTCATGTCCGTCAGGATGACGAGGACGTGATAGTCCTTGTCGAAGGCGAGATACTCCGCGGTCGTCAGCGCGAGCCGCGGCGTAATCGTTCGCTCGACCGCCGGGTCGTCGGCCAGGTTCATGAAGACGACCGAACGCTCCAGGGCGCCCGTTCGCTCGAAGTCGGCCATGAACTCGTTGGCCTCCTCCTGGGTGATCCCCATCGCGCCGAAGATCACGGCGAACTCGGATTCCTCGTCGTCCTCGCCCTCGCTGGCGTCCTCGGGCACGGTTGCCTGGCGTGCGATCTGGAGTGCGAGTTCGCTGTGTGGCAGGCCGGATGCCGAGAAGATCGGCAGCTTCTGGCCGCGCACCAGCGTGTTCATGCCGTCGATCGCCGAGACGCCCGTCTGGATGAACTCCTCGGGGTACTCTCGGGAGACCGGGTTGATCGCCGCGCCGACGATGTCACGTCGCTCGTCCGGAACGATGTCCGGGCCACCGTCGATCGGTCGGCCGGTCCCGTCCATCACGCGACCGAGGAGGTCCTCGGTGACGGGCATCTTCATCGTCTCGCCGACGAAGCGGACCGACGCATTACGGTCGATGCCTTCGGTCCCCTCGAAGACCTGGATGGCGACGTGGTCGCTCGTCGATTCGAGCACCTGGCCCCGTCGCACCTCACCATCGGAGGTCTCGATCTCGACGATCTCGTCGTAGCCGACCGGCTCGTCGGTCTCGACGAACACCAGTGGGCCGCTGATTTCCGTGATAGTTTGGTATTCTTTCATCGTTAGTACTGCTCCTGGAGTTGGCTCGTCATGTCAGCCTCGAGTTCGTCGACGAACTCGTCGTAATCCTCCTGGACGCCGATCCGATTGATCTGTGGCGCCGCGTCGATGCCGATGATCTCCTCGATCGGGACGCCCGCGTCGAGTGCCTCGAAGGCTGCGTCGTTGAACGTCCGGATGGCACCGAGGATTCGGTAGGTCTTCTCCGGCGGACAGTAGGTGTCGACCGGGTGGAAGCCGTTCTGCTGGAGCCACGCCTCGCGCAGGTATCGCGCGACTTCGAGCGTCAGCTGCTGGTCCTCGGGCAGGGCGTCCTTCCCGACGAGCTGAACGATCTCTCGCAACTCCGCCTCCTCGTCGAGCACGTCAATCGCCCACTGGCGCCGCTCGGGCCAGTCACTGGCGACGTTGTCCTCGAACCACGGGTCCAGCTGATCTCGGTACAGTGAGTACGACTCGTTCCAGTTGATCGCCGGGAAGTGCCGACGTTCCGCGAGGTCGGCGTCCAGCGCCCAGAACGTCTTCACGATACGCAGCGTGTTCTGGGTGACCGGCTCCGAGAAGTCCCCGCCCGGTGGCGAGACCGCACCGATGACCGAGACCGAACCCTCGGTGTCGTTGATGTTCTGGAAGTAGCCGGCGCGCTCGTAGAACTCGGAGAGTCGCGCGGCGAGGTAGGCCGGGTAGCCCTCCTCACCGGGCATCTCCTCCAGTCGTGAGGAGATTTCACGCATGGCCTCGGCCCACCGCGAGGTGGAATCGGCCATCAGCGCGACGTCGTACCCCATGTCGCGGAAGAACTCCGCGATGGTGATTCCCGTGTACACACAGGATTCACGCGCCGCGACGGGCATGTTCGACGTGTTCGCGATGAGACACGTCCGGTCCATCAGCGTGTTGCCCGTCTTCGGGTCTTCGAGTTCCGGGAAGTCTTCGATGACTTCCGTCATCTCGTTGCCTCGCTCACCACAGCCGACGTAGACGACGATGTCCGCGTCGGCGTATTTGGCAAGCTGGTGCTGGGTGACGGTTTTGCCCGAGCCGAATGGCCCCGGAATCGCCGCCGTCCCACCCTTCGCGATGGGGAACAGGCCGTCGAGGATGCGCTGACCGGAAATCAGCGGCGTCGTCGGCGTCTGCTTCTCGTTGGCCGGGCGCTGTTCGCGGACCGGCCACTCCTGGCGCATCTGGATCTGCTCGCCGTTGTCCAGTTCGACGACCGGTGTTTCGACGTCGAACTCACCGGACTCGGCGGAGACGACCTCGCCACCCTCGTAGTCGGGCGGCACCATCACCTTGTGGTCGATGCTCGGCGTCTCCGGGACGATCCCGACGATGTCGCCGGGTTCGACCTCGTCGCCTTCCGAGACCTCTGGCGTGAAGTCCCAGGTCTTCTCCAGGTCGATCCCTGGGGCGTCGACGCCCCGGTCGAGGAACGCCGAGCCCATCTTTTCTTCGAGCACGTCGAGGGGGCGCTGGACGCCGTCGTAGATGGCGTCGAGCATCCCTGGTCCGAGGTCGACGGACAACGGGGAGCCAGTCCCTTCGACCGGCTCACCCGGGGAGACGTCCGACGTCTCCTCGTACACCTGAATCGTGGTCAGGTTCCCCTCGATCTCGATCACTTCGCCCATCAGCCCTTCGTGACCGACGTACACGACGTCGTTCATCCGGGCGTCGAGGTCCCGGGCAATCACGACCGGCCCGGAGACACTCTCGATCTGTCCGTCCTCGCGGACGGTCGATTCTGTTGCTTGACTCATAGTTAATCCTCCTCCATCAGGTCGATCCCGATTGCTCGCTTGATCTGCTGGCGCAACCCGCCGCTGCCGGCCTCGCCACCCAGCGTGACGAAGACGGGTTCGACGCTCGTCTCGGCCGTTTCGCGGACGTCCCGCGACAGATGATCCAGGTCCTCGTCGTGCATGACGACGATCCCGACGTCCTCGTCGGCGACCACGGATTCGACCGCTTCGTCCAGCGCCTCGTCCTTCTCTTCGTCGGGGACTTCCTCGAACGTATTGACGCCAGCCAGTCGGAAGCCCGTCGTAAACTCCGGGCTGCCGACGACGGCGATCGTCTGACTCATCGTACCACCAGCTCCTGCTCGATTTCCTCCGGAGTCAGTCCCGCCTCGCGGCCACGCGCTATGGCCCGGACGTTGTCGACCTCGCGTTCCTTGGCAAGGACGTACGCAAAGACCGGACAGACCGACAGCGGGTACCGATTCGAGAGCGTGCGCGCATACTCGAGCTGTGCGACTTCGAGTGCGTGCTCGAACTCGATGAGGGACTCCGCCTCGTCGATGGCATCCAGTGCTGCTTCGAGGTCATCACCGTAGGGACTCGCACGGACGTGTTCGACGAGCTGGTCCGGGTTCGCCACGAGCTGGCGAACCTCGGCCTCGTCGAAGAGCCGGCCGCCCTCGATGAAGTACTCGGTCGGGTCGAGGTCGGCGCCGCTCCGTGCAAGTCGGAGGGCATTCCGGAGGTTCCGGAAATCGATCTCCGCGGTGAGGAACTGAACGAAAAGGCCACGTGCGCCGTCGGCCTCCGTCGGCAGGTCACCGAGCAGCGTGGCGTAGAACGCACGATCGACCGCGTTTTCGAGCGGGACGAGCAGACCGCTCTGCTCGTAGTCGCTCATCGCGTCGGCGGTCGGGTCACCGAAGATCGTCCCGTCCAGTCGTTCGACGACCTCCTCGACGCTCTCTGCCTGCAGCAGTTCCTCGAGTCGACGCTCGCTGAGTTCGCCGGCGCGGATCAGGTCAGACTCGATCTCCTCGCGAGTTGCACCCGAGTACCGGCCACGGATGATCGTCTTGACGTTCCACGCGTCGAACTTGCGCAAGTAACGCGCGATATCGACGTACAACTGACCGTCTGCCCACCGCAAGAGATCCTCGAAATGCTTCGCGAGGTTGCGGTTCAGGGCGTACTCGACGAGGTCGATCCCAGAGTGACGAGCGCCGAGGGCATTCATCTCGGTCTCGTACTCGGTTTCCTCCATGAAGCGAGCGATCTCGCCCTGGCCCATTCGCACTAGTTTGCGGTAATCGTCGTCGTCGAACAGGGCGGCGCGACGCGAGCGGACGCGAGCGGTCACGTATTCGTAGTTGCTCGCCTCGCTGCCGGCGTCGGTTCCTGTGATCATTGGTCGTCGAAGAGTTTCTCGGAAACGTCCCGAAGGTTATCCTCCCAGACGTCCTCGAACACCGCGTCGAACGTGTTGTTCACGCGGATGCGCGAGGACTCGCTCTCGAGGACGACGCCGCCGAGACAATCGTACTCGCCGCCGTACTCGTAGCCTTCGTAGTCCGCGAGGATCGAGGACAGCAGTGCCTCGTCGGCGGCCCGGCCGTAGACGCTCACCGAGTCCACGCCCTCGAACTCCTCACTGCCGGCAGCCAGCAGTTCGCGGGTGAGTTCCTCGCGTCGGTCACCGTCGATGTCGGCGATGGCCGCCTCGACGTCGTCGCGGACCTCGTCGAGGACGTTCCGTCGTGCCTCGAGGCGGGCTTGCTTCGCTTCGAGTTTGGCACTCGAGAGGCGCTGTTCTCGCTCCTGTTCGATCTCTCGCTCGACCGCCGCCTCGCGTTCCTCTCGGATCTGCTCGGCGTCGGCGTCCGCCTCGGAGAGGATCTCCTCGGCCCGTGATTCGGCGTCGTCCCGAATCTCCTCCGCACGTGCGCGGGCTTCGTCTCGGATGTCCTCTGCCACTGTGTCAAGGCTCATAAATGATGTACGGGTGAAAGTTGGCGGCGGTTACAGCGTGAGGAACACGACAACCAGCGCCAGGATGACGAGCGTTTCCGGCAGGACCGTCAGGATGAGGCCACGGCCGAACATGTCATCGTCCTCGGCAATCGCGCCAACGGCAGCGGCACCGATACCGCGCTCCGCGTAGCCGGCACCGAACGCCGCCAGTCCGACGGCGAGTGCGGCGGCAGAGGTCGCCGGAATGGCTGGGGCGGCAGCTGCTCCGTCTTGCAATACAACGCTTGCGGCCTGGATGAGTCCTGTCATAGTTCGTAGTCCGTAGAGTTTGCCGTCCGAACAGGCGAGTGTGGTTCCAGCGTACTCATAAAGCTTCCCAAAACAGTTTGTCAGGCCCCTGAACCGGCTGATTAGGCGGTCTCGCGGGTGGGCTTGTGACGTGGTGGCGTACACCGGCATGGCCCAACCCCCGCATCGGCGTGACTATCGGGCGATCTGGACGCGTCGATTGGACTCGTGCGCGGTTCAGGCGCGGCGCTGGTCATTATTACCTTCGTGGGAAGTTTTGTGGAATTTCCACGATGTCACTGGCGACAGTGGGCGTTGCAGCCAAAAACCGAAATGAACCCGGCGGGAAATCGGTTACTCGTCGGTCGTGTAGGACCGCTCGTAGCCGAACGGGTTGTAGACGATGCCGCCGCCCTCGTAGAACTTCCCGAAGAACTCCACGTACTCCAGGCGCACTGCCTGCAGGCCCGCAGAGGTGATCCCGAGGACGAGCACGAGCAGGTGCCCGAGCAAGAGAATCAGGATGCCCATGAGGATGCCGGCGACGAGTCCGACGGCTCCACCGAGATTGAACAGGCCGGCGAAGATGACCTCGCCGTGGCCCGCTTCGGGCATCCCTTCGAAGAAGATGAAGTGGAACTCACCCTCGTAAGAGTACGCCCCGAAGACGAGCAGGTTGACCGCCAGCGCCATCCCGGCCTTCGCGAGCAGCACCGCCGCGATTCGCGTGTAGGAGACGACGTGACCGAACGACTGTGTGATCGTCTCGATGAGCGCTATCGCCGGTCCCTCCTCATAGATGAGCATGACCATCCCGATGACGAGCATGGCGATCCCGATGGTACCCACCGTGGGTGAGAAACCGGTGAAACCCAGCGGGAGTGCAACGTGTTCGATCGTGTGGCCGTTCGCAGGATTCGTCATCCCGACCTGGCCGAAGACCTCAAAGAGGAAGGGCGGCTTGTAGGAGATCAGACTCGTCGAGAAGATCCACAGCCACATCCCGACGGTGCTGATGATCCAGGCCCCGCTCTCGAACATCGCGGCAACGAAGCCGTGTTCCAGGTTCGCGCGGAAGTCGAACAGCCACCCAGTCACGAGGTGGGCAAGGCCGACGACGACCGACAGCAGGAGCCACCCCTGCGCGTAGTACAGGTAGTGTGGCTGCAGGCCCTTGTGGATCGGCGGTGCGCCCATCAACGGCACCCAGACGTACTCCGTGACGAGGTGCAAGCCGAAGATTTCGCCGTACAACACACCGAACAGTGTGGTGAATCCGCCGGCCCAGACCGCAATCCCACCGAGGGATTTCAGCACGTCGCTGTCGACGCGGGTCATGATGACGTACCCGATCAGCGTGTACGCGATACCATAGCCCACGTCCCCGATCATGAAGCCGAAGAAGGCCGGGAACGTCAGGAAGAGGATGATCGTCGGGTCGAGTTCGCCGTACTTCGGACGGTTGATGACCTCGACGAGCGCCTCGAACGGTTTGACGGGGCCGGAGTTGTCCTGCACCGTCGGCGGCTGGTCGTCGCCCATCGTGACCGTCCCGCCGTCCGCCGCTGTTTCGGGCTGGTCGCTCGACTGGGCTTTCTTCTGGGCCGTCGCGGCAGCCGCCTGGGCGTCGGCAGGCTCGCCGCCGGTGCCCTCGTGTGGCTCGTGGGTTTCGTGGCCACGGCCAGTGAACTCCGCACGCTCCATCTCGTCGATGTCGACGGCGTCGCCGACCGCTGCACGCAGTTCCGACTCGAAGGCGTCGTACCGCTCGGTCGGGATCCACCCTTCGGCGATGAAAGCATTCTCCGTGGTCGCAAACGTCAGCGGCGCCTCGTCCTTCTGGACGTCGATCGCGAGTTGCTCCTCTGCGGCCAGCAGGAAGCCGCCGACCGAGTGGCGCATTTCCTCGAGTTCGGTCTCGACGGTTTCGAGTTTGGATTCGAGTTCGTCCTGTCGGCGTTCGAGCTGTTTGAGGTGAGCAGCGGGCGAGATATCCTCGACCGTTGCCTCGGACGCCGCGCCGATTTCAGGCGTCTCGATCCCGGTGAAGCGCGCGTCGACGAGTGCATCCTGAAGCGTGCCTTCGTCAGTGTACGCGAAGACCGCAACGACGTCCTCGCCGGTGTACAGTTCGTACTGCTCGATACCTGCTGCGTCGAGCGCGCTCTCGATGGCCTCGGCCTCGCCTTCGCCGACGGAGACCGCGAGTGAGTCGTACCCACTCAGCAGGTCGACGTCGAGCCCAAGCGAGACGAAGGGTTCCATCCGGTCGATGCGGTCTTCGACCGTGCGCAGTTCGTCACGGATCTCGTCCCGGCGGTCGTCGAGTTCGTTGACCTCCGTACGAATCTCGGCCAGTTCCGCGTCGAGGGCCTCGTCGTCGATGCGCCGCGTCGGACCGGCGTCGCTCTCGTCGACGTCGAGGATCGACAGCAATGATCGGACGGTGACGAGTTTATCCGAGTCCTCGTCGGCGCCCTCACTCGGGTTGCCGAGTTCGAAGCCCTCCCAGGACCCGTCGTACTCGGTGATATGGAGCAACTCGAGGTCGTGGACGGCGTCGACCACGTCGTCCCGTACCCGTCGTGCGCCCGTCACCGAGACGCGACTCATCCGCTCAGGTCTGAGCATGTACCGCCTCCTCGAAGGTCTCGATCACGTCTTCGACGACCGCGTCGACGTTCTCGCGAGCGTCGGCCTCCAGGGCCTCGCGCTCGGCTTCGCCCTCGTCGAGAATGGCCTGTCGATCGGCTTCGATTTCCTCCTCGGCCGACGCGAGCCGTTCCTCGGCCGCAGCCTCGGCCTCCTCCCGGGCCGTCTCGCGAATATCTTCGGCCTCGGCGCGCGCCTCGGCGATGCGGTCTTCGCGAGCTTGCTCGGCCTCAGCGACTATCTCGTCGGCGTCCTGCTCGGCCTCCTTGATGCGGTCGAGAACTTCTGGCCGTGGCATTTGAATCGTGTTGTGCTTGCTTCAGGGGCTATTTGGTAGTTGCGAAAGGTCGCGGCGAATCACGGCGTTCAGCGTCTGCCATGCGCTCCCGTGCCATTGCGTGCGTCCGCGATCGGGAGAGTCGATTGCGTGCCGTGGGGAAGCGCTGGTCGTGAAGACGGTCCGAACGTTTGGCGGGGATTAGATCAACGAGATCATGATCCCGACCAGGAAGGCCATCAGTGAGAACACCTGTCCGATCTGGGTCCGGCCGAAGGGCCAGGTCGGCTGCTTTCGGATGTCGTTGTAGACGGTATCGGCCTTTTCGAGGGCTTCACCGTGGACGACCAGTTTCTCGTCCTCGACCTCGGTCATCGAGTCCGCCGACGACAGCCGCTCCTTGTAGAGGTGGTAGTTCTCGGTCAACGCCTCGCCGAGGATCTCCAGTTCGATCTCCTGGAGCTTCGCCATCGCGCGATGTGCGCGCCACAGCTGGACCAGAAATGCGGTCGGGACGGCGACGACGAACAGCGAGAGTGACGCGATGATCTGGGGTGTCGTCGGGTAAAAGACGGCGTAGATTCCCATCGGGACGGCGAGTGGCATCATCGCCAGCACGTTCGAGAACGATTGGACCCCAAAGCGACTGAAGCCACCGGCCTCGTCCGGCGAGAACCGGCGGAACTGGATGCCGTTGGTCTCTTCGAGCCGTTTGAGCGGGTGATAGACCAGGAAAAAGGAGACACAGAGCTGGGTCAACAACAGTGGGATGACGACGACGTACAGCAGCGCCTCGTAAACGAATCGTGCGCCAAAGCCCAGTGGATAGTTCGCCGACGCCCAGATGTCGACGCCGTAGGCCGCGAGTGCGTTCCAGTGATAGTAGGTGCCGACCGCGAGCCCGAGCAGGCCGGCGGCCGAGAGGACGATCGCAACCCGGCGGAAATTGTGGTACGCCGATTCGTACTCCGGCGGACAGTCGGGCGCTGCCGTGCCTCGAAGCGTCGCCGTCGACAGGAGGAAGTCGTAGAAGGCCACCGTCGATTCGAACTCCGCACGCGACAGCGTCGAGCGGTGTTCGAGTGTGTCCCCCGTCGAATTGGCGGCTGATTCAAAGCGGACGAGTCCGCGCCGCCACAGCGAATTCAGCGTCTCGTACTGCCGTTCGAGCGCGAAGCGGACGCCCATGATCCCCAGAAAGGACACGGGCCCGTAGGAGAGGAAGATCAGATCCTCGAAGAGACCGTTTGCATCCCCGGACAGCCACAGCGACCCCTCCGCCGCACTGATCCCGAGGAACGTGACGAACGGGAAGAGGGTGAACACGAGAAAGACGGCCGCGGCGAACCGCCAAGGTCGATCCCAGAGTCGTCCCAGCCAGGACGACGGCTCGCGTTTTTCGATCGCCAGATTCTCGGGCGGATTCGCTGGACTGGAATCCGCCTGCGTCGGGTTCACCGCCCCACCGCCCTCGGTCGTTCGTGGTTCACCACCGGAACCGGTCGATTCGTCGTCCGCATCCGTCCGCCCGGGCGTTGCCCCAACCATACCGATACGGAGCCTAATTTTCGGCTCCCCGATAAGCGTTGGTGCGACGGCGAGATTCGAGGAGTCGTGAAAGCGAGGGGGTGTTTTTTCATCATACGACACCCACTTCGCCCATGCGCGCAGCCACGTTTCACGGACCGGGCGATATTCGCATCGAAGAACGCCCGCGGCCCGAAATCGAGTCGGCGACCGACGCCATCGTTCGCGTGACCCACACCGCCGTGTGTGGGTCAGACCTCTGGTTCTATCGCGGCCAGTCCGACCGCGAGAAGGGGAGTGCCGTCGGCCACGAGCCCATGGGAATCGTCGAGCGCGTCGGCGAAGACGTTCGCTCGGTCGCGCCGGGTGATCGGGTGTTCGCGCCGTTTACCATCAGCTGTGGATACTGTGAGTTCTGTCGACGCGGCCTGCATACCTCCTGTGTCAATGGTGACTCCTGGAGCGGTGAGAACGGTGGCGCGCAGGGAGAGTACGTTCGTGCGCGCCACGCGGATGGCACGCTCGTACGCGTCCCTGACCGCTTCGCGGACGACGAGGACGCCCTCGAATCGATCCTACCCCTCACTGACGTGATGGGAACCGGCCACCACGCGGCAAAGAGCGCTGGCGTCGAGGCGGGCGACACCTGTGTGGTCGTCGGCGACGGCGCAGTCGGTCTCTGTGGCGTGCTCGCGGCCCGCCGCATCGGCGCCTCGCGTATCGTTGCGATGGGCCATCACGACGAGCGGCTCGACGTCGCCGAGGCGTTCGGCGCGACGGACATCATCGCCGAACGCGGTGAGGCTGCCGTCGAGGCGGCACGCGAGGTGACGAACGGCGGCGCCGAACACGTCATGGAGTGTGTCGGTGCGTTGGGCGCGATGGAGACAGCGATCGACGTCTGCCGCCCTGGGGGGACCGTCGGCTACGTCGGGGTGCCCCACGGCGTCGACGAAGAAGGCCTCGCGCTCGACCCGATGTTTCGCAAGAACCTCACCCTTCGCGGCGGGGTCGCGCCAGTCCGGGCCTACGCCGAAGAGCTGCTCGTAGACGTACTCCAGGGAACGCTCGATCCCTCGCCAGTGTTCACGAAAACAGTGGACCTCGACGGCGTCCCCGAGGGGTACCGTGCGATGGACGAACGCGAGGCGATCAAGGTCTTGGTCCGGCTGGACTGAGCGGCCGAGGCGGGTCGGTGGGGCGTGGACGGACACCGCCGTCCGAGGTTCCGATTTTCACCATTCAGAAATAATCTTTACCAGAGTGCAAACAGTTCATGGCAGCGTTAGAAACTCATTAGTACGTGAAACCAAGAGGTTACACACGATGACTGGGTCCAATCACGACTGGTTTCCGAACCAGTTGCCCCTCGAAATATTAGACCAGAACGCGAGCGACGTCGATCCTCACGATGCGGACTTCGACTACGGCGAGGCGTTCGAGCAACTCGATCTCGACGCGGTGAAGGCGGATATCGAGGACGTGCTGACGACCTCCCAGGAGTGGTGGCCCGCGGACTACGGCCACTACGGGCCGCTGATGATCCGGATGGCCTGGCACAGCGCAGGGACGTATCGGACGATCGACGGCCGCGGTGGCGCGACCGGCGCCACCCAGCGCTTCGCACCGCTGAACAGCTGGCCGGATAACGTCAGCCTCGACAAGGCTCGCCGCCTGCTCTGGCCGGTCAAGCAAAAGTACGGCCGCAACCTCTCCTGGGCGGACCTGCTCGTGCTGACGGGCAACGTCTCCCTCGAGTCGATGGGATTCGAGACGTACGGCTTCGCCGGCGGGCGCAAAGACGAATTCGCCCCCGACGAGGCCGTCGACTGGGGCCCCGAGACGGAGTGGATGGGGTCCGAGCGCCACGACGAGGAGGGCAACCTCGAGGAACCGCTCGGCGCCGACCACATGGGCCTGATCTACGTCAACCCCGAGGGCCCGGACGGCGAGCCAGACCCGGCGAAAGCCGCCGACTACATCCGCCAGACGTTCGACCGCATGGCGATGAACGACGAGGAAACCGTTGCGCTCATCGCCGGCGGACACACCTTCGGCAAGACCCACGGCGCGGCACCGGACGACAATATGGGCGAACCGCCGGAGTCGGCCCCGATCGACCTGCAGGGACTGGGCTGGGACAACGAACACGGCAGTGGCAAGGGTCCCGATACGATCACCAGTGGCCTCGAAGGTCCGTGGACCGAGACGCCGACGATGTGGGACACCTCCTTCCTCGATAACCTCTTCGAGTACGAGTGGGAACTCGAGAAGAGCCCCGCTGGCGCCTGGCAGTGGCGGCCCTCCGAAGACTCCGATGCGACCCCCGCGCCCGATGCCCACAGAGAGGGCGAAACGCAGGCGCCGATGATGCTGACGACGGACCTCGCGCTGAAAGAGGACCCCGACTACCGCGAGATCAGCCAGCGCTTCCGCGAGAATCCCGACGAGTTCCAGGAGACCTTCGCGAAGGCGTGGTACAAGCTGATCCACCGCGACATGGGCCCACCCGCGCGCTTCCGCGGTCCCGAGGTCCCGGACGAGGAGATGCTCTGGCAAGACCCCGTGCCCGCAGTCGATCACGAACTCGTCGGTGACGCCGAAGTGGCCGAGCTGAAAGCAGCGATTCGGGACGCTGACCTCTCGGTTTCCCAGCTCGTGAAGACCGCCTGGGCGTCCGCGTCGACCTACCGCAACAGCGACAAACGCGGTGGCGCGAACGGCGCCCGAATTCGGCTCGAACCCCAGAAGAATTGGGACGTTAACGAACCCGCCACGCTGGCGACCGTCCTCGACACATACGAGGAGATCCAGCAGGTGTTCAACGACGGCCGATCGGACGACGTTCGCGTCTCCCTGGCCGATCTGATCGTGCTGGGCGGCAACGTCGGCGTCGAACAGGCTGCGGCCGACGCCGGCTACGACGTCACGGTGCCGTTCGAGCCCGGTCGCACGGACGCCACCCAGGAGCAGACCGACGTCGAATCCTTCGAGGCGCTCAAGCCGGAGGGCGACGGCTTTCGCAACTACGTCGACGCGGACACCGACCGCGAGACCGAAGAGCACCTCGTCGACCGCGCCGACCTGCTCGACCTGACGCCGGCCGAGATGACGGTGCTCGCCGGTGGGCTGCGCACGCTCGACGCGACGTACGGCGACGAGGGCTACGGCGTCTTCACCGACGAACCGGAGGCGCTCAACAACGACTTCTTCGTCACGCTGCTGGACATGGGCTACGAGTGGGAACCAATCTCCGAGGACGAGGAATACTTCGAGGTGCGCGACCGCGACACCGCCGACGTCGAGTACGAGGCCACTCGCGCCGACCTCATCTTCGGCTCGAACTCGCGACTCCGCGCGATTGCCGAACACTACGGCGCTGCCGACGGCGAAGAGGCGTTCGTCGAGGACTTCGTCGACGCCTGGCACAAGGTCATGACGGCCGATCGATTCGATCTCGAATAACCACGCGCGGCGTTGCCCGCATCCCACCGTGACCTTTGTCGGTTTCGCTGGTCGATTCGTGCTGGTGACCGGTGAGAAATTCCTGTCCTCGCCACGATTGCCGTGGTGAGCTTATGGTCGCTTGAGGGCGCCTTCGGCGTCGAAGAGGCTGTGGCTATCTTTTGGCTCGCCGGGATGTTCGCGGGCCGCATCGGGATCGAACTCCACGCCCAGGCCCGGTTCGTCGGGAACCGAGAGGCTGCCGTCCTCTACGACCAGGTCGTGCTTGACGACCTCGTCGCCCCACGGGACGTCCCGGCTCATGTGTTCGAGCACTTCGAGGTTCTCGATCCCAGCACAGACGTGTAACGCAGCGGCCGTACTCACGCCGGCGTTGGGGTTGTGCGGCGCGAAGGTCATGTAGCGGTTTTTCGCCATCGCGGCGGCGTGCTGGACGTCCTGAAGACTGCCGTAGTTCGTGATGTCCGGCTGGATGATATCACAGGCCTGCTGCCGGATGATATCGGCCATCGTCTCGTTGTTGTAGATGCGTTCGCCGGTCGCGACGGGCATGTTCACGTGCTGGGTGACGTCGGCCATCACCTCGCGATCCTCGAGTTCGACCGGCTCTTCGAGGAACATGATGTCGTACTCCTCGAGCGCGTTCGCGACCTCGATGGCCCCTCGCCGGGAGAAGCGTCCGTGACAATCCAGCCCGATACCCACGTCCCAGCCAACCGCATCGCGGACCGCTTCGAGCAACTCGGCGACTTCCTGGATCTGGTCGTCGGACAGGGAGTGTTCGTAGTGGGCGAAGGGATCGCACTTCAACGCGGGATACTCCTGCTCTTTGACGGCCTTTTCGGCGTGGTGGGCGTAATTTTCCGGCGTGCGCTCGCCGATGTGCCAGCCGTTGGCGTACACGGGAATTTCGTCGCGGACCTTCCCACCCAGAAGTTTCCAGACCGGTTCCTCGTGGTACTTGCCGGCGATGTCCCACAACGCGATGTCGAAGGCCGAGGCGACGGCGCTGATCAGTTTCCCGGCCCGCCAGGCAAACGGGTAGCGCATCAATCGGCGATTGATCTTCTTCCGGTTGAGCGGGTCCTCGCCGATCAGGTAATGTTGATGGGCCTCTGCGGTCGCCTCGATGGCACCGGTGAGACCCTCGCCAGCTAACGCCTCGCCGACGCCCGTGATCCCCTCGTCAGTTTTTACCTGGACGAAAAACCAGTTGCGCCAGTCCGCATCGACCACGTACGTCTCGACAGCTGTGATCTCCATTGGTAGTTGTTGGCACAGGCACGGCTATAAAACAACCGTCGAAGCGAATGTGTGGGGATCACGCGGGCTGCCGTCCAGGCCGGCAAAACGTCCAATCGGTTGGCACGCATCCAGACCGGGTTAGGTCGACGTGAAAATTGCCGGTATCGGTTCCATCCGAGTCTTGGAGGGGGTGCTCGTGTCAGTTTCGCTTTCAGGGGTCTGCGTCGGCGCTGCTGGCTCACTTGTCGGAGTCGCAGTGGAGGTCGGGACCGAGGTTTCCTTCGCTTCGGTAGCTGTCTCAGTCGCAGTCGGTTGGGCGGTGGCAGTTCCGGTCGGCTGGGCGGTGGCAGTCCCGGTCGGCTGGGCGGTGGCAGTCGCGGTCGGTTGGGCGTTTTGCGTCGTTCCAGCAGTAGCAGTTTGTGTGGCGGTTGGCTGTGCAGTGGCAGTCGGAGTCGGTTGGCCGCTCTGCGATGTACCGGCAGGAGTCTGTGTCGGGGTTGGGTGGGTAGTGTTCGTCGCAGTCGCCTCTGCGGTCGCAGTAGCGGTCGACTCTACGGAAGCCGTCGATGTGGGCGTGGGCGATGCCGTGGACTGGCCTGATCGAGAGATGTCCTGGGTGTCCGCCGGCGCGGTCGAATCGCGAACATCGAGGTCGACGGTTTCGACGTCGCTCAGGACACTGCCGGTATCCTCGGCTGCCATCGCCCCCACGAAGATCACCAGAAGCAAGAGGACGCCGAGATGGATGTACCGGGTCACGGTCTACTCACCCTCGCTGGTGGCCGCTCTCCAGAGCGTCCAGAGTTCGTTCACGATGAGCAAGAGCGCGGGCAGGACGACAAAGAGGAGAATTCCGGCCCCGGAGTTGACCGCGGTCACCACGTACCCGATGAAGGGCAGGGAAAATCCGACGACGCCGATTAGGTTGCCAGCTGGCACGAGCGCCGCATCCGGTCGGTCGTTGGCGTCGCCCTTCGTCTGGAAGTATCGACCGTCCTGTCGGTCGACGATCTCGACCACTCGGTGGGTCACCTCGTCCGGAATGACGTCATCACTGCTACCAGGTCGCTCGAAGGAGATGATATCGCCACGCTCCACGGCAGCGGGCTGTGTGTTGGAGACGAAGACGACGTCTCCGGCCTCGATCGACGGAGCCATCGAATCGGAGAGCACGATGTAGCTCTCATCGGCACCGACCGCCTGGGGGACGGCGACCGCACCGAAGAGGGCGACCAGACAAACCAGGACGATGACGGCCAGTGTCCCACCAATGGATCGATACGATCCCACCATTCCGAAAACAGAGAGTGACGGGTACCGTTTCGTTATTCTTCGGCTACATGCCTGACGTACGTCACCGCAGCTGCAGTGGACGCGGTGGTCTTCGGGGTCAAAAAATGAGGGTGTCAAGGGTGGCCGCTATGGGGTCTGCTGGTCGAGGATGAAGTCGACGTCGATGACGGCCTCGTCACTCTGTGCTTGGTCGTCGTTCGCGGCACTCGCGAACTTCGCGTCGACCCAGATGCGGACCTCCTCACCCGGGCTCATCGAGATATTCGTGTTGACGCGCCCGGTGGAGAGATTGACGAAGCCAGACGTAATGGCCACGTCTTCATCCCGCCCGCCAGCACCGGGAGAGCGGTCGACGAAGGCCCGAATCTGGAGGAAGTTCGAGAGCTCACCACTCCCAGCTGTGCTGTCGCCAGCCTCGACCTCGGCGTCGTTGCGGCCGTTCTCGTTGTTGGAGATGTCGGTGATATTGTAGTCCAGTTCACCGGCAACGGTGCCGACATTTTTCAGATCGAGATAGCCGACCTGGGTTTGCTCGCCCGGTGCGAGGTCACCGGCGGCAATGTTGAAACTCCCGCCATCGGAGCTACCCGCTGGTTCGAGGTTCAGCGTTCCCGCGCTGATCGTGTTGTTGTTACTGCTCTCGGAATCGCTGAAGTACGCCATCGTGCCAGCGCCGGCAACCGCGCTCGCCGCCCCGATGGTGCCAATACCGCCCAGTACTCTGCGTCGCGTGAGTTCGACTTGCTTCTCAGGCATGTGTCCACTTCCGGGCGAAGATACGGAGCCAGGATCGTGCCCGCACTCCGCCGCGGGAGAGCCAACGGCCATCGTAGTGGTATATATTGGACGGTTGATGGGTTCACAATGGCCGATTGCTGGACTCGCGTCCAGCAGGCGTGAGCATCAATGACCGATACCGGCCCGGCTAATCGCTTCCTGATCGACGCTCACCAGCCAGTGAGAACTATGAAGAAGTAGCCGGCTGTTTCAAAACAATGCCGTGCCGGAGGATAGTATGGTGATAGGATCGGCCGTGGAAATTCCTGCAAGCGTGTCTTTTGGCGTTTAGAAGCAATATAACGAAGGATACCACCGACGAGAATGTGGTTAGCATGGCGATATTTCGGGGTGGGGTGGGGGTGGAAGAGGAACCAGCATCATCGGAGCAACTGTTCGGAATCTTTGCGAATCGCCGGCGACGATTTACGCTGCACTATCTTCTCCAGTGTCGTCGTCCCGTGGATCTCGGTGAGATTGCGCGGCAGGTTGCGGCCTGGGAGAACCGTGTGACCGTCGACGACGTTTCCTACGACCAGCGACGGAACGTTCACACCGCGTTGCGACAGACCCACCTCCCGCACATGGAACGCGCTGGCCTGATCGAGTACGACTCGCGCGAGACGACCGTGGAACTGACCGACGATGCCGAAGCCTTCGATATCTACATGGATATCGTCAATCGGGGACGGACGGTCCCCTGGAGTGAGTTCTACGTCGGCCTCGGCGTGCTGTTTTCGCTGTTTATCGGCTTCCATTGGGTGGGTCTCGTCCCGTTTTCGCTCGTCCCCGCACTCGGATGGGCAGCGACCATCTCGCTCCTCCTTATTGTGATCGGAGTGGTACACATCCACATTAGTCGCAAACTGCAACTCGGGAGCGATGGCCCACCGCCGGAAATCGTCCTGTCCGCAGAGCATGACAAATAATCGGCATAGGAGACAGCGCGAGTTTTATCGGTGGTCTCCGGAACGACGCGTTGGTTCCACGCTCCGTTTTTACTGGATAACGTATCACTCAAAAAGTATTTGGGCGGCTCGCCGCATACGACACTATGAACCGCCGACAGTTCCTGGCAGTCTCGGCCCTCTCCATCCCGCTTTCCGGCTGTCTCGATACCGAGGGAGGTGATACGGCAGGAACGAACTCACCAACGGAAGCGGCGACAGAACCTGTGAGAGCAACGACCAGCGAGACGAAAACAGAGACGCCACCCACCGACGGCGCGACACCGGCATGCTGGCCGTCGATGTGTGAGGGAACGAAGCTCGTCGAAGTATCTGTCGCACATGGTTTCTCGGGTGAACTCGTCTTCCAGCCCGGGTGTCGAGATGAAGCGGTTTCCATTCAATCGGGAAAATCGGTTCAGATTGACCGCAAAGCGGATGCTGAAACCTGTGAAGTGCGTCTCTCGATAAACGGCGAACGGGCGTTTACGGAGAAAATCGAGGAGTATGAGAGTCTGACGCTTCGGATCGATGCAAACGGGAACGTGGAGAGCACGTGGGTCGCGCTCTGAAGGCGATCGGTCACACAACGCGGAAGTGATGGCCGTACCAGTCAAAGGCCAGACAAAGGCCAGACAGCATCTCAAAACATGCACGATGCCAGTTTCACACTGGGAGCGTTTCAAGGTCGAGGGAGGAGTGCTCACGACCGGGTGATCATTCCCGATTCTGCACGACACCCGAGTTCGCTTCCCCTCGACGAACCGGGCTCATTCGTGAATCGCTGTTTGCCGAGATAGTCGAGGGCCGCGAGGACGGTCAGGTTCGATGTCACTGATCAGCTGGTAGAAAGCGGCGGGCAATGCGCATTGCTCAGTACGTTCGCGAGGGTCATCAGGCCTTGTGGTCAGAAAATGGGCCGGCGCGAAATGTAACAGGGCAAGACGTTCCGGGCGTGCGGCCTCGCTACGCTCGGCCGTTCCGGGGCTGCGACTTGCTTGCTCAAATTCGCGCGGCTGCATTTTCCCGCTCGGTTGCGACTCCTCGCTGTGGCTCGTCGTCGGAACCTTTCGTGAAATGGGCCGGCGCGAATTTGAATCGCGGTTACGGCCACCCGAAGGCCGAAGGATACCAAGCTACCCCACCGGCCCGTAGTGGTAGCAACTGGTTCGTGGCTATCGGCGCTGTTAACGCTTCCGAATCAATAGTCGACGAACCCCTTCGTGTCGAGGTAGTTGTGTGTCACGGTGATCGCCTGATCGGCGTGAATGGCCACGGGACCGAGGGAAACCCGAGTATCGACGTGCTCGGCGAGGGTATCGAGATCATCGGCCGTAAATTCACGATGATCTGAGAGGACGAAGACTGGATCGGACGGGGGAGCGAGGTCGGCGATCGGATGGCCGTCCTCGTGCAGTTGGACCACGGTTGCGCCGGGTGTCGCGACTGTCTCCAGTATCGTCGGAAAGTCCCGTCGTGAGAGGTAAAATCCAGGGCCAACTTCGACCTCCTCGTGGCCGATGGCTTCCTCTCGTTGTTCGAGCGCGTCGCGGATCCGTGCAGCGGTCGATCGCTCGTCGGGATTGAGCCCCTGGACCTCGCTGCCCTCAACGCGGAGCGTGTACTCGTTGGCCAGCACGACGTACACTCGCGTGTCCTCTCGAATGCCGTGTGACCGAAGAAGCGCGCTGGTGATACAGCGTGCAAGCAGGTCGAGGCGCCCAGCCGTTCCCGGGAGGTCATCGAGTGAAAAGTCCGGCGTCGTCGGGGTCTCGTGACCGAGGACGATATACTGGCGCATGGTCGACAGTCACATCCGAGCGGCATTGCTGTGACGTTTCCGCTACTCTGTATTTGGTCCTGTGTGGGCGAATTCGATGAATGTCCATTGGACGATTTGCCGTCACCACACTGGCTGTTCTCACCCCTGAGAGCGGGCCGGAGGACTTAATCCCGGTGCGTGACGACAGTGGTGCAATGGAAGCCGGCTGGCGATACCGGATCGCGGGCGTTCTCAGCACGCTCGCGATTACAGTGGGGGCTGTGGTCCTGGCCTACCAGCCGCTTGTCGGCCAAGTCCTCGATTTGATTCCGGTTCTCAGTCGGCTCAACGATCCACCCGCAACTGGGATGGAGTTGATCATTGAGGCTGCCGTCGCTGCGGTCGTCGTCCTCGCCGTGTTGGTGCCGCTGTATAAGCCACGCCCGCGTCGGATCCTGGACACGTGGACGCTGGCGATGCGTCGGGTTAGTATCGCAATCCTGGCCCTGGCGACGATCGGCTACTTCGATTACTCCTATCGCCTGCCGCGCTCGACGCTGATCCTTACTGGTGCGATGTTGTTGGCGATTTTGCCGGCGTACTTCGTTGCCATCCGGCGACGGCCCAGCTCCGACGGCGACCGGACGATCATCATTGGTGACAACCCGGAGACGATGGCCGACATCCTTGCCGCGGTCGACGGCACGGTGCTTGGCTACGTCTCACCTCCGTCGCCGTACGCTGGTGAGGACGCACCTATCGAATCGGCTGAGACTGTGTCCGACGGCGGTGTGCGATCCCAGCTCGACGAACTCACCAGCCTCGGCGGCCTCTCGCGCCTGGACGAGGTGGTCGTCCAGTACGACGTCAACACGGCCGTGTTGGCATTCGACCAGACCGATCGGGCGGAGTTTTTCGGCGCGCTCGACTCTTGCTACGATCACGGGGTACGAGCGATGGTGCATCGCGACCACGCCGACGCCGTGTTGACGAGTGGCACGGCTGGTGGCGAACTCGTCGAGATAGATTTAGAGCCCTGGGACTGGCAAGATCACGTCTTCAAGCGGTTCTTTGACGTACTCTTTGCAGGCGTGGGGTTGCTCGTCCTCTCGCCGTTGATGTTGCTGATCGCGATCGCCGTCAAAGCCGAAGATGGGGGACCAGTCCTCTATCGACAGGAGCGCACCGCCGCATTCGGCGATACCTTCACTGTCTCGAAATTTCGGACTATGCGCCTCGAAGGAGAACGCTCGACACCGGTCGGCGACGACCGGAATCCGCGAATCACGAACGTCGGTGGCTTTCTTCGTCGGACGCATCTCGACGAGATTCCACAGCTGGTACCGATCCTACTCGGCCACATGAGCGTCGTCGGCCCGCGTGCGGCCTGGACCGACGAGGAACAACACCTCGAAGCAATCGCCAGCAACTGGCGAAAACGCTGGTTCGTCAAGCCGGGGTTGACAGGCCTCGCCCAAATCAACGGCGTCACCTCGACGGAACCGGAGGCAAAACTCCGCTACGACGTCGAGTACATCCGCGAACAGAGCTTCTGGTTCGACCTGAAGATCGTAATCCGCCAGATCTGGATCGTCCTCGACGACCTCGCAGGAACCAACGATGATGCCTGAAGGCCCGCCCTGAGGGACACCGCGTTCGTCGACCCAGCCCGATGACTTTATTCGCGCGTCCACACAGCAACCCAGTATGAGCGGTGATGGGTCGGTCGCGACGCTGATCGAGGAGCGACCGGATCTCGAAGCCCCCCTCGCAACGATCCTCTCTGTCGACGCCGAGCACGAGACATGGACGTTCGACGACGTGCCGATCGACTCGGGCCCCTTCGGCGAACTCGTATCTCGTGACGTCGTCGAATCCGTCGGCGAGGAGTATCGGCTCGCGGATCCGGCGGCGACACGGCGAGCCCTGGACCGTGAAGGGGAATCCAGTGGGTCCGGGGATGCAGCAGAGCGTGGGGTCTCACCGGAATTCGATTTTGACACGGTTGGCCTACCAGCCCTCGACCGCACGACGGCCGGGCTTATCGCAGCCGTGGTCGCTATCGTCGCAGTCGTTCGCGTCCACCCCTTTGCCTCGGTGTACCGGAACGGCGACATCGTGCTGTCGGGCAACGACCCCTACGCCTATCGCTACTACGTCGAGCAGGTCGCCGGGGCCAGTGATGGCCTCCTCGACTTCGGCGCGCTCGGTGCACTTTCTGGCGGCATGCAGAACGGTGAACCGTTGTTAGTGGGGACCCTCTGGTGGATCGCCGAACTCTTCGGGGGGAGTGTCGGTGCCATCGGCAACGTCATGGCGTGGTACCCGGTCGTGAGCGGCGTCATCACTGCTGGCTTCGTCTACCTGATCGCGGTGGAACTCACGGCGGACCGCCGCGTCGGCCTCGCCGCAGTCCTTTTGTTCGCGATCATTCCTGGACACGCACTCCGGACGAGTCTTGGCTTTGCGGACCACCACGCCTTCGACTACGTCTGGCTCGCGGGCGGGGCCCTGGCACTGGTGTCGCTAAGCGGGACCAGGTGGGCGGACTTGCGGGGCGGTCGAACCTGGCTCGTGAGTCTCGGCCTGGGGGTCGCCGTTGCGGGACAGGTGTTGGCCTGGGACGCCGGTCCGCTATTGCTCGCACCCATCGGGCTCGCAGTGCTCGCGTCGAGTGTGGTCGCCATTCGCGATGAGCGATCGCCACTCCCTGAAGGTGTGCCCATCGTTGCGGGCCTCGCATTCGGGACGGTGCTTTCGGCCGCGGTCCATCTCGTTGCCAGTTGGCAGACCGATGTCGTCGCATACGCCCCCGGCTTGCTCCTGGCCGGTGTCGTCGTACTGCTCGCCCTCGCCGAAGGGATCCGACGAACGACCGGTGACGATCGTCACTTCCTCGCCAGTAGTGTCGCGCTTGCGATTGGTGGGATGCTGGCCATCATGGTCGTGCTTCCCCCAGTGTGGGCCACATTCACGGGCCGCCTGGACGCCCTGTTTCGTGGCGATGGGATCGCTGAGACGGCCAGCCTGTTCAGTTTCGAGACCTTCGGCTTCTTCCTCTTGCTGGGCTTTACCCTCGTCCTCGCCCTTCCAGCGATGGTCTGGGCGGTCGCGGTGGCCAGAGAGCGCGCCGACTGGGGGATCACCGCCGCGTACGCCTGGTACTTCCTCGCGCTCGCGGGACTCCAGGTTCGCTTCGTCGGCGAACTCGCGACCTTCGCCGCCGTCTTCGCGGGCGTCGGCTTCGTCTGGGTGGCCGCATGGATCGACGCCGTGCCCGAGATCGAGGTGGGCCGTCGCATGCTCGATCCACTCCGGCTCCCGTCCCGACGAACCATGCTCACGCTGGCACTGCTTTTCTTGCTCGTTGGCAGTCTCGGCATGCTCCAGGTGGGCATCAAGACGAGCCAGGTAACCATCGACGGCGACACCTACCAGAGTGTGTCGTTCATCGAAGCGCAATCGGCCGAACGTGGCCAGCAGTACCCCGAAAACTACGTGCTCTCACAGTGGGGCGATAGTCGGTTCTACAACTACTTCGTCAACGGTCAGTCCGCAGGCTATGGCTACGCGTTCAACAACTACGACGAGTTCGTGCGGAGTGCAGATCCTGATCGCTGGTACGGACAGTTCGAGGGCCGCGTCGGCTACATCGTGATGTCGACTACGCCAGTAAATTCGAGTCCCGAGACGGCAATTTACAAACTCACCCACGAGTTCGGCAGTGGGAGTGAGGACGCCGACGGCGTTGGCCACTTCCGCGCGCTCTATCGCGCACCTGGTGAGACGAGAACTGTCTTTAGCGTCGTGCCTGGAGCGACGATTGAGGGAACGGCCGAGTCGAATGCGACCGTAACCGTCGAGACCAACGTAGAGATCCCCAACGCCGAGTTCGACTACGTGCGTGAAACGACTGCCAACGCGAGCGGGGACTGGAGCCTTCGTGTCGCCAATCCAGGAACCTACACGGTCTCTGGGGGTGGGGTGAACGGGACGGTCGAGGTAACCAAGGCAGCCGTCAGGAGTGGTGAGCAGGTTGCAGCCAATTCGAACTGATAGGGCTATAGTTCGGTGACAGTGCGTCGTGATTCCAGGGCTTCATCGTACTGAACACAGTGACTGCCAGCGATAGGACGTTGAACCGGCGCGCTCTTGTGCCAGCCCACGCGAGTGTGGGGCAAATGCGGATCCTTCGCGTCGCCCAGAAGGTCTATCCCGAGGTCAAGGGTGGTGGGCCCTATCACGTCCACGCGATGAGTCGCGGCCAAGCGGCCATGGGCCACGACGTGACTGTGTTGACAGTGCGGCGGGACGAGACGGCACCACGACGCGAAGAACGAGATGGGTACACCGTCGTCCGGTTCGATCCGACGACGAATTTGCTGGGCAACGACATCTCTGTTGGGTTAGCTCGGGAGGTGTGGGACGCCGAGGGTTTTGACGTGGTCCACGCCCATTCACACCTCTACTTCGCGACGAACGTGGCAGCACTCAAGCGTCGGTTCGGCGAGACGCCCCTTGCGATCACGAACCACGGCCTTTACTCGCAGTCAGCGCCGCGCTGGCTCTTCGAGGTGTATCTCAGCACACTGGGTCGGTGGACCTTCAACCAGGCTGATGTGGTGTTTACATATACTGAGCAAGAGCGTGACGTACTATCGGAGCGCGGGGTGAGGAGCACTATAGAAGTCGTTCGGAATGGGATTGATATTGAACGGTTTACACCCGAGGGCTCCGGAAGTGATTTGATTGATAGCGGGGGGAAAACCATACTCTTCGTTGGGCGTCTGGTTGACGGAAAGCGGCCAGGCGATGCCATTGAAGCGGTCATGCGTTTAGTGGATCGGTATCCATCTCTCTCGCTTGCAATCATAGGTGACGGGCCGCTTAAAGACCATCTGGAGGGGAAGGTGGCACAGGCTGGGCTGGAAGAAACCGTAGAATTCCTTGGTCAGGTAGAATACGAGGGAATGCCCGAGCTGTATCGAACTGGAGACCTGCTTGTTTTGCCAAGTGAATCGGAGGGATTTCCCCGGACAGTGATGGAAGCGCTGGCATCTGCAACCCCTGTAGTAACCAGCGATCTCGCCCAATTACGAAGCGTTGCATCCAAAGCCGGTTTGTCCGTGTCCGTCGGTGACGTCGAAGGTTACGCGAAGGCCATTGACAACATCCTGTGCGAAGATAGTAATCGACGAGGCGCGCGTGGACGGGAACTCATCGAAGAAAATTACGACTGGGAGCGAACGGTCCGGAAAACGACGGAAATCCTGGAAGGACTTACCCAGGACGCCACCGGCAGTTAACTTAGTGAAATTCCGCAACACATAATCCATTGTGGCGGGGATATCCATATTGTGAAAGAATTTGAGGCAGCGAGGGATAGTTCAGCGGCGCTCACAATGGCGGGTTTAGTGCGTCGTTGGTGCCGACACAGCGTTATCGGTCGCCTCCTTGCCAAAGAATGGGTTCTACAATTGGCGTTCGGGAGTATTGTATTCGTCAGTGTGGTCAGTGTGTTGAGTTCGAACTTGGCAACAGCAACGAAGTTCCTCAGCTTCCTCACGTTATTCGTCCTTACCGCTGCGGTGACTATTTGGATTATACACCAAACGGCGGATTGATCGCTCCATATTTGCGAAGGCGGGTGCGGCGAAGATGATGAGTAGAAATTCGAACGGAATCCGATGACGGACCGCAGTGCCAAAGTTCGAGTCAATCAGTCCGTAGCCGACGATACCACCGATATACACTGTCAGAAGCAGGGACAGAACCACGGGGTGAACCTCAAGTCGGCGAATCGACCAATATCCAGCAACGAGTAAGAAGACGAGGAATGGAACCGTCGCTGCGGCGAGGAAATCGAAGGAAGATGTAATATGGAGAGGGAACGGGGCGAACTGGAAGAAGATTGCCCGGATGGGCGCGGCCAACACGACATCCAGCATGCCGTCATAATGCATCGACTCGAGATATGCAGCTCCCCCAGTTGCACGCGTACTTAATGCACTATTGAGTCTGGAGACAGGGAAACGGTCGAAAAACAAGACAAATCCGAACAGGCCAATGATCGCGGCGACTCCTGCAACTAGCGGGGGCGTTACCGGTTCGCGTGCGATCCCATTAAATGCTTTAACCGCCGCCGCAACTGCACCCCCGAGAACGGCCAATAACGCAAGTTCAGGTCGAAGGACGTACAGAGCGCCGTATAGTGGCCCGATCGGTAACATAAACCAATATCTGTTTTCAACGAGAGAAACCGCTGTAAGGCCCAGAGTTAACAGGAAACAGAACGTGGTCAGCGACTCACGTATCGGGATGGACAGGAATAGGAACGGCAGGGGTGTAAACAGTGCTACAGCTACCAAAAGAGTGTCACGGTCAAGCTCTGGATAAAGGTGACAAGCGAGACACCGGATGAACCACACAGATATTACCGCTAAAGTTCCGTTGACAATCGAGATAACGATCGGATGCGCGCCAAAGACCATATAAAAGAGAGCCTGGAATGTACCGAATGCGCTAACGGGCGAACTCGCCCGAATCGGCTGACCGGCGAGGAACGCGAGTGCCGCGCGATGGAACTGGGAAAGGTCCCAGGTATACGCGAGTAGGTGGAGGATGACGACTCCGATAAAAGCGTGGCCGACGATTGCGACGTATCCGAGGTTGCGATAGGTCCGATTCCCGTACCACATGGTCCCTATGTGAAAGACGAGGAGGGCGCTCAGGAGCGTGATGACCATTGAGATTGCCATCGAATATCGCTCATTTCGCTGGACCGACTGAAATACGCGACGGTTGCCACCACATCACGCGCTCAAGTACCAATTATAACGCATCGGCGAATTGCGCCTGGGGAGATGGGAATCTTCGACGAACTGTTCCGTGGTATCTGCTACGTCGGGGGAGAAATCCGCGTCCGCGCTAACAAGAATCGGAAAGTTCCAGACGAGAAATGCCATCAATCGATCCTCAAGACGTTCGTATTCCCGTTCTTGGCAATGAAATATATTTTCATGCACCACCCGGTGTCTTCCCTTCCAAAATCTCGCGATACAAATGGATATACGAGTCGGCCATCCGATCGATGTCGAATTTCTCTGAAACTCGCTGGCGGCCAGCCTTGCCGAGTTCTTCTCTAATGGCAGCGTTCTGCAATAGTTCGATCCTATTGGAAAATGACGGTAAATCCTCGCAAAGGAACCCCGTTTCTCCTTCCACGACGACTTCACGAACGCCAGGGATATTGGCCCCGATGACTGGGAGGCTCGCAGCCATGGCTTCAAGGAAGGTAATTGGTAACCCTTCGCCTTGTGAGGCGGAGATAAAGACGTCAGCGAAAGAATAGTATGGTGCAACCGTGGGGACGCGGCCAGTCACTATTACCGAATCAGTGACCTGTTTTTCCTCAATTAGGTCCCGTAACTCGGACTCCAGCGGACCGTGACCGACGAGGACTAGTACGGCGTCGGAGAGGTCCGCAGATACGAATGAATGTATTACATCTTGATGTCGCTTGACCGGCACATACCGGCCCACCGAGAGGTACATGGTCGACGCTTCGTCTATCCGGAGGTTCCTCCGAAGCGGAGCCACATCCGCGTTTGATACCCTCTCACCAAATCCGTCGGTGTCGATACCATTATGAATGGTACACCAACGGCCGGTCCCACAGCTGCTCATATCCGGGCTATCCGTGAACGCTCGTTCGGCACCCTGCGAAACCGCAACCGTCGCATCGTCAAGCCTGCGCGTCATCCGTTCAGTCAACCGTGTTACGGGATGGTAATTCGTTGGAACATTGTGCTGAGTACTGATGACACCCAGATGAGGGAGAGTGAGCGACACGAGCCTCCCAATAGTCTGAGCGTAGGGGAGGTGCAAGTGCAGGATATCAGGGTCGACCCGCTTAAGCAACTGTACACAGCGGAAGAGACTCCGTGGGTCGAATCTAAATGATTCATTCAGCGAATGGACAGAAACACCAGTTTCGATCAATTCTGAAGCCAATTCGTCAGCGCCGCCGAAATATCCGACAGTAAAGTCGACGCGATCGTTGGCGGCTTCTACTAGGTCAACTAGTAATGTCTCTGCACCGCCATATGAGAGGGAATTGATTAAAATACAAACCGAGACATTTCGAGGCATCTAGCGTCATTTGATGGAAGAGGTATATAGTAGAAACGTCTAGTACTCACACCCCGAGAGGGGTCGCAGTTCGATGGAAGGGGAACGAACTAATCGGTATTATTATACAATAGGTGGGAAGAATATCGGTCAAATAGTTCATCGTTGTTTCTCCGAATTGGAAAAATCAACTATGCTGATCCAAACGAAACGTTTCCCATGAACATCCTGTTAGTCACCGGGGAGTTACCAGAACCGGGTGCAGGTGGGATTGGAACGGTTGTCCGAGAACTCACGAGGATGAGCGAAGAGGACGTGGAGTTTGAAATTGTCTGCAGTGATTCGACTGCACCCCCAACAGATAAGATTACAATTCTGAACACGAGAGGGAAAGGGATCTTCGGGATGATGGATTATGCGAGAAAATTCCGAGATTTTCTCCGACAGTCTAGTGAACGTTGGGATGGAATCCATTTTCATGTCCCAAACATCGGACCGTTACTGGGCTGCCCAAGGTCATTGCTTGACCGTTCCATCATTACGTTCCACACGACTGCCGCAGGATTCCGGAATTACCTGTACAGGAAAGTACCCTTCAGAAGCCTCGATACCAGGGGAAAAGTTTACAAGATGGGGTACGCCGCCGTTCACGAATACCTCGAACGACTCGCGATTCGACGGCTTCATTCCACACCCCTCGTCTCGACGGTTTCGACCGGTATTAAGCGCGAAGTGGAGTCCGAATACGGGTTATCAGTCGACGCTGTCATCCAGAACGGTATCGACTCCGGTAACGCGCGGCCTGAAGTGCTACCGCAGGAGTCCGCAAAAGAGCCACAGATACTCGCTGTCGGCCGCCTCGTGCCCCAGAAGGGTTTTCAGAGTGGAATCGAGGCGCTCAAGAATGTTGGTCACCGATTCTCACTCGTTATCGCCGGAACTGGCCCGCTCAAGAGTCGGCTCGCGAATGCCTGTGAGGACTACGGTATAGACGCCTCGTTCCCTGGGTACGTAGCTGAAGCGCGGCTGAAGTCACTTTATGCCCAGTCGGACGTTCTACTCATGCCATCCCTGTATGAAGGATTGCCGATGGTCGGCCTAGAAGGGGCCGCTAATGGGCTTCCCATAGCAGCGTTCGAGCGAGCGCGAGTCGACGACATCGTTTGCGAGGCCAACAGAGCGTTGCTCGTTGAGAACGGAGCGACCGATCGGCTCGCCAACTCGGTTGAAATGTTAGTCAATGATCACGATTCGGCGATAGAGATGGGAGCTAAGAACCGGTCACGAGTAGAGGAGCAGTTTACCGCGTCGGGGATGGCATCCAGGTATCTCGACATGTATCGGCAGGTGTGCGAATGAACATTTGTCTCCTTACGCGAGCGTATCCCGAATCCGATGACGAACCGATAGTGAGCGGTATGAACAAGAACCCATACTATCTTTCTCAAACGCTTCAAGAGCAAGGCCACGAGGTGACTGTCGTAACTCACGGCCAGAAGGTGATAGCCCGTACGGTCGGTGGTGTCACGGTAAAGCAGATCGGAGAAGGATATTTACGTGGGTTCGTTCGCGCAGCCACGGAAAGCGTGAAGGGAGCGCTGGAGTGTCGGCGACTGATTGACGAGTCTGGCGATTATGACGTTCTCAACGTCCATTACGCAGCACCAGGCGTTGGATTAGCGAAGCAACTGGGTGCGTTAGCGGTACCACTCGTATCGACTGCGCATGGAACAATACTGCCCGAGATCCGGGCGAACGTCGGCTCGAATACGCTTCACGATCGTCTACACTTGATAAACGCACTTGCCAAGAGTCGGCTGGACAGGTATTCCTGGGAGCAATCTGATAAGGTTATTACTGCTGGCGAGTTCCAAGTCGCGGAGATGGAGGAAATATATGGCCTCCCAAAGTCGAAGTTACGGCCGATTGCCAACGGTGTCGACACGGATCATTATCGACCGGATGAAGAACGTCGTCAGTCGACCCGGGCCGACCTCGGTCTCCAAGATTCTAACGTCATTCTTTACGTAGGGCGGCTAGTGAAAAAGAAAGGACTCCAGTATCTCGTGCGGGCGCTCGCTGAACTCGAGCGAACCGACGAATCTATTGAATTGGTTGTGGTCGGTGGGACCCCAGCATTCGACAGCTTCGGGGACCAAGTACGTCGACTCGCCAGGTCCCTCTCGGTGAGCGATTGTCTGACGTTCGTCAGCGGCGTCTCCGAACGCGATTTACCGAGCTATTACAATGCAGCGGATGTCTGTGCAGTCCCCTCGGTCAATTACGAGCCGCTGCCTACCGTCGTGTTCGAGGCGATGGCATCCGGCAACCCAGTTGTTGGATCGAACAGCTGGGGGATCCCCGGGCAGGTTGGTTCCGGGGACACGCTCGTACCTGAAAAAGACACAGATTCCCTCACATCGATGCTCGCGAGGGTTTTCGAAGACCCCGAGTGGGCAGCCGAACTCGGCGAAAAGAATCGAAGGAGAGCATGTCAATATTTCGACTGGTCAGAAGTTGCTCAGTCATACGTTGACACGTATCGAGAGGCTAGGAGTTAGACAACTGATTGTATAAACTATGCGTCCCAGACAATTTTTCGGCAAGGTGGCATCATTTGGCAGGCTTGTCGCCGCCGGACAACCCAAGAAAGCAATTCGAATCGCGTACCTTGAGATGATGCGAGCGTTGTTTGCCCTGCTCCCACACCGAGGTGTTGACATTGTCTCAGAGGACTGGGATGTTTTAATTGTGTTAGACGCATGTCGCTATGATTCCTACGTGACGGAAAACGACTTCGAAGGTGACCTCCACCAGCGGACCAGCAAAGCTTCAAGTACCTCCGAGTGGCTCCAGGCGAACTTCGCGGGTCGGTACGAGGACATCGTGTACGTATCGGCGAATCCCCGGATTTCGGATGTAGAGATAGACGGATTTAGAGGGACAGACCATTTTCATGAAGTCGTCAACGTCTGGCAGAGTGACTGGGATGCGGAGGTGAATACCGTCAGGCCGACGGCGGTGACCAACGCAGCCATCCGAGCGCGACGGCAGTACCCCGACAAACGAATTATTGTCCACTACATCCAACCGCATGCGCCCTGGATCGGTGAGACCGCGCTCAGCGACCGAAAAACGTCCCTATCAGACGTAACTCCACGAAAGTGGATCGAGGCCGGAAAAACCTGGGGCACAATGTTGAACGAAGGTGAATCAACAGACGTGGTAAAGCAAGCGTACAGGGATAATCTCCGACTTGTGCTGGATGAAGTCGAGCGCTTGGTGAGGAATATTCGTGGTCGTATCGTGGTCACGAGCGACCATGGCGAGTGTTTCGGCGAGAAGTTTATCATTGAGCACCCGTCCGGAATCTATTTCAGTGAACTCGTCAAGGTACCCTGGCACGTGCTCGAAAAGAGCAGCCTCAGTAACGAGGACCGCGCGGAGACGGGTGTCGTCCCGGAGAGTGGGGAGTGCTCAGAACGGGACCTAATCAGAAGATCCATCGAGAAACTGCCGAAAGAGGAACTTTGATATGAAATTCTCACTCAGCGGCCTTCGTAATTTTACTGGACGGGTCGTTACCCAGGCGAAAGCGGGGAACTTGGAAAACGCTGCTCGGATGTCTTACGAGATGGGTCTTCGCGGTCTGTTTAATTTCCTCCCCCACGATGGCGTTCACGTCGTCGACGAAGAGTGGGACACGCTAGTGGTACTAACCGGGTGTCGATACGACATCTTTGAGGAGAAGAACGATATTACAGGTAGGCTCACGAAACGGCGGAGTCAAGGGACGTCGCTGGTAGAGTGGCTAGTGAAGAACTTTCCAGGCCAGTACGACGACATCGTCTACGTCTCTGGCAATCCGAGAATCTCCGACACGCACTTCAGGCAATCGTCAGGCACGTTCCAGGGGACGGATCACTTCGGCGAGGTAATCGACGTCTCCCACGATGCCTGGGACCGCAATCGAAACACCGTTCCTGCGAACCCGGTGACCGATGCCGCCCTGGGGGCCAGGAGGGCGTATCCGGACAAACGCCTCGTCGTCCACTACCTCCAGCCACATGCGCCATGGATCGGGGAACCTTCCATCACCGGGCAAGACCTCGGCATCGCGTACGAATCTCCCTCCGAGTGGTTCAAGACATCGGGAGAATTGGGTCCCTGGGGAGAGTTCGGCCTGGCGATGGATCAGTACGAGACCGAAGATATCCGCGCCGCCTATGAAGGGAACCTTGAGTACGTCCTTCAAGAAGTGGCGAGACTCGTTGCCGAAATCCCCGGACGGACCGTGATCACCGGAGACCACGGGGAGGCGTTCGGAGAGAAGGGCATCATCGAACATCCTCCAGAGGTCTACATCGACGAACTCGTCGAAGTTCCCTGGTTGGTCGTCGGCAATGATGAGGAAAAATCCTAACTCATCGTGACACCTATCGCTGTCAAATGTCGCCTATCTCAGAGACTATCTCCGTGCACACGAAATGATGACAACCAAAGAGACTCATACTCGAACGTACGTCGGCATCCGTGACGATGATACGAACGCTCTGACCAGCCCTGATACCCTAGAGCGGATATTCGGCGATATCTGGGACATTTTCCCAGTTACCTTAGCATGTATCCCATTTATTTCACCGAACGCCGACGTGCCTGACGCGTCCAGGTTGAACCGGCCACGGGCGATCAGTACCAACGACAACCTTCGAAGCTACATTAAAGACCGCATCGAAGACGAGCAAGTGGAGATAGCCCAGCATGGGTATTCACACGAGTACCCCGACGGAACCCCGGAATACGTTGGTGGTGCTGAACTCATCAAAAAGACCAAAAGGGGAAAGACCGAACTCGAATCAGCTTTCGACACCAATGTACAGTTCTTCGTCCCACCGCACGTCCGCTTATCTCGGCATGGCCTCGAGGCCGTTTTGGAGCGCGGAATGGACATCGTCAGGGGACGGGGCCCGCGTCCCAGAGAGACTCAGTTTACCGCGAGATACCTTACCACCTACGGCCGATTGCTCGGATTCTACCTGCGTCACCGGAAGGACACTCGGTTTCCATATCCGCTCGATTATGGGACCCACATGGAAATCCTCTCACATCGGGTGAACGAAGACATAAACGTCGAAACTGTAAAACGGTCATTCGAGTACATCCACTCCCGTGGTGGCGTGTTCGTGCTATCGACTCACGCAAACCAGCTGAGCGATCGGGGATTCCAAAACTTGCAGGAAATCATCGCCTTCATTCGCGATCACGACGTTAGCGGTGGTACCGCCAGTGCGATCCGCAACCACTACGCCTCGGGTCGCTGAAGGTCCGCTGTGAAGTCTGCGATATTATCAACGAACCGGCCCCAAGGGTACTCCTCTGCTTTTTCACGGGCGTTTGCGCCCATCCGCTCAACTTCGTCCGGAGATTCCCGGAAGTACTGAAGTTTCTCGGAAAGGGCATCTGCATCCATCGGAGGGACGACGAAGCCCTCCTCGCCGTCCTCTATGAGATCCTTGGCCCCGACATTTTCCGTGATGATGACAGGTTTTCCACAGCTCATCGCCTCAAGCGTGGCCTTCGAAAAACTGTCAGATAAGGAGGGGCAGACAAAGACCGAGGCGCCCCGATAGTACTGGAGAGGATTTACGTGGCCCGGGAGTTGCAGGTTTTGGAAGGACCATTGAGAGAGGTAGTTCGAGAAGCGGCCTTGCGTGGCCCCACAAAGGGTAAGGGTGGCGTCAGCATTACCATCCCAGCCCAACCGGTCCCATGCCTGGAGGAGGTACGGAATTCCCTTTAGAACGCTCATATGACCAACATAGAGCACGCGGAAGTCCTGGGCCCGTGTGGCAGGGCCAGGGGTGTAGTGGTCGGTATCCACACCGAGGGGAATCCGAGTTATGTTCTCCTCGGACAATCCGCTTTCGACATAACTACGCTTGATGAAAGACGAGAGAGCGACGATATGATCGGCTTCGTGTAGGGAGCGCTCACGGATCCGCTCCCTGGACGTGACATCTCCCGAGCCACTAACCTGAAAACCCAATTCATCCGCAGCACGACGGCCTCGGCTACTTGCCCTCCGGGTCAGTTCAGTCGTTCCGAAAATGGCCGTTCCCAATCCACGGTCGTTTGCCGCTCGAATAGTCCGGAGGAGGCCTACCTGAGCCAATATTATGGTATCTTCGAACCCCTCCACGCTTCTGCTCGCGAAGGTGTCGAACAATCGCTCCGACCAATGCCGATGGTCGAAATCCGACCAAAGATAGCGAGAGACGCCAGTCATCGCCTTCGGGAACCAATTCCCAAGTGGGATAGGCGTGACAATCCGTGATCGGGGAACATCCACGGCCTCAACATCCCGAGCGTACGTTCGATGGAGGGCGTCCCTCTTGTAGAGTCCCTCTGTCAGGTTCGAAAAGGTCTGTGCTGATTGGGTTCCGAGGTCAGCGTACGCGACTAGCGTCGTCTTTGGTGGATCAGGCATATCGATTGATTTCGTGTCCGTTGTGGTGCCGCATCAGTTGTCCCGATAACCCAACATCCTGAGTCTTTTGCTGACCTCTTCACTATCGTCATCGGAAACAGACTCCAAGATAGGATCCTCGGCCTCGATCTCCCGACGCGGGCCGTTCTGGTATTTGAGCCATGGGACCCGTACAAGAATGTCAGTATATAGTCCGTCTGGGTGGCCCCACTCCTTGATTGGGATGGGGAAACAACGCTCGCCAAGGTAATTCCCATGATCGCTCGTAACAATAGTGAGACCCGGGACTGACTCCATGAACTCTTCGACAAACGGGAGGACGAGTCGAAGGTTCTCTCGGTACATTCCCCAGATCCGATCGACATTCAGATCCAGAGTTCCCCGCATCTGTTGGTCCCAGAAGTTCGGTTCGTCCTCAGTTGAGACATCGAACTCGGTCTCTGCACCAAGGAATGGATAATGTGGTTGGAGATAGTGGATGATGTGTCGTTTGTTCGGGTAGCGTTCGACGACCTCTTGGGCTACCTCGGTCGTGAGTTTTGGGTCGACGAGTTCGCCGTCATCTGTTCGGTCCCAGACGTTCTCAACAGCGTGGAATCGAGCGGAGAGCTCCTCTCGGTGCCAGTGATACATTGCGTGCGACGCGACGTAGACGGTGTCCGTTAGATCCCTTCCGGCGAAGTTTCCTTTGAGGAACTCGTAGGTGTTGGATCCACGAGACGTGCGGTTGGTGAGCGTCCCGGGAAGTTCGGAAACCTCTTCGAAGAGATCGTATCGGCACGCATCGAGGATGATAAGCGTGTCCCAGTCCTCATTCAAAACATGGTTTCCGCTGGTGTTGTACTCCCGGATGTTCATCCGTCGATGATAGAGACGATTCAGCGCACGTAGCGCTAGCTTCGGTTCCTCCCAGGCTCGTCGACCTTTTCGACGGATTTTATTAAGCATCTTGATAATTATTCCGTAATTTACTCCTGCTTATACCCAAGGGATTCCATGCGTTCCTCGACTGTAAGGTCGTCTTCAGGTGAGTCTTCTTCCAAGTCATCTAACAGCTCCACCAGCACGAACTCCACGTATCCAGAGACTGTTTCGAAATCGCTCTCGGGAAGACGACGTTCGATCCGATCCACGAGGGCGGACGAAATTTCGACACTGCTTCCATCCACGTCCATACTACAGTATGAAGTTTCCCTCGACATATGTCTCTTGGTCAGAACCGGCGAGGGGCAAAAGCGGTTCGAGCGTTTGGAAGAAGCGTCTTTCCAACACTCCCACGGCCATCAACCGAACGGTTACTGAATCAGAGCCGAGTCTCGAAAGAATACCCCAATAGATCACACTTGGACCGAAGATTGATGGAATAGTGGCGAGTTGTAGGGTTTAATGAATTGGTCGGGAACACCCATCGAGGAGCCTCACATATAATGCCTGGATGTAGTTGCCTGGTTGTTGCTTCACTGACGTATCGACGGAGAAACCCCCAGGGAGGCGACGATTCAACTCCGCTGGAAGAAGGCGTACCACTGGTATCTGGTTAAATGGAGTCCGACGTTGTTGCCGTCGTCCTAAACTGGAATAATTACGATGATACTTCCGAGTGTCTACGATCCCTCCTGGACCTACCCACTCCACTCGAAATCGTAGTGGTCGATAATGGGTCGACTGATCGATCGGGCTCCCGAATAGGGAGTGAATTCCCCGTACACATGGAGTCCCTTCCGCAGAACGAGGGGTTCGCTGGAGGAATGAACCGTGGGATTGAACGTGCACTTAAATTAGGAGCTGATTACGTTTGGTTGTTGAATAACGATACACTATTTCCAGATGGGCAGGTAGTTGAGATGCTCGTCGGCCGGATGGAAGCGGCCGAGGATATCGGTATCGTCTCGCCACTCATTAGAGAATATCCGGAGACGGGTACGATTTGGTTCGAGCGGGGAATCGTGGATAGTACTAGTGGTGAACCGATTCACGCTCTCGACGACAAGAGTGACGGATCCCGCGTCATCGAAAACGAGTACATCCCATTGTGTGCTGCGTTGATTCGAGCAGAAGTTTTCAAGACGGTCAGTCTCCTTCCGGAGGAACTTTTCCTCTACTACGAGGACGTAGCATTCGCCGATGGGGTTCGTTCCGCCGGGTTCAGACTCGTCACTGAGACCGGCACAGAAGCGCATCACAAGGTCAGCGCCAGTTCAGATGGGGCTCTCGCCCCAGTTTTTTCTTACTACGTAGCACGAAACATCCTGTTGTATAATCGGAGGACCCCCTACAGGAAACTCTCGGCATTCGGTTTCGGGCAGTGGGCCCTGCGAGCAGTTGTTCAACGAGGAGTTAATGGCCGGTTCGATGGTGCACTTGCAGTCATCCAAGGAATCGTTGATGGTTTGAGGGGCAAAAATGGCCGTGGGCCGTATCCTTGAGAGAGTTGGCCACGATGAACGAGTGCTCTTACCACTGGAGTTTAATATATGACTCTCCAATTCTAATACAATGATTCCGGTGGCAAGGCCCGATGTCGGTGATCGGGAGTTGGCGGAGATGCAAGACGCGGTGGCGTCTGGGTGGATTGGACTCGGGCCGAAGGTAACCACCTTCGAAGAGCAGTTCAGCGAGGAGTTCGGGTACGAATACGCTATCGCCACCAACTCGGGAACGCACGCGCTCGACCTTGCGCTGAAAGCCGCAGAGTTGCGGGGAACGGAGGTTCTTGTGCCACCAATTACCTGGGTTTCGACGGCCTTCGTCGGCACGTACAATGATCTCGATATTGGCTGGGTCGATGTCCGACCGGACACACTGAATATGGCTCCGGAGGCCCTCTCTGACCGGATAAGCGACGACACCGCCGCCGTCATCCCTGTTCATTACGGGGGTCAACCTGCCGAAATCGACGAAATCGTCGACATTGCCCACGATCACGACGCCTTGGTCGTCGAGGATTGTGCGCACGCAGTAGGAGCGGAGTCGGTCGGAAAGGCCATCGGAAGTCTCGGTGATGTGGGCTGTTTCAGTTTTCAGGCGACAAAACCGTTGACTACTGGCGAAGGCGGGATGCTAGTAACGGATGACGAGCAGATCGCTTCAACCGCACGGCGCAAAAGCAAACTAGGCGTGAACAAGTCGACACACGAACGGTCGAACGAAGACGGATACAGCTGGTACTACGAGGTGACCGATGTGGGCTACAAGTACTTCATGCACGACATCGCTGCCGGGATGGGGCTAGCCCAACTCGAACGGCTTCCCGAGACACGTGCTCGCCGTCAGGAAGTCGCAGCAAGCTATCGCAATCGGTTCAAGCACGCCAAATGGATCGAGCCGCTGAGGGACAAATCGGATACGAGACATGCCTATTATAATTTCACAGTCCGCGTGCCATCGGGACACAGAGATCAAATAGTCGCTCATCTAGCCGACGAGGATGTCGGGGCGACGGTACATTACATGCCGTTGTACCGCCATCCTATTTTCGAGGAACACACCCCGGAGCTCCCGATAACGCAAGCGGTTTGGAAGCAGATCCTCACGTTACCGATGTCATCCACGTTTAGCGACGATGAGGTCGAAACGGTTGCATCGGCGCTGCTGTCGTACGCCGAGGGCCGAGACCTATCGGCACTGCCCAGGGTGGAGGGTGAAGATATATTAGACGTATGAAAAATCCGAACATCGTGCTCGCCGTGTTGGATTCCGTGTCAGCTGAGCGCATGTCCTGTTACGACTACGAACGACAGACGACCCCACATATCGACCGGATAGCGGAGCGTTCGACTGTTTACACAAATGCCGTCGCCAACAGTTCCTGGACTGTGCCGACACACGGTACCCTGTTCACTGGTCGGCATCCATCTGAACACGGCGCCCACGCCCGAAACAAACGATTTGCGGTGCCAGAGGACGTAACACTCAGTGGGCAGTTATCCGACGCTGGATACCGGACGGTAGGCCTCTCAACGAACCCGTGGATTGCGACGGAGTTCGGGTATGACACCGGCTTCGACGAATTCGAGGACGTCAGGATTCCTCTCCCATTCGATTCCAAAAGTCCTCGCGAGCTAATGCAGCACCTGCAGGACGGGGGATACAGCACTTTCGAGAAGTACGTCGAGGCTGCAAAATGGGCCTTCGAAGGGAACCCCGTCGCCCGCACAATGAATACAATCTATTATCGCCGGCGGAAAGAGAGCCACGCTAACGGTGACGTCTTGAATGATCACATCTCCAGCTGGCTCACCGATGCTGACGAAGAACCCTTCTTTATGTTCCTAAACTATATGGATGCCCACGAACCGTACGATCCGTCTTGGGAGACGCTCTCTAAGTTCCGAGATGGGGACTGTACGACGGACGTCGCCTGGCACCTCCGTTCGCTCAACGAGACATACGACAAGAACCAAGTGAATTGTGTCAACGACCTGTATGATGCATCCCTTCATTCCCTCGACAAGCATATTGACCAATTGTTCGATATTCTCGACGCTACTGGCGTCGCCGACGAAACCGTCGTATTACTGACGGCAGATCATGGAAAGTGTCTTGGAGAGCACGGTTACATGGGGGTTGGGACGTACCTTTACGACGAACTCATCGGGATCCCGTTGATCGTCGCAGAGCCAGGTCAGCGGGACGGAGAATTTGTATCGACCCTCACCGATCAAGTGGATATACATGACATGGTCCTCGAATTAGCTGGACTCAGCAAATCTGGAGAGCCAACAGACGGTGTCATCTCTGAGACGCTGGGCCCTCATCAAGACGTCGTCGTCCGGGAACGAGAACTCCCGGAGGAGGGCCTGCGGCGTGTGGAATCGGACGGAAACTCCTACATCCGAGACATTGCGTCAGGAACGGTAAACGAAGACGGAACGTTATCTGAAAAGACCCGCGGGCAGTTGGCGGATATCGAGGATAGCTTTTTAACAAACCGCAACTCAATCTTCAAAGACTCAGGGCCAGACGAAATGAGCGCAGAAGTCAGGAATCAACTTGAGCAACTCGGTTATCTCTAATACAACCCGATATCAATGATGTCAACAGTCGCCGACCCAGTGGGATTGACAGAATCGCCACATGCCTTTTCAAGCGGCATCCGACCATCGGGGTGGCAAATGAAGCGATGATCGATGGCGTAGCAATACGAGAACTCGAAGTGAATGCTGACGGGCGCGGCCGACTCGTCGAGATATTCCGCGAAGATTGGGACATTTACGACCCGTTGCCGAAGATGTCATACTACTCGGTTAGCTATCCGGGCGTAGTCCGGGCATGGCACCGCCATACGAGGGGACAAATCGACCACTTCCTATGTCCGGCGGGCCAGATCAAGATCGGCATCTACGACGACCGAGGTGACTCGGACACACAGGGCACTCTACAGACCGAGGTAATCGGCGAGCACAATCAACGCGTCGTCCGTATTCCTGGCGATTGCTGGCATGGATTCAAGGTGGTTGGGAACGAGAAAGCGACGTTGCTCAACTTCCCAACCAACCTCTACGACTACGAGGACCCAGACGAAGAGCGATTACCACCTGATACGGACGAAATACCACTGGACTGGGAGGAGGAAAAGCACAGGAAATGAAGGGTATCATCCTGTCTGGCGGAGAGGGAAGCAGACTCCGGCCGATCACTCACACCGGCCCGAAGCAACTCGTACCGGTTGGGAACAAACCAGTCATCGAGTACGCCATTGAGGACCTGAGGGCCGCCGGGATAACGGAAATAGGGGTCGTTCTGGGTCACAAAGGTCGTGAGGAGATCCAGGAGTTGTTAGGCGATGGATCGGCTTACGGCGTCGACATAACTTATATCGTACAGGGCAACCCATTAGGATTGGCCCACGCTGCAGGCTGTGCCAAGGATTTTGTCGGTGATGACGACTTCGTCATGTACCTGGGCGATAACATCCTCAAGAAGGGTATCGAAGATCTGGTAGAGGAGTTCAAGGCTGGTGAGTACGGTGCTGGCATTGCCCTCCAGAAGGTCGATAATCCAGAACAGTTCGGTATCGTTAGTCTCGACGAATCGGGTAACGTCGAAGAACTCGTCGAGAAGCCCGAGAATCCACCCAGCGAACTTGCGCTCATCGGAATCTACGTGTTCTCGTCCGCTGTCTTCGAGGCAATCGAAGGAATAGATCCCTCTTGGCGAGGGGAGCTGGAGATCACTGACGCGATCCAGTATCTCTTGGATAATGGACACGAAATTAACTCACACGTCGTCGGAGGTTGGTGGAAGGACACTGGAAAGCCGACCGATATCCTCGAAGCAAATCGACTCATCCTGGAGGCCATAGAATCGGACGCCAAGGGAACTATCGAAGACGGAGCCGATACGTACGGACGGATCCAACTGGCGGAATCGTCAACCATAGAAGCGGGTGCAGTCGTGCGCGGGCCCGTTGTGATCGCCGAAGATACCGAAATCAAGGCAGGTTCATACGTGGGCCCGTACACATCTATCGGCGCGAACACGACCGTTGATGGGCCACACGTCGAAAACACGGTCATCGTCGGAGAATCCACACTGACGACCGAGGGGAAGATCATCGACAGTCTAATCGGTCGTGCTGCACGGATCGAGAGTGCGAACGAGTTACTTCCGGAAGGAAGACGGCTCGTCGTTGGCGAGAATTCGAATCTTAAGCTTTAAGCATGCGAATAATTACACACTCCTGCCCAGTCTGTGGGACCATCGTCGCGGCGAACGAACTCGAATCGAATCGGGTGATGAAATGCCCGCGGCTATCTTGCCAAGAGATACTTCATTTCGCGGATCTTCACGAAGAAGAAAGGGAATACTTCGAGACGAACAGGGCCCGATACGAGATGTGAGGTGCAGTCAAACGGCACTCAACCGACGATTCTTTGTGAAAGAGGTCGCGTGTTTGGTTTTACGAAGCTATTTGTGAGTACGACGTTTCAAGAATTCTGATGCGTGTGCTCGTCACCGGCGGTGCGGGCTTTATTGGGTCAAACTTCGTGCGATTTCTCCTCGAGAACACGTCTGAGGAGGTGCTCACCCTCGACGCGTTGACGTACGCTGGTTCGAAGTCCAACCTAAAGGGCCTCGAATCTGCGGATCGGCACACCTTTGTCGAGGGCGACATCAGGGACGAAGACCTCGTCTCGGACCTGATTGGGGACGCAGACGCTGTGGTTAACTTCGCGGCGGAATCCCACGTCGATCGATCGGTGCAGAGTTCCAAACCGTTCGTTTCAACCAACGTGGAGGGGACACGGACGCTGCTTGACGCGGCTCGAAACCACGATCTCGAACGCTTCGTCCAGATATCAACTGACGAGGTCTATGGGGAAATCGAATCGGGAACGTTCGAGGAAAGCGACCCTTTAGAGCCTCGGAACCCATATGCGGCGACGAAAGCGGCTGCAGACCTGCTGGCCCGGAGTTACTTTGTCACCCACGATGTCCCCGTCCTCATAACCCGTTCTTCGA
>Ga0207733_100176_pt1 | contig 59909 bp, 56 predicted proteins | sample A23P3SouthBayCA_FD_187735 | JGI IMG/M metagenome (GOLD analysis project Ga0207733, IMG submission 187735) | Aerobic enrichment media microbial communities from Eden Landing Ponds, California, USA - A23 P3 (SPAdes) | ecosystem: Environmental > Aquatic > Marine > Unclassified | place: Emeryville...
TACCGCGGCCTCGTCCACATCGCCGACGGCGCCGAGGACTCCTCGACGGCCGTCGAGTGCGACGCGCTGATGTTCGACAACGAGTCGACGTCGGACACGATGCCGTACATGGAGATCCAGGAGAGCAAGGTCGACGTCGCCCACGAGGCGACCGTCGGCAAGATCGGCGACGAGGACGTCTTCTACCTCCAGTCCCGTGGACTGGACGACGACGACGCAAAGCAGATGATCGTCGCCGGCTTCATCGAGCCGCTCACGGAGGAACTGCCGATCGAGTACGCGGTCGAAATGAACCGCCTGATCGAACTCGAAATGGAGGGATCGCTCGGGTAACCCCGGGCAGGTTAGCCATGAGTACGCAGGTACATGCCAACCTCACAGAGGATCAGGTAGAGCAGATTTCAGCCGAGCTGGACGAACCCGAATGGCTCCTGGAGAGCCGACTCGAGGCGCTCGCGGCGCTGGATGCCCTCGAAATGCCCGACGTCATCCGGACCCCGGGCCGAGACTGGACGAACCTTTACGCACTCGATTACGAGTCACTCGTCGATCCGCTCGACTGGGCCCAGGACAAGGATCGGATCGAGGCCGAGGGCGCGGACGTGCTGGACTGGGAGACCGCACTCGACGAGCACGGAGACCTCATCGAGGAGCACTTTGGCTCCATCGTCGACCCCCAGCGTAACTACCTCACGGCACTGTCGACCGCGCTGTTCTCGGCGGGCACCCTGGTCTACGTCCCCAGCGGCGTCGACGCCGAGGACGTGAAGATCCGGACGACGATGAACAGTCGGTCGCTGTTCAATTACACGCTCGTCATCGTGGAGGATTCTGCCTCCGCGACGATCCTCGAACGCCAGACGACGGGCGAGGACCTCGACGGCGAGCAGTACTATTCCGGGATCGTCGAAGTCAGTGCCGGCGAGAACGCGAGCGTCCAGTACGGCGCCCTTCAGAACCTCTCGGAGTCGACGTACAACTTCTCGGTCAAGCGTGGCCACACCGACACCTACGGGACGCTGGACTGGATCGAGGGCAACCTCGGTTCCCGCCTCACCAAGACGTCCGTCGAGACGCGACTCCTGGGCGATTCCTCGGAGTCGAAAATCGTCGGGGCCTTCTTCGGTCACAACGACCAGCACATCGATCTGGCGAGCCGCGTCTGGCACGAGGCCGAGCACACGACAGCAGACCTGGTGACCCGCGGCGTCCTCGACGACGAGGCCCGCTCCGTCTACGAGGGCGTCCAGGACGTTGGCCGCGAGGCCTGGGACACGAACTCCTACCAGCGAGAGAATACGCTGATGCTGAGCGACGATTCCGAGGCCGACGCCTCGCCGAAGCTCATCATCAACAATCACGACACCGAAGCGTCTCACTCCGCGACCGTGGGCCAGGTCGACGCCGAGGACCTGTTCTACATGACCTCGCGTGGCGTCCACCCGGAACTCGCGAAGAACATGCTCGTTGAAGGCTTTTTCGTGCCAGTGCTCGAAGAAGTCGCCGTCGACGAGTTGCGCGAGGATCTCGACGATCTGATCGTCCAGCGGCTCAGGAACTGATCTCGCCAACGAGGGTTTTCCGCGACTTCCTTCGATTACCCCAGTGCCGAAACCATTGGTGGGCACCGGCTGGTCGATCCCCCCACGGGACTCTTTTCAGCAATTTTTGGCGAGACGAGCGGACACGTCGCCGGCTGGCGGGACCGACCGAGGGAACCGCTTAAGTCGCCCCCTCCCCGAAGATTTCTCATATGACTGTATCGCTCGGCTCCTGGAGGTGGCGATGAGCCTCCAGCGGCCCATCGGTTCCGACCACCAGCTGGCGCGCCTCCTCCAGATCGGCGTCGTCCTGGAAGAGGTCGTCGAGGCGCGGGCAGCGAAGCACGCCCGCGAGGCGACCGGTGACCGTCCCGACGCGGTGACCGAACTGCTCGAGGAGGCCGAGACCGAGTCTGCAGAGCACAGAGAGCGACTCGAGGATCTGATCGACGAACTCGAGGCAGAAACCGTCCCCTTCGACGAGATCGAGCGCCTGGTCGAGGCCCAGTACGAGGCCGAGGAGGCGTTTGACGGAGTGCTGTACGACCAACTCTGTAACGAGGAGACGGCCTACAAATTCTACGACGACCTCATCGCGGCGATCGAGAAATCGGAGGTCGAGTTCAGCATCGGGACCGATCGATTAATCGACGTCCTCGCATCGATTCGCGAGGAGGAGGCAGCGGGCGCCGAGGAAGTGACCGAACTCATGGAGGAACTGCAATGAACACGGCCAACCAGTATCTCAAGGCAATCTACCTCGTGCAGGAACGCGAAGACGGCCCCGCCTCGACCGGTGCCGTGGCGGACCTGCTCGAAGTAAGCCCGGCGAGTGCGAACGAGATGATCGGCAAACTGGAGGCGAATGGCCTGCTCGACCACGAGAAGTACAAGGGGGCGGATCTCACCGACGATGGTATCGCCCGGGCCCGTGACGCACTCAAAAATTACTGCATCATCGAACGATTCCTGCTGGAAGTCCTCGAGGTCGAGGAGTTCCGCGCGGAAGCGAAGCAACTGGAAGGGGTCATCGACGAGACGGTCGCCGAACGACTCGATACCATCATCGATCGTGAATCCGAGTGTCCGGATTGTTTCGACGCCGAGGAAGACGTCTGTGGGTTGTTGACGGCCGAAGCCGAAGCGATGGACTAGCTACGAAGCGTTCAAGGCGTTCCCTCGTTAACGCAAAATCGCGGTAATCGACGGTGTGCAGTCCCGTGGTGTAGCGGCCAATCATAGGGGCCTTTGGAGCCCCTGACGGCGGTTCGAATCCGCCCGGGACTATGACTTCCGAGGTTCGAATCCTCGTGCCGTGTATGTATTTCTCACATATTCGAAGCGCTCGCACATTACCGGCCGCTCCTGCATTGCCCATCCTCTTCGCGCTCCGTCATCGTCGCTCTGGCTCGAGGCCGATTGTCCAGTCTCTCCTACTGGCACAATATCCGCCCTAAGGCCGTTGAGCAGGACGCTCTGGATCGCGCACCCGCTCGTCAACTTCGCCGTGGTGATGGGGAGTCCCTACCTGTACCGCAGGCGCAGTAGACAATCGGCGGTCGGCTGTACTCGAGATTTCCCGAAAGCGGTGCTCAGTAAGTCTGGCCCTACTGGCTGTATGTTTTCTTTTCTCTTCCGTTCTCGCAGCCGTTGAGTAGTTCGTCGAGTTCTTTGTTCGACTCGTAATTGATAGCCTCCTTGACCTCGTCCGTCTTCTCGCGGTAGAGATACTTGTACGCGTTCCGGTAGATCACCTCGACGGCATCAAATACTTCGCCAATTCGCTCAAGGTGCGGCTTCGCGCTGGCGTTCACGCCCCATCCGATCAAAATGTACTTGTTGACATCCACTTCTTCGTCGCTCTCTAGGTCCACGAGGTTCGTCCACATCTGGCCCGCGTCTTCGCGGTCGATGGGGCCCGTCTTCTGGTCCGCAATCCAGGTTGTGCCGTCGTCGAAGTCCACGATGTTGTCGAAGGGTATGCCAGCCCGCTTCGACTCGATGTAGGTCTCGTCGACATCGCGGGCCTCGAACCAGCTCCAGTGTTCTTCCTGCTTGTTCTTCATGTGGTCGTGGAACTGGATCTCGTCCTCTTCGTCGTCCCCGGGCAGTTTGGGCATCTCGTCGATCTCCTCCGAGATGGCGTCGCGAACCGCGTTCCAGAAGCCGGCGTTCTGCTCCTCGTTAGCCTTGCTGATGCCGGCGGGAACGTGCTCACCCTCGGGGGGGATGATGTCCAAATGGCCCTTTAGACGGTTGAGCGATGGGTGCTTATCTGGCTCCACGACGTTCAGAGTCCGGACCTTCGTCAGTCCCCTGTCCGAGACACGGATTCCCTGGTACTCGTTGCCGATTCTGAACAAGTAGTGAGGCCGGGTCCGTCGCGGGAACAGCGGGTCGAACCCGTTCAGGTCGCCATCCGACCTGTCGAGTACATCCTCGTTGGTGAGATCCGGATCGATGACACCGATGTTTCCCTTGACCGTCCACTGGCCGCCCGACGGGGGCTCGAACTCGGTGTCGATGTCAACGACGGTGGGGTGATGGTTCCCGTCGTCATCCACCCAGTACTTTTTCGTCGGGTTGAAATAGGGGAAGTCGAGCTTGGGGATGAGCGCCGAACCGGAGTCGCCTCTATAGGAGTCGTCCCAGGTGAGGAAGATGTCGATGTTCTGCTCGCCCAGGATGTCAATGATGCCATAGAACCGGTCGACCCGGTACTCCCACAGCCAATTCACCACCGGCCGAATCCTCTTGTTCACCGTCCCAGTGCGCTCCCTCTCAAGTTCCGAGAACGGATAGTACACTCGCACGGCGGTTCCTGTGGCGTCGGCGTCAAGTTCGACCTCCTCGCCGCTGAAGTCGTCAAGCACCTGTCCGACTTCCTCATCGGAGATTTCGTGGACTCTGTACTGGTCGTCCTTGATGGGGCCGACGAACTTCATCCAGTCGCCCCCCTCGACGCGGGAGACAATCTCAATGTACCGCTTGGTGACGATATCTCCTCTGTGGATTATCCTCTCCTGGTCGGTCTCGGCCACCGCCTCGCCGTCTCCGTCTTTGACCGTCGCGCGGCCATCGTCAGTCTTGACCGTCCAATTTGGCTCGACGATGACGTAGCTCTCATCGGTTGTCTCCCACTTGGTCCCATCGCTGGTCTTCAGCATCGGTACGCCGGAGTCGCTGATGGCTTTCTCGATTCGTGCGCCTCCGTCGATGACTCCCTGGTTGAACTCGCTGTAGGCTCCATCGCCCTCGCGGCCCGGCCGGAGTGGGAATTCCTCACCCTCTGCGTCGAGGTCCATCCCGGGGCCGTTGTCGAGATACGTGGCCTGTACTGTGCCGACGAGTCCGGAGTGATCCGCGTCGTGGCCGGCCTCTCGGGCGTCGTCCATGAGGATCAGGTTGGTTTCAGTTCGGATTTTATCGATGCCCGACACGCTCGCACCGTCGAAGTCCGACTGTTTGATTTGGGCACTAATCGCGTTAGCCTGGTACTGCAGGTCCGCTCCCTTCAGCGAGCTTGACCCCGCGTGGCTTCGGTGCCGTTCCCCAGGGGTTGAGTCCATCTTGGGAATCTTGGTTCTCGGTTTGCTGCTCATCTTGTCAAAAACAATCATCGCTTGCCTAAAGTATCTTGGGGAAAACAAATAGGATTGGTATATAAAAGAATCGCTATATAGTAATATCAAATTTTATCTTTAAATCTCTCCAGTTGTATTCTGGATCTTATTTTGATAAATGCGTCGAGCTATGATACAATATTTGTGTACCCAACAGGCCGCCTCAACCAATGTGCATAGTTACACAAGCCATAGCTGTCGAAAATGGCTGGGCAGAACTTCCGGCCGGTGACACTCAAGTCGAGAGCGAACAGGGGGGGGGGGCTGGACTCGTTCCGATGACCTCCACACAATCACCCCAGCGGGCGGTGGCTGCCATTCGGTACGGTGCGCCCGCGTGCTCTGGACGTGGCTTCCCGGTTCGAGTAGCGTGGCCGTCTTGAGTCGGGCACCAGGCGGGCGCATCCTCGCCGGACCGCCGGAGCGCTTCGTGGACGGCATCGGGGTGCTCCTCTACCAATTCGCGGAGGTCGGTCAGCATCTCGACCTCGTCCTCGTCGGTGGCGTCGGCCACGTCCGTTAAGATGCCGTCCTCGGTTTGGTCGAGGTCGTGGGCGGCCTTCTGGCTCAGCGCTAGCCCACAGCCGGGGCAGAACCGCGGGTCGCCTCTGAGTGGCGTCTGGCACTGCGGGCAGTCCTCGATGTCGGGCTTATTGCGCTCGGTTTCCTCCTCCGCGAGCCCGTACTGTTCGAGGATCTGCTGATTCATCTCCTCGTCCTTGACCTGGCTGAAGGTCTCGAACTGGCGGCTGTCCTTGACCCAGGTCGCTCGGTGCTTGATCTCCTGCTCGCTGAAGCCCTGGCGGATCCACTGGGTGGTGGCAATCTTCCGAAAGTTGTGGGGGTTGACCTTGTCGCGATCGACGCCCGCCTCCTCGGCGATCTGCTTGAGGATGCGCTGGAGGTGGTAGTAGGTGTGCGCAGCCGTCCTCGTCCTCGTCCCAGCCGCCGTTGGGTTCAGTGAGCCGGTGGAACAGCGGAGCGTCCGGGTCGTCGCGTCGTGGGTGGACGTCCAGGCAGTTGGCCACGTACGGGTTTCTCCAGGTCAGGGGCCGCTTCCCTCTGGCGCCTTTGCGGCCGAGCGCCTCTTGGTTGAGCGTGACCGTGCCGGCCTGGCCGTTCAGGTCGACATCCTGCACGCGGAGCGTCCCGACCGCGCTGATCCGGAGCCAGGTGTCGATCACCATTTCCAGCAGGGCCTTGTTCCGCGGGTGGTCTGCCGACTCACGGAGGGCACTGATCTCGTCCTCGGTGAGCGTTTTGTCGGCGTCCACATCGCGGTCCGGGATGGCGCCGATCTCGATGTCCTCGGTCCACTCGCGGTCGTGGTAGCGGAAGAACTTCCGGAAGGCCTTGCGGTAGTTCCGGAGCGTCCCTTTCGCCATATCGTAGTTGTGCTTGTACTCGAACAGGAGCGCGTCGACGCCCTCCCTGTCCATATCGACGAGCGGCGTGTCCGCGCGCTCGGCGCTGAGTCGGAGGTCGGAGCAGTTGTTGACGTTGGTGCTGGCTGCGAGCCCGCGCTGGGTGTCTTGGTAGCGGATCAGGTCCTTGATCGCCTTCCGATCGCGGTCGTCGATGTCCGCCTCATCGAGCTTGTCGAGTTGGTATTGGAACTGATCGTCGAAGTTGTGGATGTCGCCTACGTTTGCCATTCCTATCAAAAACTAAACAAGATGGAAATGCATTGGTTACGATTACGGCAACCCGTTCAAATCCTCCCAGCACCGGTTCGCCACGATCGTCCCCTTTGTGGGCGAAATCCTTTCTTATAATGGCGGTGAATTGCCGATATGACTTTCTCATCGGATGCAGACGTTATCCTTCTAACAGAAAACGGGCCTCAGCATATGACTACGGGTGAGGAAATTTCGATGCTAGATGTCGGAATAGAGGGTGGATATATTTCAGGACGATGTGAGGAATGTGATTCTATTGTGTTGATGTACGGGGATTTTGAGCAATCATATGTCGATCAAAGTCAGTCGATGGGACCAGAGATCGGATATCGGATTCGGCACTACACCTACTGCGACCACTGTAACAGCGATTTATTTCTGAATTCTGAATTTCGGGAATACCCACGCGGGATGCTTCGTTTCTTACAAGTCGAATCAGAGGGCGCTGTCTACCACAATATCGACCATGTCGAATCAATGATTAGTAGCGTGACTGCTGGACAGTCATCGGTCGAGGACGTATTTCACTCATTTACCGATTTAGAGACCTTTTTTGAGTCTGATCCACAGCGGCCTCTTGCTTCCGCTCTACGTGATTTACGCCAAGCGTCAAAGGAATCCGTCCTAGTTCTCGGGAATTTTGATGAACCCCACAAAGATGAACTGGAAGACATACGAGATGAACTCAATTCTAACGGTTACGATGCATATGTCGCTGAAAATTTGGAAGCGCGAACTGAGGATTCTGTAGATCGGTTCGTCGCTTTATTGATGGCAATGACTTCGTTCTGTGTTATGGTTGATCGAAGCGCATCTGGCCACGTCGCAGAGTACAAGCACGCTCACAAGGAGCGGCATATTCTTGCCCGTCTTGAGCCAACTGGCCGTGGGCGCCCTTCGACTGCTATGATTGGTTCCGAAGAACGTGAAGTTGATTATATGAAGAAATTCCCGTTTGATGATTCCCCCTCAGACGTGATCGGGGATGCCGTCCAGTGGGCGGAGTCAATCATTGAGACCCGAGCGAAAGATAATAAAAGCCAATTTCCCTGGTATTGACGAGCAGAATTAGGCGTTGTTGCCTCCGACTCACCGGGTCCACTCACAACCAAGATTTGAACCTCGGAAGGTCATCCCCGCCCAGGACTATTCTAATTTCAAACATCCCTCACTCGAGTGAGAGCGGCGAACTCATGCGTCTCATCGATGGTAGCAACCACGGAATGGTGGGCGGGCCGGTAACGTTTGAGTAATCCGGCCACCGGGGGCTCGCCGATTGTGGATTCAGAAGTGTGAGAGTTTATCGCGCCGGTAGAGGTCAAGCGACGTTATCGAGTTCGGCGACTGCTGGCGGACCGTGTACGCGATGGCGTCGGCTACCTCGAGCGATTCAGTGACGGTTCCTGGCTCGAATTCCTCCTCCGAGGGGGTCCCGCTTTCGGACCCGAACTCCGTGCGCACCTCCGTCGGATTGATACAGGAGACTGCGACGTCTTCCTCGCCGAGGGTGGCCTGAAGACTGATAGCGAACCCTCGCGTCCACCACTTCGTCGCGGCGTAGACGGGATTGGCGGGCCGCGGGTGGTTCCCCGACATGCTTCCGAGAAACACGAGGTGGCCGTTCGTCTCGACGAGGTGCGGAATCGCCTCCCGGGCCGTGTAGAACATTCCGTTGACGTTGACGTCCGTCATCAGGTGGTACTCCTCGTCGGTGAGGTCGCGGACCGGTTCGTCGACGGCGAGGCCGGCGTTGCACACCGTGATGTCCAGGCTACCGAACCGCTCGACGGTGGCCTCGACCAGCGCCGACACGGCCGCCGAGTCCGTGACGTCAGTCGGGACGACGGCCACCTCGACGTCCGTGGTCTCGCGTATCTCGTCGGCCAGCGATTCGAGTCGCTGCTCGCGCCGGGCCGCGATAGTCAGGTCCGCGCCATCCTCGGCGAGGACGCGTGCCGTCGCGGCGCCGATGCCTGAACTCGCGCCGGTGACGATGGCTGTCTGGCCGTCCAACGGCTCCTCCATGCGGCTTGCTCGTGTCGCCATGTTTGCGGAGATGGTACCGGCTGGGAAGTGTGTTTCCCCGGTGACGGGCTCACGCCGAACTGCCTCACCAGCCATTGAATGGGTCACTGTCGTCCGAGCCATTCCATCGGCGTATTTGTGGTCGAAATCCACGAACGAGGCTCGGTTCCGGGAACCGGAATGCATGGGTTCGATGACCCCCGCCGTCATAGCTCGGGGACAGACACACGTTCACCGCCGGTGATTTGTGTCCACGTGCCAAGGGTAAATCATGGCCACGTCGCACGTTCTCGTCCCGCTCGATGGGTCTCCGCTTGCCGACGAGGCACTCGTACAGGCCCTCGAACTGTTCGACTGCCGTGTCACAGTACTGAACGTGGTGACGTCGTTGGACGCGAAGATGAGCGAAGGTGGGGTTCTCGAACCCGGCGAGGAGCGCCAGGAGAGTGCCCGCGACCATGCTGATCGCCTTCTCGAACGCGCGCGGACACGGGCCGATGACGTGGACCGCACGGTCGAGACGGTGGTCGAGACGGGCGCTCCGGCCGAAACGATCCTCGCGTACGTCGAGGATCACGACGTCGACCACGTCGTGATGGGGGGCCACGGGGGCGAGCGCACGGCGATTGCTCGTCGGTTGCTCGGAACCGTGACGACCACCGTCGTCGGCGAAGCGCCGGTGACCGTCACCGTCGTTCGCTAACGGTCGGGGACTGCTCAGCCACCGAGGACCGCGGCAAAGCCCCTGTAGAGGCCGAATCCGATCACGATCGAGGTGGCGAGGGTGACGATCCAGAAGGTCACTGTCACACCGATTTTCCGGCGGGAGACGCCCGCCGATCCACCGGCGAGACCGCCGCCGATGACGCCGGAGATAATGATGTTGTTGAACGAGATCGGAATCCCCAGGGCGATCGCCAGCTGGGCGATGACGAACCCGGGAACCAGCGCGGCGATCGATCGCCTGATCCCCAACTGTGCGTACTCTCGCGAGGTCGCCTGGAGGAGTCTGGGTGCGCCCATCCAGGCCCCGGCGAGGATGCCGACTGCGCCGAGTGTCAGGAGCACGATTCCTGGCAGGCCGAGTTCGACGCCGTACAGGTTTTCGAGTGGCCCCGTCGCCAGCCCTACCTGACTGCCACCACTGGAAAACGCGACGACGCTCCCGAGGACGACCAGGAACGTGCGGATTCCTTTGTCGACGGAGGCCTGGGTCAGTCGTCTGATGTACTGAAAACTCACCGCAGCTGCGGCCACTGTCACCAGCGCGACAACTGGATCAACGCCGGAGATGGTTGGCATCTCCAGGTATCTCGCGACGAACTCCGCGATGGAACTCCGGGCCACGTCCGGCGGTGAAGGAATGATCGTCAATTGGATGTTCGCGATGATGCCACCGACGACGGCTGCCAGGAGGGGCACGCCGATGGTTTCCGGGATGTCGTCCCGCTGCAGGAGCGTGGCGGTGATATACGCCAGGCCGCCCGAAACTGGCGGGACGAGCACCCAGAAGGTCGCGATTCGACGATAGGTGTCGAACGCTGGGGCACCGCCGAGGGACAACCCGACCCCGACCATTGCCCCCGTCGTCGCGAACGCCGCGGGGACGGGATAGCCGGTGTAGATGCCGAAGGCCATGAACCCGGCGGCTGTCAGCAGGCCCGCCGTTGCCGCCAGGGAACTGATCTGGACGCCGTCGATGAGTCCCGCACCGACGGTTTCGGAGATCGCCCCGCCCTGGGTGAGTGCGCCAAGCGCGGCGAGGATACCGATGAGAAACGCCGCCCGCATCGTGGAGATCGCGTTGGCACCGATCGCCGGGGCGAACGGCGGCGAGTTGCTATTGGCGCCGAGTGCCCACGCGGTGACGAGGCTAGTCACCGTCGCGAGGACGATGAGGGCCCAGAAAACGAGGCCAGCCACGTTAGAAATCCCCGCGAGCGGCTGATCGGATCATGCTACGAACGTGTGCACCCACTCGAAAAAACGTTGGTGGCGAGATTTCGGCCGGATTCGAGGGCTGCAGGGTAGCCCGAGGTGACGGAGATCGTGAGCAGGCAGAAGCTCCGTGTGTCTAATCCAACAGGGAAAAGCCAATTCGATGCTGGAGACGCTTACAGATAGGCCGCGTCCCAGCGCGTCGCTTTCCGCACGTTGCCACAGTTGTCACATTCGATGCGCCCCATCGCGTCCATCGCATTCGCAAGGGTGTTACAGTTCTCACAGTAGTAGCCGTAGCGTTGTTTGCCCTCTTCTTCGGTGAAGACGGGATGGAAGCCCGCGGCCGAGCCACGTTCTTTGGCCTCGAAGTCGACGTAGACGGTGTTGCCCGCGTCGTCGGTGATCACTTCGCGGCCAACTGCTTCCGGCTCGGCGTACACGTTCTCCTTGTAGGTGCGACCGGCGATTTCGACGGTTTCCTCCGCCGTCTTTTCGAACCCTTTGTGTTCGTAGAAGGTGGTCCCGTCGGCGTTATCCGAGAGGACGCGTCCTTGGAGGTACTCAGCACCGTGGTCCTTGACGTGTTGATCCGTTCGATCGAACAGTGTCGACCCGATTTCGCGCTCGCGGTAGGCCGGATCGACGTGAAGCCACAGAAGCGTCGCGACCGACTCGACGCGCTCGCTCTCACTGAAGGCGACGACCTGCTCGTCGACCTCCGCGACGAGGAAGTGGTGACTGTCGTCCTCGAACGCTGTGGTGAGCCGCTGTTCGTCGTACCACTCTTCGATTGCACTGGTGATCGCCTGGGGGCCAAGCGAGTACGACGCCTGCAACGATCGCCGGGCGACGTCCCTGATCGCCGGACTATCTGATGGTTCTGCAGTACGTACGTCCATGCGATATGGTTCCGTGCCGCGGGGTATAAACGTGCTGCTCCCCCGCTGAGTCGGTGGACGAGCGTGCAATTATCTTCCCTCACCTCCCATCCAGCCATGGTTAGGTGTGTCGTAAACCTAAAGAGTCGAACGTGCCTTTCTTGCCATAACATGATTACACGTTCACAAGGTGAGGGATGTCGTCGTGGGGGTTGAGATCCGGGAATCTCCCGTGGACGAGGCCGACTTCGAGGAGATGAAGACGTTCGTCCACGATTATCTGGCGGCCAGCGTCGAGAACGAAGACGAAGGTGGGCGGATGCGGTGGTACCCCTGGCACTCGGCGGAGTATCGCTACAATCACATTCTCAACGTCGTCGAACTCGCCGAGGAGATCGCCGAGCGTGAAGGTGCAAACGTCGACGTAACCCGCGTCGCCGCGCTCTTTCACGACATCGCGAAACTGGAAGCTGAACAGGACCGCCACGCGGAGGTTGGGGCGAAAATCGCCCGCGAGTACCTGAGGAGCCACGGCGACTACCCCGAGTCCTTCGTCGACGAGGTGTGCAATGCCGTCGAGAACCACTCATACCAGGGCGATCTCACGGATCTGCCACTGGAGGAACAGTCCCTCATCGAGGCAGACGTGTTAGACAAGGTCGGTGCCAACGGGACCGCGCTAATGCTTCTCCGGATGGGCTACGAAGCCCGCACGCACATGGACGCCGCAGAGATGGCCGGCCGCGTCGTCGAGCGCGGCGAGGACGCCCAGGAGCGCATCGAAAGCGAGACCGCCGAATCGGTGCTGCACCGACGGCTGAAGCGTGCCCGCTGGTTCAAAGAGTGGCTCGAGATGGAGGTCGCCGACGTCGTCGCCGACGAGGACGTCGAGGACGTCCGCCCCGACATCGAGGACATCTGATCGTCAGTTCGGGACACGCCGGGTGGTCATCGTCGCAGGGCTGCAAGCTTGTCCAGAGCATTTGCCTCGGGCTCCAAGGGGGGTTGTTTGCTCGACGCTACAATCGTCGCAGCAGGCGGTCCGTGTTGACGGCGTTGCAACTCGCGAACGGTGGAAAGAGAGTAGAAAGGAACCGCCTTACAGCTTGCCGGCCTTCTGCAGCTTCATCAGGTCCTCGGTGTCGAGGGTTTCGCCGTCCTTGAACTTCTGGTAGATCTCCTCGGCTTCCTCCTTGGCGGCTTCCTGCTTTTCCTCGCGGGCGGAGCGCTCTGCTTTCTCCTCTTTCTTGTCCAGTTCGCGCAGGCGCTTCTGGACGCGCACGAAGTCCTCGTGATGCTGGTCGGCGGCTTCCTGGGCGTCGACGAACTTCTCGTGCATCTCGTCGGCTTCGTCACGGATGTCGTCGGCCTCGCGATAGGCCTCGATCATCTCGTTGTGGTGCTTCTGGGCCTCGTCGGCGAGTTCCGTCACCTTCTGGTGGTGCTTCGACGCCTCGGAGCGGACCTCCTCGGCTTCTTCCTTGATTCCATCGAGGTCGTCGGTCTCGTTGAGCTTCTCTTTCTTCTCGGCGAGTTGCTCGCGACGGTCCTCGATCTTTTCGATGAGTTCGCGCTCGTCCTCGGTGCTCAGGACTTCGGTCTGCTGTTTGAACTCGAGGTCTTCGATCTCGGATTCGAGCTTGTCGATTGACTTGCCTTCGTCGAGTTCGAGGTCGTCCTTGCGCCGGTCGACCTTGTCAAAAAGTTCGTTCGCTTCCGCGTTGAGCTCGTTGCGCTTTTCCTTGTGTTCCTGGACCTGCTCGTTGAGCTCGTCGCGCTTCTCGCGGTGGTTCTGGGCCTCGTCGACCTTCTCACGCGTCTTTGCGTTGAGGTCGTCGCGCTCGGAGGCGCGCTCGGAGGCCATCTGATTCAGATCGTTCCGTCGGTCGCGGAGTTGACCGGCGAGTTTGATCAGTTCGCCCTTCGATTTGTTTTCGAGGTCGTCTTCTGTGAGTTCTACGTTCTTGGATTCGTCTATCGATTCTGCCATTGTTAGTTTAATCCTCTATGCCATGACCGCCCCGGTGGACAGTAGTCCCCCTTCATCATAGGCTGACGCTGACAACAAGCGTTCCCTGTCATGCTAGGCGTGACCCGATACTGCCACAACGCGGAGACGTTCTGGTAATAAGAAATACTGGGTGTAATATTTTAAATATTCCGGTGCACGTGGTACCGCGGTACAGGCTCACAAACCACGTCTGTGGGCGATTCACTCGTTGCTCATTCCACTGTTGGTGGTTATATACTGTACTCGTTCCGGCTGACCCGCCCATCGCGAGCGACGGCGAGGGTCACGTCCTCACCCGAACTGAGCGAGACGCTGCCGGCGGTTTCCCGCCCGAACGCGTCGACGGCCAGTTCCGTCTGTTCTCGCTCACCGTCGACGTCCCACTCGACGGTCACGGTTGCGTCCTCGGCGACGTCGTGCACGACGACCACGTCACTCTTCCCAGGGGTGGGATCGGTGAGCACCGCCTGGACGGGTTCGAACGCCGCTTGCAACCGGTCGTAGGCTGGTCGGGCGTTTCCGTCCCCGTCGAGCAATCCCATTCCCGCGGCGGATGCATCCTGCAGGGCGTACACGCACGCGATGGCCGAGTCGCGCAGGCGGAGGCCTTCGGCAACCCGGCCCACCGTCGCCGCCTGCTTCTCGGGGCCATCCTCGTCGATCCCAGCGCCGAACTCCGCGACGACGTCACCGAGCCCGTAGTGATTGCACACCCAGTCCAGCGCGTCGGGCGAGCCGAATTCCCAGCCTGGATACAGCGTCGCTGCGTCGGGGTCGATACCCGGTCGCCCGATAACTGGGAACGTCGGGACCCCTTCGACAGCGTCGGCGACCTCGTTGGCCGTACTATCGTCGTACCCCGCTCGCCAGGCCCGCCACCGGTATCGCAGTTTGTCGAGCACGCCGCTGCCGAGTCCTTGCGCGTAGGACTCGACGGGATCGTCGTGAATACCAACGGCCGCCAGTGCGGGATGTGACTCGCTGGCGTTCACGAGTCGTTCGGCGAGGTCGGCCCCCCGATACGCGTCGAACTCGCCAGGGCCGGTCAGTGGCAGGTCCTGCCAGAGCAAGACGCCGTGTTCGTCGCAGGCGTCCAGCACCGCCGGCGACGCTGCGTGTGCGTGGGTGCGAACGAGGTTTGCGTTGGCCTCGGCGGCGCGTTCCACGTCCGTCGGCGTCGCGTCGAGGAGGTTGATTCCACGAACTGGCACGCGCCGCCCATTCACCGAAAGTCCGTTTGCCTCGTCGTACTCGACACTCCGCAGGCCAGTCTCGACGGTCCGCGTCGCCTCGTGGAGTTTCGCCCGGAATGCGTAGCGTGGCTGCTCGCCCGCGTCGTGGGGCCACCAGAGTGCCGCGTCTCGCATCGTCACCGTCTCGGAAATCTCGGTCCGTCCGCTGGGGACGTCGACCCGCATTCGCTCCATCGTGCCACCGCCCCGGGTCTCTCCGGCCGGCCTGATCGAGAGCGTCATCCGATCGTCGATGGGATCCGTACTCGTGATCGACGCCGTCACCTCGACGCTGGGCGTGTCCCCGTCGAGGGCTGGAGTGAGCGAGAGGCCTTCGACGTACGGATCCGGGTGTGTCTCGATTTCCGCGGTCCACCAGATCCCCGGGACCGCCGCTGCGTCGGGAACGAGATCGGTTTGGTACACGCCGCCGAATCTGTCCGTCGGACGGCGACACTCGACGATCAACTCGTTTTCTGCTTCAACGTCGAGTGGCGTTCGGAGTGGCTCGAAGTAGGCGTCACTGCTCGCGATTTCCTCGCCGTTGAGCCAGACGCGCGTGTGCGCATAGGTCCCCGCCAGGACGAGCAGGACGTGTTCGTCGGCTGGCGCACGTGGATCGTCGAAATCGGTCCGATACGCCACCGCCTCGGCGTCGGCGAACTGGGATGGGCGTCCGGGCACCGCCACGGGCTCCCACTCCTCGGCCACGGGGATGCCGTCGCTCGGCGACACGGCGGCCCCCCGCCACTCGATCGACATAGGATGGAAACCGGGCGCCGCCGGCATATCCTTTACCCAATGGCTTTCACTTTCACTCCGGTGGTGGCCCGCACTTAGGGGGCTGGCTGGTTTCCTCACGAGTCCATGCTCGAGGATTTGCACGGAACGACGCCGCAGTGTGATGGCGAGGACTGTGAGCGCCCTCTCGCCACGGAACCGACCCTTGTTTTTCAGAGTGCCGCCGGTGAGCGCCGGGCCTACGACTGCCCCTGTGGGGCCGTGACGATAACCGTTGCACGGGTCGACCCACGGTGATCGGTGCCAGGCAGTGCCTCGCTGCGAGCCGACTCGCTGAAGTATGGTCATCCGGTACGCCACGTCATGACCGACGAGGTAGTCGTCCACGCCCGTGGCCACGAAAACGTCAGCGGCCAGCATGCGAGCACGCTCGAAGTAACCAGCGACGATTTTCTCACGCCTGCGGGTGACTGCATTCTCGCCATCGAGGCCGACACCGTCGCCGCAGACGTCCCTCAGTCAATCGTCGAACAGTGCCAGAACGGGACGGCTGAAATTCGCGCAACGCTTGAAGCCGACGGTCACCGCGAGACGGTGACTGGGCGCGGCCATCCCGACCTGTCCTTCGAGGGCGAGCGAAGCATGGTGTGTCGCACCAGCGACTACGTCGACGACCGAACGGTCATGGTCGACGCGGACGCCGCCGCTGGGGACCTCGACCGTGACCTCGTGGCCGCGCTGGCCGCGGGGGCGGAGGCGACGTTCACTCTCCGCGTGAGTGATGTAGGGGACCGCTGACAGCGCGTTCTGCGCGGTGCTGCGGCGAGGCCGCCTCCCGATGACGGCGGCCGAGCGGACGGCCAGCCACGTACCGTAACTCGCCGAAACGGTTTCGGTGACGGCCCTCTGTCAATCGAGTATGAGCGACGATGGCGAGCCAGCGGTAAACATCAGCGGCGGCGAGGCTGGCGGCGGGGAGGCTACGACCTTCGCGCCGGGGGAGGCCTCGACGCGAGCGGCGGCCATCGTCGACAGGTTGGGCGAACTCTACTGGACGAAAACCTACGGCGGGCGCGACGCCTTCGAGTGTCTCGTCCGGACGATCCTGTCTCAAAATACGAGCGACGTCGCTAGCCAGCCGGCCCACGACGCGCTGATGGAACGGTACGGCGGCGAGGATGATCTCGCCGAACGGCTCGCTGACGCCGACCAGCAACAACTGGCCGAGACGATCGAGTCCGCCGGACTGTACAACCAGAAGTCGGCGACGATCATCAGGATCGCCGGGCGGATTCGCGAGGTGTACGGCTCGGCGGCCGCGTTCGACGAGTTCGTCCGTGACCGTGAGCCCACGGTGGTCCGGGACACGCTTCTGGAGATGAACGGTGTCGGGCCGAAAACCGCCGATTGCGTATTACTGTTCGCCGGGGGCCAGGCCGGAGTGTTTCCGGTCGACACCCACGTTCATCGGATCGCGCGCCGGCTTGGCATCGCCCCGCCCGACGCCGATCACGAGCAGGTTCGCGAGGCGCTCGAAGCGTTGATCCCGCCCGAAAAATGTGGCTTTGGCCACACCGCGATGATCCAGTTCGGCCGCGAATACTGCACGGCCCGCCACCCAGTCTGTCTGGACGATCCGGAGAAGTGCCCACTGTTCGATCAGTGTGACAGGGTCGGCGTCGAAGCCGACTAGGGTGTGAACCCGGTCGATTCGCGGTGGTGCTGTCGGGCCTCATCGCGCTTATTGCGCCGCGTCCGTCGGTCCACGGAGGGCGACCACTAGCATCAGCACGGAAATCGTGAGGAAGGCCAGGAGTGCGAGGTTCGGAATCGAGAGGCCGAGTACGCGAAACTGGATTGCATTGCAGCCACCGATCGAGCAGCCGCCGGATGCGCCAGCGAGCTGGAGCCAGGAGTGGTAGGCCGCGACGACGCTCCCAAGGACCGAAAGGGGGAGGACCGTGCGGTACACACGCAATCGACGGTCGTAGGTTGCGACGCCGAGGACGACGACCAGCGGGTACATGAGAATCCGCTGGTACCAGCACAGCTCACAGGGGACGAGTCCCAGGCCGAGCGAAAGATAGAGGCTGCCGGCGGTCGCGATGCCGGCGACGACCGTCGCGACTGCGAGGAGGGGACGCGATCGAATTCGCACAGAGAGGCTCACAGTGTGAGGCTTACTCGTGTTCGGAATAAGTGTTGATCACTCTCGGAACAGGAACGTACTCACGGCGACCGAGTCCAGACACACGGAGCGTTGGCGTGGCACAATCGTGAGCAATCAGTGACCGTCCCGTTCAGAGAAAGCGGAACGTTTCCAGGTTTTTCGGCGCGAAGGTGCGCATGCTGAACTCGTGGTAAAGCGCCGAGGACAGGTCCTGTGTACTGGACTCGTCACCGTGGACACAGAGGACCTTCTCGGGCCGTGGGTTCATCGTCCGCACGAAGTTTTCCAGGCCCTGGCGGTCGGCGTGCCCGGAGAAGCCGTCGACGGTTTCGACGTCGAGTTCCAGGTTCAGGGTGTCAGCGCGCCCGCCGCGTCCGTTGATCGGAATCTCGTCCCAGCCGTTCTGGATGCGACGACCGAGCGTTCCCTGGGCCTGGTAGCCGACGAACACCATTCGTGAATCGGGATCAGGGCCGACGTGTTCGAGCCAGGACATAATCGGCCCGCCCGTGACCATGCCCGAGGTCGAGAGAACGATGCAGGGGTCGCCGTCGGCGACCGCTTGCCGTTCCTCTTCGCCGCCGTCGATGTGGTTGAACTGGTCGGCGAGGAACGGGTTTTCGTCCTCGTGGAAGATCCGGTCACGAAGGTTGTCTCGGAGGTATTCGGGATAGGTCGTGTGGATGGCGGTCGCCTCCCAGATCATGCCATCGAGGTGGACCGGCATCTCCGGGATATCGCCGTGTCGCATCGCTTCTTCCAGGACGAGCATGATCTCCTGGGACCGACCGACGGCGAAGGCCGGGATGACGACCTTGCCACCGCGGCCGTGCGTCTCCCGGACCACTTCTTTCAGGCGCTGTTCGGAGTCGCGCTGGTCGGTCTGGTAATCGTTCCGCCCGCCGTAGGTCGACTCCAGGACGAGCGTCTCCACCCGCGGGAAATCGTTCGTCGCGCCGTTGAACAGCCGCGTGTCGTCGTAGTGAATGTCCCCGGAAAAGGCGACGTTGTAGCTGCCGTCGCCGATGTGGAAGTGCGAGACGGCCGAGCCGAGAATGTGACCGGCGTTGTGCAGCGTCAGCTTGACGTCCGGCGCGATGTCGGTGACGTCGCCGTACTCCAGTGTGATGGTGTGTTTGATCGCCTCGCGTACCATCTCGGATTCGTACGGTGGTGTCCGGCCTTCTTTCGCCGCGACGTCGAGGTAATCCAGCGTCAGCAACCCCATCAGATCCCGCGTCGGCTCCGTGCAGTAGATCGGGCCGTCGTAGCCGTACTTGAACAGCAGCGGGATCAGTGCCGAGTGATCGAGGTGGGCGTGGGTCAACACGACCGCGTCGATCGAACTGGCGCCGGTACCCAGTGCTTCTGGCACCTGGAGATAGGGCGTCTCACCCTCGGCGCCGGGTTTGTCACCGCAGTCGATCAGAATGCGCGTGTCCGCGGTCGAGAGGATGAACGCGGCACGGCCGACCTCACGGCAACAGCCGAGCGTCGTGATCCGGACCCACTCCTCGTCGGACATGGGCTCGCGGTGAATCTGGCGACCGACCCGTTCGAGGATGTCCCGGCGGTCCTCACGTTCCTGCTTGAGGAAGTTCCGGACGTTGTTCACCGTGGCGGATTCGATCGGTGGCGTCCGGACCACCTCCGGCGTCCAGCCGACTTGCTGTGTGATCTCCCGCATCGTCGACCCCTGTCGGCCGATGACGACGCCCGGCTTCTCCGCCTCGATGACGACCTCACCGGTGTCGGCGTGAAAATCCAGATCGGTGACGCCGGCTTCCGCCGGAATGATATCCTCGACCGTCGCTCTGGCTACCTCCGGTCGGGTCAACGCGTCCGGATCGGGGCGAACCGTGATGCGTTTGCGAAGTTTGCTCGCCAGTCGTCGGACGAGGTCACCATTCTTCGCGAACTCCTTCGGATCTCGGGTGTAGATGACGAGTTCCGGCCCTTCGTAGTTCACGTCGGAAATCGAGATCCGACGTGGCACCTCCTCGGCGATCGTTGCCTCGACGGACTCCAGTTGCTTATCTACCGTACTCATAGGTCGAATCGGGTCGACGGGGACGCAGGCGTGACCACCACACCACTGCGCTCGGCGAATTGTAGGAACATGGTTGGAGAGGTATCGACTGTCGCAGAGTCTCCTCCGGACGAATCTGCAGTCCGGAAAACCGGCCTCTATCCCTGCGTAATCAGTTCGGCTTATTTAAGCCTTCGCAAATTTTCGAAGCGCCGCGCTATCGACACCATTCCGGCGTGGTCGGGGCGAGTCGATGCCGTTCATGCCCCGGGGATTGGCGACAGGCAGTAGTGATCGCCGGTCGATGGCTGTCTATGAAGGTCACACCTGCCGTCGTCGCGGACGAGCACCAGTGGTGCCGGGGCCGGGGTCCCGACGTCGTCCCGCTGATCAACGACACCCGCGCGCAACTCGCTGCGCTGTTCGACGCCGAGGTCGACAGCGTCACCGTCGGACAGTACGAGGCGGCCGTCGATGCGGTGTTCGCCGACGGGGATCTGGCCGTCAACGTCGCGGCACTCTGTGTCCTCCTGCGGGAACTCGACGTCGAAAACGATTATCCGGGCTTCGTCGTCGACGAGATACTGGGTCGGGAACTGGCTGGAATGCTCGCCGGCAACCAGCCACTCAGGCTCCTCGCCGAAGCGACCTTCCACTTCGCGGACGTTCACACGCATGCGCCCGTTGGTAGTCAGGACGGTACTGTCCAGGCCGCCACGACGGCGGGTGCGGATGACCTCGATGCGGCGCTGGCTGCCGGGTTCCAGACCCGGCTGCCAGGGTGGCGGTGGCGGGCAACGAGCAGCCCATTTTCGACCGGAACCGACTGAGGGGGAGCCACACCCTTTTGACACGGGGCTACGAGAATCGCGCTATGGATACGATCGGGGTCATCGCCGATCCGGACCAGCCGGTGTTCGGCGGCGCGGGGGAGCGACTCGCAGCGCGCGGGTTCAGAGTCCGCTTTTTCAGCCCGGGTGAACGAGTCCGAGAAACCACGATCGACGAACTGTCTGCGCTGGCGGCGGCACACGCCGATCCTGGCTCGATCGCCGCCCTCCATTACGCCGACGCGAGCGCAGTCGAGACGTTCAACGGCTTCGTCTCGACGACGGCACTGGGCAATCGGCTGGTCGCCCTTCACGCTCTGGAAACCGTTGGCTGTCGCGTGCCGACGATCTGGCTCTCCGAACCCGCCGAGCACGACGCGGTCTTTCGCTACTGCCAGCGGTGGCCCGGTGCACGGGCTGAGGCGCCTGGATTCTACCAGGAGGCCGTCGCGACAGCCGACAGCCGACATCGCTACTACGCCGTCAACGACGGCATCGAGACACACGTGACGGCCATCGAACTCCGGAACGAACCGGGAGCGCAGGACCACATCGTCGACGAAGCTGATGTCACCGTCGAGCGCGCAACGCGCTTGCGCGAACTGCTCGATGACTTCGGTGCCCGAGCCATCGCCGTCGACTTCGTGCGTGGGCCAGACGAGGAGTGGTTCGCGGTCGACGTTGATCCGATGCCGAGTTTTTCCCACGCCGGCATGGAGCGTCACCTCGCGAACGCCCTTGCCTCACTCACGACCATCGGCGCCTAGAAAACCCCTGAACCTGGCGATGCCTACTGACAGAACCCTTCCAATACTCAGCAGACAGCTTCTGCAACACCCAACTACTGAAGAATGCAATGAGTCGATATCGAGGAGCCGCCGTAACCGTGAAGCGTTGAAAGCCCCGCGCCGCTCGTGGGCTCCGACTCGCTGCGCTCCTCGCTACGCTGCGGTGCTTGCTTCGTCTCGCACCACGACCGACGCGCCCCTTTCAGTCCACCTGTGTCGGCTGATTCGTTCAGTTGCGGGGTGGGAATGAAAGGGGCGAGGCGTTCGACCCGGCCCGGACGACGGTGAGCCGAACGTAGTGAGGCGAACGTCGATAGACGAGCGAAGCGAAGTCTATCGGAATAAGCACGCGAGCGAAGTGAGCGCGCGCAGCGAGTCCCGGACGGTCGAACGCCTCGGGGCTTTCAAGCTGTCAATGCTGGCGGTTCTCTTTCCACCTCCCCTTTGCGTTACTCAGTAGTTGTGTCGGACAGGAATCCGTCATCGCGGACAACTAATGGGCGATTCGAGGGGATCGCTTCAGAGCGGGCCCGTCGTCAGGAGAGTACAATTAACGATAGCAGTCCGTGCAGGAACTCGGGGCGTTTATGGCGCGGTGTCCACTCAACTGGGTTATGAGCGGCGAGCAGGAGCTGGGGATTACGGAATCGAAGGCACACAGCCCTGGCGAGTGGTACGCCGAGGTCGTCCAGAAGGCCGGCCTCGCCGACTACGCGCCGATGGGCGGGTTCATCGTGACCCGGCCGCGTGGCTACGCCATCTGGGAGCAGATCCAGAGCCACCTCGACGGCTGGTTCAAGGAGACGGGCGTGGACAACGCCTACTTCCCGATGTTCATCCCGGAGAGCTATCTGGAGAAGGAGAAAGACATCGTCGAAGGGTTCGATCCGGAGGTCGCCTGGGTGACCCACGGCGGCAACGAGGAACTCGAAGAGCGCCTCGCCGTGCGACCGACGAGTGAATCCATCATCGCGCCGTTCATGGCGCAGTGGACGCGCTCGCATCGTGACCTCCCGCTGCGATTGAACCAGTGGTGTTCGGTCGTGCGGTGGGAGGCGACGGAGACCAAGCCGTTCTTCCGGACCAAAGAGTTCCTCTGGCAGGAGGGCCACACCGCCCACGCCGACCAGGAGGGCGCCTGGGACGAGACGATGACGCGCCTCGACCAGTACGAGAAGCTGTACGAGGACGTCCTCGCGATGCCGGCGTTGATCGGCCGCAAGCCAGAGCACGACAAGTTCCCCGGCGCGCACACGACGGCGGCCGTCGAGACGCTGATGCCGGACGGGAAGACGGTCCAGGCAGCGACCTCTCATTACCTCGGCACGTCCTTCGCCGAGGCGTTCGACATCACGTACGCTGACGAAGATGAGGAAGAGCGAACGGCCCACACCACCTCCTGGGGCCTCTCCTGGCGCTCGATGGGGGCACTCATCATGCTGCATTCCGACGATCAGGGTCTCGTGCTCCCGCCGACGCTGGCCCCGGAGCAGGTCGTCATCGTCCCCATCTGGCAGGAAAACACGAAAGAGGAGGTCGTCGAGTACGCGGCCGGCATCGCCGCCGACCTCGACGACGCTGGCGTTCGCGTCGAACTGGACGACCGCGACCACCGCAATCCCGGCTTCAAGTACAACGACTGGGAGCTCAAAGGCGTGCCCCTGCGAATCGAAGTCGGTCCAAACGAGGTTGAGGACGAGGAGATGACGCTGGTGCACCGGCCGGACGGCGAGTCGACCGTGGAGGATCGAGACGATCCCGAGGATGTTGCCGCGACCGTCGAAGACCACCTCGATACGGTGTTCGCGAAACTGTACGCCGACGCCGAGGCGACGCTCGAAGGAGAAATCCGGACGGCCGAGAGCCGCGAGGAAATCCTCGGGACTATCGGCCAGCACGGTGGCTACGTGAAGACCGGCTGGTGTGGCGACGAGGCGTGTGAGGCGCCTATCAAGGATGCCATCGCTGCGGAGATCGTGATGGTGCCGCTGGATCGCGACGAGGACCCGATCCACGAGGAATGTGCGATCTGTGGGGAAGCCGCCGAAGAAACGGCGTATTTCGCGAAGAGCTACTGAGTCGGTCACATCGCGAGCGATCGGTAATCAAAAACGGGAGGTGGGGGAAGGGTGTGGTGTGACTGCGCTGAGGGATGTCGATCGAGCCCCGCCGGGAACGGTGATCCTATGCAAACGGCGAGGGCGACGTCGCGGAGACGCCGCTGGGTCTACATTTCCTGTTGGAGTCGAATTTCGTCGTCGGTAATCGTCGCAATCTTCGACGTATCGAGCGGGTAATCGTCGGTATCGACGTCGTCCCAGCCGAGCATGGATTTGAAGCGGTCGGTGATGCCCGGACTCGGGTCAACGTAAGCGGTCCCGCCACGAACGCCAGAGATGATGCCGATTTTCTCGCCGTTACCGTCGACGACGTCTTTGCCTTTTTCTTCCTCGGTGATTGTTGTTGTCGCCATAGTGTTCGTTCTGGCCGAAGCTGCCATCTCGACACGGAGTCGTCCGCACACTGGCGGACCCGTGTGACCAGTACGCACCGCAGTCGTCCTTGACCGTCTCGCCCCTTTGTTATACGAGCACAATCGCTATCCATCGGTTTCGCGGATCGGGACGTGTGGGGCGATGCTGCTCTGCCCGCCAATAATCCTCCCGTACCAGCGTGAGAGGCCAACCAGAATTCGGCCGAACCGGTCCGCTGGCCCGACTGAAACGGCCGCTTATATCCAGGGAACACCGAGTGCCTCGGCGTCCTGGAATATTCCCAGGACGGCGAGCACGTACAGCACCACGAACACGGCGATCCAGGCGATCACGGCGATCCCGATCGCGCGACCATACCCACCCGGATATCTGAGATTGATCACCGTGACGTACGCGAGTAAGGCCAGTGCGGGGCCCAGCAGCGGAATCCAGCCGAAGAAAAAGCCGACGATCGCCCAGATGACGGCCCCGATCAGCGCCGTGATGATCGCGTAGGAATAATCCTCGAAATCCGTGAGCACGCTGGCGCCGACGTAAATCCCCAGCGCGCCGATGAGCAGACTGATGACGAAGACGATCAGCGAATCGATGAATGCCATGGGCAACGAAAGCCGACTCCAGGCTTTGTTATGGCGATGTTATCGTGGTCGGGTTCCGTCGGCGGAACAGCCAGCCCTGTCTCCGGACAGGGGCGTGCCCATTCCCCCTACCGCTCGTGGTCTCAAGCCACGCTTGTCAGGGGAGTACTGTGGACGTACGATCGCTGACCTCCACTGAGGTGACTGAGAAACGCGATAGTAGCTGCATAGATAATGCCTCGTCGTCCGACGTGGTTCTCATGCCAGCCAAGAAAACTGTGGAGACGGTCGAGGCGGGCGAGGAGTACTACCACGTTCGCTTTCGCAATCCGGACGAGTTCGACGAAATTCGAACGCCGGACTGGGCAGCGAACGTTGCTGGATCCGTCATCGACGGCGCGGAGGTTCACACCGGCGACGAACACGGCAACGAGGATTGGGAGGTCCAGAGCGTACTCGTCCCGATGGAGCGCGTGAGCGACACCGACGAGGCGGCCAGGGTCGCGACACACATCGTCGAGAAGATGGACTCTTGAGCGGGTCCTTTCGGTGCTGCCCATCGGGAATCGTCCACTGATCTCCCCACGCCGTACCGGCGTCGCCACTCGATTTGGAACGCGTGTCACGGAAAGTGGAGTGGGGAGCGTGTGACATTTCCGTCGCCCCCAGCGTCGACTGCCAGGGGTATCCATATAAATCACCGTCAGACTGTGGTCGGACGCCAGTTTCGATGTCCGCGAATTGGGTCCTCACTGCGCCGAGTCCCCGCAAACTCACCTCACTGGCGGAACAGAGTCACCCACAGGGCGGTCGCCTATTTCACCCGTTGTACAAAACCGTCCCTTCCGGAATCATGCACGCTGTGGTTTCAGAACGTACACTTTGAAGATGGATTGGGCAAACGTTCAATTATGGCAGATGAGGTCAACCCGTTTGAGAGCCTCCAGGAGCAAATCGACGATGCAGCGGCCCACCTGGATATCGACGAGGGACAGCTCGAACGACTGAAAAATCCCGAGCGAATTCTCGAGTTGAACCTCTCCGTCGAGATGGACGACGGTTCGATAGAAGTGTTTCGTGCATTCCGATCCCAGTTCAACGGTGACCGAGGGCCGTATAAAGGCGGCATCCGATATCACCCCCACGTCTCACGTGATGAGGTCAAAGCCCTCTCGGGATGGATGGTCTACAAGACTGCGACCGTTGGGATTCCGCTGGGTGGTGGAAAGGGGGGCATCGTCATCGATCCGACCGAGTACTCCGAGAGCGAACTCGAACGCATCACGCGTGCGTTCGCAAAGGAACTCACGCCGCTAATCGGCGAGGACAAGGACGTTCCAGCACCCGACGTCAACACCGGTCAGCGGGAGATGAACTGGATCAAGGACACCTACGAGACCCTGGAGAAAACGACCGAGCCAGGTGTCATTACTGGCAAGGGGATTTCCAGTGGCGGGAGTGCGGGTCGCGTCGAAGCGACTGGCCGATCGACCGTTATCGCCGCGCGCGAGGCCTTCGAGTACCTCGGCAAAGAACTCGAGGATGCGACTGTTGCGGTCCAGGGGTACGGGAACGCCGGGTGGATCGCCGCACGACTCATCCAGGAAATGGGTGCGACGGTCGTCGCTGCCTCGGACTCCAGTGGTGGCATCTACAACGAAGACGGGTTTGACGCCGTCGCGGCCAAGGAGCACAAACGTGACACCGGGAGTGTCGTCGGCTTCGACGATGCGACCGAGGAGATCACGAACGAGGCGCTGCTCGAACTCGACGTCGACCTGTTGATCCCCGCGGCCCTCGAAAACGCGATAACCCAGGAAATTGCCCGGGACGTGAAAGCCGACGTCATCGCCGAAGCCGCAAACGGCCCGATTACACCAAACGGCGACGACATCCTCGCCGATAAAGACGTGCTCATCGTGCCGGATATCCTGGCCAACGCTGGTGGCGTCACCGTCAGTTACTTCGAGTGGGTCCAGAACCGCCAGCGATTCTACTGGACCGAGGAGCGGGTCAATAACGAACTCGAGGATATCATCGTCGAACAGTTCGACACTCTCGTCGACGCCTACGAGAAACACGACCTCTCGACGATGCGGATCGCCGCCTACGTCGTTGCACTCCAGCGCGTCGTCGAGAGCGCAGCGGAGAGCGGTCGCTGGCCCTGAAGCCTGAACCACGAATACCGACACGGACTGCGGAGTCGTTTGCACTTGCCGTCGGATTATCAACCGACTCCGGAGCGCAACCTATAGTCCACTGCAGACCCTCACGCTGTTTCACTGATGTCGTGGTACCTCCTGGGGCTCGCTGGTGCGTTCGAAGTGATCTGGGCAATCGGGCTGGCGTATTCTGAAGGCCTCTCGAAGCCGGTGCCCGCGATTGGGACCGTCCTTGCTCTCGTGATCAGCATGGGCCTCCTTGCGTTTGCTGTTCGGACGTTACCCATCGGCACTGCATACGCCGTCTGGACTGGTATCGGGGCGGTCGGCACGGCCTCGTTCGGGATCTTGCTCTTCGACGAACCGGCCTCTCTCCTCCGGATGCTGTTCATCGGCCTGATCGTCGTCGGTATCGTCGGCCTTCACCTCGTGTCGGGCAACGCGTGAGGTCCATCGTGCGGTTGAAACGGTGGCGGCGCTCTCACACGAGGTACCGTCGTCGCGGTCGCTGTCCAGCTATTGGCTGTACTATCGGGGTACCGTTCGGGGATGGTCGTTGGGCCGCTGGCGAGAGTCACTCGAGTGACTTTGCCCGATTCTGGAACTCGCCGCCACAACTGCGACACTTTCCTGGGTGGGTCTGGGCCGTGCGGATTTGCCCACACTTCAGACACTCGTATTCCGACGATATTCCTGCGGTATCGTTCTCGACGTCCTGGCCGTGTGGCATAGAAAGCGCTTCGCACGCCAACGTAAAATATTAATCGTAATATGAAATTAAGGAGAATAGATCTTCATTATATGCTGTCAGTTAACAGGGTCTTTGGCCGAGAGTAAATTCTTCAGTGAGCTCGGCAGAAGCCAACGGTGGAGAACAGAGTCGTCATCGACCCCCCTTTCGGCCACTCTATTCGCCACTAGAGTCGCCGCAGACGATACGAGGGCCGGATGTGTGGATGCATGATTCCGCGAAGAAAATTATTCGAGGAATTGTTGCCCAATACCGAAGCTTTAGTACGCACACGTGCATATTCCAAACTGTACGAGACAAGGTCTGGACGATTCAGGACTATCAATCCAAAAGGCGGTTGGAATCGTTCCTTATCGACCGTGTTAGATATTAGGCTCCTAATTTGGTATAATACTCCATATATTCTATCAGGAAAACCCTCTTGAGTGCCTGTGGCCACGCTCGAAGTATGAGCGATATCCACGGAGATTCTGCAGTGAGGCGGCTGGCTGACCCCACCGATGACCGCTCGAATTGCGGCGTCGGCGTGGTCATGGACCTCGACGGGGAGAGCGACCGATGGGTCGTCGAGGACGGTCTCGAACTGCTCGAAAACCTCGAACATCGAGGGACCACCGGTGCCGAGCAGGACACCGGTGATGGGGCAGGCATCATGTTTCAGATTCCCCACGACTTTTTCGCCGACGAAGTGGACGCGGATCTGGGTTCGCCGGGCGAGTACGCGGTCGGGACGATCTTTCTCCCGCAGCAGCGGAATGTGGCACGGGCGCTGAAAGACGTCGTCGAGACGACGCTCGCTGACGAGGGTCTCGAGGTTCTTGCCTGGCGCTCGGTGCCGACCGAGAACGATGGCCTGGGACAGACGGCGGTCGACTCCGAACCGAAGGTGGCGCAGGTGTTCGTTCGCTCCGCCGATGGCAATGCAGGCGACGCCTTCGACCGGCAACTGTACGTTGGGCGCCGTGCCCTGGAAAATTACATCGACGCCGAGCAGCCAGCGGGCCACGAGCGCTTCTACGTCTGCTCGCTCGATCGCAAAACCATCGTCTACAAGGGACTACTCACGGCCGAGCAACTCCCGGAGTACTATCTGGATCTCCACGACGACCGGTTCGAATCGACGTTTGCCCTCGTCCACGCGCGCTTCTCCACGAACACGCTCGGCGCCTGGCACCTCGCCCACCCCTACCGGAACATCATCCACAACGGCGAGTTCAACACGATTCAGGGCAACATCAACTGGATGCGGGCCCGCGAGACGGACATTCAGGACGCGGCCTTCGGTGAGGACATCGAGACGCTCAAGCCGATTATCGACGACCCGGAGCAGTCCGACACGGCGAGCGTCGACAACGCGGTCGAACTCCTCCTCCAGGGTGGCCGGGACCTGCCCCACGCACTCCGCATGTTGATCCCGGAAGCCTGGCGCGGTGAGATGAACGACGTTCAGGGTGCTCGGCGAGACTTCTACGACTATCACGCCTCGCTCGTCGAGCCTTGGGACGGCCCGGCACTCGTCGCAGCGACGGATGGTGAACGCGTGGGTGCGGTGCTCGACCGGAACGGACTGCGCCCCTGTCGCTACGACGTCCTCTCGGACAACACGCTGGTGATGTCCTCTGAAGCCGGCGCCCTGGATCACGCGCCCGAAGAGATCGAAGAGCGTGGGCGACTCCAGCCCGGACAGTGTTTCCTCGCGGACCCGAACGAGGGCCGGGTTATCCCCGACGCGGAAGTGTTCGACGACCTGGCCGACGAGAAATACGGTCAGTGGGTCGAAGAGGCCCAGGTGTCGATCGACGACGTCGCCGACCGAGAGTCTCCGGCGCCGATTGGCGACCTCGACGACATCCGGGGCCAGCAAGCGACGTTCGGCTACACCTACGACGAAGTCGATCACCTGATCGAGCCGATGGCCGAAAAGGGCAAGGACCCGGTCGGCTCGATGGGCGACGACACGCCACTCTCAGTTCTCTCGGACATCAATCGCCCCCTGTTCACCTACTTCAAGCAGCTGTTCGCACAGGTGACGAATCCGCCACTGGACTACATCCGCGAAGAGCTGGTGACCTCACTGGAGTCGCGGCTTGGCTTCCAGCGGAACCTGCTCGACGAGAGTCAGGCCCACGCCCGACAACTCGTGCTCGACTCGCCAATCCTTACGGACGAGGAGACGGCCGCGATCAAAGACCTCGACGCGAACGACATGTCGACTGCGGTCATCGACATCACCTACGACCCGGACACCGATCTGGAGGCCGCGGTCGAGGCCGTTCGCGAAGATGCGACGGCCGCCGCCCAGGAGCACGACGTCCTCGTGCTCTCGGACCGAAACACCGGCCCGGACCGCGTTCCGATTCCGAGCCTGCTCGCCGTCGGTGGGGTCCACCATCACCTCGTTCGCAACGGGTTGCGCAACCACGTTGGCCTCGTCGTCGAATCCGGTGACCCCCGCGCTGTCCATCACTTCGCGACGCTGATCGGGTACGGTGCCGGCGCGGTCAATCCGTACCTGGCGTATCGAACGATCGAGGAACTCGTTGCAGGCCCGGACGGTGCGGATCTCCCGGTCGCCATCGAGGCGTACGTCGGTGCCGTCGAGGATGGCCTGCTGAAGACGATGGCGAAGATGGGCATCTCGACGGTCGAGTCCTATCAGGGCGCCCAGATCTTCGAGGCGGTCGGGCTAAACTCGGATTTCATCGCCGAGTACTTCGAGGGGACGACCTGCCGCACCGAGGGCATCGATATCACCGATGTCGAGGAGGACCTGCACCACCGCCACCAGGTCGCCTGGGCCGACGAGGAACCACAGATGCCCCGCCAGGGCGAGTACGAGTTCCGATCGGACGGCATTCACCACCAGTGGAATCCGAGTACGGTCGGCAAACTCCAGCAAGCGGTCCGCATGGGCGATTACGAGACGTACCAGGAGTTCGCCGAGCTCGTCAACGACCAGACCCAGGAACTCCAGACCTTGCGCGGCCTGCTGGAGTTCGACGCGGAGGCTCGCGAATCGATCCCGGTCGAAGACGTCGAGCCAATCGTGGACATCGTCGAACGGTTCGAGACGGCAGCGATGTCACTCGGGTCGCTCTCGCCGGAGGTCCACGAGAACAACGCCATCGCGATGAACCGGCTCGGGTCCAACGCCAACACCGGCGAAGGTGGGGAACCGCCAGAGCGCTTCGACACGGAGAAAGAATGTGGCACGAAACAGGTCGCCTCGGGCCGCTTTGGCGTCACGAGCCACTACCTGACCTCCGCCGACGAGATCCAGATCAAGATGGCCCAGGGATCGAAACCCGGCGAGGGTGGCCATCTCCCCGGCAAGAAGGTCAACGAGATGATCGCCCACGTCCGCTATGCGACGCCGGGCGTCGGGCTCATCTCGCCGCCACCCCTGCACGACATCTACTCCATCGAGGATCTGAAGCAGTTGATCCACGACCTGAAGGCGGCCAACCCGGAAGCCGATATCAACGTCAAACTCGTCGCCGAGGATGGCATCGGCACCATCGCGGCCGGCGTCGCGAAGGCGAAGGCCGACGTGGTTCACATCTCCGGGCACTCCGGTGGGACCGGCGCGTCACCGAAGACGTCGATCAAGAACGCCGGCCTGCCGTGGGAACTCGGCGTCGCGGAGGCCAACCAGATGCTTCGCGAGACCGGGCTGCGATCGCGCATTCGGGTCACGACCGACGGTGGCATGAAGACCGGCCGCGACGTGGCGGTGGCCGCGCTGCTCGGCGCCGAGGGCTACATCTTCGGCACGGCCTCGCTGGTCACTGGCGGCTGTGTGATGGCCCGCCAGTGTCACGAGAACACCTGCCCGGTCGGCGTCGCGACCCAGAACGAGAAGCTTCGCGACCGGTTCCCCGGAAAGCCCCAGCACGTCATCAACTACATGACGTTCATGGCGCAGGAACTGCGTGAGATCATGGCCGAACTCGGCTTCGAAACGATCGACGAGATGATCGGCCGTGTCGAACTACTGAACCAGCGGACCGACGTCGAGCACCCGAAGGCGAAGAAGCTGGACCTCTCGGCACTGATCGCCGAACCCGCGGACAACGACGGTCGCCGGAAGACCCAGGAACAGGTTCACGAGGTCGATGAGCAACTGGACTGGGACATCATCGAGGCGGCCGAGGACGCCATCGACGGCGGCCAGCCGGTCGCACTGGACATGAACATCGACAACGTCGACCGTGCGGTCGGGGCCACGCTCTCGAATCGCATCGTCAAGCAGCACGGCGGCGACGGCCTGCCCGACGACACGATTCGCGTGCGCTTCGACGGGACGGCGGGCCAGAGCTTCGGGGCCTTCCTCTCCGATGGGGTGACGATGGAGCTGACCGGCACGGCCAACGACTACGTCGGGAAGGGCCTCTCCGGTGGCAAGATCATCGTCCAGACGCCAAACGGTGTCCCGTTCGATCCGAGCGAAAACATCGTCATCGGCAACGTTTCGCTCTACGGGGCAACCCAGGGCGAACTGTACGTCAACGGGATGGCCGGCGAGCGATTCGCGGTGCGAAACTCCGGCGTCAAGGGCGTCGTCGAGGGCGTCGGCGACCACGGCTGTGAGTACATGACTGGTGGTGCCATCGTCGTCCTCGGGGACACGGGCAAGAACTTCGCGGCCGGGATGTCCGGCGGCGTCGCCTACGTCTACGACCCGGACGGCGACTTCGCGGAGAAGGCAAACACCGAGATGGTGACCCTCTCGGACACCATCGAACCGAAGGATCGCGGGATGATCACGCGACTGGTCGAGAATCACGTGGCTTACACTGACTCGGCGCGAGCGAAGGCCTTGCTCGAGGACTGGGACACCGTTCTCGACGACTTCGTGCGCGTGATGCCCGACGCGTACGCCGAGGTTATTCAGGACCGCGAACGCGACGACGTGCGCAACGAACCGCCCGCGGCCGCCCAGGCTGGCGTCGAGACAGCCGAGGGCGATCTCGCGGCCCAGAGCGACGACTGAATCGCTCCACTCTCGCAGATACTTCGATCAGCCTGCGAGTTTACGTAGCCAATCTCGAAACCGTTGAACAATTCCTCGCGATTGTTCGGCAGACGATTCCTCACCGGTTTTCAACATCACTGATGGTGACGATTCGTAATCCGGGTCGGGTCGTGACCCGACGGTATACTTGGGATCTATCGGCTGGGGATGTTCTATCTCGTCATCGGTCCGAACAATCTCGTTCGTCGCGACGGTTTCGAACCGTTTGCCGCTCGCAGCGAGAAACTCGACGCCATCACAGTCGTGCGCTTCAGGCAGACGATGTTTCTGGCAGAAATGTGCGCCGCAGTAGCTACACTCATACGGGATGTCGGATTGGGTGCTACACTGTGCACAATCCGTCATGAACACTGAATTGTAACGGCTGGCAGTAAGCCTTCGGCCGTGTGGTGGATTCCCACACTCTCCGACATCGGCCGCCCCTGACCGACTCAGACCCAATCGCTGAGACACTCCGACGAGCAGAAGGTCAGTTCCACTGGGGCCGGGGAGTCCGTCAGGTCGGCCGTGAGGGTGTAGCTGACCTGCCGATCCTGGCAATTTACGCAACTCATAGATCGACCGTCACCTGCCTCCCACATTGTTATAGAGTTGTTACCACTCACGGTCGTCACCGGCTTCTCCGTCGTCCGTATCACGCCTGGCGACCTCTTCTGCCGACTCCCAGTCCAGGCCACGTTCTGTCGGTCCCTCGCGGCGGATCAGGGTGACCAGAAGGAGGCCCAGACCGACGGCGATGACGAGGAAGACGAGTATTGCGATGGTGGCGGATGCCATCTACCCGAGGAAGACGTCGACGATGTCGTTGCCTCGCGAGCCGGTGTCCCGATACAGCTCCGAATAGCCACAGTTCGTACACGAGACGACCTGGAACTTGTTGGTCTGGATGTCGAAGAACTTGCTCAATCCGTTGCCAGTCGTCGCAATCTCGCCAACGTCGGTTTCGGTGGTGCCACACTTCGGACAGCCGCGTTCGTCGTCCTTCATACCCGGATCACGGTGATCCAATTTCATGGGCTTTGGGGAGACTTTGATAGCGTTACAGCGTCGGGCGTCGACCCTCAGCCATTAAATAACTCGGGGGGAAAGGAGGCATATGTTCGCGAAGTCGACGTGGATCCGCCTGCCGCGGAACGTCCTCGTCGGCCACGGGGTCCTCGAACAGACGGGAGAGGCTATCGAAGACGTCCACCTCTCCGGTCGTCCCCTCGTGGTCTCGAGTCCAACGCCGCATTCGGTGGCTGGCGAGCGCGTCATGGAGTTGCTCGAAGATCGGGGGACGGATCCGGCGTCGGTGATCGTCGAGCAGGCGAGTTTCGGCGCCGTCGAGGACGTGATCGAAGCCATCGATGCAGCGGACGCTGGCTTCCTGGTCGGCGTCGGCGGCGGGAAGGCAATCGACATCGCGAAGATGGCGGCCGACGACCAGAACCTCGGCTTCGTCTCGGTCCCGACCGCGGCGAGCCACGACGGGATCGTCTCCGGCCGTGGTTCCGTGCCAGAGGGTGATTATCGACACAGTGTCGCCTCAGAGCCGCCGCTGGCGGTGATCGCCGATACCGAAATTCTCGCCGACGCGCCCTGGCGGTTGACGACCGCGGGGTGTGCCGACATCATCTCGAATTACACGGCCGTGCGGGACTGGCAACTGGCGCATCGGCTGAAAAACGTCCCGTACTCGGAATACGCGGGCGCGCTCTCCCAGATGACAGCGGAGATGCTCGTCGAGAGTGCCGACTCGATCAAAAAAGGACTCGAGGAATCCTCCTGGATCGTCGTGAAAGCGCTCGTCTCTTCGGGCGTCGCGATGTCGATCGCCGATTCATCGCGACCGGCGTCGGGTGCCGAGCACCTCTTTTCCCACCAGCTCGACCGCCTGGAACCGAACGGCGCGCTCCATGGCCATCAGGTCGGTGTCGGGTCGATCATGACCGAGTACCTCCACTCCGGGCCGAACGGTAAGTGGAAGGACGTTCGTGACGCGCTGGCGACGATCGGCGCGCCGACCGACGCGGCGGATCTCGGTATCGACGAGGAAACCGTCCTCGAAGCGCTCACCACGGCCCACGAAATCCGCGACCGGTACACCGTGCTGGGTGATGGGATGAGCCAACCTGCGGCTCGTGAAGCTGCGACAGTAACAGGCGTCATTTGATCGGACAGAACTGCTGGCCCAACCGTTGAACGCGGTTCTCACGCCCAGGTAACGAACTCCGGGCGAACGTTCACGTCGGTCTCCCACTCGCCGTCCTCGGGCGAGCCACGAGCGTGTGCCGCGTCAAACAGGACAAAGAGCCGATAGACTGCGGCCGCGTCCTGATCGTCCTCGTTGCGGATGCCAGCGATCGTCACGCGGCTCACGTCATCGAGCCTTGCGTCGACACCGTCGGTCTCTCGCACGCAGGTGCGGATACGCTCCTCGAATCTCGCCTGGTCCGTATCGAGCGGAAACGCTTCCTCACACCGAACGTGCAGGGCTTCGCCCTCGTCGTTCCACACGCGGACGTAGGCGTCGATGGCTCCCTCCGCGGCGCGCGCGGCGGCGCGCTCGTACCCCTCTGCTGGGACGGTCACCGTCGTTTGATTGATCGAGAACGAGCCGTAGTGCCCCTCCAGCAGGTCGATGTACTCGCCCACCGACTCTCGACTGCCCACCGCGTCACCCATCGATACGTCGATTGCCCGATAGACGCATAAAAGTTGGTCGGTTCTCTCACGCCGAGAGGATACCGCCGGGGATCGATGGTCTCCGCGACTTCCTGAAACGAAGCCGTCCTGATCCGGTGCTCCCTGCCCGTCTTAGACGTGCTCGTCGAGGAAATCGACGATCCGGCCGTACGCTTCGATCTGGTTGTCGAGTTTGCTGATGCCGTGGCCCTCGTCCTCGAAGACGAGTAGTTCCACGGGCTGGCCACGGGATTCGACCGCTTCGGCGATCTGTCTGGCCTCGTCGACCGGAACTCGCGGGTCGTTGGCACCGTGGAGGACGAACAGTGGCGCGTCGATGGCCGCCGCGTTGTTGATCGGCGAAATCGATTCGAGGAACTCTCGATCCGTTTCGAGGGAGCCGTACTCGGCCTCGCGAAGCGATCGTCGCCACTCACCCGTGTTTTCCAGAAAGGTAACGAAGTTGGCGATGCCGACCACGTCGACACCGGCGGACCAGAGATCCGGGAACTCCGTCATCGCCGCGAGACACATGAACCCGCCGTATGAGCCGCCCTTGATGGCGATCCGGTCGTCGTCCACGGCCGGATGGTCGTGGAGCCACTCGGCGCCGGCCCGCAGGTCGCGCACGCTGTCCATCCGCTTTTCGACGTCGTCGAGGTGTGTGTAGGCTGTGCCGTAGCCGGTCGAGCCGCGGACGTTGGGCTCGAAGACCGCGTAGCCGTTCGCGAGGAAATACTGGATGAGGCCAGAAAAGGAGGGGCGGCGCTGGCTTTCGGGCCCGCCGTGGACGTCGACGATGACTGGGGTTTCGCCCGTCTCGGTGTCTTCCGGCAGCGAGAAGAGCGCCGGAATCTCGCGGCCGTCGAAACTCTCGAAACGGACGACCGAGGGTTCGACGAAGGTCGACCGCGGGATGCCAGCCGTACTCGCCGCCGTCCAGCGAGTCACGTCGCCGGTCGCCGCGTCGACGACGAACAGGTTCGTGTTGATCGTCCGCCCGGTAACCGAGAGGGCGAAGCGGTCGGCGTCCGGTCCCCAGGAGACACCACCCGCGAGGCCACCTGGTAGGTCAGGCGTCGGGAGGGTTTCGTACTCCGTTGGGCCAGTGAATTCGCCGACGGTCAACTCCGTATAGCCGTCGACGTTCGTCGACGTGACGAAACGACCGCTTTCCTCGTCAAGTGCGATGCCGTCAACGTTCCACTGCTCGTCGGTCATGACGAACTCGAGGGCGTCGTCGAGTGAGGAGACAGCATCGGCCGTGACGTCCAGTCGTGCGAGTCCGAGCGTATCGCGCTCGTAATCGGTGACGCAGTACAGGGCCTCGCCCGCCGGACCCCACGAAATCGAGTAGAACCGAACGTCGTCCTCGTGGGGGGTCCGGTGGATCAACTCGCCAGCCTCGACGTCGAGCGTGTAGACGTCCTGGTCGAAACTCCAGTGCGATTCCACCACGGCGAGACGGGTGTCGTCCGGCGACCAGCCAGCGACTGACAGCCAACCATCGCCCTCGTGGACGCGGTCGGCGACGGCCGTCGGATCGGTCCCCGGTGAACTCGGTACGGCGTCGCGGTGCTGGACGTACACGTCGAACACGGACTCGTCGCGCGCGTTCGACGCGAACGCGAACCGTTCCCCGTCGCTGGACCAGCCACCCCACCGATGTTTGGCGTCGGGTCGGTCGGTGAGCGGGAGTATTTGCCCGTCGGCGTCGAGCCGGTACAGCTGCTGGCGCTCGTTCCCACCCTCGTCCATCCCGAAGATTCGCTCCGGTCGCTCGGGCGACGCGCTGGCGAACGCGATCGGCTCGTCGGCGAACGTCTGCTGGGTCGGCCACCCCTGTGGCTGCTCCAGCGTCCAGACCTGCGGGACTCCTGTGGTATCGAGGAGGAAGGAAAGCGTCCCGTCCGGTCCAAGCGAGGCACCGTAGGCCGCTCGAATCGTCAGATAGCGCTCGATGTCGTACACGAACGGGTGATCCGCGCCGTCGGCCAATAACGCTTGGCTCCACCGTCGTGGCCAATATGAGTGTGTGCCTGAACGCCGTACCTCGACTTACAGTGAGTGCCCCGACGACGATCGCAAAACACGGAACGCGCCCGCCGGGGCGGCGCTGGACGTGGGAAGTGGATTGATATCAGAACAATGTGCATTTGATATCAAAGCGATATTCCTATGAAACGGCGGCTGGCACCGACGGCTGATCCCTTGGCAACGGGGTGGACTGAACGGGGCCCGCCCGGTCGCGGCTCCAGTGCAAGACGCAACTACTGAGTAACGCAAAGGGGAGTCGGCCGATGAACTGCCGACGACGACAGCTTGAAAGCCCCGAGGCGGTCGACCGGCCGGGACTCGCTGCGCTCCTCGCTTCGCTGCGGTGCTTACTTCGTCCGGGCCGGTCGACCGCCTCGCCCCTTTCATTCCCGCCCATGCAGCTCGTCGAATTAGCCGACACGGGTGGGACTGAAAGGGGCGCGGTTCTCGCCGAAGGCGCGACCGGCAAGCACTGCAACGACCGAAGGGAGTGAAGCGCGCAGCGGTCGCACCGAGGCGAGAACCGCGGGGCTTTCCACGCGTCTTGGTGGTGGCTGCTGTTCTTCGCTACCCAATTTGCGTTCCTCAGCAGTTAGATCGTGCACTACAGGCCCGTTTTGGAGCAGTAACAACTCGCGCTCTCGGAGGACGCTGAGTAAGTCGAGCACTCGCGTTCAATTATTCAGCGACCGCAAAAAATATCGAAGGGAGTCGAACCGTCGTCTACGAGTCCGAGGAGATGACGTCGTCGATACGGACGATCATCGTCGCGGCCTCGGTCGCGCCCTCGATCGCCTCTCGCTTGACCGCGGCGGGGTCGAGGACGCCACGCTCGATCGGGTCGTCGACGAGGCCGGTCTGGCCTTCGCTGATGACGCCGGCGATGCCTTTGGCATCGTGGCGGCTCCGCAAGTCGACGAGTGCGTCGATCGGGTCCATGCCGGTGTTCTCCGCGAGCGTTCGCGGGAGCACGTCGACGGCGTCTGCGAAGGCCTCGACGGAGAGCTGCTTGCGGCCTTCGACGCTGGCGGCGTGCTGTCGGACGTGGTCGGCGATCTCGATCTCGGTCGCGCCGGCGCCGGGCACGACGCCACCCTTGTCGAGGGCGGCAGTGACGACGTCGAGTGCGTCCTCGAGCGCGCGCTCGAGTTCGTCCGTGACGTGGTCGGTGCCACCGCGGGCGAAGATCGTGACCGATTCCGCCTCGGCGCCACCCTGGATGAAGGTGAGTTCCTCGTCGTCGCCGAAGAGCTCGACGTGGACGTCCTCTGCGTTGCCCAGGTCGCTCTCTTCGAGCGTGTCGACGGAACCGACGCGCTTGGCGCCGGTGGTGTTGATGATCGACTGGATATCGTCGTCGTTGATACTCTCGAAGGCGACGACGCCCGCCTTCGCGAGGTGGGCGGCGACGGTGTCGTCGACGTCGCCAGTGACGAACACGACGTCCGCGCCACTGTCGGCGAGGTCCTCGGCGTAGCTCTTTAGCTCGGCTTCCTCGGCGTCGAGGGCGGCGTTGAGCTGGTCGACGTTGGAGACGTTGTACTCCGCGTCGATGTTGCTCTCGCGAACCTCGAGGTCGGCGTCGAGCACGGCGATTGCCGCGTCCTCGACGCGCCGGGGCATGTTCTCGTGGATCGGTTCTTCCTCGAGCAGGACGCCCTCGATGAGCTCCGTGGCCGAGGAGGAGGCACCCGTCTGGGTGCGAATCGTGATGTTGTCGCGGACGACGCCCGAGTCACGCTCGGCGTGGCGAACGGCGTCGACGACGGTTTCGGCGAGGCGGCCGGCTGCAACGTCGCCAGTGCCCTTGCCGGTCATGGACGATTCTGCGACTGTCAGCAGCGTCTCGTCGTCCATCTCGGCGTCGAGGACGAGGTCGTCGATGGCGTCGAGCGCGAGGCGTGAGGCCTCGTGGTACCCCTCGACGATGGTCGTCGGGTGGACGTCGTCGTCCAGCAGGGACTCCGCCTTCGCGAGCAGTTCGCCGGCGAGAACGGAGGCAGTGGTCGTCCCGTCACCGATTTCGTCCTCTTGGGTCTGGGCGACCTCGACGATCATCTGTGCGGCGGGGTGTTCGATGTCCATCTCCTGGAGGATCGTTGCCCCGTCGTTCGTGATGACGACGTCGCCGGAGTCGCTGACGAGCATCTTGTCCATTCCACGCGGTCCGAGCGTGGTGCGAACGGCGCCGCTGACGGCTTTGCCGGCGGAAATGTTCGAACTCTGTGCGTCTTCGCCCTGTGTGCGCTGGGTGTCTTCGCTCAGAATAAAGAGCGGCTGACCTCCCATGCGTCGCTGGCCGGATGACATATGTGTTGGCCCTCGCTGAAAACATCGTTAGCGGTTCTATATAATAGTTGCTATTTTCGCGGTCTCGATCGCCCACCCAGACCGGGCCGTCGCCCTTCGCGTCCCCGCATTGGACGCGAATCGTGCTTTGGACCGTAACTGGCGATGGTTTAATGTCCAGGTCCGTCCACTTCCGGGTGAATGCTGGAGCTGGAACATGGGTTTCGCGTCGTCGACGTCCACGCGAACCTGGAGCCGGACGCGGATCGTCGACCACGCGATGGGTGGGGCACTCCCGAGCGCCTGGAACGGGAGATGCACCAGGCCGGGGTGGTCAGGGCCGCCGTGTCACCCGGTAACCGCGACGGCAGCTACCTGAAGGCCAACAACGCCATCGCCCGGATGAGCGTGGGGCGGCCGCTCGTCGCGCTTGCACGGCTTAACGGCGCTCGCGATCCTGGAGAGGGTGCCGGGTCGCGGTTGCGCAATCTCACGGCATCGCGAGAGGACCACCACGCCTCCCCCGCGGACGTCGAGCAGTACGCCTACGACGACCGGTTCGTCGGCTTCTCACTCCATCCGGAGGCCGACGGCCTCCCCGACGAGGCGGTCCTGGAGGAACTCGACGCCGCTGGTCGACCGGTACTCGTCCACGGTGGCGTCGGGTTTCCCCCGTCGGCGATCGAGAAGCACCTCCTCGGGTACGAGTTCCCGATCATCCTCGCCCACTTCGGTGGCTATCCCCTGCAGCGTGATCTCATGGACGAAGCCATCGACCTCCTCGACCAGTACGATCGCTGTCACCTCGATACGAGCCTGGTGCGCTTTCGCGAACCACTGGAGCGAGCGATCATGGAACATCCGGACCGCGTCTGTTTCGGTAGCGGGGCACCCCACGCACACCCGAACGTCGCGGTCATGGAGATCCTCACGCTCGACGTTCCCCAGGACGCAATGAAGAAAGTGTTCTCGAACAACCCCTCGCGGCTGATCGAGGAACTGTCCCCAGAGGGGATGGCCTGACCGGTCCAGCGGTTCGGCGGGCCGGCCGGGTCACTCGTACACTTCGACGACACGATCCGTCCGCATGGAGCGCCCGTTTGGATTTCGGCGGGGGGCAGCGTCCCGGCGTCGAGCGCGGCGACCGTCCTTCAATCCGGTGAGCATCCCTGCCGTGACGTCTCGGCCGTTCCCGAGCCACTTCGAGGGCGTGGCGCCACCGCCGATCACCGCCCGTAACGAACGGCCGGCGTCACGCAGACTGGTTCCCAGTAGCCGCGCGAGTACGCTCGGACGCAGCCCGTAATTTTTCGCCCAAGTGTACGCCCGGCCGCGGTACTCCCAGTACCACCGGCGTTCGGTGACGCCACCGTCGGCCTCGTACTCGCGTGTGGCAGCCATCGTCGGCTGCCAGTCGACTGCGTAGCCCGCGTTCGCTACCCGGTGAGCGAGGTCCTCCGTACCACCGTCCTCGAGGTACTCGTCGAACCCGTCGAACTCGTCGAGGATCGAGCGGCGAACCGCGAAGTTCCCCGGCGTGATCTGCTGGACTGTCCGGCCCGCGATCGTCTGAGTTCGTCGCGCCTCCGCGGTCGTCCCACCCCGAAGTTCCGCTCTCGTCGGCCCGGTGACCACTGCGGCGTCGATCAGTCCGGCGTTCAGTCCGTCGAGCCAGCCCTGTTCCACGGTGAGCGAGCGATTGAGAAGCGCGATCGACTCCCCGCTGGCGTGATCGATCCCGGCGTTCCAGGCGACGGTCAGCCGCCGGTCGGCGATCTGAACGATACGGTCGACGTCAGTCCGCTCTCTGGCCATTCCCGTCGTCCCGTCGGCGGAGGGCCCGTTGACGACGACCACCTCCGCGTCCGGGGCAACCGCTCGGAGGCCGTCCAGACAGGTCGCCAGCTGCTCGCGACCGTTGAGCGTCGGGACCACCACCGAGAGTGACATGACGGAGCGTACGGCCGCCAGCCGGTATAAACCTCCTGTGTCCAGCGGATTCACGACGACGAGGCGACACGTCCGTGTGGCAGGCGTCCCGGGTGACGCGTCCAGCGGTGCTGATCGCTACCCAGGTCAGACCCGCGTGTCCCAGTAGGAGACGGATGCGAGATACTTGCCCAGCGGCGTCTTTCCGATACCGGTATCCAGGGTTCGGAAGGCGGAGGCGAGACTGTTCGGAATTTTCCGGTAAAAGCCATACGGGAGGACGAAGTCGTGGCCGGCATCGTGCAGTTCCAGGCCGGCACCGTCGACCAGGCGGTCGACTTCGACGCCGGAGTACAGCCTGGAGCCCATCGGCAGGGCCCAGTTGTACAGCGACCGCGTCGAGAAACGGTTGAACGTGTCGAAGAATACCTGCTCGCTCGAGACCCGCCGCATCTCCGCGAGAAACGCCGCCGGCGTGTCCGCGAGGTGGAAAAACCGCATGGCGAGCACCGTATCGAAGTGATCGTCCGGGAAGGGGAGGCGGGCAGCGTCCCCGCGCATGAATTCGAGTGTTCCCTCGACGCCGACCGACGCGGCTTTCTGTCGGCCCTGCTGGAGCATTGGCCCGGAGATGTCGAGCCCGACGACGTCGGCCCCACGGTTGGCTAGCATGACGGAGAATCGGCCGGTGCCACAAGCGACTTCGAGAATCGAGCGATCATCGACCGGACCGAGCGCGTCGAGGACCGCTTTCTTCTCACGGCGATCGATCAGCTGACCGCCGCGGGAGAAGCGCTTGGCGTCGTACTCCTCGGCGATTTCGTCGGTCTGGTACCACTCCTGTCCCTTCACACGTACCACTGCTCGCGAGCGGGAGGATAAAACGATACTGGATACTGTCGAGGGGCCGGGGACGAGTTCCCCGCATCGGTTCCGGTCTATCGTCGGCCCGGATATCGTCGGCCCGGGTGTCGACCGTCTCTCCCGAAAATATCGATCGAACCACGCAGTTGCCGCAATAATTGCTCAATCTTTCGATCAGACCGCTCGATACTCACCGTTTGCGGAGTTGACTCCCCGATAGCGGTGGCAGTAATTCAAGATCGAAACACAATATAAGGAAACATAATATACTCAAAGCCATTGCCATTGTATTGATGACCATATAGCCAAGTTTTACCAATGGGGGTTGCCCTCTCTCAAGTATGAGCACGACCACGGAAACGAGCTCACGATCACCGTACGGCCGCGAATCGTTCCGCGAACAGCTCCGCGAACTGCCGCCGAGTGCGAAACTCGTGGCGAAGGTTCTCGAAACCGAGGCGCCACTCTCGCAGGGCCAACTGGTCGAGGAATCGCTCCTCCCCGACCGGACGGTCCGGTACGCGCTGAACCGACTCGACGACGCGGATCTCGTCGATTCTCGGTACAGCCTCACCGACGCCCGAAAACAGGTGTACTTCCTGGCCGACTAGGGCGTGACGCGGCGTACCGCCCCACCTTGATTGTGAGACACACCGCTCTCCACCCGACTCGACGTTCTCAGCGGACGGCGCGTTTCTCACGACGTCTGTTCGACCAACCAATGCTTGCGCGTTGCGTGCCAACACTCATTAGGCGCGCTCCACCGATGGTTACTCGTGGAATCTCTGGCAGTCGAACTCCAGCGCGCACGTGCGCTCGAGGTCGAGACGCTTGCCGATGCCATCGAAACGATCGGCTTCGAGTGTACGCGCTGTGGCGCCTGCTGCCGGGCGGAGACCTGCAGTAGCGGCGAGGATGGCGATGCTGGACCCACCGGGGATCCCCATACGGCGACGGTTTTTCCCGACGAAATCAGGCGACTCCAGGGCGAAACGGACGCCGACTGGCGGGACGTCGCACGGCCGATGCCATATGGGCTCGAAACGGCAAGCGGCGAGGATACCGGTGAGGTGCACGATGGCGACGGTGCGCAGGACGCGCCAACTGGATCCACGTTCGAATGGGCACTTCAGACCGACGGTTGTGGCGACTGCACGTTCTATGAAGAATCGGACGGTACTGGTGCCTGTACGGTCCACGAGGATCGGCCATTGATTTGTCGGACGTACCCCTTCAGCGTCGCCCTCGGTGGGACCACCCAGCCCATGGGCGAGGCGGTCGACGCGGAAGGGATGGTGCGGGCCCACGAGTGTGAGGGCCTGGGCCGGGACATCGACCGGGACGACGCCGTCGAACTGGCGCGTGCGCTCAAGCGAAGAGCACTGCGTGAACTCCAGGAAGCCATCGACGTGCGCGATAATTATGAATCGGTCACTCCAGCGGCCGGCGAGATCGTCGTGCACGATTCTGAAGGACCCAAGCATGTAGATGGGACAGCCTTCGATCCCGAGTAGGCGGTGGGTGCCACGCCGGAGAGCTGCAGAACCCCCCGTTGGCCCACGGCAAGGCCTTTACTCGTGGACTTCGAGCGCTCACCTGGAGGTCTACTAGCCTTGGAAATCTCGGAAAAATTGCTCTGTCTGTTCAGTGCTGAAGTCACCGACGACGGCGACCGCTACGTCGTGGAGGTCCCCCGCCGCGAGATCGACACCGGCTCGATCGATCCCGACGAGACGTATCGTGTTGCGCTGATCGCCGCGGAGGGTGAGAGCGAGTCGAGCCCGGACGGCGAGGAGGCGAGCGTGCCGCCTGGCGAGCCACAGCCCCCGGTCGAACCCGGTGAGATGCGCTACGTCGAAATCGAGGACATCGGCAAGCAAGGCGACGGTATCGCCCGCGTGGAGCGTGGCTACGTCATCATCGTCCCCGGTGCTGACATCGGCGAACGCGTCAAAGTCGAGGTGACGGAAGTCAAGTCGAACTTTGCCGTCGGTGAAATCATCGACGAGTAACTCACGCAGGTCGGGAGATTCCCGACACCGTTGGCGAGGTTGTCGGACCGTACCAACCATGGCCATTCTCGGTCACCGTCGGCGCATTGACGCCCCGTTCGAGCTGGAAAACCGCAAGACTGCGACCGATTAACCGCCCGTACCAAACCCCCTAAGGTACTGACGGGGCTGGACTCTTGTATGAGCGCGACGGCGACCACGGCCGATCCAGGGTTGACCGAGAAGCAACGGCGCATCCTGTCCTTTCTGGAAGACCACGCCGACGAGCGAACCTACTTCAAGTCCCGCCTGATCGGGGAAGAACTCGACCTCTCCGCGAAGGAGGTCGGCACCAACATGACCGCGATCACCGACGGCAACGTCGACATCGACGTCGAAAAATGGGGCTACTCCTCGGCGACGACGTGGAAAGTCACTGCCTGAGCGCTCCGCTTGGAAGCCTCCGGGAAGCCACGTTGATTGGGCCGATCCAGACTGGTCGGATATTTCGTTGCTTCCCGGGTGCACCCCCGGCCCGAGGACGTGGGCACCTCGCGTCCCTTACGGATCGTAGGTGACGAGTTCGTCAGCCGCTGCCGCGAGTTCGACCGCGTCGTCGCCGAAGGAATCCGCGTACCTAACGACCAGCGTCAGGACCGCTTCTGGCTCCCGGATCGCGTAGCCCTCGTCGCGTGAGAGGATGCCAGCACTGTCCAGGTCAGCGGCGTGTTTACTCACGCTGGGGCGGGAGACGCCGACGACATCCGCTAGTTCGCCGGCAGAAAGCGTCGGGTCGCCCAGGAGGGCGAGCAACATCCCACGCGGTGTCGAGCGGCGAAGATAGCCCAGTGTCGTCTTCTCCGCGTCTGAAAACCGGTTCGCGACGACCGACCGCCGGTAATCGCCGTCCTTCCAGCTTTCGACGACGCCGGATTCTTCGAGCCGTTTCAGGTGGTGCTGTGTCTCGCCGGTGCCGAGTTGCAAGTCGTCACGGAGTTTCGAAAAGTGCGCGCCGGGCGTCGTCGCCAGATAGCCAGTGATGGCGTCGCGAACGTCGCTGTCGTCGTCCTCGGCGCTCGCGAGGCCGACGAACGAACTCGCCGCGCCGAGGGCCGCGAAGCGACGGAGTGTCGCTCGCTTCGATTCGTCGACCCCACCCTGGCCGTCCATTGACGGTGAGTAGAGCGACCACGGGTAAAACGGCTTCGACAGTCAGGGGACGGGCCGGTCCAGCGTGGCTCAGTTACTGCTGGATTCTTCGTCGCTCCCCGGGAACTCCTGGTCCATCTCTTCGATGATCTCGTCCGGATCCTTGATTTCCGCGGGGTTTTCGCCGTGTTTGACCTGCTGGGCCTGCTGTTCCATCGCCTCGACGTCGACCTCCGCTTCCTGGTCGATCTGGCCGAGAATCTCCTCGATGTCGTCCAGGCCGAGCATCTCGCGGCTCTCCTGGTCGAAGTCGAGGGCTTCGAGGATCTCGCCGTCGTCCTTGGTGTCCGATCCCGTCAGGTGCTTGCCGTAGCGGCCCACCAGCGAGGTGAGTTCCTGCGGGAGGACGAACGTGGTCGACTCGCCCTGGCCGATTTCGGCCAGCGTCTCCATTCCCTTGTCCAGGACCGCGCGCTCGCCCATCGCCTGGGCGGATTTGGCGCGCAGGACGGTCGAGATGGCGTCACCCTGGGCTTCGAGGATCTGGCTCTGTTTTTCACCCTGGGCGGTGATGATGTTGGACTGCTTGTCACCCTCCGCACGTTCGATGGCGGAGCGACGTTCACCCTGTGCTTCCAGGATCATGGCACGCCGTTTCCGCTCGGCGGAAGTCTGTTGCTCCATCGCCTGCTGGACGTCCTGGGAGGGGTTGACCTCGCGGACCTCCACGCTCTCGACGCGGATCCCCCACTCGTCGGTGGGTTCGTCGAGTTCTTTCCGGATCTTGGCGTTGATCTCCTGGCGCTTGTTCAGCGTGTCGTCCAGTTCCATGTCACCGAGCACGGCACGCAGGGTCGTCTGGGCGAGATTCGAGACGGCCCGCTCGTAGTGTTCGACTTCGAGGAAGGCTTTCTTCGCGTCCATTACCTTGATGTAGATAATGGCGTCGGCCGTCACGGGCGAGTTGTCCCGCGTGATCGCTTCCTGTCGCGGGACGTCGAGGGTCTGGGTCCGCAGATCGAAACGACGGACGTCGGAGACGAACGGATAGATGAAGTGTATCCCCGCGTCGAGCAGGCCCCGGTAGGAGCCCAGGACCGTGTAGGCACCCTGTTCGTACGGCTTGATGATGACGATCGAACTGTACACGACGGCCACGACCAGCAACAAAAGCACCACCACGACGAACATAGCGCCGGAGGTGACGTTCTGCAGTGGGACGGCGGCGAGCATAACGTTCGAATTTCCGAGGGGAAGCGGGGAAAAGGCTTCGGTGGGCTCAGGCGGTCAGCCCGACGCGTCTCCCGGGATCACCGTACTCGCGCTAGGCTTTTTCGTCCGCGGTCTGCGTCTCACCGCCGTCCGCGCTCCTTTCCCCGGGCGCTGCTGTCCCCTCCGTTGCCGATTCGCGGCCAGCGGCCAGTTCCTGGTCGATTTCGTCGCCGGCGACCGGTTCGACCGTTACGACGTTGCCGCCACCGGGATCGACGACCATCACTTCGGTGCCGACCTCGATCTCGCCGTCGACGCTCCGGGCTCGGTAATGTGGGTTGAACCCACCCTCGTCGAGTTTCACTTCCCCGGAGCGCTCGGTGACCCGCTCGGTGACGTAGCCGAAGGCCCCGCGGAGGGAACTCGAATCGGAGGTCTTCGCGATCCCGCCACCACCGTAGACGTCGATCTTGCGATACCCCCACAGCGTCACGCCAGTCACTGCAAGGACGACCACTGCCAGGATGAGCGGGCCGAAAATACCGAGCCCCGGCGGGAGTGCGATGCCGACGATTCCGGTCGTCAACAGGGCGATCCCGAGGACGAAAAAGTGCGCGCCCGGGACCAGCGCCTCGGCGACCAGCAGGACCGCGCCACCGATGAACAGGAGCATCGCGAGCGACTGGCTAAACCACTCTACCATAGCGAACCTAGACTCCCGACGGAATTAAGTGTCGGGGGTCAACCGGGCGAAAGCACCGTACGCAACGGCGCCAATGCCTCCGACGACGAGGATGACGATCAGTGCAGTCCCCAGCCCGAAGGATGGAAGGATGAGCGAGGCCAGAGCAAGCATCGCCAGGACCGCGCCAAGGGTGACGAACGCCGCGTTCTCTAGCGTCGGTCGTTCCGGGACGACCGGCGAGGCTGGCGCGAACTCACCAGCGACGTTGCTGTCGCCGTCCGCGTCAGCGTCATTCTCGCCCCGTGCTGCAACCTCGGTTGGCGACTCCTCGAACTCGTCGACGGAATAGCGCCACTCCGATTCGCGGTCCTCCTCGGACATGCTCCCTCCTTCGTGGGGAACCACGAAAAGCCATCGGGCGAGCGATTGCGGCCGCGCGGAATCTCGAGGAGTCACTGAGCGGAAACTGTTTTCCGGGGTGCTGTCGAAGCCGAGGCAATGACGACGCGACAGGCGCTGCTCGTCGACGCGTTCACGAGCGAGCCCACGACCGGAAATCCGGCAGGGGTAGTGCCCGACGCGGCGGGCCTCGCAGACAGCCAGATGCAGGCCATCGCGTCGGAACTCGGCGCGAGCGAGACCGTCTTCATCCTGCCTGCCGAGGACGCCGACCGTCGCCTCCGGTATTTCACGCCGGAGCAGGAGGTCCCACTCTGCGGGCACGCGACCGTCGCCGCCCACGCCCACCTCTACGAACGATCGATCGTCGAGGCGGGCGAACACAGCTACGCGGCCGAGGCAGGGGTTTTCGACGTCGAAATCGAGGACGACGGGACGGTGTGGATGGAACAGGCCGACGCCGAGTTCCGGGCGGCCGACGTGTCCTACGAGACGGTCGCCGACGCCCTCGGCCTCGACGTTGCGTCGCTGCGAGACGTCGGCGCGGACTTCCCCCTGACCCGGGCGACGACCGGCCTTCCCTATCTGTTCGTCCCGGTCAACTACTTCGAGCACCTGAGCGGGATGACGCCCGACATGGCCGCTATCGCGGAGATCAGCGAGGCCGAGGACGTGGCCGGCATCTACGCGTTCACGTTCGACACGATCGACGGCGACTCGACGGCCCACGCCAGGGCTTTCGCGCCCGCAGCAGGCGTGCCAGAGGATCCAGTGACCGGGACGGCTGGCGGCGCGGCGGGCGCCCTCTTTCGCCACCACGGCGCCATCGACGAGGAGATCCATCCAGTCGTCATCGAGCAGGGCCACTTCATCGACCGGCCCGGAACGGTCCGCGTCGCGACTGATGGCACCGAGGTGATGATCGGTGGGAGCGCGGTGACGACGCTGGACGGCAACTGTGTCGTTCCGGAGCCAGAAGACGACGACATTCTCGAAGCCTGAACCGAATCACAGGGCGCCGCGTGGATCGATTGGCGGAGCACAACCCCTAAGCACCACACTCTCCAATACTGTCTCAATGCAACGGGCCGAGCCCCAGTCCTTCGAACGGGTTCTCTCCTCGATGTGCACGGCTCCCCACCCTGCGGCCCGCGAGGCAGCAGAACGCTTTCTGGCGACCAACCCCGGCGATCCGGGGACGTACGAAACCGTTGCGGCGCTCGAACGCGAGGCCGTCGACCAGCTCGGATCGATCGCTGGCCTGAACGATCCACACGGCTACGTGACCAGTGGTGGAACGGAAGCGAACGTCCAGGCCGTCCGCATGGCACGGAATCGAGCGGCGACGGACGAGCCGAACGTCGTCGCCTCGACCCACGCCCATTTCTCCTTTCGCAAAGCAGCGGACATCCTCGACGTCGAACTGCGGACGGCGCCGACCGTCGACAATCGTGCGGACCCCGACGCCATGGCGCAGTTGATCGACGAGGACACCGTCTGCGTCGTCGGCGTCGCCGGGACGACCGGCTATGGGATGGTGGATCCGATCCCCGCCATCGCCGACCTGGCGGCTGACGCCGGCGCACTTTGTCACGTCGATGCCGCCTGGGGTGGATTCTACCTCCCCTTCACGGACCACGAGTGGCACTTCGGTCACGCGGCGATCGACACCCTGACGATCGATCCCCACAAGGCAGGGCAGGCAGCAGTGCCTGCCGGCGGCCTGCTCGCTCGCTCACCTGACCTCCTGGACGAACTGGCGATCGATACGCCGTATCTCGCCTCCCCGTCACAGATTTCATTGACCGGGACGCGATCCGGTTCCGGTGTCGCGAGTGCCGTCGCGGCCATGGACGCCCTCTGGCCGGACGGCTTCCGCGAGGAGCATCGCCGCGCGATGGACAACGCCCGCTGGCTGGCTACCGAACTGGAGAGCCGCGCCCACCGCGTGGTCGGTCCGGAACTCCCACTCGTGGCAGCGGAACTCTCCACCCCGATGACGGCGGAGCTGCGCGAGCGCGATTGGCGGGTCGCGACCACGGGCGACGGCGAGATTCGCGTGGTCTGCATGCCCCACGTCACCCGGTCCATGCTCCGGTCGTTCGTCGCGGATCTGGATTGGTACTGACTGTCGCTCCCGCGTTTTCGGGATTGCCGAGTGTCACTCGACATATCAACGCTTAGATAGTCGGATGATGATATCCCTCGCGTGTTCCGGGCGACGCTACTCGCGACCGGGATCGACTGTGCGGCGAGTAGCGGGACGCTCGAGGGCGCGGTGTGTACCGCAACCGGCCCGGTCGGCCTCGGCCTCATCGCCATCTATTCGTTTCTCATCGCGTTCGTCCTTCCCTTGCCGGGTGAGATCGTCCTGGCGCCGGCCTCCCATATGCGACTGGGCATCGGCGAACCGGCGACGCTCGCGGTGATCATCGTCGTGAGCGGGGTCGCAAAGGCCGCTGGCAGCGTTTTCGCGTTCCGAATCGGACAGGGTGTAAAACGATTCGGTCCGGTCACCCGCTGGCTCCGGCGCTCCAGGTTCGACATTATCGGGTGGACCCAGAAACGGACCGTGAGGGCCGCAAAACGCTGGGGGTACGTCGGCCTCGCAGTATTGCTATCGATCCCGTTCTTTCCGGATACGATTTCGATCTACGCATTCAGCGTTCTCGAAGAGGATTATCCCAAATTCGCACTGGCGGCGCTGCTTGGCAGTATCGGCCGGTTACTCGTGACGCTCGCGCTGGTCGGTGGCGTGTTTTTCTTCACCTGAGTACCTGCGTACCGGCCTGCTAGTCCTTTTAAGCCACTCCACGTCCATTTGACACGTACAGATGGCCACTCGTCGACTCTCTTCGCAGCTGTTTCTCGGTGCGGTGATCGTCCTCGTCGGGATCGTGCTTTTGCTCCGGACGACCGACGTCTACCAGGTCGACTGGGTGCTCCAGTACGTCCCCTCGCTGTTCGTTCTGCTCGGGATCTACGCACTCGTCGTCAGTCGCTTTCGGAACATCGTTGGCGCCTCGATTATCATCCTCGTCGCGGGCGCCTGGCAACTCGTGACGCTCGGGTATCTCGAGGCCGAGCAACTCTGGGAACTATGGCCCTTGCTGATCGTCCTCTTTGGCGTCTCGATTCTCCTCGGGCAGTACCGTTCTCGGAGCACGCCGACAGAATCCGATCACCCAACGGCCTTGGCTCTGTTCGGGGGGAGTGAACCGCGCTCACAGAGCAAACAATTTACCGGCGCCGACGTCACCGCGCTGTTCGGCGGCGTCGAACTCGACCTTCGGGAGGCGGCAGTGAAGGATCCGCCGGCCCACGTCAGCGCGACCGTCGCCTTCGGGGGTGCGGAAATCATCGTCCCACCGGACTGGAACGTCCGCCTGGACGTCCTCCCGCTGTTCGGTGGGGCGAGCGACGAACGAACGCGCAATCCCGACGAGCACGAGGAGGTTGACCTCGTCGTCACCGGCCTCGCCCTCTTCGGCGGGGTCAGTATCTCATAAGCCCGACGAACCACCGATCACACCCTCCGTCACGCTCTACCCTCGCCGCTCGGTGACCGAGCAGGAAATCCGCGGCTTTTAGGCGGTTCATGGCTGATTCGCCCGTATGAGCCACGAGTCGTTCCCAACCGAGGGGCCAGCGGTGGTGACGGTGGGGTTGCCCTACGCCAACGGCGACCTCCACGTCGGTCACCTCCGGGGGTACGTCAACGGGGACACCTACGCACGCGCGCTCCGTCGGATCGGCCAGCAGACCGCCTTCGTCTGTGGATCGGACATGCACGGCACGCCGATCGTCGTCAACGCCGCCGAGCAGGGCGTCGATCCCGAAACGTTCGCCCTCGAATACCACGAGAAGTACGCCGAAACGTTCCCCCGTTTCAACGTCGAGTTCGACAACTACGGCCACACCCACGACGAGACGAACACCGAACTCACCCAGGAGTTCGTCCAGTCCTGGATCGACAACGACCACATCGTCGAGAAGGAAATCGAAGTCGGCTACGATCCGGAGGCCGACCAGTGGCTGCCAGACCGCTTCGTCGAGGGGACCTGCCCCTACTGTGGCGAGGACGCGCGGGGCGACGAGTGTGACGAGGGCTGTCAGCGACACCTCGAACCCGGCGAAATCGAGAACCCGACGAGTACGATCACCGGGAATCCGGCCGAGTACCGCACCCGAGCCCACAAGTTCCTCCGACTGTCGGACTTTCAGGACTATCTCCAGTCCTTTATCGACCGCGTCGAGGGCACCGAGAACGCGCGCAACCAGCCACGGGAGTGGATCGAGGGCGACCTCCAGGACCTCTGTATCACGCGAGACCTCGACTGGGGGATCGACTATCCGGGTGAGGAGACGGGCGACGGCGAGGAGGAGTTCGTCCTTTACGTGTGGGTCGACGCACCGATCGAGTACGTCGCCTCGACGAGACAGTTCTCAGAGCGCGTGGGCCGGGACACCTACGACTGGGAGGCCGTCTGGAAGGACCAGCAGTTCGACCCGGCCGGGGAGGACGGCCCGTCGACGGCAGGCGGCTACGTCCCGGAAGGCGGTGAAATCGTCCACGTGATCGGGCCGGACATCATCCAGCACCACGCCGTCTTCTGGCCGGCTATGCTGCGTGGCGCTGGCTACAACGAACCACGGGCAATCCTCGCGACCGGCTTCGTGGGTATCGAAGGCAACTCGCTGTCGACGTCGCGAAATCGTGCGGTCTGGGCCGAGGAATACCTCGACGCCGGCTTCCACCCGGATCTCTTCCGGTACTACATCGTCACCGGGAGCGGGCTGGAGACCGACGTCGACTTCTCCTGGGATCGCTTCGCCGAGCGCGTCAATAGCGAACTCGTCGGGAATCTCGGCAACTTCCTGTATCGCTCCCTGCTTCTCAGTCATCGCACGTATGGTGGCACGCCGGACGCGACCGTCAGCGACGAAGTCCGAGAAGAAATCGAGGCCGCCATCGACAGCTTCGAGCGCGCCGTCGACGAGTACGACCTTCGGGCCATCGGACAACTCGCGACGGATCTGGCGAACTTCGGCAACGAGTACATCCAGCGCAACGAGCCCTGGAACCTCGTCGACGAGGAACCAGAGCGTGCGGCCCAGGTGCTCCGTGATTGCGTGCAACTGGCAAAGGCCTGTGCCGTCTTCGTCCAGCCGATCATGCCGGGCAAGGCCGAGCGAATCTGGGGCCAGCTGAACGAGGCTGGCTCCGTCGCGGACGTCTCGCTCGATACGGCACTGGAAGCGCCGCCCGAGACGTTCGACGCCCCCGAGGAGCTGTTCGCTCGCGTCGAAGACGACCACGTTGCGGCGCTGACCGATCAGTTGCAAGATAGGGTGGAGAACGCAACCAGCGACGAGGATGACGAGGAGAGCGCCGACGAGGACGCCGACAGTGAATCGACGGAGACGGCTGTCGAGGCCGATCCGGTGCTCCAGGAGCGTATCGGCTTCGAGGAGTTCCAGGGTGTCGACATGCGCGTCGGTGAAATCACGGCCGCCGAGGATATCGAGGGCGCCGACGACCTGCTCAAACTCGAAGTCGACATCGGCGTCGAGCGCCGCCAGGTCGTTGCCGGTCTGAAGGGCCTCCACGACGTGGCGGACCTTCCGGGAACCCGAGTGATTCTCCTCGCGAACATGGAACCGGCGGAGCTGTTCGGCGTCGAATCCAACGGGATGGTGCTCGCGGCCGGCGAGGACGCCGACCTGTTGACCACCCACGCGGACGCGCCGCTGGGCACCCGCGTCCGGTAAGCAACGTCGCCGAGCGCAGGCGACCCAGCCGCCCGATGCGTCGCCTTTCGACGGCTTTGTAATCCAGCGAGGGACACCTCCGAGCGTGTCACTCCTGGGGACCGTCGGCGGTGCAATCGTGCCGGTCGTCGCGGTCGCGGCGCTCGGCTTCGTTCTCGGCCGGCGCAAAGCCGTCGATCCCGCCCCGCTGAATACAGTGACCGTCTACGTCCTCGCGCCAGCGCTCGTCTTTCACACGATGGCGACCACGCAGATTCCCGGCCGTACTCTTCTGGGAATTACCATCGGCTCGGTGGCCGTCAGCGTGCTGTTGGTACTCACGGCGGAGGGCTGGGGGCGCCTTCGCGGTCAGGCCGAGCCGATGCTTGGGGCCCTCGTACTGGTGACGGCGTTTCCCAACGTCGGCAACTACGGGATCCCCCTGGCGGAGTTTGCCTTCGGCCAGACCGGCCGGAGCGTCGCCGTCGTGATGACGGTCGTCCAGGGCGTCTTGCTGTACACCGTCGGCGTGTACGTCGCGGCGCGCGGCGACGAGGGGACCGTCCGGTCGAACCTCCGGCGCGTCTTCGAGTTGCCGCTGGTGTACGCCGTCGTCGCCGCGCTGGGTCTTCGCCTGGTTGACCAGGTCCCCGATAGCGGCTCGACGACGATGGAAACGATCGAACTCCTGGGTCTGTCTTCGATTCCGCTCATGCTCCTCGTTCTCGGACTCCAGCTAACCGACGTCCGTTTCGAGGGGACGATTCGACGCGTCGGCGTCGCCAGTGGACTGAAACTGCTGGTCGCACCAGTACTGGGGATCGCGGTCGCGATGGCAATCGGCTTCGAGGATCCGACGATCGCTCGGACATTCGTCGTCCTCGTTGCAGCGCCGACGGCGGTCACCGGAATCATTCTCGTCGGCGCCTTCGGTGACGAAGACGCCCGTGCCGAGCAGTTCGTGAGCGCGACCGTCCTGGTGACAACCGTCGCCAGTCTGGTCACGGTCACGGCACTGATCGCGCTGCTGGAACTGGGTGTGCTGTTCTAAGCCGAAGCCTGGCAATGCGGGCGGTCAGTCCGCGAGCGCTTCCTCGGAGCCGGTCGCCGCACTGGGATCCTGAATCCAGAGATCACCGAACATGTCGTCCTGCTGAAGCTGGACGCGATTACGGTGGGCGAGAAAGAGCAATCCGAGGTACGTCTCGACGCGGGAGCCGCCGGCCGAGGACACTTCTCGGAAGAGCACTTCGGTCCGCCCGGCGTCGTACTGCTCGCGCACGGCGTCGAAGACGTCCTCGATGATGCGGTCGATGTCCTCGGCGTGGGTCGTCCCGGTGACGTCGTCTTCAGTCGGCTCGTCGTCCATCCGCAGGTCATCGGCCGCACGATAATCCAGTTGCTGGGTCCCACGCTGGAATCCCTGCGGGGAGCCACTGGTGTCGTACGTTCGGCTCTCCTTCCACCATGATTCTCGTTCGGCCTCGCGGAGGTCACGGACGAGTTCGTCGAGGGTCTGTGGCATTCCTCTGGCACGCTTTCGCTCCAGGCGGCGCTCCATCTCCGATTCCAGTGAGGTAAAGGGATCCATGCCCTCGATTGGGGCGTCCTCCTGCATGCTCTCCTGCCAGGGTTCCTCGGGTTCGTCCGGTTCGTCCGGCGCGAACATCGCGTCGCTTTTCATTCGGATGAGGACCGAAGCGTAAAACAGGGCGCGACCGGAGGTCCGTAGATCCGCCTCGTCCATCGCGTCGAGGAACTTGTCGGTCACGCGGACCACGTCGATGTCCCAGGGATCGATTTCGCCGGCGTCGGCGAGGCCGACGAGGACCTCGACCGGTTCGACCTCCTCTTCGTCCGCGTCTTCGCCTTCGTCCCCACGTTCGCCGTGATCGCCGCCGCCCGCTGGAACTGCCTGTGCGTCCGACGCTCCCTCGACGCTCCCGTCATCGAGAAGCGTGCTCTCATCGGCGGCACTCGGTCGCTCGCGTTCGTCGTGTCCCGCGATATTCAGCGGGATGTCGTCGTCGGTGCTCGTGGATTCGGTGTCGGCTGTGGCAGACTCATCCACAGCAGCGCGCTCGTCGGTGGCTCCCTCGACTGGCGAGCCGGCATCCGGCGCCTCGAACACGGGCAGCACTCGTTCGTCCGCGGCCGCCGGCCCCTCAGTCATCCGCGGCCACCTCCACTTCGTCACCGCCCGAGAGGTCGATGCCGGTGACGGCGCTGACGTTGTTTTCCTGCATCGTGACGCCGATAGCGCGTTCGGATCGATCGAGCAGGGCCGAGCGGTGAGAGACGACGACGAACTGGGCCTCGCCGGCGAGTTCGTCGACCATCTCGCCGACGAGGTCGGCGTTTTTCGCGTCGAGGAAGGCGTCGATTTCGTCCAGTGCGTAGAACGGGGCCGGATTGTGTCGCTGGATGGCGAAAATAAAGGCCAGCGCAGTCAGGGATTTCTCGCCACCGGACATGGCGTTGAGCCGCTGAATCGGCTTGTCGGCTGGCTGGGCCTTCATCGTCAGCCCGCCGTCGAACGGATCCGCCTCGTTTTCGAGGAATAGCTCGCCGGAGCCGTTCGAGAGTCGCTCGAAGATGTCCTGGAAGTGTTCGTCGATGTCGTCGAAGGCGTCCATGAACGTCGCCTTCTTCTTGGCCTCGTAGGACTCGATCCGGTCGCGGATGCCCTGGGCTTCCTCCTCCAGCGTCGCCTGCTTTTCCTCGAAGTCTTCGAGATCGGCCTCGACGGTGTCGTACTCCTCGATGGCCCGCATGTTGACCGGTTCGAGTTTCGTCATCTCGCCCTCGAGGCGGTCGATCTCGGCTTCGACCTCGTCGTGGTCCGGCACGTCTTCGGGGTCGTAGTCGCCGACCTGGTCCTCGAGTTCGTCGATCTCCCAGTCCAGCCGTTCTCTATCTTCGTTCGCCGATTCGAGGTCTCGATCCACCGCGTCGACGGCTGCTTGCTGTTCGTCGCGTGCCTCTTTTGCCGCCTGGAGTTCCTCGCGGAGGTCCTCGCGCTCGGCTTTGAGATCCGCGAGTTCTTCCTCCAGTTCCGCGACTTCAGCCTCCTTCTCGGCCTTGCGCTCTTCGTGACCCTCGATTTCCTCCTCCAGCTCGGCGATGGTCTCCTGGGCGCTTGCCTTCCGGTTCTGTGCGGTCTCGATCTCGTCGTGCAGGTCGTCGATCGCCGTCTCCGCGTACTGTTTTTCCAGCTGGAGTTCGTTCAGGCTGCCGTCGAGGTCGTCGAGTCGGTCCTCGAGGTTCTCGATTTCCTCGGTGATCTCGTCGGCTTCGTCGGTGAGTCGTGGCAATTCGCTGTCTGCGACCTCGGCCTCCAGTTCCTCGATATCGGCCTCGATGTCCTGGATGGCCTGCTCCTGTTCGGCGATTTCGGCGTCGAGTTCGTCCATCTCGTCGACGACCGACTCGCGTTCTTCCTTGATTTCGTCTAGCTCCGTCTCCAGTCGCTCGATCCGTTCGTCCGTCTCGGTGACCGTCTCCTGTTTGCGTTCGATGGAGGCCTCGAGGTCACGCACCTGATCGGCGGCTTCGGATTGCCGGTCACGGGCGTCGTCGAGGCGGCCTTCGACCGCGCGCAGTTCCTCGCGCTGTTCCTGGCGCTCGTCCTCGAGTGCGTTGATCTTCGTCGCGAGTCGTTGCAGTTGACTCTCGCCGCCCGAGAAGGAATAGCGCGTGCCCGACGACGAGCCGCCGGTCATCGCGCCGGATTTCTCGACGAGTTCCCCGTCGAGGGTGACCAGTCGATACTGGCCCATAAACTCCCGCGCGGTGTCGATGTCATCGACGACGACCGTGTCACCCAGTACGTACGAAAAGATACCCTCGTACTCCGCGTCGAAGTCCACCAGGTTGTACGCGAAGTCGATGACCCCCTCGTGATTCGGCAAGTTCGGCAGGCCACGCTTGTTCATTTCGATGATCGGCAGGAAGGTCGCCCGGCCGGCGTTGCGGGTCTTGAGGTACTCGATGCCGCGTTTCCCGACGGCGTCGTCGTTCACGACGACGTTCGCGAGGCGGCCGCCAGCGGCGGTCTCACAGGCGGTCGCGTAGTCGGCGGCGACGCCGCCGAGTTGGCCGACCGTACCGTGGACGCCGTCGATGCCAGCGTCGAGGATCGTCGTGACCGCTCTGCCGTACCCCGAGTCGCCGCTCTGGCCAGCTTTCGCCTCGAGCTGGGCGTACTCCTGTTGCAGGCCCGAAATTTCGTCTTCCAGTTCGTCGATCGACGCCTGCAGTTCGCCCTTCTCGGCCTTCAGATCCTCGACGACCTCGGTGATCGTCTCGCGATTCTTCTCGGCTTTCTCCAGTTCGGTCTCCAGGTCAGCGATCTCGTCTTCGAGTGCCGGCAGGTCTTCCTCGGCTTCTTCGATCGCTTCGCGCTTCTCTCGCTGTTCGTTCGACCGTCGACGCGCTTCGTCCAGCAGTCGGTCCTGCTCGCGCTGGAGATCGTTCTTCGTCGCCTTCGCTTCCTCGCGCGTCGCTCGCCGTTCCTGAAGTTCGTTTTTGACTTCCTCGAACTCGTCACCGACTTCGTCGATCTTGCGTTCGACTTCTTCGAGGGCTGTCTCGCGATCCTGGATCTCGGCGGCGACGTTTGACTTTGCGACCTTTGTCTCGCGGATCTCGCTTTCCAGGTCCTCGACCGTCTCCTGCTTGCGATCGATCTGGACGAACGCCTGGCGGCGCTTGTTCTCCGCGTCCTCGATTTTCTCTTCCTGGGTCCCGATCTTGTCTTCCAGCCGCGAAATGTCGCCCTTGATCTCCTCGATCTCTCGCTTGATCTCGAGTTGCTCGTCCTCGCCTTTCCGCTCGATCTCACTGTTTAGCTCGTGGAGTTCGTCTTCGAGCCGAACGACGGTGCCCTGGCGCTGGTCGAGTGCTTCCTGTAACTCCGTGAGCTCAGCTTCGAGGCTCTCGATGTCGGCCTGAATCTCTTCTCGTTCCTCGCGCTTGTCCTCGAGTTCGGCGGCCTTGCGATACCCTTCGTACTCCTCTTTTTCCTCGCGAAGGGCCTGATACTGCAACGCCGTCTCGCGTTCGTCTTCGAGTTGATCGAGCCGGGCTTGCTTTTCCTCGATGCGCAGTGTGGCTTCGTCGATGCGGTCCTGGACGACTTCCAGCTCCTCCAGGGCGTCGGCTTTCTTCTTGTCGAACTCCGCGACGCCGGCGATTTCGTCGATGATCTCACGCCGCGCGTGTGGGGTCATATTGATGATTTCGGTGACGTCACCCTGCATGACGACGTTGTACCCCTCCGGCGTGACGCCTGCCTGGGAGAGCAGGTCCTGAATGTCGCCGAGGTTGACCGAGCGACCGTTGATGTAGTAGTATGAGTAGTAGTTGTCCTCGGTCTGCTTGACGCGACGCTTGATAGCGATTTCCTCGACGTTGCCGACGTCGTCGGTCCCGGCGGCGGTGGCGACTTGCGATCGAGAGAGTTTGCCGCTCTGGTTGTCGAGGATGACCTCGACGCTGGCCTCGCGTTCGCCGGTGTACTCGTCGTCGGTGTCGGCGTGGCCCGGGTTGTAGATCAGGTCCGTGAGCTTCTCGGCGCGAATCCCGGAGGTCCGGGCCAGGCCGAGCGCAAACAAAACGGAGTCGATGATGTTCGATTTCCCGGAGCCGTTAGGACCGGTAACGACGGTAAAGTCCTCGTAAAACGGGATGCGGGTCTTCCTGCCGAAGCTCTTGAAGTTGTCCAGTACGAGCTCTTTGATATGCATGGGGCTCGAGTCGGCCCGTTTACGCCACGATGATTTCGTCTCCGTCGGCGTCGGCCTCCTCGTCCTCCTCGTTGTCCCCCTCCTTGGGGGCCTCCATGTTAGGTTTGTCGGCTGAAGCTGCCGGTTCTTCTGCGGCTTCCGTGGATCCGGCGATGTTCTTGTCGACGGCGTTTTCCATCTCCCGGAGTCGCACCTTGCATTCGACGAGTTCGTCGGTGAGGCCTTCGACGGAGGCCTCGAGTTCTTTCACGCGTGATTCGAGTTCCTCGACACGGTTCCCGCACATACGACTACACCACCGGCGAATCTCCTTAAACCTACGTCAGACAAACAAATATTATTTGACACGTTGGGTCATCAGTCGCGGTTTCTCTCGCTCCCGACACGGTTTTCGCTGCCGTCCTCAGTCCCAGTATTCGGTCCGCAAATACCGATCCACTCGGTCGACCATCAGCGGATCGAACGTCCAGAATCCAGTCCATTCGTTCGGGCCGACTTCCGTCGCAAGTAACGCCGCCTTCCGGTCGTCGGGGCACTCCGTGGAAACCACGAACCAGGAGCGGGCCAGCTCGTCGCCGTCGTCGGTGTGAACAGTGATGCCATCCGGTAGCGGTGGCACGCGTTCGTCACCGCCGTACGCGTGCACGTCGACCCCCACGTCGGCGAGGTCCTGATAGACG